>WNFB01000075.1_pt1 | contig 60919 bp, 60 predicted proteins | sample 5400501 | NCBI WGS metagenome assembly WNFB01 (sample SAMN13153341, study PRJNA577476) | soil metagenome | isolation source: 200 cm saprolite under Douglas fir tree site 2 hole 1 | place: USA:California | collected 2015-04-18 | reverse complement strand
GGGGGCTCAAGGACATGGGTTACGTCGACACTTTCCCGATTCAAGCCGAGGCCATCCAACCTCTGCTCACAGGGAGAGATGTCGTCGGCCAGGCTCACACGGGATCGGGAAAGACAATTGCCTACGCTCTCCCCATGCTCCAGAGAATCGAACCTCACGCCAGAGGAATCCAAGGAGTAGTACTCGCCCCAACTAGAGAACTCGCTGTGCAAATTGCCGCTGAGTTCGAACGACTCGCCCGCCACCTTCCATCCAGAACAGTCCCTATCTATGGAGGACAGAGCATTCGTCTTCAAATCGAAAAACTGCATAACTCCTCGACAAAAATAATTGCTGCAACCCCCGGGCGACTATTGGACCACCTAGAGCGCGGAACAATAGACTTGGGAGGGACGAAGTTTGTCGTAATTGATGAAGCTGACAGAATGCTGGACATGGGCTTCATAGATGACGTGAAAAGAATCCTTGACAATATTCGGGGAAGTCACCAGACAGCCCTCTTCTCGGCCACAATGCCCGAGGAGGTCGTCAGATTGTCCCACCGGTACCTCTCGAACCCCCTGAGAATCTTCGTCGACGAGGATGAAATCGCAGTCGAATTGCTAAACCAACACTCTGTTAGAGCTGAGGAAAACAGGAAGTTCCCCATACTTCTCGGCATCCTCAAGAAAGAAAAGATGGACGGAGGTCTCATATTCTGCTCGACCAAGATCCGAACAGACCGACTCGCAAGAGGATTATGGGCAAACGGCTACAACGCCCAAGCTCTCCATGGTGACCTATCCCAGAACCAGAGAGACAGAGCTACTCAGGCATTCCGCCAGGGAAAGATCGACTTCCTAGTAGCCACAGACGTAGCTGCAAGGGGACTTGACATACCCTGGGTGAGCCATGTCATCAACTATGACATGCCAGAAGAGCCCCTCATGTACTTCCACCGTGTGGGAAGAACCGCGCGGGCGGGAAAAGGGGGAGAATCAATCTCTCTAGTCAGCAATGTTGACGAAGACGTTTTCCGAAGAATCAAGAGTATGACTGGCACGGGGATAGTGGAAGATATGAGACTAGCTCAGGTTGATTCCGAGATGAAGTCTCCTCCACCCAACATGCCTCCTCGACCGATGGGAGTGCGTATGAGAGGAAGAGGCGGGGGAAATCGCCCGAGGAGAAATTTCAGCCGCGGTCGAAGATTCGGACAGCAACGACGACGCTGATCGACATCGAACTCTTCCAAATGTAGGAACTGATTCGACTCTAGCTTGAATCGACGATAACTCGGGTAGAGGTGGAAGAATCGGCCTGGGGGATTATCCTCCGCCGAGAAAACGGGAGAGTAGTTTGATAAGAGCGATGTAGAAGTTGCTCTCCAAAGGTCTTACGAAGGGTCCCGTGTCGAAGTAGGGCCGTAAAACCCAGGCTATCTGTGTCCCTACGAAGATTTGGACTAGGAGTCCGATAAGGAACGCGTTCACCCATCGACTGTTAGAATGAATGGCTTCTATTCCTGAGAACTGATAGACGAGGCCGGCTATGCCTGCTATGGTGAATATTCCCACGTTGAGGAGGACTATGAACGCGTAGGTCGAGAAACCTTGGCCGGGGGTTGTGAGGATGAAGAAGAGGTTGACAGGGACAAAGGCGAGAAGAACTGTGCTCATGATTCCGAAACTGGATACAATCACGGCTGCAGTCTGTCGGAGGCTGACGTCTCCTCCTGCGAACGCGTCCAAGACAAAGTAGGTGGGCAGTGCGACGTAGAGGCTGATTAGAAGTAGGAGGGGTATCTTAATGATGGTGTAGACGACCTGGACCCCGCCAGGGTAGGCTCCCATCGTGGCGCCGTAGATGGCCGCGAAAAGTATGGTCGAGAGATTCGCGTTCAGAATGAACCTGTTAAGATTCTGACCTGACTTGATATTCGCAAAGACCTCTTTTCTTCTTCTAAGAAGATCCTCTGCTACTTTCAGAACCCCAAAACCAGACAAGGACACAGTTCACCACTCCGTCAGACACTTTTAGTCCTTGCCGAAGGAAAACGATAATTCATATGATTCACAATCCAGTCGATATTCGGACCCAAGAAGATGAGCGTTACCGGAGAGGCCTTCTCGTCAATCTACCGGGTGCATTCTCAGCTGATAGGTACACTGACAGATTTACGAGACAATCTTCCAGCCAAGGTAGAAGCACAAGAGAGGCAACATACTTCGATTGAGAGCGACAGAACCAGATTTCATGCCCTTCTCCCGCAAGAAGTTGGCGTATAGTCTTACTAAACATTCAACGTGACACAACCATTTAATAGAAACAGAAAGCATTCTGCTGGCCCAAGTCTCATAAAATGAGAGCCAGCAGAAATTCTAATTCTCACTCGAAAGAATATTCTCCTCAATCGCCCTCCAGCATTCAATTCTCTCCCCGAGGAGATGCGTTCAAGCATCCGGTGCAGCACTACGACTTTGCCAAGGTTCGATCCGTGAGCGAGGCTCTAGAAGCTTTCAACTCCACATCTTTTCAGAGCAGAAACCTAGGCCGATGTTACAAGATCTGGCTCAAGATGCTCAACGACCCAGACCGGCCCATGATTTTCTTCGGCCTCTCCGGAGCAATGATCGCCGGGGGAATGCGAAGAGTCTTGCGAGACTTGATAGCCTTCCACGCGATAGATGTCCTTGTATCAACTGGGGCCAACCTCAGCCATGACCTCTACGAATCGCTTGGCGGGCGCCACTATATGGCTCACTACAAGATAGACGATCCGACTCTCCGGGACATGCGAATTGACCGAGTTTACGACACCTACGCTGACGATGTCGTGTTCACAAAGGCCGACGAGTTCGTCGAAAAATTTGCTGAGACCCTTGAGCCGCGCTCGTACTCGAGCCGAGAATTATTCCAGCTCATGGGCGAACGGTTAAGGGACGAATACGGAATCCTTGCGACAGCAGCTCGGGAGAGGCTGCCAATTTTCTCTCCTGCTCTCGCCGACAGCTCCATTGGAATGGCTCTGACGGTCTACCGGAACGAGAAGGCGAAGAAAAGTGCCACACCAATGGTGTACGATGCCATCTTGGACAACCTCGAGATCATGAGCTTGAAGAGACAGTTCCCCAAGTCAGGAGTGATATTCTTGGGCGGCGGCACACCAAAGAACTACATTCAACAGGTTGTGCCCATGGCTGAGATTTCAGGGCTAGCCGTACCACCGCACAGCTACGCGATTCAAGTAACCACTGACGCCCCGCAGTTTGGAGGGCTTTCAGGCTGCGAGCTCCCTGAGAGTCAGTCCTGGGGAAAGCTCGACCCTAACGCTGAACAGTGCACAGTCCACCTCGACGCGACGATCGGGTTACCGTTGCTATTCACAGGGATAATGGAGCACTATGAAGAATGGAAGTCTAGGGGAGCTTTGAAAGTGGACTGGATGGAACCCTTTCAAACTGCCATCCCGAGAAAAGGACCTCGCGCTGCAGCCTAGCGCTCTCTTTTTCCCTGAATGTAATCCTCTACCCATTGGACAGCTAGACTATCAGGTATCTTGACCGGCGGATACTTGAAACTGTAAGACGATATACTCGTTAGCGGGCCACCAATTCCTCTGTCGAGGCCTATCTTTACCGCTCTGATAACATCCGCCACAACGCCCCCGCTGTTGGGAGAATCTTCCACGGACAACTTGAGATCAACTTGCAGAGGAATATTACCCCACCCTCTGCCTTTCAGGTAGATGTAGCAGATCTTCTTGTTCTTGAGATGAGGAACATAATCGGAGGGTCCGATCCGGGTCGGAACGTCGTATGGGATCAAGCTGGCGACGGCGGTTGTCTTGCTGATACGCTTAGAGTGAAGCCTCTCCTCAACGGTCATGTTGAGAAAATCCGTATCCCCACCCAAGTTGAGCTGGTAGCTCTCGTCTACACGAACACCTCTTTTCAAGCAGAGGTCCACTAAGGCTCTGTGAACAATCGTAGCGCCAACCTGGCTCTTGATGTCATCACCCGCAATCGGCAGCTTTCGCTCTTCGAACTTTTTCGCCCAACTATCAGTGGAAGCGATAAACTCTGGGATGCAGTTGACGAACCCGCACCCTGCATCTATTGCTTGCTGGGCATAGAACCTCGCGCCTTTCTCGCTTCCCACGGGCAAGTAGTTGACGAGGATTTCTGCACCGGAATCTTTGAGTTCGGAAGCAACATCCACCGGTTTCGTCCGAGACTTGCTATAGACTAAGAACGGTCCTTTCATGTGTGGGGCGACGCCGTCTAGTATCGGACCTGGCTTGACGGTCACATCCATGTCCGGAACGTCGCTAATCTTAGGAGCACAATTAGGTTCAGTAAAGATCGCCTTGCTCAGGTCACTACCAATCTTCTTGCGGTTAACTTCGAAGGCAGCAACGAATGTGATGTCTTCAACCTTGTAGGGCCCGAAACTAGGATGCATTAGCCCTGTCGTGAGGCCATCTTCTTTGGGCGGATTTTTCCGATAATATTGAATGCCTTGGATTAGGGCGCTAGCGCAATTGCCAACCCCTGCGAGCGCAACCTTGATCTTCCCCATTCCAGAACTATCTCTGATGCGTCGGTGCTTTCTGGGAATCTCACATTAAAAGTATGCGAGACACAACCTAGCAAGTAAGCAAAGCGCTACGAAATCCGGCTTCGACGGAGGCCAGCTGATGAACGGTCTTAGCTACTGAAGCCCAGTCCTTCTTGGTCCCCAGGACCTGGCTTTTACCAAATAACTCGGCTTGCTTGAGCTTCAATGAGGATAATTCAGGGTCTCTTTCTTCGAAAAATGCAGCAAAATCGATCGCTCTCCTCGCGCCCAACTTGAAAGCGAAGTGGACTAAGAACCCAGCTTCCGCTGGAGTTGGCTTGACCTTCTGAAGATGGTTTGCGAGAGTGCTGATGGCTTCGCTGTCTTGGTCCATCGCTCCTTCGCTGCGAGTTTCTCCGCTTCCAAGTAGACATTCTTGAAGGATTTCAAAGCTGAATCATAGACAACTGTCGGGCTGGGGTGATTCTTCCGGTTAGGGGCGGTCCAGTATCTGTAGTATCCCCTTCGATATCCGACTTTTTCTGCCCGCCAGGCCTTCTCCATCTGCGACAACGAGATCGAGACGCTGGGGAATCCTTCCGGATCGTGCAATTGCAATTCGTCGTCGTCTATTGAGAAGGCGAGGACGAAATGGTCGGCTCCAGCCATTCGTTTGTGAAGTGGATTATGCATTAGATAGCCCATGTCGAGGGGACCCAAGATTGCAGGTGAGGAGGCTAGTTCATGCTTTAGCTCTTCGAACGGTGGAGATCCGGGGGTGCTGCACGATTTTTCCTTGTAGTCAAATCCTAGGATCCGGAGGGCTAAGCTAATTCCAACGTCCGGCGGGTTTGAGATGCTGCTAAAGAAGAGAAGTTTTTCATGCGGGAGCCAGAACGCTCCCAAGCCAACAGCGGTAAGCGGCTCGATGTACGACCGGGGGGGATCTGTTCTCCGAGACTTGAGAGAAGCATGGAAGTTACGTTTGAGTAACAGTATGGCCCATTCCCGAAGTAGGAGACCACAGTCTGGGACATTAGTCTACACGGTGTCTTCGTATTCTGTCAGCATGACTTGCTGCTGAACGTCTGTGGGTTTGGCTGTCTTGGCTTTTTCCCATTCTTCGGCTTTGATCAGCCCGCCGGCTTGTTCTTTGATCTTCTTTGCAAGGGAGGGGCCGATTGTGGGTATGCTCATGAGCTCGGTGAGGCTTCTCTCCTTGATATCGTCGATGCTTTTGAGACCAGCGCCGTACATCATTCGGGCTCGGACCCGGCCGACTCCTTCCAGCCCGACGAGCTTTACCAGCTCAGATTTTACGCCCTTGGACACTCGGACTTTCAGCATTTCCATTGGTGCTAGCAGGTCTTTGTGACCGAATAGTCGGCCTAGTTCTTGTGCGGCGAAGACCATCCATTCTGTCCCTTGTACGAGCCGGAGAAGATCGCCTGGTTCCACTTTGCGAATCTCTAAGATCTGGTCTTCGGTTGATTCGTTTATCCAGTCCGTCATGACTTGACTTGCTTTCAATTCTGAGAGAAATTCGTCGTAGGCGATGGGGTCTTCAAACTGGTTCGGAACCTCGCCCATGAACTCATCGCTGTGCTGAGCGGCGAGGATTCCGAGCTTGTCGAGTTCATTTCCCCGTGGGCGGGGTCTGGGGGCGATGTCCGGGGTTTTTGAGATCAGGTGGAGGAGGCTGAAGTCGGTCATTTTCTTGGCTCTGGTGTAGAGGCCGTCTCGGAGGATGACGGCGGACATTGGATCGATGTAGAGTTCTGATACTCGATTGCCGAATTTCGTAGCGGCGAGTTCTTTGCCCTCCACTTCAACCATCTCTTCCTTTGCAAGGAAGCGAAGGACCTCGCCGATCTTTCCTTTGATCAATCGTGGGCCGTATTGATGGGCGTAGAATGTTCGCCCGAAGAATTCGTAGAGACCTTCTTCTGTTCTCGCATAGCCAGCCGCGACGGTCGAGAGGACGTGCGGTCTCAGTATTTTCTCGACGGCTAGTTTCGACCACAGCTTCTCAGGTTGAGCGATGACATAGTTTTCCATCAACCAGTCTGCTTCGTCCTGGTTTCGTGCGATGAGGACCGATTCGCCGTACTTGTCGTACTTTGGTCTGCCCGCTCGGCCGCAAAACTGCTTGTACTCTAGGACGCTGATTGGATAGCGTCCATGGCCAGCTTCGAAGCGCTCATAGCTGCTGATAATGACTGTTCGGGCTGGAAGGTTGACCCCGGCGGCTAACGTTGGGGTTGCGGCTAGGACCTTGATTCTTCCTTCGCGGAAGCCCGTTTCCACAATTCCCCGATGAGGACCGGTGAGTCCGGCATGGTGGAAGCCTGCTCCTGAGGCCACTTGGCTTGCGAGAGCTTCGCTGAGCCGGGTCTTCTCGCCTGCGGACAGGATCCGCTCTGCGATCGTATTGAGAGCTCGATCTTCCGGTTTGGACAATCGTGGCTTAACTGCAACAGCGGCCTTCCGTCCCATTTCCACTGCCGACCTTCTTGTCTCAGTGAAGATCAGGGCTTGACCGCCTCCGCTCAATACGTCAAGGGCGATATCTAGAACGGGAGTCTTGGTTCCACTTGAGATGGTTCGGCTGGACCCATCGTTGAATTGGAGTTGCCCATCATGGTAGATTCCCTCTCGCAGAGGAACTGGACGCCATTCGGTCGTAACGGAGCCTGCGCGTAACCATGTGCCAACTTCCTCTGCATTCCTGACGGTCGCGCTTAGGGCGAGAAATTGGATGTTAGGATTAATTTCCGAGAGACGTGTAAGGACTACTTCTAGGGTTGGTCCTCTCTCATGCTCGGTTAGGAGATGAACCTCGTCCGCAACAACGAGAGATAGTTCGTTCATCCATGGAGCTCTATGGCGTAGTAGAGAGTCGGCCTTTTCATTCGTCGAAATGATGATGTCGTATCTTCCCAGCCACGGATCTGAGCTATCGTAGTCGCCTGTCGAGATTCCAACTCGTAGGTGGTCGCCGCTGGGCTTCTTTATCGTCGAGTATCTCTGAAATTCCTTGAACTTCTCACTGGCAAGGGCCCTGAGAGGAGCAAGGTAGATCGCTTTTCCATGCTTCTCAAGAACATGTTTCAGGATACACATTTCCGCAACCAGCGTCTTACCGCTAGCTGTCGGACTGGCGAGAACGAGATTCTTGCCGTCTAGAACTCCGGCTCGAATCGCGTCTTCCTGGGGCGGGTAGAGCTGGTCTAGACCCTCGGCTTCCAGGAGTTCGATTACCTGGCTGTCTAACTGGAGTTCTCTAATCCTCACCCTTACGATTGCTCCCTAGGAAACTAGCCAGCAGTCTTCTTCAGCCTTCCAGGCTTTGGAGAGTATAGAATTCCCTCTTTAATCAACTGTCCGATGAGACGTCGCGATTCCCTTTCTTCCATCTTCTCCTTCTCTACGAGTGCGGCGATCAATACGGTCTCTTCAACAGTGCCTGTTTCCCTTTCGAGCTCGCTGATTACCTCGATCACTTTCTGGAAGGAATCACGCAGGCTTCGGGGCTTCCCAGTCATTATTACGTCGATGTCCATGGCCCCCGTCTTGACGTCGACGCCTACGTCGGAGAGAGATACAGTCATTATCCTGATAGCGCTCTTTGCATCCTCAACTGTGACCTGTTCCCGTAGAAACGCGCGGGCTCTGGCTTCAGAAAGTCTGACAAGAGCCTCCAGCTGTCGGGGAGTAATTGCGACAGCGGCCTCCGCTCCACCCTTAGATCGCATCTTCAGATAAAAGTCACGGAGCTCTCTAACGGCATCCAGGCCGAGGACTGGAATTATCCTCTTGGCGTAGCTAATGTATTTCCTGAGGAATTCAGGCGGAAAGGGCGCAGCCTCAGGGTTCATTTTCGACTTGTGAAGTGTCAGAATATGCTCGGACATTTTAGAATCGTAGTCTGGGTCAGGCTGGTCTTTGATGATGAAGATCAGGTCAAATCTCGAAAGTATTGTTACTGGGAGGTTGATATTCTCGCTCACATTTCGGTGGGGCTCATAGCGACCCAGAGACGGGTTTGCCGCCGCGAGAACAGCGGCACGAGCGTTTAGTGTCGCTACAATCCCTCCCTTGGCTACGCTGACGGTCTGTTGTTCCAATGCTTCATGGATGGCTACTCTGTCATCGGGACGCATCTTGTCCAGCTCGTCGATACAGGCGATGCCTTTGTCCGCCAGAACCAGAGCACCAGCTTCCAAGATCATCCCACCTGTCTTCTCACGAAGAACAGCTGCCGTAAGACCAGCGGCAGTCGTTCCTCGCCCGGACGTGTAAAGTCCTCTGGGAGCAATCCTTGACACGTATTGTAGCAATTGGCTCTTAGCTACCCCCGGATCTCCGATGAGAAGGACGTTCAGGTCGCCTCTGATGCTGACCCCGTCAGGCAGGTGTTTCGCGGTTCCACCGAAGAGTTGGTAGAGGATTCCCTCCTTCACATCTTCGTAGCCGTAGATGGAGGGTGCGAGACTCATGATGAGTTTGCGATGAACCCAAGGATCCTCAGCCGCTTCCAGGATTCTCTTCTCGTCTTCACTTGTGATCTCGACAACCTCTGTCTCCTTACCAACAACATCTACGAAGTTTGCCTCTAGGAAGAGGTTGAAGGTTCGAAGTCGCCCTCTTTCTCCAGCAGACTGTCTCTCGGCTCGGACGATTGATGATATGGCAACCCTGTCGCCAGGACGCGCAGCGTCCACCAAGTCATCTTCTAGACGAACATCTAGATACCGGGGCAGTTGTCCTGGAGGAAGATCCTCCGGCCGCTCTTGGATTCTAGCTTCCTGCGTGTTCTTGAATTTGGATTGTTCTTCTAAAAGTTCGAATGAGGTGCTCTGTTTGCAGAACGGGCATTGGGACCCGGGGCCTCTAATCAATTCTCCATCTTGATCTTGAACAATGAGTTCGAGACATTTTCTACAACGAAAAACTGCGTTGATAATGGTGGGCCTTACTTGCGTTGCTCTTACAACGATGCCCTCGACGAGGGCGAGCTTCTTTATGTGCTCTGACCCAATTTTCCTGAGGGCCATCTTCTCCGGGAGTCGTCGGAATCGAGCGAATATCTTGCCGACATGCTCAGCGTATTCGGGATCCTCGACTCGCATCTGAGCCGTCGCCGCTGAGCTCGCATAGGTAATGTAATCATCAGGCCTCTCAACAACACTACGCGCTAGAGCAGGGTCGAAGGCGATGAGGTCTTCGAAGTCGATCAGGAGAGATTTCCCATTGGTAACTGAGACCTGGGCGAGGCGCTTCCGATATTTCGACCCGACCTGATCGGACTCATAGGACCTGAAGAAGTCTTGGAAGACATCTTCCGGCCGTGCAGTATCAGTTTTCAGAACCGCTGTCAATTCGTCGTCTCACGTCCGAGAATGTCCCTTCTCCAAGCCTCGATTGCTTGTCGGATGTTATCGTAGAGGGCCAGTTCCTCAGCTGTCAGGTTGGAGGTTAGTTCGGTCGTCTGTTCTCCAGAAGCACCGAGGGAGGCGATTTTCTTGACTCGAATGTTGACGATATCACGAGCCAGTGAGAGTGCTTTGTCTAGATCCCTACCTTTTGCCCTATCCTTCGCCTCGTGAGCCTTCAGATCTTTGATGAGACGCCGGAGTTGGAAGTAGAACGAGCGAGGAAGCTTCGGGATCTGGCGCGAGCCTGGAAGAGTCTCCTTGTAGTGAGTGGTCGAGAGCGCGTTTAGGGTCAGCTGATCGTCTTCTCTGAACTTGGCGTAACCCAATTGGACTAGATGCGCAGCTATCCAGAGGGGTAGTTCCACGTCTTGTCCCTGGCGATAGGGTCCGAGGACTCGGTCGGCGATTCTTGTTTCCGGAAATTCGCGTAGCAGGTTGATTCTGCTGGGCGAGTTTTCGAATTCTGTATCTACTATCGTAACTATGGATGGTTCTTCCTTCAGATTGCTCGCCCCCGGACCCAAGGCTGACGGTTTGGAGACCTCACTAAATATCTTCTTGATTAGGAACCGCGTCTGGATACTCCGGATATTTCGCGTAGAGAGGCGAGTGAAACTCAGTCTTTTGTATTAGAGACAAATGTACTCAGCGCAAAGCTGACAGTGATGGAAGCAGCTCTCTGGACTGAAAAATATCGTCCCAAAACACTGAGCGAGATCATTGATCAAGACGAGATCGTATCTCGTCTCAAAGAGTTCATCAAGAAAGCAACAATGCCCCACTGTCTCTTTGCAGGTCCACCTGGAACAGGGAAAACTACGGCTGCACTTTGTCTTGCACGCGACCTGTTCGGAGAAAGATTCCAAGATGTTTTCATGGAGCTTAACGCAAGCGACGAGAGAGGAATTGATGTTGTTCGCACTACCGTGAAGGAGTTTGCCCGCATGGCATCGCTCAGCTCCGTTCCCTTTAAGATTCTTGTTCTTGACGAGGCGGACAATATGACAAATGATGCTCAATCGGCGCTGCGAAGAACCATGGAGAAGTATACGGACACTTGCCGGTTCGTCCTCTGCTGTAACTATTCAGGAAGAATAATAGAGCCCATACAGTCCAGGTGCGCCCTGTTCCGGTTCTCTCCGCTTCCAGAGGAGAAGATCGTCGCTCATCTCCATCACATTGCGAAGAACGAAGGTCTCAAAGTTACGGATAGCGCCTTGAAGTCTATTGTAGAGGTCGCGGAAGGAGACCTGAGAAAGGCGATAAACACGCTTCAAGCCGCCTCCTCAATGTCCAAGGGAATCACGGAAGAAGCTGTTTACCAAGTCGTCGGTAGAGCCAAGTCCACCGACGTCCATGAGATGCTAACTCATGCACTCAAGGGCGATTTTATCAAAGCACGAGAGGAACTCCGGCACCTCCTCGTCAAATATGGACTCTCTGGTTCGGAAATCGTCCGCCAGATTCACTCTGAGATCTTCCGGCTTCCAGTTACCGAGAAGAGAAGGATCAGCCTCATCGAAGCTGTTGGAAAGATCGACTACCGTCTCGTTCAGGGCGGCGACGAAGAAATTCAGCTTAGTGCTTTGCTAGCACAGCTGGCCTCAGACGCGTAGTTTTCCTCTGGGATCATTTTGGTCATAGAACCTTGGACTGTCAAGCACCGGCCCAAGACCAGCAAGGAGGTTGCTGGCAACAGGCTGGGGATCGAGAAGCTGCGGGAATGGCTTGACTCCTGGAGTAATGGAAGACCCAGCAAAGCCGCTGTACTACTCTACGGTCCTCCCGGGGTCGGCAAAACAACAGTGACCGAAGCGCTGGCTCGGGAACGGGGCTGGGACCTGGTTGAGATAAATGCTTCCGACAAAAGAAGCGGTGAGATACTTTCTAAGATTGCTGGGCTTGCGGCCACGCAGACTACTCTGTTCAGCAAGGGCAGACTCATACTACTTGACGAAGTGGACGGGATAAATCTCAGACAGGATCAGGGAGCGGTCTCTACCATTCTACAAATCATTAAGGAAACTCGGTATCCCATAATCTTGACCGCGAACGACCCCTGGGATCCGAAGATCAGGCCGCTAAGGGACGCGTGTCTGCAGATAGAGTTGAAACGGATTGGTCTCCGGGACGGACTCCCACTGTTGAGATCGATTCTGAGCAAGGAAGGAGTGAAATCCGACGATGATACTCTGAGACTGATAATTGACAAGGACCGAGGCGACATTAGATCCATTCTAAACGACATCCAGATGCTTACCAGCAAAGAGGGGACACTGACCCGTGAAGACATCAATTTGCTGTCGGGGCGCGACCGGACCGAGTCGGTCTTTGAGGTCCTACGAATAATCTTCAACAGTAGAACAGTGGCAGCCGCACGCCGGGCCCTGTCAATTTCCGACTTGGACCAGGAAATGTTGTTTCAATGGATCTTCGAGAATGCACCGTATCAGATTCCTAACTCCCACGAACTTGCCGAGGCAATTTCTGCCTTGGCTGAAGCCGACATGTACTTTGCCTGGATTAGGAAGACCCAGTCCTGGCATCTACTATCCTACGCGTTGGACCTGATGACAGCAGGGGTTGCCGTTGCGAAACAGACCCCGCCTTCGGGCTGGGTTCCAATGAGGTTCCCTCAAAAGATCAGTTCAATGTCTCGAACCCGAGCCATTCGAGACACAAGGAGGAAAGCTGGGGCATTTATTGGACATAGAAGTCACGTCTCTTCTCGAAGAGCAACCCAGCTCTACCTTCCGCTGATTCAATTCGTCTATGAGCATAACCCTAGGAAGTACGAGGAGATTGCCAACTGGCTCAATGCGAAAGAGGAGCTGGATGGCTTATTGATTGAAGACCCAAGGAAGTTGTGCTAGCGGTTTCGGAGTACCAGGGCGGTTCCTGCCAATGCGATAATTGTGGAGATAATCTCGGTATACCACATTTGCGAGAGAGCGGCGTCAGTTATGTTAGCCCCAGCACCCATCGCTACGGTGCCAGCTATGGCTCCCATGCAACCCGCGAAGATTAAGAGCATTCCAACAGTGAGCATAGCTTCCTTCAAGCGTCTCGACCTACGGATTCGACAGACATTTCTCGAAAATAAGACTTACGATTCGGAGGGCTCCAGTGTCAACCCTTTAGCGCCGTGTTGATGAGCTCATTGGCCACCCCCAAGTAGGTCCGATAGTCTAGAGCTTCCTTGATTTCTCTCGGCTTTAACCGGTTGGAGACAAACTTGTCTTCTTGAAGAGCCTTTCCAAACGGAATTCCAGTGTCCAGTGACCGAATTGAGATCTTCCGAACTCGGTCGTGAGCGTCCTGTCTGGGGACCCCATTTGCGACCAGGAGATTTACGATCCTCTCCGCCAAGACAGAGCCTTGTGATAGCTCGAGATTACGTTGCATATTGTCGGGTGAGACTTCGAGCCCTTTGAGAACGCGGAGCATGAGCTGGAGCATTTCGTCGGAGAGGATGAAGGATATTGGGAAGATGAACCTCTCGTTTGCAGAGTTGGATAGATCTCTCTCGTGCCAAAGGGGAACGTTCTCCAATGCTGGAATAGTAAGACCTCTTAAGAGTTTCGCGAGGCTCGAAACTCGTTCACTAAGTTCGGGGTTCCTCTTAGAGGGAAGCGCAGAGCTCCCGACTTGTTTCTCTCTCTCGAAAGGCTCCAGTGCTTCGGCTATCTCACTTCTCTGCAGATTCCGAATCTCCGTCGCAAACTTGTCCAGACTCGACCCGAGAAGGGCGAGATATGTGACGACTTCAGCGTGAATGTCTCGTTGAACCACTTGAGTCACGAGCCCAGCGGGTTTCAGTCCCAGACGATTGAGTGCCCGTTCCTGAATTTTCAAGGCATTCTTCCCCAATCCCGCGCCTGTGCCGACAATCCCTAGGATTTTTCCCACGAGGGCTCGCTCTCGAACTTGTCTTAGACGTTGCTCGTGGCGTCGAACCTCTGCTAGCCAAACGGCGAGTTTGAGTCCGAATGTGACGACTCCGGCGTGTCTTCCGTGAGTCCTCGCAACAGTAAGTTGGCTCTTGTATTTCCGGACCATTGAGGTGAGAGTGGTCTCAAGCTGATCTAGCTTCGCTGCGATAAGGCCAAAGGCTTCCTTGAACTGAATGGCCAAGGCAGTGTCTTCGATGTCCATGCTGGTCAGCCCATAGTGAACGTAGTTCTTGCCCTCGCCTGAACAGGCTTCGGTGAGGGCCATGACCATTGACATGAGGTCGTGGTGGGTTTCCTTCTCGATCTCCTTGGTCCGAGCTAACGTGACGGTCTTGATGTTGGCGTTCTTCGCGATTTCTTCAGCGGCCGCTTTCGGAATATCTCCTACCGAAGCTTCCGCTTCAGCCGTCGCGGCTTCTACGTCAAGCCATTTCTGGAGCTTGTTCTCCTCGTCGAAGATCCGCCTCATCTCGGGACTGCCATATCTGCCGGTGTCGATGGGAAGGATGGGCAATTCTGTTCAAAACGAATCGGCTCGGGCATGATATTAAACAACTACCGATAACTAGGTGACAGCCTTGACAGGAATCGCGGCTGTCATCGGGGCGCGTGAAAATAGCGTCGCTTCCACAATGGCTTCGGTCCTGGAGGCGATGAAGATTCGTGGCTCCGTGACTGAATCAGTAGTTGTCAAGGGTGATAATGGGACTGTGACGATCGGGTCCTGTCGACATAGTCATGAGCCCCGTTCAGCGACTAGTCAAGAAGGGGAGAGCTTTGCCATGGACGGCTTGTCCTTCGACGTCCTCCTACAAGAGAGACTCCGAAGCGATGCAGGACTGGTCCCTCTCTCAAGACTGTTTCGCGTCCCTGGCGCCTTCTCGTTCTTGGCGATTTCTGCAGGCAAATTGCTTGCAGCTAGGGACCCTCTCGGACAGAAACCCCTCTACTATGGGGCAGGGAATGATGGGATTCTTGCATTTGCAAGTCTCAAGAATGCGCTGAAAAAAATCGGGGTTTCCGATCCGATACCGGTCCCGCCTGGACAGATGGTCACCGCGTCCAAGAACGATGTCTTTGTCGTGGACGACAGCAGATTATCAAACCCGAAAGAAGCAAGCGTGTCGGAGTCAGAGGCGGTCGCGAAGCTGGGCGAGTTACTGATAGAGGCAGTATCAGAGATTGTCCCTAAGAAGTCCGCGATCGCATTCTCGGGGGGCATAGACAGTACACTCGTCGCAATGGCAGCCAAGAAAACTGGCCTGGAACTCGAACTCGTAACTGTTGGAACGAAGGGTCAAGACGAACTCAAGCATGCGCATCGAATCGCCAAGACGCTCGGACTCAAGATTACTATCAAGGAACTTTCAGAATCCGAAGTGCTTGAATCGCTTCCGAATGTCGTCACGACAGTGGAGAGCACAGACCCAACGCTGGTAGCGATCTCTGTCCCGCTCTATTTTGCATGCCAAACTGCGCGCGACATGAGAATGAAATCGATAGTCGCAGGCCAGCTGAGCGACGAACTCTTTGCCGGATACGGTAGGTTCGAGAAACTAGCTCTGACCAACGAGCTTGAGGAGGCTAGAAAGGAAGTGTGGAACAGTGTTCTGACAGCATCGACAAATGATTTTGAGCCCGGTGACAAACTGGCTGTTTCCCACCATCTCGAGCTTCGATGTCCTTTCGCCTACCTCCCCCTCGTCCAGTATTCACTACAACTCCCCATTTCTCTCAAACTACGGGTTACGGAGAACAACGTCATCCGGAAGTATATTCTGCGAAGGTTGGCTGCGGACTGGAAGCTTCCAGAAGCAGTTGTGAATAGGCCGAAGAAGGCTGTTCAATATTCCAGTGGGGTGCAGAAGGTCTTGCAGCGAGCGGCGAAGAGAAGAGGCCTCACAATGAGCGGCCTTCTCGAATCCTTCAGTTCAAATTGATAGATTTATCCAGCAGAAGTTCGCCCGAGCTGTGGGAGACGGATATGTCACAAGTAAACGTTCAACGAGCCGTTCAGAGAACGGAACACGCCCGAGCACTTCTGTCAGGAGGCCTGGGAGTATTCGCTAGCCTCCTCGCCATCGGATGGGCTCTGTTCGCATACAATTTGCCCAGCGCAGTTGATTTGACGACGAAAATGTCTCAGAACTTGATGCTCCTCCAATTTGGAGTAGCCTTTGTCACGCTCCTAGGGAGCGGTCTCATGCTGGCTAGATACACTCTTGCTGGAGGACTCCTCAACATTGTTGGAAGCTTGAGCACGTTCATAACGGGAGTATACTATTCCTCGGGATTGGAGGCCGCTGCCAGAGCTAAAGACCTGACAACTCTGCACTTGCGATTCTCACAGTACTTCACCGGAACGGTAAACATACCAACCGACAGAATAGTATCAACATTGCTAATAGTCCCTGTCTTCCCCATAGCAGTCCTACTCCTTATCAGCGGACTTGGAGCCATGGCAACCTACCGGGCAGGCAAGAAACCGATGCTCCTACCCCAGAAGTAAGCGATAATACCGCTAGTTCGACGCCTTCCTCTTGAGCAGGAGTTCAGGTATCAGTTGGGTTTTTTGGCTCCCAGTGTTCAATTCGGTTTCCTTCAGGGTCCATGACCCATCCAAAATTGCCATAGTCATACTCCTCCACCTTATCATCGACCCGAATACCCTCGTTCCTCAACTGGTCCAGAATATTGCGCAGATTCCTAGTTTCTCAAAACTTGCCCAAATCGATCAGATTCCAGACTAAGCCCGGTCGTCCCCTGGCGGAACAACGATTCCACGGTACCAGCTTGCGCTGGGAGAACCGATATACCGCAAGGGCTATCCAATGAATCTGGTGAAAATGATGCATACTCAAGAGAAAACCACTACTCGAGCTGCAATGTCAAGAGTCCTTGAAACACCTCCCGCAGAACCCAAAACCGCGCGAGAACACTTCCTCTCTCGACTCTCATTCGAAGCTGACGCGTCAGATGTCTACAACGACCTTGTCAATGAAGTCTCGGGGATAATCGTGGTGGACGCTCGCACTCCCGACGCTTATGCCCGTGGACATGTTCCTGGAGCGATCAACCTTCCTCACCGGAAGATCGATGCCTCAACCACTTCCTTCCTCCCAAAGGATAAGGTCGTAGTCACATATTGTGACGGAGTATTTTGCAACGCCTCCACCAAAGCAGCGGCCAAATTAACGGCCCTCGGTTTTCGAGTCAAAGAGATGCTCGACGGGATGAACGGGTGGACGCGAGAAGGATATCCTGTTGAGGAAACAGTCATGTCGATGTCTACTGCAACTCCGCCGTGAGTCGTTAATCTACAAGAATCACTCGACCTTTTTTTCCCGACCCAGCACACTTTCGGTTTTTTTAGGACCTCAACCCTAAAGCTCGTCGTATCGCTTGTATTTCCAGTAGCCCACTGAGACAAGCCATGATACGACGAAGATTCCTATTATTGCAAAGCCCATTGATTCAAAGTCCAGCGTTCCAAGCGAACGCCAGAATGGACCGTTCAAGTTTAGCTCGTTAGAGAGGACCTGTAGAAGTTCGACTCCACCAATTGCAAAAGCAACTGCAACTGAGATCACTGTAACCGTCAGGTTGTAATAGATTTTTCGAATCGGCTTTAGGAAAGCCCAGCTGTAAGCGGCAAGCATAGCTACGCCATCAGTTGTATCAACCAAGACCATTCCACATGTGAACAGGAAGGGGAGCACCAGGATCATCCATAATGGAATAGATGATGAGACTCCGATTCCAACAGTCAGCGCGATCAAAGCTATCTCACTGGCAGTGTCGAAGCCGAGTCCAAACAAGAGCCCGATAGGGTATGTTTGCCAGGGTTTCCTCACAATCTTGAACAGGCTTCCAAAGTAGCGGTTTAGGAAGCCGCGCTTTTCCAACAAATTCTCAAGCTCGGACTCGTCCAGTTTTCCCTGTTTCATCGTCTTGAATGTGTGATAGATTCCGATTACGATGATTGCGTTGATGAATCCTATCAAGAAGAGGAATATTCCTGAAACAGCTGTTCCGATTATTGCGCCTGAACTCTGAAGCAACGGTATCTGGTTCACAACTGTCTTCGTTGCGAGGACGAGAGCAACGATAAGTCCCACTACTATCGTCGAATGCCCCAGAGAGAACCAAATGCCAACTGTGAGTGGACGCTGTCCTTCCTGGAGTAGCTTCCGGGTCGTATTGTCTATCGCCACAATATGGTCTGCGTCAACTCCATGCCGCAGCCCAAAAGTATAGGCGAGAATTCCCAAGGCAGCTAATTGGACAGATAATCTGCCCACCACGACCGATATAGTGAAACCGACAAGCGTAGCCACGCCGATCACGCCATAGATCAGGAGAATCTTGAGCTTCTCAGCTGTCGAAAGACCCAGTGAAGAGGTGTCTAGTGCAGTTTCTTTGATTTCAGAACGCCCTGTCGTAAGCTTCCCGTGGGGGGCGGATAATATAAAATTTCATCTTAGTAATACTTTTCTAATGGTCCGGTTTGCTGAGTAATACTACGTTGAGTGATTGTTAACATGAGTGATATATCAGCAACGACAAGAATCAGTATGTCGTTATCGCCGGAGCTTCTCCACGCCTTTGATAAAGTGTCTGATCAGAGCGGATACAGAGACAGGTCCAAGGCTCTTCAAGCGGCGATGCGCGCCTTCATATCAGATTTTGAGACCAGCCTAAAGGGTGGGCACGTCGTAGGGTCCATTGTAATGGTCTACAATCATGAGACTAGAGGTACGGACGAGGCTATAACGGAAACGTCGCACCAGCATCGACAATCGATACTCTCATCGCTTCACGCCCATATTGACGCCGCTCACTGCCTCTGCGCCCTCCTCGTAAGAGGAAAGGTTCAGGACATAGCAGGTCTAGAAGGCGAATTGAAACGTCAGAAAGGAATCATGCAAGTAAAATCTTCCTACCTGAAGACTGAATCCACCTAGCGTTCCACCTGAAGCCGGAAGGCATGAACGTCCGCTATTGAGCAACAGTTCCGAGTATTAGCTATCCCGAACATTGTTAGGTCACTCGAACTTTATATAGGCACTCAAACATTCCAAGTCGGACGGACGGTCTCTTTGGGAACAGCCGCTTTAGGGTCTAGGCTACGTGCGGCTGCGAACAAAGTCTTGAAACCGCCAGAAGAAGTTACCAAACAAGCATTGAAGCGGCTGTCTCTCCGTAACCTCTTCGTCTACCTCGGCCCCTCGCTCATTGTAAGCATGGCATACATGGACCCGGGGAACTATGGGACCGACATACAGAGTGGGGCAAAGTTTGCCTATGATCTTCTCTGGACGGTATGGCTCGCCAACCTAATGGCGATGATACTTCAATACATGTCAGGGAAACTGGGCATTGCCACCGGAAAGGGACTCCCAGAGCTAATCAAGGCCTCTCTCAAAACACGGAAGTTCACAATTCCTTACTGGCTGGCCGCAGAAGCCGCTGCTGCAGCAACGGACTTGGCGGAGTATCTGGGAACGGTCATTGCCCTCAACATACTCTTCGGTATCCCACTCCTTTACGCTGCTATATTCGGTGCCTTGGACGTGATCATTCTCCTCGCCCTAACGGCGGAACGTTTCCGGATAATCGAATACTTTTTCATGTTATTCGTCTCCATCATCAGCATAGGCTTCCTCTATCAAGTACTTCTGATCCAACCCAGTCTATCGAACATTGTTTATCACTCATTTGCTGTTACTCTGAGCAACGAGACCATACTGCTAGTCGTCGGAATCGTTGGAGCCACCGTGATGCCCCACGCCCTCTTCGTCCACTCATGGCTCACAAAGAACAAGCTAACCGCAGGCACCTTGGAGGAGAAGAGAAGACACAGAAGACTGCATCTGAGAGAAGTAATCCTCACTCTAACAATCGCAAGCCTTGTCAACGTTGCAATTCTCGTGTCCTCTGCAACCGCCTTCAACCCCAATAACAGTGGGGTTTCAACCATTAACCAGGCATACGCTATATTGAAACCCCTCTACGGCTATCTCGCCGCATCAGTATTTGCGATAACACTTCTCGCTTCGGGCCTCGCGTCGTCAACCACTGGCACACTTGCTGGCCAATCGATCATGGATGGACTGCTCGGTACCCACATTAACAAGTATGTAAGGAGACTCGTGACGAGAGTCATCAACGTTTTTCCAACAACCCTAGCCATCTACATAGGACTCGACCCTCTCTCGCTCCTCGTCTACAGTCAAGTAATACTCAGCCTAATGATACCACTACCGATGATCCCTCTAATCATCTACACAAGGAGGAAAGGGCTGATGGGCGAATTCGTGAACAGAAGAATCACTACTCTCCTAGGCGTATTGTCCGCCGCAGTGATTATAGCCCTAAACATCTATTTGCTGATCACTACTTTGCATGTGCTAGGCTAGGAAGGCATCGCTATTCCTGCTGAGTTTCTAAGAGAAGTCGCTACTGAGCCAGCCTCAGGTCTGTGTCTCGGGTCCCTTTCCAGGATTTTCTTTAGGACAGGAGTGATCGATGGGAACTTTGCTATTCTTGCGAAATCCGGGTCAAACGAGTTCCATGTCGATTTCAGGTCATTCGCTGCTTTGTCAGACTCGGAACTGCGGGAGATATTGTTCATCATATCGATGAGCGGCTTGGAATTGACGGGCGTCTTGGTCAACATGTTGTACATCGTGGCCCCCAATGCGTAAACATCCATTGATGGAGCAGCGCCGTACCCAAGCACTTGTTCTGCTGGAGCATATTCCGACGTGAACTGATTGATCTTCCCGCCGATTCTTACTGCAGACCCTAGGTCAGCGAGTTTCGGCACTAGTGCTCCAGACCGCATCTGATCTATCATCTCCAAGCCTGTTGCAGGTGGTCTTACATTGAACAGTATGTTCTGGGGTTTGACATCGAGATGAACGAATCCCGCTTTGTGAATCGTTTCTAGCCCTGTTGCGATCATGTAGCCAATCAGGATGACGATGTTGCCCCACTTTTCAGAATAGTACAGCGAGTCGTAGAACGAGTCCTCAACGAGTGCTTTTGCCGCACCGCCCTTCATCAGTTCCATTACTATCGCAGGCGGGCTCTTGAGGTAAAGTGAAGTGTTTCCCTTGAGAATTTCCTGTACGTTGAGCCGATCGACGAGTATTCCTCGAAGCTGGACGACGTACTTGGACTGCCCTGAAAGCTCTAGCAGTCTCGTCGCCTCTGACATGGTCTCTTCGAGAGAAGTGGTCCCCTTGCCGGTTCTGAGAATTGGGATTTTTATCGCCATCTCGGTCCCTCCCTGCTCGAAGCTTGCACGGAGGACATAGCCAGTGAGACCTGTTGCAATGTGCTCTCTGACCCAGTAGCCATGGACCTCCTGGTTTACCCAGACCTTAGGGTCCCAACTGTCAAGCCTAGTGGAGCCTGGCGTGACTGACTGTATTGCGGGTCGTTGAATTGGCGGGCTCGGAAGCGGTGGAGGAGGTTGCTGCGGGAGACGGCTCTGTGGAACTGGTGATGGAGGTGCCGGCGGGGAATGCTGAGCCGCTGGAGCCTGGACGGTGAATGAGAACGATTGATCCGCTGTCACACGCTCGTTGCCAGCGGCGATAATATGCACCGTGTAGTTCCCTATAGTCCCTGGCCTGTACAACGCCTTGTATTCTCCTAAACCCACTGATCTCAACTTCAAAGGTTCAACTTTACCTCCGGGCTTGGTCATCTTCGCGTTAATCGTCGCCATGCCTTTGGGCTTGCCGCCCGATTTTGTGATGATCATAATTGTCTGCTCTCGGCCTTGCCGAACCAAGGAATCTCCCGTAATTGTGAGCCTTGGCGCACCAACCGCTGTCACTGTCGGTCTCCCAACAAGACTACCTGTGCCCAACCCTACCAGGGTGAGAGCGGGTAAGAAGCCAAATGATGAGAGAAAAGCGTACAGTTGGTCTGTATTATGGGAGCTCAAATACGAAGCGATGGTTAGTAGATTGAAAGCGAAAAACGCTGTTGGCATCATGGTAAGCGAAAACCTTCTGGCCTTCCACAACTTGTTCAGGAAGTGAATGAGGACCATCTGAGCGCCGTTTGCTGGGAAACATAGTAACATGAAGGTGATCGATGGGAATAGTCCTAAGTCAAGAGATGGGTTCCCACCTGCTTTCAATGCAGAGCCTATGCCTATGCCAATGGCTAAACTGGCCGACGCGAGAAGATTCGCCTTAACAAACTTGTATTTCGTTTTCTCGGAGAGAAGAAGCCCCGCAGCGAATACCCCGATCGCCGAAGGAAGTGCGGCAAGGAGCAGGGACCAGTCTCCGAACGATACGGGCGACAATCCTTGTCCAACAACAGAGCGTTCGATGACATACAGGGAGGCAATGAGTGACGCAGCGAAGCCCAGAAGCAGTCTGAAAAGTCCCCGTCGAAGATCGAGAGCAGTTAGAAGGCCCAGGCTGATTATGCCGATTATGTACGCTGATGCCTCTCCCTGAAATCCCAGACTGAATAGGAAGGCAAGAGGAACTGAAAGGAGTGCAGTGAGAAATGGAGCGAAAGACCGCGGGACAGGTGGAAGGCTATGGGGAATCTTCGATGGGTGCAACACTGTGTCGGCGCCTTACCTCGAGGCAAACCTGCGAAGCAGTCGATTCCCTAGTAATCGAACATGTGACCGACACCGACCCGTTTTCGTCCCATCGGACTTACATGCTCAAAGAGCGTTTGAAGCCGTACAAAGCGGTGCGACGATGAGAAGGAAGTTGAAAGGCACAGTTAAAGTCGAATCCGACGAGGATGCACTGACCTGGACGTGTCCCTCTTGCGGGGCCGAGAACGCCGCTTATGAGGTGCTCTGCAATGAGTGTAAAGTAGAGAGACCTGATACTCGGGCCGCTCTCAAAGGCTCGAAGACTGAAGACTCGGAGTCCGAAGAATCTGAAGCTCCATTACTAGAGCCATCCCGTGTGGAAGATGAGATCGAGGAGGCCAAAGAGGAAGACCATGACCAGGAGCCGGAAATTGTCTTTCAACCTACAACCCCCTCTTTTACACCCTCTTTCACACCTCAACCGGTAATCCCGTCCCCCGAACCTCAATTCGCGTCCTCCTTCGTCCCTCAGGCGACCGGGCATTCAAGATACTATTTGGTATTCGTCGCCACTGCTGCAAGTTCACTTGTCAAGTCCAAGGTTCCCATTGATTTCGAACTTTTCCCCATCATTTCCATCGGAAGAAGCCCGGAAAACATAGTGGTGATCCCGGATCTGGAAGTTTCGAGGAAACACGCTGAGTTGACCACGGATGGCGTCAAGCTCATGTTAAGGGACTTGAATAGTAAGAATGGCACTTTTCTCTACAATGGAAAGGAGTTCCTAAGGGTGAGCGATAGTGTCGAGGTCAAACCGAACAGTATTGTGAAGTTCGGGACCGGCACGATCGTGAGGCTCACCAGTGAATGATTTCCGCTCTGGATGCACGCCGGCTTACAAGATGGAGCAAGTGAGGATATGACGCTATCAGTTAGAACTGAGCTCAGTCACACTTACTCGTTCGACTCTAAGATAGATGCCATTTTCAAGATCACCCTCGTTGCAGAGAGGCGAACCCAAGCCAAAGGCTTCCATCACATAATTGTCCTAGACACAAGCAGGTCCATGGAGGGCCAGAAGATTGAACTGGCAAAGACAGGAGCGCAAGAATACGCCAAGAGAATTCCCCCCGGAAACACATTGTCAGTGGTCCTGTTCTCTGACACAGTCCAGACTTACGCTGAAACCCGGCTTTCAGAGGTTATGCCGAAGATTAGAGCATCAGGTCTGACAGCTCTCTACTCTGCACTCCAATCAGCGTTCGAAATCGCCAAGAAAAGCCAACGCCCCGGCTGGATCGTGCTCCTAACAGATGGTGAACCTACAGATGTCACAAAGCCTGAACTCTATTCGAAGCTCACGATGCCTACAGGCTTCCAGATGATCGAGTTCGGAATAGGCGCAGACTACAACCAGTCGATTCTGAAAGCCCTCGCAGACGCTTCGGGCGGAACGCTGTACAACATCACTGATACCCACAAAATCGAGTTACCTGACTTGATGCAAAAAAGCGCCGTAAACGAAGTGGCCGGGAGAAGCATAAACGTGGAGTTTGGAACTCCCAACGTTAAGATTCTCAACTACAAGGGTCCACCTGTAACCATCAACGCAGTGGAGACCGTCGCGAAAATCTGGGGCCGAGTCCAAGTCCCACCTGGGTTCAATGGACACGTCCTCAATATTCAAGTCTCGTACGAAGACACGGTTGATAGTTCAAGAAAAACTCTCAATTCTCCAGTAGATATCAGTGTGGCCAAGAACGAGGAGAAATTCTTCGGGGGAATCAACAACAATCTAGTCGCTGAATTCCATTATTATCAAGGACTAGAGGAGTACTACCAGCACTTGGCCAAAGGAGAACTGAAAGAAGCCACCAGGACGATGAACCAACTTTCCTCGAATGCGGAGCAGACACGTCGTACGGACCTGATTGAAGCCACCAAGAGACTAGCAGAGCAACAGGAGGAGACTCTTAGACTCGGGGGAAGCGCGGAGAGCACTAATAGATTGTTGAAGCAGGCTGCCAGCGAAACGACGAAGAGAACAAGAGGCTAGCAGAGTAGAATCCAAGCTCCTCGACTCTACTTGGCCATTCTAGTAGAGGAGCTTCTAGCGTAAGAGCTAAAGCGATAGAGTTCCCTGCCGTTTTTTGGTTTGGGGCCGTCGTCTAGCTTGGTCCAGGGGATTTACCCCGCCCAGAGGATACCAGAGTCCATTAATGGACGGTGACCCTGGGGCGCTGGTGACTCCGAGAAATCGGAGCCAGAGGTCGTGGGTTCAAATCCCACCGGCCCCACCACGAAGCGGTAATAGAGGAGTCCGCCCATCCAGAAGCGGTTATACGTCAGTTCGGGCAATGGGCTGACCATGCAAACGCAGAAGGCTCTCTCTATGGAACAGATCCGCGAGTTCGTCATTGCAGGTCATGGAAATCTCGAGAAGGTCAAACAGATGCTGGCCGAAAACCCGGAACTCTTGAACGCTCCATATCCATGGAGCGAGAAGGATAGTGAGACCGCAATCCAGGCCGCGGCCCAAGTCGGAAGCTTTGGCGTGGCCGAATTTCTACTTGGAAAAGGAGCACCCCTTGAAATTTGCACCGCCGCGATGCTAGGTCGAAAGGAGGAGGTTGAACGTCTCCTGAAAGAGGACCATCACCGAATCAACGCTACGGGCGCTCATAGAATTCCGCTCCTCCCTTACGCCGTGTGGAGCGGTAATCTTGAACTCGTCCAGCTTCTCTACCAACGAGGCGCCAAGGAAGGTGTAGACTTGGCTCTGCATAATGCTGTTAGCAGGGATGACTACACTATGGTCCACTGGCTCCTTGAAAATGCAAAGCCTGACGTAAACTCAAAGAACTTTCAGGGAAAGACACCGCTATCAGTATCCATCGAGCACAAGTTTGACTCGGTCGCCCAACTTCTCAGAGAGCACAACGCAAGCGAATAGGCAGTGCCAACTAGCTCCATCTAAGAAGAGCTTTGGAAGAGCGTTATTGTCGAGCTTCGATATAGTTACCTATTGAGATTCCATTCATATTAAGCCCAGTTACTATTCCTAGCCATAATTCTAATTGCATCAGGACTAGCTGTCACCTGGCTTTGATCCTATCGACGGTCAAACCTTCTGGGTCCACATGTTGCAAAGCAACAGAGACCACTGGCTACCTAGAATTCGGTTTGATCGCCAAGAAGAGCTCCATGATTCGGATAGCGACTTGATGCCCATTAGTCACTTGCTTTCTACTTCCGGTCCCTTCTAAGTCCAGACCGTCTTGTTGTCTGGTCACATTAGACTGCCCTTTTATACGATGAAGTGACCGTCCGTTTTTCAAACTGTTGCGGAATCAGGACCTATGCGTCTGTCAAGACCCAGCCTGGTCAGGAACCGGAATTCTGCTTTCTCGAGCAAGTTGGCTGTTGGCCTTGTACGACTCCTTCCTGGTGGAATTGCTCTTGGTGCGCTAGGGTTTCTTAGTGCCCAGACATATTTCTCTGGGGCCATAACCCCAATTCTCAGCAATCCCCTAACTCAGAACATACCTTACTACGCGCTTCGAACTATGACCCGGATGACCATTGCCTATGCTTTGAGCCTGGGGTTCGCCCTAGTCTATGGTGTTACGACGGCGATGAACCGACGCGCCTCTCACGTTCTCTTGCCTCTTTTGGACATCTTTCAGTCAGTCCCGGTACTAGGCTTCCTACCAGTGGTCTTCCTCTTATTCATCGGAACAGGAACCTCGCCCAACATTCTTGGCGAAGAGATCTCATCCATCGTCTTAATCTTCACCGCTATGGCCTGGGCACCAACGTTCGGTGTTATAGCCGGAGTTAACGCCATCCCGGCAGACATCAAAGAAGTAGCACACGCCTACGGCATGCGCGGATTCAGATATCTACGACAAATCGTTCTTCCAGCAGTTTACCCCGAACTGGTATGGAGCAGCATCCTCGCTTGGGGCGGCGGATGGTACCTCATACCCGTAGAAGAGTATGTCTCACTCAGTGGGAGGCAAGTCGACCTTCCAGGACTGGGCTCATATATCGCAAAGGCGGCCGTTGGCCAGGATCTAGCGTCTGCTCTTTTCGGACTTGCTGTCCTAGTTGGAATAATCTTCGCCATCGACCGTCTAATCTGGAAACCGCTCGGCGCAAGGGCCGAGAAGTACAAGTACGAAACGATAGCCGCTCCGAAATCAAGCGCTGCTCATAAGAGCACCGTAGTTCAGGGCGTGAGAAGATACGAAGGCCGCCTTGTTTCGCCAATACTCTCGTTCATCAAATCGGAAAAATCCTACGTCAACACGGTTCTGGAAGTAACCCGCCTCAGAAGAATACTCCACGCGACGGAGAGAGTGAGGTTCCCCCACCGAATCACCAGAATACCCCTGTGGGGAAGACTGATCAGTTACGCGATATTTCTCAGCCTCGTGGGCCTGGGGATTGCTGTCCTCGTCCCGCCAAATTCCAAGTCCATCAGGGATGCAGTTTCGCTACTCGCCTCAAACGTGACAGCTCTCGAGCTCTTCTTCCTCACCCTCCTGTCATTATCCAGATTGGTCAGCGCGTACCTCATCGCTCTCACCTGGACCCTAGCTGCGGGAATACTGATGGCGAGGAGTCAGAGGCTCTCCAGATTGCTAGTTCCTATCTTCGACATCGGCCAGTCCATTCCAGCCACCGCACTCTTCCCGCTGATCACACTATTGCTCGTTAACCCGTTTAGGAACACTCCTTATCTTGAACTAAGCCTCAACGTTGCCTCAGTACTGCTAATACTAACTGGCATGCAGTGGTACCTACTCTTCAACATCGTTGGCGCAGTCAACAACGTTCCGAACGACTTGTTAGAAGCAACTGCAGCCTACAGGGTTCGAGGCAGACGATTCGTCAAAGAAATACTAGTCCCCGCTTCCTTCCCCGCGATTCTCATCGGAAGCATACAAGCCTGGGGAGGCGGGTGGAACGCACTAATAGTGTCTGAGTATCTCGGCCCGAACGCCAATGTTCCTGGACTCGGGTCATTTCTCCGACAAGCCCAAAACCTATCAGACCCCCTGTCAACGATAGAGATCTTCGCCGCCATACTTGTTATGACGGCAACGGTTCTGACCATTAACCGTCTCGTGTGGAGACGCTTCTTGAGAAAAGCCGACAAGTACAAGTTCGAGGGGTAAACATTTCTGAGCCAGTCATCCGAGCCCATCCTCGAAATCAAGGCGATCACTAAAACATACGAAGGAGAAGGCCGGAGCACTGTAGTACTGGACCATATCACATTCAATGTTTACAAGGAATTCCTCTGCATTGTCGGCCCCTCAGGCGCCGGGAAGAGCACCCTCCTTCGAATTATTGACGGGCTGGACAAACCCTCCGCGGGCCAAGTTCTATTCCACGGTCAACCCATCACTGAGCCTACTCCTAAAATGGGGATGATCTTTCAAACGTTCGCCCTGATCCCGTGGAAGACCGTTCTGGGTAACGTTGAGATGGCTGTCGAAGGTCTGCCTCTTCCCAAGGACGAGCAACTGAAGATTGCGATGAGGTATATTCAGGACGTGGGCCTCGAAGGCTTTGAAACGTCGTATCCCAAAGAATTGTCGGGAGGAATGAAGCAACGCGTCGGAATCGCTCGGGCGCTAGCTTTACAGCCAGAGGTTCTGTTAATGGACGAGCCCTTCTCGAGTCTAGACGCTTTTACCGCCGAGAACCTTAGGAGAGAGGTTCTGGACATATGGAAGGATCCTGCCTACACCACCAACGCTGTCGTAATGGTGACCCACAACGTTCAGGAAGCTGTTTTCATGGCAGACCGGGTCCTCGTTCTGAGTCCCCGTCCAGCGAAGATTATCGATGACGTTCAAATCAACGTGGAAAGACCAAGAAACCAGAGGGACCCGGCGTTGTACGACTACGCGGACAGAATAGTATCCAAAATCACCTAACTCTTCTACTCCGATTTGGAGAGTAGCCTCTCGGACTGTCCGTCGTACCGGAATAACCCGGTAAAGACCCCCCAGCTAATTACCACATTGACGATAGTGGGCAGATCTGTCGTATAGCCGAACTTGGAGCTTAGATACCTTGCCAATTCGAACCTGCTCAATTGCTTCTGATCCTTCAGAATCTTGGTCAGGTCCGCGAACGGCTCCAGACTTTCCAGATGATCATGTACTAGTTTCTTGCGCTCATGTATCCTGGCGTTGAGGGCTTTCTTGCCAAGGTCAGTGAGGGAAATCTTGCCCTGTTGAACCTGCACCAATCCAAGGTACTCGGCTGTGTTTGTGATTGGTATTAATTCGTCAATGTCGATTCTCAATTCGATTGTCAAGTTCGCAACGTCAGTTTTTCCATCGTATGCCTTGAGAAGGTCCAGCAATCCGAATACTCTGTTGACGCCGGCGGTCGGAAACAACTTTTGAGTCTTCTAAGATATGATCTGGAGAGGTTAAAGAACTTCCGAAGAATAGGAGAATACTCGTTCGCACTCTATTGTAAGGGAACGAGAAAAAGAAATGAGAAGATCGTACTGTCTGATCGAGCTCTCAACGGTTCTTTAAATCTTAATCCGCACACGGTCGGGTGAAACTAATGTCCCATCTAAGACTTCCCGACATCACTGATATCACTAGAGCCGCGGACAGAATCTCCAGGGTTGCCTCAAAGACCCCTCTGGTGGAGTCCCCCGCTCTATCCAAGAAATTCGGACGTCGAATCTTTCTGAAGCTCGAGTGCTTTCAGCCTATACGAGTCTTCAAGATCCGTGGAGCTTACAACAAGATCTCCCAGCTATCTGCCAGAAGCATTGTGGCCGTTTCTTCCGGGAACCATGGAATGGCGGTGGCCTACAGTTCGCGCATCCTCGGAAAGAAATGCACCGTGGTGATTCCGGAGACCGCGGTTCAGGAGAAAGTCAACGCGATTATTGAGTACGGCGGTGAACCCATCAAGTACGGTAAGTACCACTCGGATCGAGAAGCGAAGGCTATGGAGATCGTCAAACAGACTGGCGCAACCCTCGTCCACCCCTTCAACGACCCTGACATTATCGCCGGCCAGGGAACGTGCGGGTTGGAGATTGCTGATCAGCTTGGAGACTTCGACTCCGTTATCGTCCCTGTAGGCGGAGGGGGACTAATCTCCGGAATCGCTACGGCAATCAAAGAGTTGAAACCCTCAGCCAGAGTCTTTGGCGTGGAACCAGCACGGGCCGCAAAGATGCAGGCTGCAATCAAAGCTGGAAAGCCCGTAACCATAGAGTCTCCTCAGTCAATAGCCGACGGGCTGATACCCTCATCCGTGGGAGAACTCACCCTTGAAGCCTGCCGCAGGTTTGTTGATGGAATATTCAGTGTCTCGGATGATGAGATACTTGGAGCGATGAAACTCTTGATTCGGGAAGCTCACATCTTCCCCGAGCCATCCGGTGCGGCACCTCTCGCCCTCCTGAATTCAAGCGCTAGCGTCAAAGACTTGGGAGACAAAGTAGTGCTCGTCATCTCGGGCGGGAACGTGTCTCTGGAACTATTGAAGCGCGCTCTTGCCTAGCATTCTCTTTGGTTGTGGTCTAGTATGGTTGGGGGTCCTGAGCGACATACTCGGACGGATCAACAATGTTCCTTGGTTTCAGGCCCTTCAGAAATCTAATCATGTTTTCGACGGCGAGTTTGACCGGCTTGCCTGTGGCTAATCCTGAGGGCCCTGAAAGGTGAGGTGTGCCGACAAAGTTTGGCAGGGAAAGAAACGGGTAGTCAGTCTTGAGCGACTCTCGCCCCTCTCGGTACCACCAGACATCAGTTCCGTATCGGAAGTTTGGGTTGGCTGCGAGATGGTCGTATATCGCCTTCTCATCCACGAGCTCTCCCCGAGCAACATTGACCAGTATGGCGGCCCGCTTCATTCCGGAAAGTTCCTTGCTGGCGATGATGTGCGTGGTCTGTTTTGTCAGCGGAAGAGCTAGGACGACCGCGTCGGATTCCCTCAGAAACCTAGAGAGCCCATTTTGTTCGTGGAAGAACTTGACCCCCTTGACGCTTCTCGAGCTCCTAGAATAGGCGCTGACCTGCATTCCCAGCCCTCTTGCTATCTTGGCAACCGCGGCTCCGATTCCTCCGTAGCCGAGGATGCCTAGGGTCTTGCCTCTCAGAATTGTGACATCTCTTCCAGTGTCCACAGTTCTTCTAAGTGTCCATTTTTCTTCCTTGATGGAATTGTGCATGTCTACTATTCTCTTGGCCGCCGACATGAGTAGGGCCCAAGCATACTCGGCAACTTCGTCTGAGTAGGCACCTGCGTTACTGCTCACAATGACAGTCTTCTTGAGGTCGACGAAAGGAACGTGGTTCACGCCAGCCAGGATGCTCTGGATAAATCTCAGTCTCGTCATAGCCTGGATGTTGTCTCTGGTTAGAAGACTCGGCCAAGAGAAGACGAGGAGGCAGTCCATAGTTGGAAGAAGATCAGATAATTTGTCTTCATCAAGATCCGCGAGCTTGTAGACTGTCGCGTACCTTGAGAGCTTGTCCACATTCTCCCCGTCAACGAGGTCCGTTGAGATGAGAAGATTCTGTCTCTTCATACAAGGCCTCTAAAGGCTCCGAAGTAACACCATCAGTCTAAATAACGGTGAGAGGGACTAGCATAAGCTCGTTGGACTATACCGAGATTATCCCTGAAAGGCTCTGGATCGGACCAGCGCCTTCGAAGGAAGATCTTGCTGAACTCAAGAAACTGTTAGGGTCAGAACTAGTAGTGATGGACCTAAACTGCGACCCTGAAGAGGCAGGTTTGTGTAAGGAGATGGGAATCATTTACGATAATAGGACACCAAGAATAGAAGAGTCCAACCAGCCCGTTCCCTTGGGTAGGCTCAAAGTCGTGTCCGCGATCGTCGGGGACAATGTAGACTCTGGCAGGAAAGTATTGCTCCACTGTCTAAAGGGTAAGGGAAGGAGCCCAACCTGTGCAGCTGCCTACCTGATCCAATCGGGTATGTCAGTGGCAGACGCTAAGAACACGATTACCAGCAAGCGTTCGGTTTGGATGGGATCAGACGGGAACTATGCAGGGCTTCTAGAAGAATATGCAAGGATTGTGGAATTCGCCCGCTCGGGAATCTGAGAAGACTGCGAGGATTCGGCTCTTGACCGAAGCTAGCTCCTGAAAACTCTGAAACGTCCGATTCGCGATTCTAATCCTGCGACCCTTATTCGTGCGAAACTCTTCCAATCAAAAATAGAAACAAAAAAATAAGCATTCTTTTTGTGAGGCCCCTGCGCATGTTCTCAACTCTCGCGCGGGAACTCGAATCCCCTAGTCAGCGCTGGTAGCTGTAGCTAACCTTTGGACTTTGATGCCCAGAGGAACTTTCTCTGCAGGGTCTTCGGGTATATGCTCGTCCAGTCGAACTCAGCCCTATTGGCCCAGCGTTTGTAGACCCGAGGGTCAATGTAGTTCCGAAGCGAGGTGTTCAAGTTATAGTCCTTGGTCCGGTTCTGAAGATCAATATCCAGCTTCAACTTTCGAATCCTCTCCTGTAATCGTTGGGTCTGTCTCCCCGTCTGCGGGGCCTTCGCCTTCAACTCTCGTAAACGCTGTTGCTTCTTGTCTAGGCTCGACTCCCAGGTCTTCGGCGGCGTCCGCTTATGATTACATCTAATCGCAGCTTCCAAATTAGCCACCCGAGCATGATAGAGCTTGACAAAGCCCGGGTCCCCAGGCTTGAATCCATTATGCTTCCCGAGATACGACTGCACCGTCTCGGTAGCATGGTGCGTTCGGAACACCTTCGCGGTCAGACCCTTCGTCGCCTTTCCCAGGAACCGGTTCACCGACTCCGAGGCTATCCCGTCGAATACCAAATCCCCAGGCTTCTTTCCATTTGTGAACTCGTGAAGGTTTCTTCGAATCGGACTCTCTGCACCATCAACCTTCAAGACCTTCTGCCATCGGACACTGTCCTTTCCTAGAAAGTCGAACTCTATCCCTTCCGGGAAGAACTTGACGTGTTCAATCCGGAGGGTTGACGCGCCTACTGTGTCAGCTTCATCCTCCTCCTTCTCATCGCCGACCCTCATGGCCAAGTTGTCGATCAAGTACGAGACAGTAGCCAGCTTTCGGACCTTGACATCTGGCGACAGGAGATTCTTCTGGATGAACTCCCGAACGTCTGGGAGACGCTTCTGGAGCTTCTTCGCGTTTTCATACTTTATCCTGTCCCTCTCTTGCCGTAGATCGGATACGTCTGAGGGCCAGACGTATTTCCGGACGTTGCTGAGTTTGTCGACCCAGTAGGCCAGCCAGATAGAATCATGGTCATGAGCAATATCCTTCCATTTGGATGGCGGGACAGGAGCGTCCTCTGAGAGATTTAGCACCACATCTTCCGGGTAGACCCTAGGTTTCCAGCGGCCCCGCATGGGGTGACTACCGCGTCCCATGAAAATACTGGGCGGCTCGACCATGTAGTTGGCGAACTCGGTTTTGGTCCCATCAATGGTAGCGTAGCCATACTTCTCTTTGAGCTGAAGCCGCAGCTCCTTTCGTTGTGCCGCCAATTTCTTCTTCAGAACTAGATCCGCTTTCAACAGTTCTTCCTTCGCCTGGTACTCATATACAGGCGTGAAATCAATCTCAGAATACTTCACCTTAGCGTGATTCCTAGGGAATAGTTTCAGAAAGTCAGAGAGGAAGTTTGCCTGAAAGACCGGGTCCTGAACGTAAGGTGTCGTCCTTTTCTTGCCCCAGGCATAGGCCAGCTCCTCAGCCTCAGGGGAAAGTTTGAGGATCTCGCCTCTCACCTTGATTTGCAAGCCTTTGGGCTCGTAGAGTGGGGGAAAAGCGACACCGTTGTGTCTGAGTTCTTTCCATTTCAAAACGTTACCCCCTCGGACACGCGATTTCACTGCAAACGTGAGAGCGTTCTATCCACTTTCGAGTGTTTCCTTACAAGCTTTGTTTTCGCTAAACCTGTAAATGAAAGTTATCTTGCAAAGCCATTCTGACATGGAACCTCGCCGGATAGGTTAAAGAGAATGAGTAGAATAGTGGAGTGTTAGTATGAGTCGGTCCGGCGGTGCTCCGCTCCTAGGAGCCGTGGGTCTATTCTTTGCTTCCCTTGGATATACCGTCGCGGCGGCAGTAGCACGACTCTTCGTGACACTGGAATCCGTCTGCACACAGCTCTGCCCAGCACTAAAGATTGGAGGCTTTCGATTCCACCATCTATACTACGGCGTTATTCTCCTAGTAATCTCCACAGGGGTCCTGTTGTACGCGGGGGATCTCAGGACTCGCTGGGACAGCGCCCTGATCGCAGGAATAGGTCTGGGACTAGCAGCTGACGAGATAGGCTTGCTGATTCTCAAACTGTCCTACTGGAATATCATTTCCGTTGGAATCGTCACAGTAGGAGGTCTCGTACTATACGTCGCCACGTTCTATCGAACTTGGAGATCTGGCATCTCAGAATTCCATTTCCTTGACAGATACCAGTTACTAGCCACTCTCGGATTGCTCCTGGCCTTCACGGGATTCTTATATTTCGACAGGCCGATAAGGATGATAGTCGAAGCAACCGCACTGGGATCATGGTTATCAGGCGTGTTTCTGATAGCCAAGTACGGGCGGAAACACATCTGGCTCATAAGGCACGCTCCCCTAAACTATAAACCGCAGCCCCAGTAGAACGAGAATTCGATTCTAGCATTGCAGGCTCTGGACTCAGTGGGTATTGAAGCCAGAGAATATCAACAGGCCATCGCGCAGTCAGCCCTCAACGCGAACACTTTGGCAGTACTGCCCACAGGTCTGGGCAAGACAATTATTGCTCTACTCGTGGCGATAGAACGCCTTTCAAAGTATCCGACAAGCAAAGTCTTGGTTCTGGCGCCCACCAGACCGCTAGTGCTCCAGCACGCCAAGTTTTTCGAAGAACACTTCCCGGACCGAAAAGTAAGGTCAGCTACCCTCACAGGGGAGACAGCTCCGGCCTCGAGAACATCCTCATTTGAAGAATCAAGACTGATCTTCGCGACCCCTGAGGTCATTCGAAACGATGCATCTGCCGGACGATACACTCTAGAACAGGTCTGCTTAATCGTCTTCGACGAGGCGCATAGGTGCGCGAGAGACTACGCTTACTCAGAAGTGGCTCATTCCTATCGCACTCAGGCGACGCACCCCCTCATCCTCGGCCTCACAGCCTCCCCCAGCGCCAAGAAAAGCCGCATCGAAGAGATCTGCGAAAAATTGGCCATTACCAACGTTGAGACCCGCATTGAAACAGATGAGGACGTCGCGCCCTACGTACAAGATGTGTCTCTGAAATGGGAACGCCTACCTCTCCCAGAGAGCTATCGACAGGCCAGCAAGGTTCTACGGGCAGGACTTGAAGAGAGAATCGACAAGCTCAGATCAATGCACCAGCTACCCACCGGAGTCAGAATTGGCAAGCGAATGCTCCTGGAACTGGGAGAAAAGCTGCACAATAGTTTGAGGAGAGGAAGCGGGGGGGCTCTTTACGGAGCAGTCGTGCTGCAAGCACAGGCAATGTCGTTGACACACGCGATCGATCTATTGGAGACACAAGGAGCGCATAGCGCTGACAGATTTCTGGCGAAGCTGAGTAAAGCGAAAACACGATCGTCCCGAGGACTCGCCCGTGATCCCCGCGTCGTCGAGGCTCAGAAGCTCTGCTCTAGCCTTGTGAACACACCGCACCCGAAACAACTTCGCTTGCGAGAGCTATTGCTAGAAGACCTTGGAGCAAATCACGATGCCAAGATCATAGTATTTACTCAGTTCAGAGGCACGGTTGAGACCGTCGTCGACGATCTGAACGCGATGGATAAGATCCACGCGGTCCGGTTTGTCGGACAAGCTAGCAAGGGCGAAGACGATTCGGGGCTTAGCCAGGACGAGCAAATGCAAATTCTGGAGGATTTCCGAGACGGCAAACATAACGTGCTAGTAACAACGAGTATCGGTGAAGAAGGATTACACGTGCCTGATGTGGACCACGTTATTTTCTACGAAGCGGTCCCCTCAGAGATTCGCATGATACAACGACGAGGAAGAACCGGCCGGACGAGGCCAGGGAAGACAACTGTATTGATGACTGAAGGAACAATTGACGAAGGGTCCTACTGGAGCAGTAGACGAAAAGAGGAGCAGATGCACCGCCACCTGGCCACGATGAAGCGTCGGGGTGTCAAGAAGGGAAAGAAGAAGACCACCCTCCTAGACTATTTGTCGGATAACTAAGCGAGTATGAACAGTATTTAGTTCGCCAATTGAGCCACAACTCTCTTAATTCTCTATAGCCAGTTTCTGGTTAGATTTGGAATGGTCGACCTAGCCACCGCCTTAGGCGTAGGAATCATCGCAACCTTCGCACCCTTACTCGCAGGCTTAGTCTTGCCCAAGTACGTAGCCAAGTTGCATAACCAACATATCACCATCTGGCTCGTAGCAGCTTCCACAGGAATCATCTTCTGGTTCTTCATCGATGTCATGAATGACGCTGCTCAGCTGGACATTATCGCAGGATTCGGTAACGGACTGGGTGATTACACCCATATCCTCCTAGCGCTAACTTTCGCGCTAGGAGTTGGGATCCTATTTGGACTAGAGAGAAGATACTCCTCATCCAAGCCCCTAGCGAACAGCCCCAATAACCATCAGACCCGACCAACAGGGGGATCTGTGAGCAACGGTATGATTTTTGCAATCGCTGCTGCGGCGGCCCTCGGGATTGGGTTCCACGCCTTTGGAGAAGGCATGGATATTGGCTCCAGCCTTCCGGGGGCACCCGATATCATTGGCGCCATCGGTGGATTTTATCCAGGCATAGCGTATGTTCTGCACAAACTCTTGGAAGGATTTGTAGTCGGAGTGTTCGCAGTTCTAGCGGCAGCCACATCAGCTCGCAAGATCGCAATCCTAGCAGCCCTTAGTGGAGTTCCAACTATGATAGGCTTCTTCATCGGCCTTCCGAGTGTGCTACCTTCAAGCTACTTCTTCGCCCTTGGAGGTGCGGGAGCGGTCTATGTAGAATTCAAACTGATACCCGTTCTCTCTCAGAGCGGCCGGCTATACGCCTCGATTATTCCAATGCTGCTGGGATTCTACGCAATGTACTTTGCGGGACTGTTCCACAACTAAGGGTATGGGAGAAACATCGTCAGAACCTGTCCAGACAAAGATTTCCGGACAAGTACATTCAAGGCGGCTGTTAGCAGTAGTGGTCATCGTTATTGCTAGCACAGGATTCATTGTTTCCGCGTACGCATTTCATCTGTTTGGGCTCGGGACACCTAGTTGTGCAAGTCGTCCTACTAACGCACCAAACTCTGCCTACTTCACAGTGATAATGTCTGGAAACGGATACAACGATAGTAAGATCAACGGCCTTCCTCAGCCTGTAATGAATGTCACACGAGGTGAGAGTGTTAGAATCCACCTCGTGAACAATGACCCAACTGAGGACCACGGGTTTACAATAACCAACTACTTCCCAAAAGGTGTCGTATTGAGTCCCGGCAAATGCTATGATGTGACCTTCACGGCGGATCAAACAGGGACGTTCAGAGTGTTCTGCCAGATCTTCTGCCTGCCTCACATTCCCTGGATGCAAAATGGACAGCTCAACGTCACGTGAGGATAACCGGGAGTGTTCGACTGCGTTGAGAGTGTTACTGGGCGCATTTGTATTCAGTGACAACAGGGGTTTCAAACAGACCCGCCTAGATGCAACTAGGCCGGAGCAGTAAGCCTAGCATGCTTCATATCCGAACCTGGAACGGAAAGGGAGTCGACACTATTGTAGCAGCGTTGCTGATGGTAGTAATCGTCGTCGTCACATCGGTCATAGTCTATTCTTGGTCAATTGGAATCCTAGGGAGCATACTTCCCTCTCCGCCACCCGGACGTGAGAGCTTGACAATCGAATACCAAGGCTTCGACCCGGCCAACAAGAACATGACCCTCTATCTTAGAAACACCGGCAACGTGCAAACACCGCTGATTAGCTACTATGTCAACGACCTCAACGGGAACCAATACGCAAAAACAACTTGGACGGGACCCACTATAGCTCCGACAGCCCTAGGCACAGCATACATTGCGATAAACACCGCGTGCAGCGGATGCAAGCTAATAGGATCACCATTCACCTACCAGCCCGGAAATTCCTACACTGTCACCGTTCTTACCTCTCGAAACAACCAGTTCTCTTTCACAATTCTGGTCTAGAATCGTTTGCCCAGGTCTCTGGGCTCGGATCTGCTTAACGAAGGCCGTTTCGGAAAGCCCGATAACGAAGAGACTTGCAAGCGTAATGTTCCCGAACCTGGATAGGACAGCCAGGAAGAAGGGTCATGGACCTTGTTAGTTCGTTCGAGTATTGACCGCGTCACTCACGGCTGTGAAGTCCCAGATGCTTTTTCGAGCTACTGAAATTGGTTTAAGATGATCGAAGTGACCTGCTTGGCCTAATTTGCTTACTAGCCATGCGGCGTAGGCAGGAGAGCCAGTAGCTCCTGGAGAGTTATAGTTGGTCACGTGGTAAGAATGAGGCCCCTCCATTTCGATGGCTTCCTTGATGAAGCTACCTCTACGATCCACTACTTGCGCCCGCACACCTGCGATGCCTGGCTTGGCTAGGTAGTCTACTTTGAGTTCCGGCATAAACTCTTGAGCTCGCCGTGCCATCTGGCTCTTGGAAATGGAGGAAAGCCACTCTTCGCCCGCGAGAGTAAGAAAGTCTCGATTGTAAAGGAGCGCAAGCTTATTCGCAATTGGGCGTTCGAGGATTTTCTTGACGGCTTCGACAGGGTCCCTGAAGAATCCTTTGTACGTGTATGGACCTGCCACCGGCACAGCATTTGGCCCGATCTCACGCCTCCCATCTGCTCTCACTATCCAGTGAGGGTCCAGGAAGGGAAGCTCAGGATGTTGGGCCACAGTGTAAATATTTCGGGTCGCTAGATAGCTCCGGTCCTTTGCTATCTCCCAGTATTCGCCCCTGAAATTCAAATCACAATATTCGGAGCCGACCCCTTGCATGTGGGCGATTCGCATTGAGCTACCACCGGCACAGTTGATCAGGAATCGTGTATGGACAGATTCGCCCAAGTTGTTGGGATGAATCTCAAGTAGATCGTCGGCAATGTTGATTGATTTCACGTCGAATCCAGTAATGAACTTGACACCTTCCGATTCTGAATCTTGTCTCAGGGATTTCGTGAAAGCATGATAATCGACTGCAGTGTCAGTCTTGGACCAAATTGCTCCGTAACCTCGCACGTGGGGCTCAAGCTTTCGCACTCCCTCGGCCGTGAGCACCTCAAGCTCATCTTCTCCCATCCCATTTCCCAAGCCCCAGTGATAGTACTTCTCGACCCGCTTTACATCCTCCGGGTGCGTTGCGACCTCCAGCGTTGTCACAGGCTGCCAAGGAAGACCTCTCTTCTTTGCGTATTCCTTCCACATTCCATAGGCTGCCTGAGCCGACCTTGCGAAAATTCTTCTCTTCACCGGGTCCAGGTAGAAGGGACGGTGAACTACCCCCGTGTTTCGGCGAGAAGTGTGAACCGCGACATCCTGTTCCTTCTCAAGAACCGCTATTCGGCCCTCATACTGGTTTGCAATCCAGAAGGAAACTGAGGTCCCTAGGATTCCTCCGCCTATTATTGAGACATCCCAGGGCTCCATAAGACCAAACCCCACCTCAAAGGAGCAATCTCAATCCTATATTCGCATTGTTAACTACGTTTGTAGGCCGCCTTAGGCCACCGGGAGCTTCAGAACCGGGGTTTCCTTGCTCTCGACCCGATTGTTACATCACGCCTATCCAACTGACCCAGAGTATTTTTGTCTAGAGATAGACCCGTTCATGCGCACGAACATAGTGGAGACGTTCCACGGAACCATGAACGAATGCTTCAGTGCCGTTGTAGAGAACATGTTAGGTGCTCAGGTTAAGGAGGAGGTTTTCCGACTGCTAGGAAGGCATGGGATACCTCACACAGAGATATCTACAAGGTTCGACGATGTGGTCAAGGTTCTTACCGAAGCCTTCGGAAGCAGCGCCCGAGTCCTCATTTACAAGACAGTAGTCGAGATGTACTCCGAGTACTCGCTTAGAGCCAACGTCACATTCTACGATTCGCTAAGGGATCAACTGGATCTATTGAAGGAACGAGTTGTCGCCGACCTCTTGAAGCCGAGGCATCTTCTAAGCCCAGAATCCTATCCTGTTCCATCCGCTCTTCCGCACAAGTAACGCGATGGTTAAGCTAATCAAAAGTCAACGCTTCAGTCGAACTGGGGCAACTTAGCGTGCGTCACCGAATGGGAAGCAAACTCGGTCTCGTACAGTGTACGAGTATTACAACTGACGACACTTCCCCCTCCAAGAAGGAGACTTCCCAAAATTGAGCCAGAAAAACGAGCTGTTCCAGATGCTCTTCTCGACGGAAGTAAAAGGCGACCTGCTAGTCCTATTCCACAAGAACCCAGGCCTCATTGATACCTTTGAGGGTGTGGCTAGAAGAATCGGGAGAATCGCTAAGGCGATTGATGCAGACGTTCGAGATCTGTTGACTCTAGGAGTATTAAGATCGAAACAAGTCGGAGGCCACCAAGTCCTCTACCTCGACCAGGCAAGAGACAAAGCGACCCAGGAAACCATAGTCAATCATCTCAAGGAGCTAGGGGCAGGGAGGACTATCTAGGTCAATGGTCCGACAAAAGACCGGCATACCTGAATTAGACCTCATGCTACGAGGAGGATTCATGGAGAGGGATGCGGTGATGATTGCTGGAAGCGCTGGAACGGGAAAAACGACCCTGGCAATGGAATATCTAGTTAATGGCATAACCAAATTCCAAGAACCTGGAATCTACCTAACCTTCGAACAACTCCCCGACCAAATCTACCGTGACATGGAGAACTTTGGCTGGGACCTACGAAAGCTAGAGGCCGAAGACAAGCTCAGAGTGATATGCACAAGTCCAGAGCTCCTCTTGGGAGCCGATGGAGTAGAACAACTTCTCGACGAAACAATCAAGGAAATCCAGCCCAGAAGAATGGTCATCGACTCTCTCACCCACATGGAAATGTACCTTCCTCGCGAAGGAGATCTGAGGAAGGAAGCCTACCGGATACTCATGTACAGCAAGACCAGGGGGGTAAGCCCCTTGGTATTATGGGAGTCCCAACAAGGCATAGGCCACTCATTCTCGGTAACGGATATCGGCCTGAGCTTCCTAGTAGACTGCATCATGATTCTCAAATTCATCGAGATCGACTCATCGATGAGGAAGGGCATGGTAATAATGAAAATGAGAGGAAGCGATCACGACAAACAACTGAGAGAGTACAAGATAACACCCCAAGGTATCAAAATCGAGGCAGCCTTCACAGAATATGAAGGACTCATGTCAGGATCTCCGCGAAAGATAGCGGCCGAGAAATTCGTGGACCTGTTCCAGAAGGCCGCAGAAAAACGTAAAGGAGCTCTCTAGCTTGGCTGATGCTGTCATCATCACCAGCCTGTATTTGGTGGTCGCCCTACAACTCGTGGCCCAAGCTGGCGCTGTTTATTTTGCAATCCGCTTAATGAGGCTAACGGGTAGGTTCCGAGCGTGGACCTTGATCATAACAGCTTTCGTATTGAACACGGCGATAAGCGTGTTTGGCCTATGGTTTCTGCTCGCATTCAATCCCGACCAACTCACTGCGTTGGTACAATCCGTTGGCTTAGCTACGACCCTTCTGAGTGATTCAGTGAGTATCGCCGTATCTTTCCTATTATTCTTCGGAGTTTTCGACTTGGTCAGACGCTTTGAGCATACAGCCAAGAAATCCGAATGAAAAAGGCGGACTCTCTCTGGGCAATTGTCCGTTCAGGTTTGGTCGTAGATTCGTACTAGCGTCTCGATCTTTGCACATCTTTCATGCTGTCCATTGGATTTCGAGCTCCTTCCCAACCTGTTTCAAGGACTCGACCACCTTAGCCTCAAGCGGGATGCCTTCCCTGCGATATTTCTCCATCCTCGCATAGCTCTTCTCTCCGTGAATATAGATCCGACTCTGTCCCTGGGCCTTTGGCGATTTCTTCAATTCCTGGGCTAATCGGTCCATATCTCTCTTGAACTCGTCCAGAGATCGGAAGGCGGCGGGATCAATGGCCATGAAAAAGTGTCCGACGTTCGGCTTCTCCTTTCTAACGTCAACGCCCAGCCCAGTGGCCGCGCCACTGAGCACTCCGCACAAAACGTCAACCATTAGGGCGAGGCCGTATCCTTTGTGTCCCGAGTGCTCCTCTCCCTCTCCACCGAGAGGCAGAATGCCTCCACCCAGCCTCTTGGAAAGAGCGTCAAGGACTGTGTGAGGATCAGAAGTCCCTCTGCCGCTCGCGTCCACAGCCCATCCTAGAGGGATCTTCTTCCCTAGTCGATCATAAACTTCCAACTTCCCGCGAGGAACTACCGAGGTGGCCATGTCTAAAACGAAGGGCTTTTCCTTCATGGCCGGAGCCGTCAGGCTGATCGGGTTCGTTCCGAGAACAGCAGAACTACCAAACGTTGGAACCACCAGCGGTGCGGCGTTCGTCATGCTCACACCGATCAGATCATGTTCAAGCGCTATCAAGCTATAGTAGGCGGCGATACCGTAATGGTGAGAGTTTCGTACGGAGACAATTCCAACCGCGGTCTCCTTAGCCTTCTTGATCGCGAGTTCCATTCCCTTCCGACCTACAACCTGCCCCAGGCTCTGGCCACCGTCAACGATGGCAGTAGCTTTCGTTTCCTTCACAATTCGACTCTGGTCGGTAGGCTTGGTCCAGCCATTCTTCAGATCATTGTAGTACCTAGGAAGCCGTGCCACGCCATGTGATTCGATTCCACGCAAGTCCGCTAGAACAAGGACGTCTGTGGTCGTCATAGCGTCCTTTTCAGGGACGCCAAGCTTCATCCAGACTCTGTTGCAGAACTCCTTCAGTTTCGCTTCGGGAACAACTACCTGGCTGACAGCGACTTGGTCCATGCTTTCTACACCGACAGAGATAGATGGTAGAGGCCCTTGCCCATCTCTTTAAAATTGGTGCAGTTTTCAACATATGTAGGCAACGGATTCTAATAAGACACTCACGAAACGGAACCAAGCTCTTTAAGAGCAGTATTACTGGGTGTATCTTTCGCTGGAATCAGAGTCACTTGGAAACCTACAAGACGATCCAGACCAAACTGGATGTTCGAGAGTTCAGCCCGAACAAGGTCCCGCCCGAAGTAAAGCTGAGAGTCCTAGAGGCAGCACGTGCCACTGGCACCGGCATAAACAAACAGCATTGGAGGTTTGTCCTCGTCCAAGACCGAGAGACAATCAAGAAGTTGGCTGAAGATAGCACCAGTGGAAGTTGGGTTGCCGGGGCGAACTTCGCGGTCATAATATTGACAGATCCCCTGCTGGGGTTCCACCTAATCGACGCGGGGCGGGCTGCCCAAGACATGCAGCTGGCCGCCTGGGACCAGGGAGTTATCTCGGGCCTCTACACGGGGGTCAAGGATGACCGGATGAGGAAGGACTTTGCGATTCCCGGCAACTTGAAGCCCAGCATCGTAGTTGGGTTCGGATATCCAGTGAAGAAGATTGTTGGGAAGAAGAATCGAATGCCGTTGACGGAACTTGCTTTCCTTGACAAGTATGGAAACAAGTTCGATCCGAAGAAGCTGAGCTAAGGCTTTCTGGTCGACTTCAGTCGTAGGTGTACTTTGGCTCCCAGCCCTTGCTACCGCTCGGTAGAAGGTCGAAGAAATGCCATGTGATGCAGTAGTCGTCGCCAGGTCCGAAGACGTCCTTTGCTACTCGAACGATCTTACCGTCATGGGTTTTCTTGAAGACTGAAACGCCCGGAGTCTGTTTGCCGTCCTTCTCGAATCCAAGATCTTCATTGAATGACGTGCCCTTGTGCGAGACCATTTTGAACCTCCATCCTCGACTCTCTGCAAACTTCTCCTGGACGTCGGGCGAGTTCGGCGAGGCTACAACGAAGGCGGCACGATCTTCCAGATGATTCACAACTCCATTGAAGCCGTCGGCCCACATGGTGCAGTATTCGCATCCTGTGCCCATGTTGTGTACTAAGATGAGTTCGTCCTTGCCGCCGAACAGGCTGGACAGCTTCACTTTCCTTCCGCCTTTGGCATTCAGAGAATAGTCCTTGACTGGTTCCTTTAGCTTGGTTGCTCGCTTCATGGAAGATCCCTATCCTTCATCGAAGCTTTCAACTATTAAATTCGACTTCCAGACGAGCTTGTCCCACTTTAGATGGATTGTTGCTCATGTCTTCAAGGTCTCCCAGATCCAAGTCTAGCTCCAAACTTACGATACGCCGGGCGTCACTTGGAGACGTGGATGTTCTGGTTCACCAGCGTCGCGCTATGTGGGAGGACCTAGGAATCAAGGACAAGTCAATGCATGAGAAAGGGAACAGGGTCTACAAGCAGTGGGCCCGAACAATGCTAAAGCGCGGAAAGCTACTGGGTTGGGTCGTCGAAAATCGTGGAGGCAGAGTGGCTGGTGGGGGTTGTCTGTCGCTTCAACCAGTTCAACCCAGACCGCATCGGGCGGCAATGTTCCAGCCTTACTTGCTTTCCATGTATACTGAACCTGGCTTTCGCAGGCGAGGAGTGGCCTCGCTAGTGGTTCAGACTGCCATTGAGTGGTGCAGGAAGAACCGGTACGAGCGGCTAATGCTGCACGCTAGCGATATGGGCCGGAAGGTCTATCGGAAGTTCGGGTTCAAGCGGACTTGGGAGATGAAGCTGGACTTGGCCGAGAACAAACGCCTGGGAAGAGCCTAAGTCTCGCCCAGGAAGACATAGGCGGAAGTGTGCGGGTCGCGCGCGACTCTGGGACACCCCCCGGGGTCGAAAAAATCACCCGAACTAGTTTCAAGAATGCTTTCTTATCCGGAAGTAAACAAATAGTTCTTGACCTTGGCATCCTCTAGATCCAACAACAGTCCCTGAAGAACTCCCTCCGAGTACGCACTGCCCGGATTGAAGCACGTTGTCCTACCGATTTTGGCGATCCCTTTGCTCTCGTGAACGTGCCCGTGGATTCCCACCAGCGGCTGATACTTTTCAATAACTTTTCGCACCGCGCTACTTCCCACGCTTGTTTGTTCGACCTGCCCGCCCCGGACGATGGGCTTGAATGTAGAATCTAGAGCGGGAGCTTGGTCAATTGGGGTTCCGAGGGGTGGAACATGGGTATTGAAGATGCAATTTCCCAGATCTTTGACCTTGGAGGACATCTCTTCCAACATCCGCTCCAACTGGTCCTCATCAGCCTCGCCCGGACTGTTCCAAGGGGTACGATTGCTGTGTCCCAATGTCATCATCTCGTGCTTATCATCGATTCTCACGACTTTTCTTTCCGGATTGAAGACGGGGTCTTGATCGATGAGATGCTCGCCTATCGCAGGCAAATCGTCATTGCCGGGTGAAATGTAGCACCTTATTCCTGTCCCGGATAGCCTCTCACATGCAAGCTGGAGCCAATGATCTACTGACTCGATCATCAATCTCTCAAAGAGGGCATCAACCTTCGCCTTGTCAAGACTCAACTCGTCAACTTCCTTGCGGTTCGACACGTAATGATAGTATCCAGCATCTCGGATCTCTTTGATTGTGTTGTCAAGCTCTTCTCTCGATTTCAGACGCCTCTCGTTTCCCTGGAAGTGGCAGGAGTAGGTACCGTCACCCATGTCGATGACTGGGATTACCATCTTGCCGGTGATGTCGCCCCCGAGAATCAGAACGTTGGCGCTGTAGAATTTACCAGCGTTCACGAACTTTCGAAAACACTTCTCCGACCCGTGCAAGTCGGTGCTGAAGAAGATTCTCGTCGTCGCCATTCTATGTGTCCCCTATACCGTCGCTAGAGAAGGACCGAGATTTCTGCCTTGTATTCTGTTCGGTTTCTTCCAGCAGGGTTTGCTTCTTAAGGGCGCAAAAAATGTGTCATAATCGATGGGGGTCAATTTCCGTCGCGTTCACGAAGAATCGGACTTTTGGGTGGAATTCTTGTGCTCCAATTTTTCTTTCAGCTTCTCTTCCTGCTTCTCTGCAAAATGTATTCCGACTTTTAGCGCGGTCCCGAATAGCGGTCCGAAAGTGAAAGTGATGGCGGAGATTGCGGCTCCAATTGAGAAGAACGCCATGAAAGCTGCGAATATCTTTCCTGCCACAGTTGCGGGTGTTGCTGCAGGTCCTTCAGCTGTGGCCAGAAGGGCCATAAAGTAGAACGAGGACACCAGGTCCCAGCCTTCCAAGAGCATCATTCCTACGGTTCCTATGGCTATCACGATCGCTAGGACAAGAATACCGTAGAACGCTCTTCTAGTGAAGGGAGACAAGGGATGATGGAGGATTCGGTGAAGCTGTCCGGTCAGCGTACTCGCCTTTCTCCGACTGTGTGGAGTCGCTGGATTAGCTCTTTCGATACTCGCGTGGACTGGCGAAGTTAAACTTCCTTGAACGCGTCGTACAAAACAGTTGGATTATCCCTTAGCCGTGACGCCTGTAGGAGCAGGTGCGTTCAATGACCGTCCATAAAATACTGGTTAAACTCAAGATGCGAGACCTTGCCTTGGCAACTGTGCTACTGATGTCTATTGCTGCTTTTGCCGTAGTCACACCTGCCTTTGCAGTACATCCGGAACAGATACTCAGTGAACATGGACATCAGCACACGTCGCTGTTCAAAGCAGGGACTGAATACAGGATACAAGGCTCTGGAACCGCCTTCAACGTGACCGACAAAGATGACCACCAGTCGGCAACGCTGGACCTTACAGTCAAAGTTGACAAGGCTAATTTCGGCAGGGCAAGGCTGACGGTTGAGAAGGGAGGAATGTTAACGATAGGTTCCTCGTCCTTCACCGTCGAGAGCGGACACGGACTAATCAACACTCACAGCATGAAAATCGTGATTCACCTGCGGGTCGATGATGGCAAGGGACACGTGATGCATCTCATTCTCTTCGGCCACACCACCAAGCTCAACTCCGACGCGAGTGCGACTATCGACTTCATGATGCCTCAGAGCAAGCTAGCCGGAAAGTGGTTCCTAGAGTTCAAAAGCGCCACAATGAAGAAAGTCTGAAAAACCCTCATTCTCCCCTTTTTTGTGATAATATTTGGCCTTGGACCAGAAATCGTTCCTCGTCGGAGTAATATTCGGACTAATAATCGGGGTCCTGCTTGGTATCGTCCTTGAAGCCAACCTACTGATTATATGAAGAGATTCCGAACATCATCGGCTTTCTTTACGCGAACCCCGAACGGATGGCGATTTCTTTGGTCTGTCCAACAGCGGTCGGATCAGGCCAAGAGTGTTCCTTGGTTTCCACTAGGTTGAGAATTCTCGAGGGTCGACGAAGACGTTGACTTCCCTCAAAAAGGAGGGCGATTCTTCCGATTGCCCATTGACAGTGAAGGTTGCATGAAGATGAACCTTGAAACGCACCTTCTTCGTCTCTCCTAGGAACACCATTCGAACCTCTCCCAGTTTGCCTTTGCTTGTAGTCTCATGTGTTACCTTGAGGTTGCTGTCGCGACGGGAGAACCAATCGATCAAGCTCTGACGCAAGAGTGGACTGGCAGCGGAGAACGAGACTCCCTTGTGTTTCTGGTTAAACTCGCCAGTCAAAGCTTTCCGGGATTCCTTTGACACGTTCTCAAGGTAGGCAATTGTCTTCTGGACAACCTCTTTTCCGGTCTGCATGTCTGTCATCTTTCTGACTGCTCCTAAGCTCTCTGGACGCGGTTCGTTTCGTGAATATAGAGATTGTCAAGTTGAGCTTTCGACAGCCCCGACTGACTCAAGGGATTACACCAACACCCAACGACCTTTGTAGCGTGTCGGCGAGTTCGGGAAAAGGTTAACCTATCACTTGAGCGGGTCTTGGGCGACGACGCTCATGGGGATGCCGAAGCCGATCATTCAGCAATTGCTAAAAGATAATGCCGATCACGCTTGCCCTGAAGCACCCGAGATCTGCGTAAGAGTCATGGCGATAGCAGACCTTCCAGACATGTTCGGCCAGTATCAGGTCGTGGCTTTCTGGAACAACTTTGACAAAAAGGAACATGCTGCCTTGATCCACGGAGATATTTTTGAGAAGGAGGACGTGCCTGTAAGATTGCATTCTGAATGCCTGACAGGTGATACCTTAGGGTCTCTGCGCTGCGACTGTCGCGACCAGCTTCAAGAGTCCATGAGGCGTATCGCAAAAATGGATAGAGGTGTAGTTCTCTATATGCGACAAGAGGGTCGTGGCATTGGATTCATCAATAAGATCAAAGCCTACCAGTTGCAGGACGAAGGGTACGATACTTTCAAGGCAAACGAAATACTAGGTTTCAAGCGTGACGAGCGAGACTATGACCTAGCCGCTCATATGCTGAAATCGTTACATGTGAAATCGATAAAATTGATCACTAACAACCCTGATAAGATCAAGGACCTACAACTGCACGGGGTCAGGATAACGGGACGAATACCAATTATTATTCCACCAAACCAATACGACAAGTTCTACCTAGAAACCAAGAAGAAAAAGGCCGGGCATCTTCTAGACAAGAATCAACCTGAAGAGTTCCTCGAACAGTCCGAAAGTGTAATAGAGAATGAGCAGAGTAAACACTAGGCTCCCTAGATACACGTTCTATCTTTTCGCGAAGGGCATTCCCTTCATCATGGGTCCACGGCGTTTCATCTGCTTCATCATCTTCCGCATCGAGAAATACTGATTTACGAGTTCTCGAACTTCCCGTTCTTGCCTGCCTGAGCCTCTAGCAATTCGCTTCGCTCTGGAGCTGTCCACAAGCCTTGGTTCTTCCAACTCTTTCTTCGTCATCGACTGAATAATGACTCTCCAGGCGGCCATCTTCTCTTCCGCGACTCCTAATTGTTCTTCGGGAAGGCTTCCTGCCCCTGGAATCATCTGCAACACTTTCCTCAACGGTCCCATTTTCCGCAGATTTTCCATCTGTTGGTACATGTCCTTTAGTGTAAACCGTCCCTCCATGAACTGGCGGACCTTAGCCTCGGGAACCTGGACTTCTGCCTCCTTCACTTTCTCAAGGAGAGCGTTTAGATCACCCATTCCCAACAGTCGGCCTGCGAAGTCTGTTGGGACGAACAGTTCCAGGTCCTCGACCCGTTCTCCGGTACCGATGAATTTCACCTTCGACCCTGTAGCCACCACTGCCGATAATGCGCCGCCTCCTTTGGCTGATCCGTCCATCTTGGTGAGCAATACGGACCCGACAGGGGTTGCCTCATGGAATGCTCTGGCCTGGAGGATTGCTTGCTGGCCAATTGTCGCGTCGATCGCAAGAACAATTTCGTCTGGTTTCACGGCGGAGGCGATGCGCTTCATCTCCTCCATCAGGTCTTTCTCGTTCCGATGTCGTCCCGCCGTGTCAATGATTACTAGATCCGACCTTTCTTTCTTGAAATGCTCCAGCCCGTGCTTCGCGATATCTTCCGGCTTCTTGCCCTTTGGTTCCCCATAGACCGGAATCTCGGCCTTTGCAGCCAACTGCAAGAGCTGGTCGTAGGCTCCAGGACGGTAAGTGTCGGCGCAGACAAGTCCGACTCTCAGCCCTCGTTTCGCGAAGAACCGTGCGAGCTTTACGGAACTGGTTGTCTTGCCCGTTCCCTGTATCCCTATCAGCATGAGCTTCCGGAAGGTCCCGGGCTGGACCTCCGCCTTCGCCGGTTCTTGGCCGACGAACTTCGTCATTTCTTCGTAAAGCACTTTTACAACGTGGTCCCGACGAGTAATCCCTGGGGGCAGTTTCTCTTTCAGCGAGCGGTCTTCCACGGCCTTTGATAGCTGAAGAACGAGCTCTACGTTGACGTCCGCCTGCAACAGCGTCCTCTGCAGGTCCTTTGCGAGCTCTTTGACGGCCTTCTCATCCACGTTGGGCATCCGGAGCATTTTCCGGACTGCGTCCGTGAGAGACCGTCCTACTGATTCCATTCTATCATTCCATCTTGCGCTGGCGCTTCTTAACCCTGTCCAGCACAGCCCCGATGATCAACGGTAGATAGACTGTGGCGTCACCGTAGACGTCCACGAACTTTCCCCCTTTGCGAATCTTCCGCCAGCTAATCGACTCAGCCAAGGGGGCGCCGCTCAATCCGCCCGGCTCGGGACGATCGGCTGTTATCTGGACCGCTCGGTCCACTCCCTCCCGAAGAACACTCGCCAACAAGGTGTGATGTTTCGGCAAACCCCCACCGATTATCAAGACTCCAAGCTTCTTTGAGGTCATGGCCATCTCAACCATTCTTGTTACATCAGTGATCGGATTCAACTGCAAGACTTCGGTCTGAGCAAAACTCCAAAGACTCATCCCGAGTATGGAGTCCAGTAATCCCGGGGAAAAAATCTTCACATTTTTTCTTGCCGCGTTGTGTAGGATTGATTCCGGGTCCTCTATCATCTTACCCAGCTTCGCAAGCAAGTCCGAGAACGCGAGGTTCCTGCGCTCCTCAACCGGAATCCTTGCTAGTAATCGCCGGACAGTTTTGTCCAGTTTCTCGAAGGATGATTCCTTCACGAAAATGTCTGCAATCCTACTATATCCTTGACGTATGAGCTTCCTATCATCGGCCTGAAAACTCCCTTGATAATGTCGTAATCCCAAGCTCTCAATCACGTCGTGAGTAAGATTCGCTCCTGTGGTTACGATCGCGTCTAAGAACCCACGATCAATCAAATCGCCAATCAACAAGCGGAATCCTGCGGGGACCATAGGACCCGCCAAAGTGAGAAAATTCGTAAACTCCCTCCCGTGAAACATCTCAGAAACGACATCTACCGCTGCACCAATTCGCCCGCCCCCTAAGACTCGAGTACCCTTCATCTCCTGGGCTAGAGAGCCCACAGTCATTCCTGGGCGTAGTCGAAGATGCTTTACCGCAGGCGGACCCTTGTGAGGGAAGAGAGATTCAGCCCTTTCTGCGAACGATCATCCGACGCCCGAGAACATCCCAGTACTCCACCTCGACACCCGCCGCTAGAGACCCTCTGAGTTCCGCATCGTCCGGCATGGGACTTTCGAACGTAGAATAACTCTCCATGTCCATCATCTGGACAAGATTTCCGGAGATAGAGATGATCTGACCCGTTCTCTTGTCGATCATAGGAACTTCAACCCTGGAATCGACTGGGCTGATTAGGCTCTTCTTCTGGCCCGTAAACGCGCTCATTCCCACGATTCGGGCTTTGGCCGAACCGTGCTTCCCAGGCTTCGACTTCTCAAACTCGACGATACGGCAAGGTTCACCGTCAATAATGACATACTGGCCAATTTTGAGTTCGCCGACATAAACAGGCTTGCTCATGAAATCCTAACTCAGCCGCTAACGCTCAGGAGAGTCCATCTAAAAGGTTGATGACAATGTTGAGATTTGTCTTCGGAAGAAGTGGTGTCACGAAAGGCCCTGAACTAATACTGAAGGAAGGAGTGTAAACTCTCACACCCCCGGGATTTACGTGATGTACCGCTTTCCACACTTGGGACAGCAGACCTGAGCGCTGAGTCAAAGCTTTGATGGGTCTCGGTATCGCTGAAGTAGCCGCTTATGCCCTCAGCAGGTAGATAGCTAGGCGAATTCTTTTTCAAGCCACCCAACTCCAAGATTATTCGCGATAACGGACAATCATGACCAAACGAGTTGGGGTTCTTGCAAAAACAGAATCCAAAGATGTCATAGACACCGCTAGGACAGTCTGCGACATTGTTGGACAACGTGGCCTGACTCTCGTCCCAGAAGTAGAACTCGCGAAAATCCTCAAACTCTCAGGAGGCAAATCACTCAAACAAATGAGAGTTGACCTCCTCATCACCCTCGGCGGTGATGGCACAGTGTTGAAGGCGGTCCGGGAAATACCTGACCCTAAAACCCCAATCTTAGCCGTGAACCTGGGTCGAAGAGGTTACCTGACTGAAGTTGAGCCGTCAGCGTTTGAGCAATCGTTGGACAGGTGGCTCAAGGGCGACTTTCAGATTGAGAAACAGTGGCGCCTCTCCGTCTATCACAAGAACCGTGTTGTTGGGGAATGTCTGAACGAGGCCTTGCTGCTCCCAACAGCTCTTGAGAAGATGCTCAATCTTTACGTGTCTCAAGGTGGCCGGAGAATCATCAAGGCCCGGGCTGACGGGTTCATAGTCGCAACCCCAACAGGATCGACAGCCCACTCTTTCTCGGCCGGTGGACCTGTGTTGGAGACTTCTCTGAACGTATTTTCCTTAGCCCTCATAGCTCCTCTCCAACCCGTCAAATCACTCGTGGTCCCCGCTGACAAGAAGCTGAGAGTTCGCATAGAAGAGCCAGGGCCCGCCGCAACTTTGGTGACCGACGGAGACCCAGTTCGACAAATCGGCCTAAGACAATCAGTGGAATTCAAAAAATCCTTCAGCAGCGCGCATTTCGTGCGGTTTGGGGACACTTTTCTGCAGCGCAGTCTTCGAAGACTCGCGTCCGAGAGGGAGAACGGTTGACAGTGTTGGTTCTTGACACGTCAGCCTTCATAATGGGCTTCAACCCATCAAAGCCAGGAGAAGCTTACTCTGTCCAGGCCGTGGAGGACGAACTATCCCAAGGCACCATGCCTCAGCTAAGATTTCGGATGTTCAGAGAAAAGGGCGACCTCACCGTCCGTGCTCCATCTCCTAGAGCGCGCGGAATGGTTGAGGACGCTAGTTCCAAGGCGGGCGAATCTGGCTATCTTTCGGAGGCCGACAGAGAAGTTTTGGCGTTAGCGCTAGACCTGAAGCTTGACGGATTGGACCCCGTCATTGTCAGTGATGACTATGCTGTTCAAAATCTCGCAGAGTATCTTCAGATCGGCCACGGCTCACTAGCTAACTATGGGATAGTTCATAGGTTCCAGTGGATCATGTATTGTCCCGCTTGCCACCGGAGATACAAACCGCCGGAGAAGAAATGTAGAGTTTGCGGGACAGATCTGAAGAGGAAGGTGCTGTCGAAGACCAGGGCGACTAGACGTGGCTAGTTTTCCGTTATCTTCCCCAACTGTTGGAGTACCAATTGTCGAATCTTATCCGGACTCGGCAGAGCTTTGCTAAGTTGCCCTCTCTCTAGTAATGGTAGAAGCATGAGCTTGGTTTTGCCTTGGCATTCTGAGCACGAAGGAGCTGCCGCTTTGTCGGGCAGAACGTACTCGCGGAGGCACTTGTCGCACCTCCAGACTTCCTTTCTGCCTCCTAGCTTTCCCCGTTTAGCAACGGATTTTCCGTCTGCTTCCACGATGTCCAGTGCAAAGTCAATACTGGGGGCGTTACTTACGGAGGTCCCTACTCCGAAACCGTCTGCTCCTGCCTCAGACATGGTTCCTACCGACGCGTCATCTAGTCCGCCGGAGACAAATATTTTCACGTTTTTGAATCCTCGAGAGTCTAGTTCCCAGCGCACTTCCTTGACGATTTCGGGAAAGTTCCCCCGTCTAGAGCTGGGCGTGTCCAGACGCACTCCATCGAGATCCTTCCCCAGAGCCTCGGCGGCCATTATCGCCTCTGTCTTCTCATCATAGTAAGTATCAACTAGAGCGATCCGCGGAACATCTTTCGGCATGCGCTTGTTGAAAGCCTTCCAGGCCGAAACCTGATCTCCCAGGGCAATGATGAGAGAATGCGGCATGGTTCCTGTGGGATTCTTACCCAGAAGTTTTGCCCCTAAGATGCTGGAGACTTCGTCGAAGCCTCCGATGTAGCAGGCCCGGTCGATCATTGGCGCTAGTGCGGGATGCGCTCTCCGGATCCCAAACGAGAAAATTGTCTTAGTACCCGCGGCCTTTCTTACCCTAGCCGCCATCGTTGCAATGCCTGAGGCCTGGCAGAGTAGCCCGAGCAGCGGTGTCTCGTAAAGGCAGAAATCCAAATAACGACCCTCAAGAACCATTACAGGTTCCCTGACGCCGGACGAATCACTTGGATGAAACAGTGTCCCTTCGGGAAACGATCTTACGGTTATCGGAATGTCCTGTAAAAGGTGAGCGGCTTCTTCGACCCCGGCTAGTATTCCCCACTCCCAGTTCTTAGGCAACGAACCCGTCGTGACTTCTGCGGTAACTCGGAGGTCCGCACGCCCCTCTTTTTCCAAGATCTCTTTGGTCCGAGTAAAGTAAACGTCTGTAGTGGCAGCTTCTTTGATCTCTTCCTCCGTCGCTACCAGGAACCTTCTCAAGCTTGGTTCGATTCCGCTCGCTTGGTCACGTTATCTCACAAGATATATTCTCGCTTAGCGTTCGACCCGTGCACTCCCGAGTCACCTCTGACAAGTTATAACTAGGTTGGGATGCCTTTGCCTGCTGTAAGGGCGACGACCAGTGAAGTCGTTAGAAGAACTCGCGAAGAAAGCGCTCGAGCTGAAAGAGCGAGGGCTATCAACCTATGAAATAGCGGACGAGCTGAAAGTTCAAGCCGACACTGTCGTCTGGCTACTCTTACACGGAAAGGACGGCGTTAAGACCCGAGATTCCTATGATGTCTATGTGAACTGGAACCCCATCGGCTCCAGTGTCCGTCGCTTGACCCTAGTAGGACGGGCTATGGCTGACATGATCCGAGAAGCCGTTGAACAGGGTCAAATGGAAGAGCCAGAAGTCGTTGCGGGCATTGAGACGGGAGGCATGGCCCTAGGCCTCATTGTCGCAAGGTCTCTGGGAAAGCCGATTGCCGCTGTGCGACCCCAACGGCTAGGAGAGAAGAAGGTCGCGGGAGCCGTGAATCCGAGCTTCGCGGCAGTCGAAGGAAAAAGGGTATTGATCGTTGACACCATTCTGCGCATGGGTGAAACGATCAGGGCAGCGATTGAGACCTTGCAAACCGTGAAGGCGAAACCCATCGGAGTAACGGTGTTAGCCAATAAGAGCGGAAAAGACAGTATCGAAGGGATTCCCTTAAGATCGCTTATGGAATTGCTCCCAGTGGCTAAGCAACAACACTCCTGATACCCCGGGATACCCGGAGGGACCATGGGAGGAAGTGCGGGTTATATCCTAGAGACAACACCTTACTGGATGCGTGATAGACAACGGCTACCAAATTCATGCAATCCCTCGACCCCGAAGTGTTCGCCCAGCTCCGAAAAATGGCGAAAGAGAGAGGAATCAGCATGCAAGAACTCATACGGGCAGTAATTGTCCCAGACTGGATGAAAAGAGCCGGAGACTCGCATCCGGGTCCAGCCAGAACCACGCGAAAGTCCAGGCGAACACTCAGAAGAACAAGGGCTACAGTGACTGCTTAGCCGCCTACCCTCTATCGATCCGAATCAAGTTTCGATCGGCTATCTTGGGAAGACGTAGAGGTAACTTGAGCATCTACTCCGCCAACTACGGACACTTCCGGTGTGATTAAGCCAGCGGATGAATTCTAGACATCTTGCTCCCTAGATGGTAGATGGGAGCAGTCCTCGTAGAGCGGGCCCTCCTAGTCTAATGGCTTTGTGGGTAGAGGTGGCAGGCGTGGTTTCTCCGGGCCCTCGTAAGTGATGAGGTTCTTCGCCTCAAGAATCTCCTGCAGCTTGTTCACCGCAATGTGAACCTGGATCTCTTTCTTTGCACCTGTACATACCAGCTTGCCGCTCGTGAAGACGAGAATCACCACCTTCGGCTCGTCCATGCGGTAGATGAGCCCTGGAAACTGCTCGGGCTCGTACATGGTCTTCTTCAATCCATAAACCGCCTTCTCCAAATCAATGTGGCCTCCTAAACCACAGGACGCGACAATGTTCTGGATCGTAATCTCCGGCCTGCCAATAATCACGATTCCATCTCTCTTCAGCTCGTCAACTACCTTCAAAACTGCTTTTCGCGCCTGGCGTTCGGATTTTGCTCCAGTGCATACCATCTTTCCCGAGCTGAAGATCAGGGTCGCGGTCTTCGGCTTCTTCAACCGATAGACTAAGCCGGGAAACTGCTCAGGGCGGTACTCGACACCTGGAAAGATCCGGACGATCGCGTTGAGGTCTATTCGCTGCTTCAGCGTCGCCGAGGCAACGACATTCTCAATATTAATGAACGCCTTGCCCTTATCGGACAAAACAGGTCAACACTCCATTTTGAATGTGCAAGCCGTCCCGGCCAGCCCCGGTCCTCCTAATCGGTCGCTTATATGCACGGTTCCAGGGGTAGCATTCTTTCGAGAGCGTTCCAACACAAGCCGAGCGAGACAGCGGTGTTTGTGGAAGCCATCATCTTTGAGGCTCAATCTTATCTTCTACTATTAGATGCTCCCCAATACTGGATGGGTTAGCATGCAGGTCAGTTCTGAAAAGAAGAAAGTAACCTACGTTACGCTTCTAGCTGATGAGAGTATTCATCCACGGTACGAGGAGGCGCTGAAGCAAGTTGAGCGGGATTTTGGAAAACACCATCCCATGTACATTAACGGACGAAGCGTCCTAGCTGGAGAGGGCGAGTTTGAAGTTAGAAGCCCCATAGACACCAGCATCCTCTTAGGATATTTTCAGAAGGGAACAGCGCAACACGCCAGAAAGGCCATCGAAGCCGCGAAAGTGGGTTTCACCACTTGGAGAGAACGACCTTGGACAGAACGAGTTGCAATAATTCGCCGAGCGGCGGACATCATGGAGGAACGTCAGTTCTACCTCGCCGCTCTGATAACTTACGAAGTGGGTAAGAATCGCTACGAAGCCATTGCAGAAGCCAACGAAGGCGTCGACATGTTCCGCTACTATGCCCATCTAATGGAGGAAAATAACGGATACATCAAGCCCATGGGCCCTGGGGCTCCCGGTGAAAGATCAAAGAGCGTCCTACGCCCACACGGCACTTGGGTTGTAATATCGCCATTCAATTTCCCTCTGGCACTCGCGGCGGGAATGGTAGCAGGGGCCTTGATCACTGGGAACACCGTGGTTTTCAAGCCGACGAGTGCAGCACCCTTCTCGGGTCTGAAACTCTACGAGATACTAGTCGAAGCTGGAGTTCCAGGCGAAGCCATCAGCTACATGACCGGCCCAGGAGGAGCATTTGGAGATGAAGTCACTACAAACCCAGACGTGGAAGGAATCGCGTTCACCGGATCGAAAGATGTGGGAATGCAACTCTACCGTGATTTCGTAACCAAACAACACTATCCAAAGCCGTTCATTGCTGAAATGGGAAGCAAGAATCCGGCCATCATTACTTCCAAGGCCGATCTTGAGAAAGCAGCCGAAGGAGTCATCCGAGGAGCCTATGGATACGGGGGCCAGAAGTGCAGCGCCACATCAAGGGTCTACGTTGAACGAGGAATAAAGAACGACTTTCTCAAGATACTCAAGTCCAAAGTAGAAAATATCAAGGTGGGAGACCCCCGACAGCGAGAGATTTTCGTCGGGCCAGTGGTCGACGATCGCGCCGTCAAGAAGTATCAGCGCGCCGTCGAGCTAGCCAAGAAAGATGGAGGAGAAATCTTGGCGGGAGGAATCACTCCGGAGGGAAAATTGCCTAAGGGCTACTACGTAAAGCCGACTGTGGTAACTAATCTGCCCTCAAATCACAAACTGTTCAAAGAGGAACTCTTCGTGCCTCTTGTTGCTGTTGACGAATTCAAGACCCTAGATGAGGCACTCAAGAAGGCGAATGACACGGATTTTGGATTGACCGCGGGCATTTTCAGTGAGGATCTGAAGGAACGAGAGTACTTCTTCAAGAACATCGAATTCGGAGTCACCTACGCCAACCGGAAAGGAGGAGCCACCACGGGAGCGTGGCCTGGAGCCCAACCCTTCGGCGGATGGAAAGGAAGCGGTGCCACCGGCAAGGGCGTTGGTGGACTATACTATCTACTAGAGTTCATGCACGAGCAGGCTCAAACTGTCGTAGAAAAATCCTAGGCACTCGCGTCTCCGGCCAGCTTATCGACCTCGCTCAAGAACGAATCCTCGGCCCCAATTGGGAACACGCCCGATGCGGCCACAGAATGACCATCTCCGAAACCTCCAATTTTCTCGCATGAACTTGGGAGTATTCGTGAAAGAGGAGGTCTCGCACCTCTCTCAATGAGTCCGGCAAGAGGCCGCGGAGCGCGTGCTGACACTTTCACGAGCGACGACGGAAGCTTTCCCCATCCAGGAATATCCGGTGGGACGTTCATCATTCCGATCAGGTATCTGACGGGATTTACAAACCGTTGATAGCTCAGGTAGGAGCAGAAACTTCCAACAACTTTCCCACTCATTCCGCTGTAGTTGTCTCGAGCGTGAAACCACTGGACCATTTTCAACTGGGAAAGGCCATTAGCCCGTATTAGACTCAGCATTCTCTGGTTGGCCAGCTTTCTCTCTTCTTCCAATCGCTGCGCCACTTTGAGGGTCTCCTGGTCGAAGCCCTTGATGCACGCGTTTACGCCCATCATTGGCCCATCCCGATAATATCCAACAGACCCGAGAACATTGAGCACCGTCGAAGCTCTGGTTGGCGAAAGCACGACACCTGACTTTTCGAACTTCAAGCCTCCCTTGGGGGTCTTGTGGATCAGATTGATTGCTTCACCATCTTCAAGGGGAATTTTGTTGAGCCCTTGAAGCTCTCCCGGAATCTCGGTGGACCCTATGAGAGCAAGATGAGAGAACTCTACTAGAGATTGATCCACTGTCTTGGCAAACAGGTACGCTACTGTCGCTGAAGACGCGTCCTTTTCTCCCGAGAATCCGTCTAGTTCAGGGTTGAGGTTGTAAACGCCAAGGGATTCTCTCTCTGACGTGTCGTGGTGATCCAAGGTGAGAATTAGACTCTTTGATTTGTTGTGCTCGCCGAGCCACTCTATGTGCCCTGAGCCTATGTCGGCATAGACGATTATCTGCTGAAGCCGTCCTTCGACATCTCTCACCACTTCTGGGTAGAGCTTGTCGAGGCAGACAAGATGAGTATCAAGACCTAGCCTCTCCAGAGCTAGCTTGCTGAGCGCGCCTGAACTAAGCCCATCGGCTTCATCATGATGAATGACGAGGGCTTTTGTCAAGCGTGATTCCCCTATCGCCTGTTTTGCCTTCTTCAGGCGGCTCAGGAATGAGGCAAGGTCTGCCAAGACAGCGCCCGCTTAGCCCTTAACGAATCGGGCGATGAAGTACCCGGCCCCGTCAAGCTCGGGATCAAACCTTTGGGTCAAGCCCTCCGCATCGAACCCAGGCCGGCCTATCCATGGAACGGCTTCCACCTTCTCAAGCCCCAACTTATCCTGTGCAAACCTCACCGCATCCTCACACTCTTCTCCGGTGACAGTGCAAACACTGTAGACGACGGTCCCGCCTTCCTTCACCAACGATGCCGCTGCGGTCAGAAACTGTTTCTGGTAAGCGGAAAGATTCAGAATGTCATCCATCGTGGTCTCAATAGATAGTTTAGGCATTACACCGAGTCCGGTACATGGAGGATCTACGAGGACCTTGTCCGCCTTGAACGAATAGTCGATATGAGCGTACCTAGAATCATGTGTGATTAGCTGGTAATTTGCACACTTCAATCTTTCCAGATGTCTCTGTGTCTTCTCTATTTTCTGTTCGTTTCTGTCGAAGCCGACCACTCGCGCTCTGTTGTTTGTCAACTGACACAAGTACGACATCTTTCCACCAGGTGAGCAGTTGAGGTCGACGATCACATCATTCGGCTTCGGGTCCAAGACATGACAGGTGACCATTGAGGGAAGGGATTGAAGATGAATCAAACCATCCTTGTGCCACGAGGTCTCCATGAACGCCGGAAGCCGATATTTGCTGGACAAGACTTCGACGGCGATACCTTGATGGTATCTGAGAACGCTAGTCTCACCCTGTCTTGCCACCCCAGATCCGACCGGCACTCCTCTCTTGTCGACGACCGTGACAGCCATTCCAGCTCTCAGCCCTTGACACTTTCTTACTCCCATCGCGTAGAGATGAGCCCCTTGGGAGACTGCTTCGGCGGCGAACCTATCGGCCTCAACCGAGAATCCCTCCGCTTCCACTGTGGTCTCCTCTACTTGTAAGAAAGCCGCGTCATGAACAGTCTCATGTACGCCCACCGTCAATCCTCGGGATCGCATGTCCTCTAGAGTGGCGGAGGGACTACCTGCGAGAGTGTTCAACCGAAAATAGTATCGCGGTCCCATGCGCCGGAGAGAATGTAGCACTCTATCGAGGCGGCTGTTGTAAATGGTTTCTAAACAGGCCGCAAGCGATTCGTCTATCGACAGATTGCGACAAGTCTCTACGACAGCCATATTCGATGAACTCTTGAGAATCGCTAGCCTTTCTGATTTAATTACCGTTGGCCCGCGGCATTATCGGCGCTGTGATCCGAGTGCCTAGGGTCGTATTAGAGTTGAGATGCATCAAATGCGGGACCGAGTTTGAACGGAGCTTCGAGGTGAGGCGCCGAGATCCAGACTATTCGAAAGGACAAACGGTCCGGCTTGAGAGTTCAACCTGCCCTAACAATTGTGGTGGAGAATGGTTTTCGATCGAGAAGCCACATCCCATTCGAAAGTTCAAGAAACGATTCTAGACCAAGCGCTTAGACTGGTCTTGCGAAAGATCTAACAACGGTCTAGCCGAGTCCGATTATGCTAAACGTCAAGAGAGCTACTTACACGTTCGAGTTACTCAATCTTTAAGCGGGATCGACTGCTGGCTCCTAGATATAGAGCTGGTCCGAGACTAGTGGTGCTGGGATGAGCAAAGCCGTCCGAAGGGACCGGCAGGTCGTTACTAAAGACTCACACTTACCGTTTGAGGAGTTCTCCTTGGAAAACGTCGATCGACTCGTCGACCAGCTTGAGAAAACCAAACCCAAGGATTCGATTGTCGAGGTAACACCGATGGAGGATTCTCAGCATTCACCCTGTTTTCAGGAGATGACTGCTATCATAGTGCACGATATTGGAAAGACTCAGGAATCCCCGCAAATCTACGAATTGTACCAGTATTGTCCAGTATGCAAGATGGCTGTCAAAGTACTCTAATCAGTGTTATTCTAAGAATATTGCAGGACGGTAGGGCTCTGCGAATTTGGCTCGTCCAGTGGGATCATAGACTTCATCGTCCCCCTCCTGCCAGATCTGAACATCCGCCTTTAGTTCTCGTTTGAAGAAGTCTGCCGCTTCCACGAATATCTTCTTCTCATTCAAATCGATCCCTTCCTTTCTGAACTTGCGGAGTGCTTCTCCCATTTGACGAACTTGTTGTATTGACTTCGCGGCGTAGTGGGCGGCGGGTTCACCGATTTCGCGCATTCCAGGATCCGCCATAACTTGTTTGATGAAGTCTCCGGGTCTTTCTTCCTTATCCGAGCCGGACGCCA
>WNFB01000199.1_pt1 | contig 61093 bp, 64 predicted proteins | sample 5400501 | NCBI WGS metagenome assembly WNFB01 (sample SAMN13153341, study PRJNA577476) | soil metagenome | isolation source: 200 cm saprolite under Douglas fir tree site 2 hole 1 | place: USA:California | collected 2015-04-18 | reverse complement strand
AGTCTCGGGAAGAATCCGTTGAGGGCTGAGGCTGTGGGCGACTTGGCAGCTCGAGAGGGGGCGTCGAAGCGATTGTTCAGATTGTTCGGGAACTAGCTGTGTCGCCCAGGTTCTAGGCACGGGTTACACTATGGTAAAACGGAAAATCGTCGATTCTTCACCTGAAGACTTGACTAATCTCCGCAACCTAGTTGGCGCGGAGAACATTCTAGCACATTGCGCAGGCGTCAACTACCAGGTCTACGTCACAGAGTCCCGGCTCCTAGTGGGAAAGAGGTTTGCTCTAGACGAGAAGTACATGAATGTGCCCACAGCGAACATTAACACGCTGGAACTGATCACCAAGAGTCTTCTTCCGCCGATCACATTCGCGATTCTCGGTGCAATTGGTAGCTTTGCCACGTGGTGGGTTCCTGAAGGAGGGAGGCTTTCGTTGCCCGACTTTCCTTTCGACATAATGTTTCTCGGCAGTCTGGGAGTGTTCATTGCATCTCTGGTGGTGATCTGGTGGAGGATAGGAGTTGCAGTGCTGAGAATCGGAATTACTGGATCTAAACAACCCATAACCGTGAAGCTTGTCAGCACGTCGAAGGCAGAAGCTGTCTTCAAAGCCCTCAAGGGCTAGCACTTGTTCAGCTAGAATGTTTAATGGCCCGGGCTATTGTTGCCCGTAGGCTTGACAGGGTCAATCGTCGCAGGCGATCGAGTCCTTCTCTATCAAGATCCAAGGCGACGGTGGATTGCGACCGCTGGAGAGGGGCGATTCCATACCCATAGAGGATACTTGGATCTGAAAGATCTTGTCGGAATAGAGTACGGTGGTTTTGTCAAAACTAGTCTCGGACAATCGTTAGCAGTGTTCAGGCCTCGTCTGGTGGATTTGGTGGATGCGTTCAACCGGCCGACCCAGATATTGTACCCGAAAGATATCGGATATGCATTGTATCAGCTGGGCCTAAAGAGCGGAGACTCAGTCGTAGAAGTGGGCACTGGCAGTGGTGCTTTGACAGTCGCTCTTGCGCAGGCTGTTGGTCCAGGGGGTCACGTGTATACTTATGAGAACCGAGTGGAATTCTTGAAGTCAGCAACGAAAAATACGGAGAAGACGGGCTTGTCAAGCCTCATCACATTTCGGAACGTAGACCCTTCCGAGGGGTTTCTCGAGAAGGACGCGGACGCAGCCGTGATTGACTTGGGCGATCCGTGGAAGATGGTTGCTCCTGCTTGGCAAGCTCTGGTGGGTGGTGGGATGTTGGCTGGGTTTACGCCGACGGTGAATCAGTTGGAGAAGCTTGCGGAAGCGTTGAGGAGAGGTGGTTTCTTGGTGTTGGAGGCGGTTGAGTTGCTGGTGCGTGAGTTCAAGACGGAGACGGGGAAGGTGCGGCCTGAGTCCCGGATGATCGGGCATACAGCCTACGTGACAATTGCCCGAAAAATCGCCACGCAAGGATAAGCGTCTATATACAGGAAGGGTTTGAAGATGGCAGAGACTAGCGAGGTCCTGTTGTGAGCATGAGCGCTGTCAAGTTCACGGACAGTGAGGTCGGTAAACTCTTACGGGGAGTACTAGTTATTGTCGCCGCGGGTCTCATGATTTTGCCTGCTTACCTGAACTATGAGATATGGCACCGATTCAGCATAAACCCTGTAGTATCAATGGCTATCAGTCTACAATTGTTCGCCATAGGAGTAATCCTGTTCATCCTCGCCGTGGGCAAGGAAAGATTCGTCGGAAAAATCCAGCAACAATAAGCGATTTACTATCGGTTCTGCCTGGGTGAACGGCTAGACCGTCGTTAGTGGCCAGTCAAGTCGTTTCTGCTGGTCAGAAGTCTCCTGCGGAGAAGAGACTCTCTCAGCCCACTCCTTGACAACGTCAATCAGCTGGAGACGGAGTTCTTCGCCCTTGACCTGAGATCTTCTGAGAGTCCTAATATTATCGGCTAATTGAATCGAACCCAACACATCCTTCGTCCACTTCTCAAAGTCTCTGCGTCCAATATGATACTCTAAAGATTCCAGTGGCACGACTTTTAGCGATTCCAGGAATTCTCCAATTGAAGAGGCGAGTATTCCCGAATATTGTCCGAGGCCCGTGTCAAAGTAGAATGACTTGTCCCTTGGGACAGCCATGATCCCATTAACAGTACCGTCCGCTTCAACCCTGGTATTGGGCCACAATCGACTTCCGGGGAGAATCTTCACCCGGTCTCCTATCGTGCAACCCTGCCCAATGATGGCCCTATCTACTGACACATAGTTGCCCAGGGTGGCTCGCTCGCCAATTATCGTTGCCTTTAACGAACAATTGCTTCCGATGACCGTCTTCTCAAAGGTCACTGTTTCGTCCAAACTCGTCCCGTAACGTATCTGGGATTCCTCTTTCAATACTGTTCCAGACTCGATATGAACATCATCTCCGATAACAGCGTCATTATCCAGCCATGAGGGACCGAAAATCTTAACACGCTGACCTATCCTTACGTTTCCTCTCACGAAAACGGGCGGTTCAGAATTGCCGAACGCCCTCGCATCCGTGGGAGGGTCTTGGGCTAGTTTGCGCAGTACCCAGCCGGCTCCTTTCAAGTAGCCCTTCAGTTCTCCGACGTCCACCCAGAAGGACTTTGAAGCGAAGCCGAAGAGATGTTGGCCGAGTCGCATCAGGTATGGAAATAGGTCGCGAGCGAAGTCCCACTTTTCATCGTCTATGTAATCAACGACTTCGGGTTCGAGAATGTAGAAGCCGGTGCTTGCAAGGTTACTGAGTGCTGTGCCTGGTGTTGGTTTTTCTAGAAACTTGACGATTTCCTCTCTCTTCCCTAGAACCGCGATTCCGTAGAGTGACGGGTCTTCTACTTCAGTCAGGGCGATGGAGACTTCCGCAGCCCTGTCCGAGTGGAAGTGAGCCATGTCCGTCAAGGAGATTTCGCTGATTGTGTCGGATTGGACGACGAGGAATGTGTCGTCCAAGAGGTGAGCGGCCAGTTTCAGACTTCCAGCTGTTCCAAATGCGACTCCTTCGGGTTCGACAACGTAGCTGATTCTGACTCCAAACCTCGAGCCGTCTCTGAGATGGCCCATCAGTTGATCTTTGAGATAGCCAACAATAATGATAATGTCGTGGAATCCGTTCTGAGCCAGATGGGATATGACGTAGTGGATTATCGGGTTGGGACCGAGCGGAAGCATTGGCTTAGGCCGGGTAAAGGTGAGAGGTCGTAATCGTGTTCCTTCGCCCCCGGCTAGAACAACAGCTTTCAAGGTTCACGCGAGTCTATCGAAAACTAGGCAGTTCCCCGTCCATCCTCCCGTTTTGTTTGCTGATTCACCTGTATAAAATGCCCCGTTGCAGATTTTAACTGAAAGTTGGGGCCGTCTGAGGCTCGTAACCTGCCTGAGAGTTTGCCGGTCGTCACTTCTGGCCGAGCAGCCGAGTTAACCGGTCCGCAACGTCCCTTAGCTTAGCTTCGTGCGGGGTGATCTTCGAAGCGCTTGACTTTACCACGTCTTCAAAGTAGGAGACGTAGTCTCGCATCTCGTTCACCATGGACTCAAGAGAGGTGGGTCTCTGGCCGAACGGGAAACCGAAGGGCGAGGTGCCCTCTTCTTTACCTTTCTCAGTAAGTTCGTAGCGTCCGTCGTCTTTCTTCTTGATGATGCCTTCTTGAGTCATATCTTCGAGGAGTGGATATACTGAGCCTGGTGATGGTCGCCATCCGCCCCAGCTCATCTTCTCCACCTCATCGATTATCTCTGCCCCGTTCTTTGGTGAGCGTGTGATCATGGAGATGATCCACGGTCTGAGCCAGCCTCTTCTCATTCCGCCCCATCCCTTATGTCCCCACATGATTTCTAACCGATATCGGATATCCGATATCAGGCTATAAACCCTTTGGTCTCCGCCGCCGAACCCATACAAGACCGGAAACGAACCCGACCAACATCAGTGCGGATACAGCGCCGAATGAAAAATCGAGACCTAGAAGCTGAGAAACGTATCCGCTAGCAAAGCCCATGACTGAAGCACCTACAGTCTGAGCAGAGGAAAGGACCCCGAAAGACCGCCCCACCTCCTGGCCACCCGTTCCAACATGATCGGATAACTCAGTGTAGGTCAAAGGATAGGTCGCCGAGATTGCAAACCCGTTAGCAAGAAGGGCGACGATCCCGACGAGGACGTTGCTAGAGAAGATTGTGAAAACCGCAAGAGTGCCTGAGGCTGCAAGGAAGGATAATGACAGATTGATCCCGCTCTTCAGGAATCGGGTCCACACGCCAGTCGAGAGAGCGCCAAAAAAGGCGGCCGCGATAAAGGCAGACACTACAAGGTTTGACTCAGAAACCCCCAAGTGAGCCCGGGTCCCTAGGAAGATGTTCGCGAAGTTCAAAATTACCGCATAAGATCCACCCGAGATGAAAGCTACGGCGACGAAGAAGACTGGTACTGTCAATCTTCCTGACCGTCCGAGGTTGGATGAAGAATGATCGGCTCTGCTAGGTCCTGCGGATGGGCTTGTGCGAAGGGCAAGCAATGTTATCACGACATCCGCTATGGTCCAGGCTGCGAAGACAAGGAAGGTTGACTTCCAGCCCAGACTCAAGTAGAGAGGAGCCGCCGACAAGAAGACCAACAATACGCCAAAATTTCCAAAAGAGCTCTGAAACCCCATAGCCTTCTGCAGCTTCGGACCATTGTAGGTTCTTGATACTGCAGAGATGCCGACAGGGTGGAAGAAACTCGACCCTACCCGGAGTAGTACTACTGAAGCAAGGAGACTAACAAAGCCTGTTGCAAAGACGAAGGACACTATGGATAGAGAAACCACTATGATGCCTGATGCCAGTAGCTTTCCCGGGTCTCTTCCTTCACTGTAGCGTCCGACGATTGGCTGGCACATTACGCTGACTAGGTATCCCACCGCAACCATGATTCCTACTTGGAAAACTGAAAGCTGGAAGAGCGACAGAACTATTGGAAAGAGACTTGAGAGTAAGTAGACTGAATCGTTGACGGCATGATTCAGAGAAACAACGTATAGAACCCTGTTCGACGAACGAGCCAATGTTCGCTAGACCACGCTGTTCGCCCCAGAAGTCTCGTTCAATAAAGTTCTCCAAGAAATGGCTTAGACCATAATTTGCCCACAAGCTTTCGATACTTTCGTGGGCCTCTAGGATTGATTTTAGTCGCGACGTTCTTCAATAACAAGGCGTCTAATCTGAAGAGAAGCTGTAGAGTATGCGAACTGCCTTACAGTATCATGCGAGATGTGGACAGTAGGCTTCAATGTACTCCCGCAAGACCCGTCCAGGATTGGATGCTTGAGCAACTGGGGCTAAGAATATCTCGCATGACACTAGAGAAGCACTACGTTCACACGCTTGCTCGGTCAGGACATCTCATCTAAGAGATGAAGAATGTCAGGATTGGAGAACTTGGCTTCTCTAGTCGTTCACGAGCATAAACCGGATGGAGGCCTTATGGTTGGAAGCCCAGTCCTTGTACTCGGAAAGATATGTGCTGCCTCCCGAATATGCGTTAAATCCGACGACCCTGAGCATCTTGGATAGGACTAAGTCTCAAAGGTCCTAGCTACGCGTCTGAATAGTAACATAATGGACGGTGATGGCGTCCGTTGGTGATGGGCATCTCTTCCAGGCAGGGTGTCCTAGTCGTCTTCTCCACCCTGGGATCCCGCCTGCGTCGAACGTCGACCTTACGACTGCTCCCTTCCGGGCCTCGCCGGATTCGACCGCTAGGAAGTAGCAACCCTCTCTTCAGAGAGCGCCCCTCCGCCGCCGACCTGGCAGGGCAGAGTGTCATAGTCGACGGCCAGGTCTTCTGCCTGGTCGAGGCTACTGCTCACCAGCGTTAGCGGACCCCCGCAAAGGTCGATTTCGGGTAACAGGAAACGACCAGCTTCCCAGTCCCCCACCACCGCCCAAGAGACGGAACCGAACGATTCGATATAAGAATATCAGGCACGACTTGATTTGGAAGAAGAGTCTTCGAAGCACGCCCCTGAAAGCCGAACAGTTTCGCACACATCGGACTAATGTCCGCATCTAACTTCGCTCTTCCTGGCCCACCGAAGCTTGGCCAAGCGGAGCGCTTTTACATGGACGCTTTTCCGAACATAAGCTATGGCCGAGGAAGAATCGGAACTAACCGAGGACGAGTCGGAAATGACTGAGACCGTTCAGTCTAGCCGCACTCTTGTCGACATTCCTATCATTCCCTTCGAGCCCGGAACACCGGGGAGCGGCAAGGACGTCGGTGAAAAACAGACTAAGCTTAGGAGCGCGATTCTGGAACGGGTCTCACAGGAAGAGCTTTCCAAGTTCAAAGAAGCACTGAAGGGGAGGCTCGTAACCATCACACTAGGTTTCTTTCTTTGGAAGGGGACGCCTAAGACCACCAATACTAGAGCAGTGAAGGACTTGGACAATCTCATGAAGATACTATTCGACGTACTTGGAAAGGGCCAACAGGGACTCGGTCTTCTGGAAGAAGACAGCTACATTTGCGAAGTTTACGCGAAAAAAGAACTGGTGGACGATGTGAGCGAAGAAGGACTACGGATCATAATAGAAGAATACCAGGACGAAGGAATGCAGCGCGCTCTAAAAGAATTCTACACGAAAAAGAACAAGACGGGTGCTTAAGCTCCCTACACTAAACCAATTTAATGTGTGTTTGATTCCTTGGCGAACGGCCGGTAGCTGAGGGGAAGCCCGATTCACTCTGAGAGCTAATTGACTGCTCAGATGGGCGGGGGGGTCTCGTTCAACTTGTCTTTGGGGAGCTTGGTCCAATTGAGAAATTCCTTGTCTGGTTTTTCTTCCTCGTAGAGTGTCTTTCGTCGGCACTCCAAAGGACTCGGCTCTTGCCCTAGAAGGTCTGCAGCGGTGACAACTTGATGTCCCATCTTTCCGGCGGAATCTCTTACCGGCTCTAGGAACTTGTACCACCCCTCGTCCCTCAAGACGTGATGATCAATCACCACTGTTTGGACTTCTCTCGCGATCTTTTCCATGTGACGTAGTGCTGTCCGAAAGAACTCTTCATCTATCCGGAATCCTTGCAGATAGGTGGGCGGTCCTCCCATGATTAGCAGATCAGGCTTCTCGTCAAGAATGACCTTTACAGTCTCCTCCGTCACTGGTCCCTGAACATCAGGCGCGAAGACAAGCTTCTCCCCGGACTTCTCAACAATGCAAGGGAGGACCCATCCCAGTCCCGATTCGTCCTCACCGTGGGGAACCGGCGGTGGAAAGCGGAGTGTTGTCCTTCCGAATTCGAAGCTTCTCCCATCAGCCACCTCAAACTTTTCAGCCCACTTCTCTGCGGCCTGCTTGAACATCCAGCCTCGACGTCGCTGGGCAGTGTTGATGTTTTTTCGAAAGTCCTTTGCGAGTATGATCTTTCCCTTGTAAGTTTTTTCCGATAACTCGGGAGTGCTTCCCAGCCAGACGGGATCGATGTAGTTGGGAGTATGATGATCATTGTGATAGTGGGAGATAGTCACAACTTTGGCTTTGGCGCCGGCGGCATTGATTCTTTCACGCGCCTCATTTCTTGCTCTATACTCTTGAGGATGGGGCATCAAGCGGAATCTCGGACCCAAAGCTACTCCAGCATCTAGCAATACTGTCACATCGCGAGTTCGCACCAGAGTACACATTGAACGCACGCCCAGGCTTTCATATGCCAGAGGTGTGACAGTTATTCCGGCCAAAAGTCCTGATTCTCTCCTGGACCAAAGCTCAGTAAGGCTTTATTGATTCGCCCGGTTATCTCGGACTTGGGTCCGATGACTTCTCTGGCCCAACGGACAAGTCCTATGGACTGGATGAAGTGGATCTTGAGACCCGGAATCCCGGGCAAGAATGAGAGAGGACCCATTCACAACCACGGAATCCAAGAAAACACCACAGCATGACCATGAGACCAGGGCAACGATGAAACAAGAGACAGAGACCGTACGAACAGCTTCCAGCAGACGATGGCTCGTCCTCGGATCAGTTCTGACGTCCCGCGTTATCTACACGATCAACTGGTTCAACATAGCACCATTACTCGGCGCGACGGGGCTCATCGCCCTGGAGCTGAACCTCGACCTACCGTCTCAAGGAGTTCTTACATCTTCATTTCTCTTAGGTGCAGGAATATTTCAGATACCAGCGGGAATTGTCTCCGCTAGATGGGGGCCCAAGAACACTTCTCAAGTGGGAATGCTGATTCTTTCGCTTTCTGGAATAGGCGAGGGGCTATCACCGAACTTTGCGGCGCTCTTGGCTTCAAGGTTTCTCTTGGGGCTAGGAGCAGCCCTATTCTTTGCCCCAGCTATCGGCATCCTCACACCACTATTTCGTGAGGAAGAAGAGGGTCTGGTTCTTGGCCTCTACAATAGCTGCTTCAACATAGGAGGCGCGATTGGCCTGTTCGGCTGGGTCTTAGTCACCGACCTCATCGGCTGGCGAGGCGGCTTGGTACTCGGCGGTCTAATAGGGGTGATTTCGGTTCTGATTGGGCAAGTTGTTATTCCACGGGACAAGGTGCTGCCACGAACTCAGCGGCGATCAATGAGACCCGTTTTCAAGAATCGCAACATCTGGTTGATCGCATTTGGAGTTCTTGGTCTCTGGGGCGCTATCTTTTCCTCCTCGACATTTCTTGAAGCCTACACCAAAGATACTTTCGGGATTTCTGCTTACATCTCTGGTCTCATGGCCTCTCTGATCATGCTCGCCAGCATCTTCGGCGGACCAGTCGGTGGCTATCTATCTGACCGGTTCAGAAGACGCAAGATCTTCATCTTAGTGCCCGGAATCCTCGTGTCTGTGGGACTTGTCCTCTTTGGTATTTCCCAGCCCATTGAACTCTGGTTCCTCATCCCGCTAGTGGGTTTCTTAGATGCCATCGTTTTTTCCACCATGTATGCAAGTGCTAGCCAGTATCCTGACGTGGGGCACGAGTACGCTCCTCTCGGCCTAAGCATCATCAACTCAGTCCAGATACTGGGTAGCATCCCAATTCCGATAATCTTCACGTTGCTCGTGAACGCTTACGGGAAAAATTACTCTCCCGGGTGGTTCTTCATGGGAGGCTTATCCTTGGCAATGATAATGCTCATTCTTGGCATTAGGGAGCCCTTCAAAGCCAGAGAGGATATCAATGATAATAATTGATTTGTCAGCCTAGTTTGTATAACTCGTCTTGGGGAACGGCTGCCAAACTTCGCCTTCTATTTCCCTGGACTAGAGTACGGCCAGTCGTCTTGGGAGTAAGTCTTCCGACTTCAGAGACTCTAACTCGAAGTCTTCGCAGGACCTTGGTCACCCGTTTAACAGCTGATGGGTCGATCGCGGCCATTAAGCATCCCGAGCTCATTAACTTCAATGGGTCTAGTTGGAGAGCGGAACAGATCTTGCGGGTTTCTTGAGCTACCGGGATTTGATTCTTCCAAACCTCTATTCCAGTGCTTGAAGCTTCGGCCATTTCCCAGAACCCATTCAGGACCCCTCCCTCCGTCGGGTCATGCAACGCGTGAACCCCGGTAATCCTTGCAATGCTCAAGGCTTCCTTTACGATGCTAATTTGTCTCGAGAAGTTTCGAGCCCTAGTCAAGATAGCTGCGGGGATTCGTTTCAATCGCTCATGGTAATCATAAGCTAGTATCGCGGTACCCTCAAGTCCGGCCGTCTTTGTGAGAAGTATCTTGTCTCCGACCCGTCCACCTTGTGAGCTTAGCACTCGCCCCCTACCCTCACCCACCATGAATCCAGCGATTATTGGTCTGTCCAATCCTTTCGTCGCTTCTGTGTGTCCGCCCACGACAGTAATTCCCAATCGCTGTGATGCTCGGTTTATCCCGTTCATTATCTCTGACAACTTCTTCTCTTGAGTGCCAGGCGGAAGGAGTAGGGTGCACATGTACCATATCGGCCTCGCTCCCGTTGTGGCGATGTCGTTGGCGTTAATCTGGACTGAATGCTCGCCGATGTGTCTGGTCGTCCCGGTCACCGGATCTGTTGTGAAGACCATAACCTTCTTGCCATCTTTGACTACAGCCGTGTCTCTGCCAATCCCCGGTCCAAGGACAAGCTTGGGATTCCCTTTGCCGAGGTGGGAATAGACTGCTCTAACCAGAGAGTCAGGGGGTACTTTTCCAATCAGAAAGGAACGGGATTTGCTCGACCTTGGCATCGGAATAGCAATTGTATCGTCGTCTAAAAAATGAACGCAGGTCTCGAGAACAACTGGGAGACGGTCGATGGTTTGACGTTAGAAGCGTCAAGTAGTTTCTGAGCCGTAGTCCTGAAGGGACTCGGTTTTAGATGTCCGAGTGTTAGCTGGTTAATCTTTCGGCCAGCGGTTTCCGACTTGGCCGGTGCCTGGGAGCACGACAGGAATATTAGGTGTCTTCCGGCGAACGTGAAGCCATTGAGGGAGTATTACTGCTCGTAGAAGCTCCTGTATTGAAATTCCTCGGTCATCGGCTTGGTTGATGAGCGTCTGATACGTAACAGGAGAAACAGCGAGCATGAAATTCTTGTTGACCAATCAGTAAACAACTACAAGCAAGTACTGGTTCGCCACTACATATACGTTGGTAACCTAGACAAGAGACACTACTGAATTATTTTTCACTATCTCTCCTAGGCTTCGCTAGCGACGCTCTGCGTATGTTTGCCTGTCAACCTGCTTATGGTGGTCTATCTCCCTGGTTGCTCAACGAGAAACCCGACGATAAGCTCGATCTCGGGCGCCTGCCCATGTTGTGGCGATTCTCTCTGGAAACTAGTCAGAGAACCGTTGAACGCTTCTGTGGAACAGTTGAGGGCTTGCATATGTTTATCTTGGAATGCATTAGCCTTCTCATTAATCGGAATTTGATTTGACATGTCAGAAATACCTGTTCTAATCCTGAGAGAAGGCACCTCTCGGTCGAGAGGGAGAGATGCCCAAAGAAGCAACATTATGGCCGCTAAGGTCCTGGCTGAGACAGTACGTTCGACTATTGGTCCCCGAGGCATGGATAAGATGATGGTCGGCGGCATAGGAGACATCGTTGTTACAAATGACGGTGCCACTATCATGAAAGAGATGGACGTTCAGAATCCAGCTGCCAAGATGCTGGTCGAAGTTGCCAAGACCCAAGACCAAGAGGTTGGAGACGGAACTACAACTGCTGTCGTCCTGTCGGGCGAACTGCTGGCTGGAGCTGAGGGCCTCTTAGACAGAGACGTTCATCCTAATGTAATCATCGACGGGTACAGAGCTGCCGCGGACAAGGCCCAAGAGATCTTGGACGACATAGCTGTTAATATTAAGATTGATGATGATCAGCAACTGAAACGCGTCGCACTTACATCCTTGAACACGAAGGGAATCTTCGGATCACAGGAACATTTCGCGGACCTTGCAGTCAAGGCGGTTAAACAAGTGATGGAGAAGAGTGGGACGAAGATTACGGCAGACATTGATATGGTCAAGGTGATGAAAAAGCACGGACAAAGCCTGGCGGAGACCGAACTCATAAACGGAATCGTCATCGACAAGGAAGTCGCTCATTCTCAAATGCCCAAGAAGGTAACCGGCGCCCGAATCGCATTATTGAATGCTAAGCTAGAGATTGAGAAGACGGAGATGGACGCGAAGATCAATATCAACAAACCTGAAGAAATGCAACTCTTCCTCGACGAGGAAGAGAACCTTCTCAAGGAGATGGCGGAACAAGTCGCTGCGAGTGGCGCCAACGTCCTATTCTCAGAGAAGGGCGCTGACGACGAAGCCCTAGCAATTCTCGCGAAGAAAGGTATCCTTACTGTGAAGAACGTTAGTAGCGGAGACATGGAGAAGATGGCAAAGGCAACTGGCGGGATCATCGTCGGCACCTTGAAGGATCTTTCTAAGACTGGTCTAGGTCAAGCCAAGCTTGTTGAGGAAGTGAAGATTGGCGATGACAAGCTGGTGTACGTCCGTGAGGCGAAGAATCCCAAAGCAGTTACAATCATGATACGTGGCGGGTCAGAACATGTCGTTGACGAGGCGGAAAGGTCCCTCCACGACGCGCTATGCGTGGTGAGAAATGCGGTTGAAGACGGCAAGATTGTTGCCGGCGGCGGTGCTCCCGAAGCCGAAGTTTCTAAGCGACTGAAGGATTACGCGAGGAAAGCAGGCGGGAGAGAGCAGCTGGCTATCACTGCCTTCGCGGAGGCTCTTGAAGCAATACCCGTTGCTATCGCTCAGAATGCTGGAATCGATCCCATTGACATTATGGTTGACCTCAGAGCGAAGCACAACAATGCCCAAAACAAGTGGTACGGTGTTAACGTTTACACTGGGAAGGCAGAGGACATGTGGAAGCTGAACGTGGTCGAGCCTCTGCGAGTGAAGAAGCAGGTCGTTAGGTCGGCCGTGGAGGCAGTAACGATGCTGCTGAGGGTTGATGACGTCATCGCCTCAAAGGGTGATAAGGGAGCGGGTCCAGGCGCGGGCGGACCTCCGGGAATGCCCCCAGGCATGGGTGGTATGGGTGGCATGCCGCCTGGCATGATGGGCGGAATGTAGTCGACCCAGAACTACACTATACCTTCGGACTCAATTACCTAGGTGCTTCAGGAAGAACTCTGTTATTGCGTTGTAACAGTTTACTCTGTTCTTGAAGCGGAGCACGTCGTGCCCCTCGTCTTCATAGACGAGATAGTCTACTTTCACTCCTCCTTTGCGGAGGTCGGCGACGAGGTCTGCTGATTCTGGTTCCGGCACTCTGGGGTCGTTTTTCCCTTGAATAATCATCAGTGGAGCAGAGAGCTGGTTCATGTAGGTCTTCGGCGATCGCTCTACTAGGAAGTCTTTGTCTTTCTCGGGGTCTCCGAGACCCAGACGGAAGAAGGTCTGCCAAGTGGGAGGAAGACGTGGAAGCCAAGCAAGAAGGTCGTAGGGGCCGAACATGTCTACGGCAGCCTTCCAAAGATTCGCGTGACGTGACGCCAGCGTGAGCGTCATGTATCCACCGTAAGATCTGCCTACCACTGCGCGACGCTTCGAATCGATCCTTGAGTCGTTTTCTAGACGCTTCAAACCCTCAAGGTGGTCCAGAACGTCCCTTCCTCCCCAGTCCTTGTCCACCCATTTCATGTAGCGCATTCCATAACCAGTGCTTCCTCTAACGTTGGGAACAAAAACAGCGAATCCGTTAAGGGTCAGGTACTGGATCAAGGGCATAGAGAACCATGTGAAGTCCGGTCTCTCTTGTCCCTGGGGACCTCCATGCACATACTCCACCAGCGGTCTGGGACCTTTGTAGCCGAGCTTTGGGGAAGGGAGGTAGAGTCGGGCGGAGATTCTCAAGCCATCAAACGACGAATAGCTGATGTCTTCTCCTGGAGACAGGTATTCCTGGGGAATCCCTAAGACTTTCTCGCTTGACAATTGTCTCGCAGGACCCTTCTCTCCAGCGGGAAGGAGGTAGATCTGGGAGGGACTGTTTGCCTTTGTGAATGAAAACACGTAGTCTACTTCTAGGGGAGACTTGTTCTTGATCTGCCACTCGAGCCCCAGAGCCACACCAGCCGATAGAATGCCAGAACCCACTATCGTCTTTGCTACTTTGAAGATGGGGGATGTGCCTCCTTGAAATGTTCCTTCGTAGATCCAGGACGCACCATCGATGTTGTACTCCAAGACGAACACATCTTCCTTCACTTGTCGCAATATTACCATGGCACCTTGGCCAGAATGCTGTAAGCCCTCCACCGGAACGTCTACGGGTTTGGACGGGTCATCTAGGGAAAGATAGGTCAATCCCCCGTTATCATGGAATATTACGGAGTCGAAGAGCAACCCTTGGTCATTGTCAACGAAACTGCACCGTCCTATCCCTGTCAAGGGGACTTGTCTGCCATTCCTCTCGTCAAGAGGAACGCCGTACAGAAGCTTCCTAGCGTTCCATCCTTCCTTCCAGTAGTAGAGAACCGTATCTCCGGGAGTATACCCGTCGGCTAGTATGACTGTCGAGTGGTCCGAGCTTACTCCGTTGCATGTATTCCCGTAGATGCTTGTTCCCAGGGATTTTACATCCCTCGTCTCTAGGTTGACCCTCAGACATTCAATGTTTGGATCCTTTCGATTGTCCCGGAAGAAGTAAGCAATGTTCTTCTCACTGTCGCAGTCTACGCAAGCTATCTGTTGATCGCGATACTCTTCTCCAAGAACAGTTTAGGGATTCCACCCTCCAGAGGGATGAAACACGGCTGATAGTTTTCGTTTCCAAGCCTGTCAATCATGACTAACACCTTCCCCAGTTTCGGTAGGACCTTGAAGTTGGAACCTGCCATCAAGTGCGGGTTGACCAAGGCAAGGCCACCTGGCAGAAGGGGGGCTGGGGAATACTCCCGTCTCTATCCATCGAATAGAGACTCAATATTCCACTTAGGTCGGATAGGAAGTACACCCGGTCACTCGCAATTTGCGGTGCAAGCATTAGACGTGCGGAGAGAATCGACTCGATTGGGAAGTGAGTCTTGGGAGAAGACGGCTTCTCAAGGATCTCGGTAACAGTCAAACAAATCGAATCAACCTAATGACGACTCTGCTAATCAACTTTTCAGCGACCGTCCCCATCGCGTGATCCTTCTATCGAGCTAGTCGGTCGGCTACGGTTTCCAAGCAAGGCAGCAGAAGCGAGTAACACTGGCGCATCCAGCCTACCGGATCGAGCTGTTCATTGGCAGGATAGTCCTTGACCTCCCCTTCTCGTCCAGCATAAGCGGTTATCACATCGACTTTCCCCTTGGCCTCTGGGAATCTCTCTAAGATCACATTGACATGACGGTTTTCCATACCAAATATTAGGTCCGATTCCCGCACAGCTTCCTCGGTCAATGGTCTCGAGTGATGATTTTCCAAAAACTTGTAGGCATCACCGATCACGAGGCTTAGTCTACGATCGGCGATTCCCCAGGGTCGAGCGCTCAACCCGCAAGACGCCACATTGACCCCGACAACCCCTCTCTCCAACAACATTTTTCGCAGGAGAGCCTCTGCCATGGGGCTACGAGCAATGTTACCATCACACACGAACAGTACGTTCATGATTCAGACGTCGACTGTCTCACTAGTCGCTGGGAACGTTTAAAACACTGAAATCGCCGCAATTAATCAACGCTGGGTCTGCTTGAGCAAAGAACTGAAGAAACTGCCCGAAGTCAAGGTTTTCGGCAAATGGCCGACAGCCGGAATAGAAGCGAACGACCTAGGACTCAAGCGCTACATTTCAGCCAGGCCCATACTGCTACCCCACACTAGCGGTCGCCACGAACACCAACGGTTCAAGAAATCAACCATAAACGTAGTAGAACGCCTTATCGACGACATGATGAGACCAGGAGTTGCAGGCGGCAGCAAGGCCCGCGCAACTAGCATCGTACGAAACGCGATGGAGATTATCTCCATTCGAACAGGGAAGAACCCGATCGAAGTTCTGGTTCGAGCCATGGAGAATGCGGCTCCCGCCGAAGATGTGACAAGAATTGCTTACGGCGGAATTGTCTACCCCATTTCTGTAGACATCTCTCCTCAGAGGAGAACAGACATCGCATTGAGACATATTACGAATATGTCTCGACAGGCCTCCCATAACAACCCCCGAACCGTTGATGAGTGCTTAGCCGAAGAGCTGATCCTCGCTGCCGCGCGCGACCCCAAGAGTTTGTCGGTTCGAAAGCGCGACGAGATCGAGCGGATTGCTCTAGCCAGTCGCTAGAACTGACGCTTCAATAACTTTCTTCTGCTTCTCACACAATCAACTGCAACCAAAACTGCTCCACCTACACTCACTCCGATTAGCATCGCCGCTAAGTAGCCGTTTAGCAAGTATCCGACCGGCGAAACGTGGCTGGAGAACCATTGTTGCATGAAGGGGTTAGCCTGGTACTCTGCGGAAAGCGCGGAAAGGAGCAGAACAATGAAGCCAAACTGTACAAGAATAAACAGATGAATTCTCTTCAACACTGTTCACTGAACTTCTAATCAGGAATCGGAGAGACGACTTCGAATAGTCGGCATAATAATTTCGTTGCAGCCGACACTTCAAGGATTTACACTCGGGAGTCCCATCTTTATACTCCTCTCACCGGCTGTGATTACATCTTGTCTACTGTAGAGAAAAACCCTCTTCCACCCTCGTCCTTGAGTTCCGCTATTGAGAGGGCTGGCACTCTCCTCCAAAGCGGGGCCATGGACCAAATCGAAGGATATCGTGCCCGGTTCGAGACCCTTGAAGGAATGTACGAACGCGTCTTCTCCAGTATTATCAAGACTGGCTTCGACCCGGAGTCCTGCTACGAGACCGTGAAGAAATTTTTCGGAACCGATAAGGTTTCCTTTGCTGCCGTCGACGGTACAGACTATGCCCGTCCCCTCTTTGATCTCGTCGTCTTCTTCGGCGGATCGTACGCAGCTCGCGGAGCAATAACGTACAACAAAAAAGGCCCGCCCACTGTCGAATACGAGGACCATTTTCTCAAGAGCGGGCGCGCCCTGTCCAGCTGTGTGCCAGTCTACGTGAACGAAGTCCCCGAAATCGACCAGAGCTTCATACAGCCAGGCGAGATCTCAGAGATTTCCCTAGCTAGGCCTCTCACCGACGAGGCCATCGCAAACAATTCAACCGTCGCCAACTGGATCATGACCTTCTCCGAATTCTACCTAGCCTACAAACTAGCGTCGGAAGAGAATGGACCGCGAATTCTCCTGATGGACAGAAGCCTCGCCACAATGCTCGCCAGTCTCATCTACGACACCTCGCGCAGAAAGCTGTGGAAGACCAACGGAGCACTCTTCGGACTCGAAGTTGACGGCATACCCATAGACGTTAACGACCTGGCCTACGCCAGGCATCGCCTCGACAATCCGACCCTTGACTTACCACCACCCAGAGGCGACTACCTGCGGTATCGATGTCTTCTAGGGATCGAACGGGACGGACCCTTAACACTTGCAGCGCTCTGTTCAAGACTTGGAATCAAAGAGGAAGATCGGCAAAAGAGAGTCGATCGCTTTCTCAAGAAATCAGCCCAGGAAGGGTTCCTGGACGAAACAGTCGGAATCTACACTCTCAAAGAACGTTATCGGAAAACTTGGCCTCGAATCAGGAAGCTTGTGGAGACCTTGGGCCACCGAATGTTCGAGGAGAAACCCAAGGAAAACCCGTTGAAGGTATTGAAGAGGGGAGAATGGCACTGGCTAACAACCCAGGACCTAGCATTCCTCACCCTCTTCGCACTGAACCTTCTCGTAGAAGAGTGTTGGAAGAAGCGAATACTGCTCTTGGGATTAACGAAGGACACTGCAGCACGAGACCTGAAGAACCATGTTCTGCCGGTTCTAGTCTCAAACAAGGTTTGGCAGTCAGAGCTCAGCCAGGATCAACTATCACGGATACCCAACACTGACAGGATGCTTCTTCAAACCTTGAGTGTTTTTAACCACGAATCGATCCATGTTCCCTGGTCTCTCATAGAGTACGACTCAGCCTTCCTAATGATCGTCCCGGACTTCGAGAAGCGAACCGGCTTTGTTGCTGGGGCGATACGAAACAAGATCACGCCAGAGCGTCTCTTTCTCAAGACCTACGTCCAGCTTTCACAAACAGCCTACGATCCTCAACTCAGGAGCAACGTGCTCCTGCTCGACAGGCTGGCATATCCTGATTTCGATTATCGTCAAGACTCCACACTCAAGTTCCTTCACACTTACGGCAGTGCTGACGAGCCGGTCAGACCAATCGTCTTCAAAGACAACAAGGTGAAGAATCCGATGCAGGAACTTGTCCTGCTCACCCTCGGGTCCATGACCAGCAACAGCATTCCGGAACTTTTCGGTCACAACAAGCCTCTCTTCATCGCGGACAAGGTTGCCAAGTGGCACAACGAAGAGATGCGCCGGATCATCGATACTACCGGGAAATGGCTTATGAACAGTCCCAAACTACGGCATTTTGTCTTCTACATGAGTACGTTCCGGGAGCGGAGGAGCGAGATTGAAAGTAATCGAAGAGAAAGCTTCTAAGTACTTCACAGATTTCGGCGGACGGTTCCGCGCTCGTCTCGCCGCCGTCACTCCTGCCTTCATGCCCGCGGCAACCCATGAACTCACAGGCATCTCCTCCCGCTACGAATGCAGGATCAAAGTCGAATATCACAAAGATTTGATGGGACTAATCGAGGAAGGAATGCTCGTAGCTGTTCGCAACTTCAAGTCAAATCCCAAAGACCACCGGCATTCCCTCATGGTCATATCCCGAGTCTGGCCGGAACACTATGGACTGAAGGGTCTTTCTGAAAACAGCTACTATCCCATGCAGTTCGAGATCATACAACAATCCGTCAACGACTGGGATACCAGCGACAAGTCTACCATGATGGTCCAGATCAGCGCCCTACCAATCAATTACGACCTCATCCTCAACGGTGACGAGGAGCCAAAGTACGAGAAGGGTTTCACCTACCCAGTCATCGCCGCGGAAGCCCAGATCCTCAACCGCGAGATGATCAGCCACATGTACAACCAGCGCATACTCGCAAAGCTAGGCTTCGAAGCCAAGACCACTACTAGCGACGCCTACAAGGACCCCAGAATCGGGACCATTCAGATGTTCGAATCCTTGGAGGAGAAGATTCCAATCTACCTAGACTTCGAAGCGATGGTTCGGTACCACTTCGGCATATTCGCATTCACGGGAGCCGGAAAATCCAACCTCCTCTCCAACATCCTCCGAAGATTGCTAATCCATCAGCCCGAAGTAAAAGTGATCGTCTTCGACATCTCCAGCGAGTACCCCTTCCTTCTCATGGACCTGTTCGCTGATGAGAAGATTCATTCCAAGATCATACTAGAAAACCCGGTAACGAACCCGGACCAGTTCTATGCGAGCGTGGTAAAGCCACGCGAGTATGAGGACGATGATAGAGTCAGGAAGGTTTTCGCTCGAATCTTCAGCCAGAAGAAGATAACCTACTATCTCAAGCCTGAATCCAAAATCCCGACTTATGGGGATATTTTGGAGGAATTGAACCGGCAACGGAGCGAGAGCCTTGACAAACCCCACTACGTGAACGCTCTCGACCGGATCCGTCAGAACGTCGCAGACTATAGGACAGAGCATGACATGACCGATTCTAGACCAATCGACGAATTGTTCATCAAAGAACTGGACGGATGGGGACGCGGGGCGGTTGATGAGTTCAAGATTTCAGATCGCAGCGGAGTCTACGCGTGGGCAACCAGTCGCTTGACTCTCCTGGACAACCTGAAACGCGCTGAGAGAGTGATGAAAACTACAGGAGGGTTGGATATTGAGGGAATTCGAGAACTAGTCGAGAAGGACTCACGTCTCACATGTATCTCGATATCAGACCCTTACGTCATCAAGGAACTCGTCGTCGACCTGGCCAGGGAGTTCCTCCAACGAAGGAAACGGTCATTCAAGGTCAAACCCTACGTCCTGTTCGTCTTCGACGAAGCCCAAGAATTTGTTCCTGACCTCGGAGGCTCTTCAGGCGTTGACAAAGATTGTTCCAAGGTGGTCGAGACCCTGCTTCGCCAAGGGCGCAAGTACGGCCTCGGAGGATGTCTCGCAACACAGCGAATAGCCTATCTCAACACTAACGCGCTTCAGCAATTGCACACATACTTCGTCGGAACACTACCCCGACCGTATGATCGAACCGTCGTTAGTGACACTTTCACCATCGACAAGCAAATTCTCGAGAAGACCTTGGAATTTGCTCCCGGAGAATGGCTGCTCTCAAGCTTCATAGCCACTGGAATGGAGAACGTTCCCATCTTCATCAAAGCTGACAATGCAGAGGCGGAAGTGGAGAAGACTCTGAACAAGCTCGCCTAGAAGTCTGAACCACATCTACTGCAGGTCTTTCGATAGCTTGTGACGAAGCCCTTCGTTTACGGTTTGTCTGAAAGCAGAAAACACTGTAATGCGCTTGCGGGTTCTAACCACTTCCAAAGCCGCAAGGATCAGAAATATGACGGCGACTGGTAGGCGCGTCTCTACCAGAGCGGTAGATACTCCCCAGAGCACAAAGAGCACAGTAGCGTTGCCAACATCATATTCCAGATCGAGGAGAGTTGCACACGCGTACAAGGACTGAGCCATGGTCAAGAGAATCTCAACTGAATGTCCCGCCACGGGAACCGGAACAAGTGCTCCCCTGCTCACCGTGAACACGATGGGTATGAGAGCCACCAAGGCAGTCAGTTCGTTCACAGATGATGATACAAAGTTCAGCAGAGCAACAGGAGCTAACGTAATCTGACGAGCCCAGTTGAACGCCGTCACCTTTTCCGGAAACTCGGAAAGAACCGGCACTATCCATTGAATCGAGAAGAAAACAGCTCCCGAACCTAGAAATCCGACAAGAAACGTTTCTGCAAGACCGCGAATTGATTCCACGAAAGCATCCGTTATCAGGACAAAGGTCAAGCCTGAAAACAGAAATAAGGCGGCTATGAGGGCAAGTTTTCTTCGCGGGGACTTTATCTCAGCTAGCGCCAGACTGGTCGCTCCAAGTACCTCCTTGGGCTCATCCTTCCCAGCGGGCAGTCGTGCGAGTATCCACATGTAGGCGACAAAGGCGCCCCCTAGAATCGCGGAGTCGAGTATGGTCAGTGCGCCTTCGATTAGTATCCAAACATAGTACAGGGAGGAAACAAGCAGGAAAACCATCTCGACGCTCTGCTCCCTTCGAAGAGCTATAGTTGAGGGTCCCGATTGGCCGTTACGTTTCTTTTGAATGACCAGCGTGAACAGGATGAGTGGCCACCCGAAGCCGGTCAGCAAACGATTGGCGCCTGTGAAGTTGGCAATCACATTGCTTGTCCAGAATCCTGTAAGGTCCTGACCCGCCTTCCAAGCGATTGTGCCTTCGACGAAATACTCCGGAATAGTCTGGACGATGGCGACTACTGCCAGGGCCAGTCCTCGGCTGATAGAGAATTCGGAAGCTTCAGCCGCCCAAGCTATCAACAGCGAGGCGGCGATGACAGCACCAAACGTGAAGAACGCTACAGAGTAAGGGGACCCACGCGCAAGAATCACGACGAGGATGGCGACGATAATCCAGGCGACGAGAAAGCCATATTCGGCAACTACTCTACCCTGCACTATGTCCAGTCTCGCTCCTCTCGCTGGGCGAAGGCCGAGTTTAACCGGTTTATGGCCAGCCCGGGTCTGAGGCGTTAAGGTTTGGAATGCATGTCTCTCGGATCAGAAGTGTGGGCCAAAGCCCAGTTTCTTGTCCCCTTTCTTCTCAGTATTATCCATGGCAATGGCGTAGGACAAGACTAGGTAGGGGTCGAAGGAGGGATTGAGAATCTCGACACAGTACGAGTCACGGACGGAGATCCATTTCTTGTGAATCTGAGCAATCATCTGACCCGACGGGTCTTGAATGCGATAATCGTGTTCCCACACGTTTCCCTTGATACGGGCGATTTCTTGTCCTGACGCGTTTTCCATCCACCATTCTTCGCCTATCAGTTTCATGATCTTTTTCTTAACTTGGGCTTGAAGTTGTCCCTGCGCATCGTAGATCTCGAACGTCGGGCGTAGAGCCAGGATCTTGCCGTGTATTTCGCCAAGCCTTTGGCCGTCTGTGCTCTCGTACCAGAACTTGGGTCCGAAACTTACCAGCTGTTTCTTAACATAGGCCAGTTGGTTCCCGCTTTGGTCCTTGATCCCGAACGTATCTCTCAACGCCAGAATCTTCTGCTCGATGATGTATCCGTTACCAGAGAATAGCGGTACAATTTTCGGGTACGAGTTCTGGGTCCCGTAGACAGGACCTGGACCTAGAATCGCGCCACACGAAGGGCACGCTCCCAGCCCACTTGCAATAGCTCTCCCGCACGAAGGACAATACTGGCCTCTAATCAAGGAACTTCAACGCCTGATCGAGACTCCACTGTTCTAAATAGGATTCCAGTACCTCGCCCGGGCAAAGAAGGAGACTCTCACGGAGAAAGAGATCATCTTTAGGCGGAGTTGTTTGGGTTACCAGTCACGGTTACCAAAGGCGTTACCACCGCAAGCCCCCCGGGGGGGAAGGGGGTCACTGCGGCGGTTCCAGGCTACAAGTCAGAAAGGAGGCTTTGAGATAACTAAGACCACCCCTACCCCCGTTATTTAGTCTCAGAACACATCGATCGGTCGGTTCTTGTTGCAAGAATGGCCTTTGAACCGATATCTCCTATGAGATTGCTCAAGCGGAGCTCCTTAGAAGACCCGGATCATATCGCAAGATGATTGCTCGTAGTTCGGGTTCTCTAGGTTTGGTGGACCGGGCGGGATTTGAACCCGCGGCCTTTCGGTCTTACTAGGCCCAACAGCCCATGCGAACCGAACGTTCTTCGGCCCGAGCAAGTGACACCCGGTATACCAGGCTGAACTACCGGCCCAGAATAAGGCGCGCCATCCGCTGTTTGTCTTAAGACTTTGGAGAAGAAAACCTGAGATAATTCTGGAAAGTCTTAATACGCGTCCCGGTCCCGGCTCGGGAAATTATTGGGCCCGTAGCTCAGCACGGTTAACTGAGACCATCGGATCTCTCATGCCGAAGAGCACACGACTGATAATCGTGGGGTCGAGAACCGGACACGGTCTATCGGTCGACAGAGTTCAAATCTCTCCGGGCCCACCAAAGTACGCCTAGCTAAGGCGACGCACCAAGTTCACCGAACGCGAACTCCAGCGTCTGATTCGGGCTAGGGTCAAACTCCGGAACATCTCTCTTATCCAGAATCTCTATCACGGTTCTAATGTTGAAGTCCAGAGGCTGAAACCGCTTCTTGAGATCCTTCGCCTCCAAAGGAAACGAGACCGGCGCCCCAGGCAAGGGTCTGAGAGTAAAAGGAGCCGCGATGGTCTTCTGCAAACCATTCTGGAAATAGTCAATGTAGATCTTCCCAACCCTATCACCACGATTTCGAGAAGTCGAGACCTTCGTGGGAACCAATTCTTCCAGTAATATTCCCAGAAGCAGGACAAATCTACGGATCGTTTCTATCGAATACTTCGGGACAATGGGGATGAGAAAGTGGAATCCATCACTGCCAGATGTTTTGATCAAATGTCGCAGCTTCATTTGAACCAGAGCCGTGTGAACCGTCTCTGCAATCTCCACAGCGTCCTCGAACTCGGACGGTGGATATGGATCCAAATCTACCAAGACCAGATCATGCCAGTCTGTCCTGGGAGCCGTAGATAGGAACTGGTTGATCTCTAAACAAGCCATATCCGCAAGCCAGACCAGTGTCGCCTCGTCATCAGCTACAACGTGTCGGACAGATCTTTTCACACTGTGAGATTTGACCGGGGCGATCCTCACCCATTTCGGATGGCTGGGCCAGTCCTTCTGGACGAACGACTTCCCCGGAACCCCGTGAGGAAACCTGTTAAGCATCAGCGGCCTGTTCCTGATTAGCGGGACCATTCTCGAAGCGACTGTGGCGTAGTATTGAATCACGTCAGCCTTGGTTATCCCCTCCTTCTTCCACATCGGCTTCTCCAGGTTCGAGAGGACAATCTTCCGGCTCCCAACCTGGACGACCTCCTCAATCTTCTTCAGAGACAGTCTCTCCCGGTCCGTCGAGAGGGTTTCGAGTAACCCTCTTATCAGACTAGGCTAGAAAAGTCTAGTATTCTCGACTCCTGTCAGGATTGAAAGTATGCCTCCCCGGACAATATGGAAAGGCGCCATCAGCTTCGGACTCGTCAGCATACCAGTCAAGACCTACGGAGCCATCTCCGAACACAAGACCGGACTACGACTCATGTGTCCCCGTGACAAGAGTCCCCTCACATTCAGGCGAATCTGTCCCAAAGAGAACAAGGAGGTCCCATGGGAAGAAGTCGTCCGCGGCTATGAGGTGCAGAAAGGAAAGTACGTTACAATCACACCGAAAGAACTAGAGGCGCTAGAGCTCAAATCAGGGCGACTCGTCGAGGTCTTCCAGTTCGTCGATGCTGAAAACCTCGACCCCATATACTTCGACAGTAGCTACTATCTAATCCCGGACGAGCACGGCGAGAAACCCTACTATCTCATGCGCGAAGCTCTAGAACAGAACAACAAAGTCGCAGTCGGCCGGGTCATTATGCACGAAAAAGAACACCTAGTCGCGTTGAGGCCATACGAAGGAGCGATACTCATGACTACACTCCACTATGCGGACGAGGTCAGAAGCACCAAGGACTTTCCAGAGCTCAAAAAGGCACCCGAGGTCGAGAAGGAAGAGCTAGAACTCGCAGGACAACTAATCAAGATAATGAAGAAACCGTTCGCTTTCAAAGAGTACCGGGATAGATACCAGGAATCTCTGATGAAACTGGTAGAGGCCAAGATGAAGGGGAAGGAGCAAGTCATCGAGCTACGCGTTCCAGAGATCAAACCGACCAAGAACCTGATGGAAGCCCTCAGGGCTAGTATCAAAGCAAACGAGAAACGATGACGCTCTTCCAAGAGCGTCCGATCCGTCCGATGCTGGCCAAGACGGGAGAAGCGTTCGATTCAGAAGACTACTTATTCGAAGTAAAATGGGACGGCCTCCGCGCTATCCTCTACAAAGACCGGAACAAACTGGAACTCCAGAACAGAAACCTCCGGGACGTAACAGCATCCTACCCTGAGATTCAAGACATCCGACGACAAATCAGGTCCCAGAAGGCGATTATTGACGGAGAAGTAGTGATCCTTGGAGACAAGGGAACCCCAGACTTCGGCCGCTTACAAACCAGATTCGGACTGAACGATCACGAACGAGTCGACATTGTTCGTGGAACAAACCCTGCCACGTATGTAGCCTTCGACCTGCTACACCTAGACGGAAAGGACATTCTAACAATTCCTCTGGAAGATAGAAAGAGAAAATTACGCAACTTAGTCACTGAAGGCCCACATCTATTGTACAGCGAACACGTCGAAAAGACCGGCATGAAATATTACAAGGAAGCATTGAAACTCGGCTTTGAAGGAATCATCGCCAAAGAACGTGACTCCAACTATTCGCCGGGCGTGCGTAGCAGTCTCTGGATCAAGATCAAGGGGTCGAAGATCCTGGACTGCGTCGTAGTAGGCTACACCGCTGGTGAAGGAGCGAGAGGGTCAACGTTCGGGTCCCTGGTTGTGGCTGCTTATGATAAGAACGGCCAACTTGTCCATGTCGGAAACGTAGGCGGTGGCTTTACCAACGATTCCCTAGAGAATATCAAACAGCGACTCGACAGAATAGTCCGCAAGGCCCCAGTCCTCGAAGGACCCATCGAAGCACCAACGCCAGTTATCTGGGTCAAGCCCAGCCTAGTCTGTGAACTTCGCTACGCCAACATCACAAGAGACAAGAAGCTCCGATTCCCAAGATTCCTCACATTGAGGACGGATAAGAAACCGGAAGACTGTCGTTTGGAAGAAGACATAATCTCCCAATGATAACGTAGGGTTTTCCGGCCCCCTCCCTCGAACGCGGCGAGTTACACCAAGCATTTCATTTCATCCTCGAAATGGATATTGATATCTGGGGAAACCCCTAGGTGCCCTTGGTGCGCAAGTTCATGCAGACCCTCAATGAATCCGTCTACGAGGAGCTTGAGAAAACAGCCAGGAAGAAAGGCATAACGCTGCAGGAACTCCTTAGGGCGGTCATAATACCCGAATGGGTCCAAAAGCAAGAACGAAGGGAGAAGAGACGCGAAACCTGAGAACCAGAGCCGACCCGTAGAATGTAGTGGCAGAACTACCCAAGTAACAGTCAGCTTACCTACGCCTACTCCCGACCAATCGGACCCCTTGCCTACGAAGTTAAACCGCCTGTTCCGATTATACTCCATGCGAAGAGAGAGTCCTGACGTCAACCCGCCAGCGACTGAAAGTACTGATCAGAAGTCACCTCGTAAGCAACAAAAATTCTCGCCGCGCAAAGCAACAGAGCAAGGTCAAAGCCGGACGAACCGTGTAAAAGGCAAGAGCCTGTAGCACGGCCGGCAGGGAAACCCTCCTGCAGACTCGACAAGACCAGAGAACGAAAGACCGTTTCAGCCCCAAAGGGTCCAAGTTTAGGTCGAATTAATACCCAAGAGCCACTATCTAGTGGTAATAGGCAAGATGCACCCCTCCACCAGTAGGTTGGTGATCGCAAAACCCATCGGAGAGGACACTGTCCCAGATCTTCGAATGTTAAGGCTGCACGCGAAGAGCAACCTCGCGAGAAACCCTGTCCTGCAATTGCTCTTCGAGGTTTCCAAAGAGGCCCCGGGACAGGGAAACTGCCTGCTCACTACTCTAATGGCTCGCCTTGGAAAACACAGCTTCCTACTGTTCTTCCACATTCCGGTCGGCGGCTGCCAAGACCCTTCCATATGCGTCACAGCCTTGGGACGATTCATCGTAACCAGATTCAAGAAACGATAGTCCCAACCAGCCACATCGCCCTACAGCAAATACACCAGCCACCCTCAAGAGAGAATTCGCTGAATGTCGCCAGAAAAGAAGAAGGTCGTAGGCCGACCGTATAGAAGTCCGCAAATTTCTTGTATAACGCCAAGAGGGTTTCTCCCCACATTGGACCAATGAAGATTCTCGTGGTCTCCGACACACACGTTCCAAGCCTAGCCCAAACACTGCCCTCCAAGTTACTAGAAGAGGCGGGGTCCTGCGAAATGATTCTGCACGCTGGAGACCTTGTATCGATGAAGGTGCTAAACGACTTGTCGAGGTTGGCACCTGTCAATGCGGTAAGAGGTAACATGGACCTTCCCGAAGCAGCAAGACAACTCCCTTCAACCCGAATCCTGAGCTTGGACAAGTGGAGAATTGGGATCACACACGGCCATGAAGGTAGAGGTGCAGACACCGCTGAGAGAGCTCGCAACGGGTTTTCAGGGAAAGACGCAGACTGCATTGTCTTTGGTCACAGTCACGTTCCTATGTCGGTCCGAGTGGATGGAACCCTACTATTCAATCCCGGATCTCCCGTCGCCGGACGAGGAAGACAGGGAAATACCTTCGGCATTCTTCATCTCGGGCACAAAATTGAGACAGAGATAGTTGCAATGTAGGAATAGCACGATGACGTTCAGGCGTCTTCTGTCATGGACTCAGTTTCGCCGCGTATTTCGCGCCACATTTCCCGCAGGAAATTGAGACTTTGGCTGGGATCCCAGTTAGGTATGTGGAACTAGGCTGGTAACGCGTCTTCTCACTGGACGGCATCATCAGTTTGGGACCATGACATTGAATACAATACTTTCTGATAGATTTCCCATCAAGGTAAAGGCGTTGCATCTCTTCATCTGTAACCGATATCTGTTCCGTTTTGGGGAATCCTTTCAAGAACCCGTACTGCCCTCGACTATCGATCTTTCCTCGCTTTCTTTTGATTCTTTCCAACTTCGTTTCTGATGGAGTTCAGCATTTGCTCAAATTTTTGCCCTGCTTTGATTTCGCCACGTTTCTCATGCATTCTCAGGTGCTGAGCTAGGTTGTTGATTAGAGTCTTGGCACTATCGCTCTTGAGGACGCTGTGGCAGACCGGACATTGATATTCGTTCTTCATCTTGAGACCGGGGACATGCTGCATGAATGATGAACTTGGAAGTTGCTTCTTTCTAGCAGCGAGTCGGCTTTCTTCTCCTCCAAAGGAAGAGAGTCCTTCTTGGACATCAAGGGAGACCGCGTCTTATGAGAGATGAGCCGCGAACGCCATGATGTCGACACCAGTGATGTCCCTTTCAATGAAATGTTTGTGGGTCTCCGCGACCCGGGCCATTGTCCGGTCTGTAAGAGCTGGAAGATAGTCTGGAAATGCCCTGACTAGTTCTGGGGGCTCTCAACCTTAGGCCAAGTCCGTCGTCTATGCGGTTTGCCCTTGTAAAGCTGCCAGTGTCTCCGGATCTTCGAGTCAATTGGCCAGGACTGAAGCCGATGTGACATGACGTACAGTGGGCTGTGAAGCCAGCCTTCTTCAACGTCTCCCGCTCAAGACTCAGATTGGGATAGACAGCATCCTCCCTTCCGGTTCTTGCGAACACAGACAGCACAATGCCATCCGCATCTTGGACAGATTGGTATCTTGGCGAGCTTGTCAGTCTGATATTTTAGCCGTTGCTGTTCGAGAACTTTTGACACTCATCATTGCACTCCTAGTGCTGATCGAGCCTCTGCTATCTGGACCTGCTGGGGATGGAACCGGAGATAGTTCCCGTTATGCCCCTTCGTCAATATCTCCCACCACAACAATTGTTCAACCCACTAGGTTCGTGTCAGCCGCGTCCCAGCCATGATCCTGAACATCCTTCACGATGCGCTGTATAGTCCACCTGGCAGGATTGTTCGGGTCGTTCTTGAGAACCACTATCACTCTATCAAGTGGTGTTGTAGGCTGGTCGAGTTGCTCGACAGGAATAGCGAGATTGGGTTTGAACTGTTGAATTGTCAGATTGGGAAGGGCCTGTTGAACTGTGACTCCGCCATCTTCCTGAGGGTCAGTCATTACTTTTCTAGCTTCGACCAAAGGGTTCGCCTGTTCTGGAGTAATTGTAGGCGTGGGAATTGCTATTGGACCCTCTTTTGCAGGCCTAGACTCTGATTTCTCAACCGTATATTTTCTGCCTGCTCGTAAATGTCTCCCTTTTGGTATGGTGTACTAAGCATGACTGGTTTTAGTGGTTTTGGGTCGAAGTAGGCTTTGAACTTCTTGTGCTCACCCGCTAAGAGATCGCAGTCATACTCCAGACATTCATCTTCAGTGGCTGTCATGGTTTAGCCTCGCCTGTATTCTCCCATACCATTTCGAAGAACTCTCCACGGTGTCCGTTTTGACGCTTACCGCACCGAAGGCATTCTCTACGATTGTACCTTACATAATTCCAATTGTGAAGCCTTATTATGCATCGAACCGCCATCATTTCAATTTCTCCCTTACTTTCCTGTTCCTGCTAAACTTCCGAGCCTTCACTGGAACTTCCTACTTGGGTGTCCCTTTCGTGCTCCTGACAGCCCCCACTACGGCTGCAACCACACCTAGGGATTTCATAACATATACCATGGGTTCGAAGAAGAAGTACGGACGTACAATCTCATCCTGCGCAAGCTCCTAGTTTAGTATTGTAAGCAGTAAGTCTCCGTGTATCGCGAGATGTAGACAAAGACGATCCCGACTATTCCACCGAGTATCCCAAGGACTATCTGCGTATCGGGGTTAGGTTGTGCCAGTTCAAAAAGCTCCTTCTGGATGGAATATGTAACTGCGCCTGTGGTGGAGCGGTCGATGAACCATTCTACGCAGGCCTCCCAGTTCTGCCCTATGTGGTTGGCGCGTCCGGTCTCCCTTTCTCTGATCTTCGTGCTTTAAGAGTAGGTAAATGGGACGTGTTGTCCCTATTTTCTGAAGGCTGGCTCGTTCGAGACCATGCACTGGACCTTCTGCAGGCCGGAGACTTGACGGACGGTTACATTTAGGCGGGAGATCCCTGTGAAATCCATCGTGATTAGTCGAAACTAGCCTTCACCGGCCAGGCTTCGCAATCACTGGCAGAAGTATCACGGAGCAAAGGAGCTGTAATCCCAACCATTTCGTACGGATAAGACATATTATCCACATGAAGACCCGTCGGCGGTCGCGGTCATCATGATGGCAGAAGTCCGTACTGTCCGAATGCCCTCTTGCAACTGGTGCGGACGCATGATACTGCCCCGCGAAGGCGCCGTCAAGTTTCCCTGCCCCCAATGCGGCGAAGTAACCATCTGGCGCTGCGAAAAATGTCGAGGCTTCGGCCGACCCTACAAATGTCCAAAGTGCGGCTTCTCCGGACCATAGAAGGCAACCAAACTGGCAAACGTAATGGTATCAGTAAAGATCTTTCCCTCGGATGTAGTCGGAAACATGAATGAACTCAGAGATACGATCAAGAAGACCCTTGAGGGAAAGGCGTCGATCTACAAGTATGAGGAAGAGCCTGTTGCCTTTGGGTTAGTAGCGCTGATTGCCCATATCCTAATGCCCGAGGATGCGGAGGGACGGATGGATGAAGTTGAAGAAAAGCTGAAAGGAATACAGGGAATCAGCGAGGTTCAGGTTCTGGTTTCGCGCCGTATCAGTTGATACTTAACAATCGGTAATTAAGTAACATTAATCTTAAATAAGGAAGAATGCCCCACCTCTTTCATTATGGGTCTAAGATTCACGCTTCACAACGGCAGAAGGGTTCTGCTGGATCTCCCTCTCTCCCAGGACGATTGGGAGCCTGATGTGAAGGAGCTTGTAATGAAAGAACTTGATGATTCAGAGGCTGATCTGGATGCTTTATGCGAGATATGCGACTTTTTCTCCAACAAACGACGGGTCCAAATGGTTAGCCACATCATAAGGGATTGCGGCAACTCAGCATCCTTCACCGACCTCCTCAAGGTAGCTGCCAACCCCAAGTATGTCTCAGACCTGGTAAATCGATCGCCCCGAAAGGAACTCGTCGTAAAGGACGGTAGGGGCTATAGCGTCTCTCCGGTTGGCGTCAGTAGCTTCCTATTGCTGTCTCTAGCCACCAGCAGGGTCTTGAAAGAGATGGATTCCATCAATAATGGCGATAAGTCTTTTGAGGTAGAAAAGAGTGAATAATCATAAGGTTAGGAGCAACCTGCAGAGCAACAATCACCCGTCTTCTCCTCAACCATTCATTCTAATCCCAATCATGGAGTCGAAATGGTAATGGCCGCTAAAGAAGTACAGCTAAGGGTCGCCGATGCAAAACAGCGCGACGTAGGCCACGGCAAGGTCCGAATCGATAATGAAACAATGCAGAAGCTCGGCATAACAGCAGGCGACTTCATAGAAGTCCACGGAAAGCGTACGACGGTTGCCATAGCTTGGCCCGCTTACGCGGAGGACCAAGGCCAGGAAATAGTCCGAATGGACGGGTTGCTACGAAGAAACGCTGGGGTAGCCCTGAATGAGTACATTACCATAAAGAAGGCAGAAGTGAAAGACTCTCAAACGATAGTATTCGCGCCCACGGACGTACGTCTTAGCGTCGACGAGGAGTTTGTTGGCTTCGTCAAGCGCCGCTTCATGGACATGCCCTTTGTCGAGGGGGACATGACCCTCCTTAGCATTTTTGGTAGCGCAGTTCCCTTGATCGCAACTAGGACTCGTCCGCATGGTCCGGTCAAAATTACTGAACCTACCGTTGTACAAGTGATGAGTGAGCCCACTCCTGAGAAGAAGGGCATACCTATCGTCACCTACGAGGACATTGGTGGGCTCCACGGGGAGATTCAGAGAATCCGTGAAATGGTCGAGCTTCCTCTCCGCCATCCAGAACTTTTCCAGCGGCTCGGTATCGAGCCTCCCAAGGGAGTCTTCCTGTATGGGCCGCCGGGCTGCGGCAAGACGCTGTTGGCGAAAGCCGTGGCCAACGAGTCTGATGCCAATTTCTATGTGATTTCCGGGCCGGAAATCATGTCGAAGTTCTACGGCGAGTCCGAGGCGCGATTGCGGGAGATTTTCCAGAAAGCCCAGGAGACAGCGCCTAGCATCATATTCATTGACGAAATGGATGCCATCGCCCCTAAGAGGGAAGAGGTAACGGGGGAAGTGGAGCGAAGAGTGGTGGCTCAGCTTCTGTCTTTGATGGATGGTATGGGTGCTAGAGGAAACATCATCGTCATCGGTGCAACCAATAGACCGAGCGCAATCGACCCAGCCCTGAGACGTCCTGGGCGGTTCGACAGGGAGATAGAGATCGGAGTGCCGGACAAGATGGGCAGATATGAGATTCTGCAGATTCACACTAGAACGATGCCTTTGGCCTCCGACGTGGACCTTCACCGTTTATCGGACATTTGCCATGGCTATACTGGGGCCGACGTCTCAGCCCTCTGCAGAGAAGGTGCGATGAAGTCTCTGCGGCGCTATCTTCCAGAGATCAACTTGGAGGAAGAGAGAATACCCAGCACGATTCTCGAGAAGATGGAAGTCAACCTCGACGATTTCACGATCGCCTACCGAGAAATCACGCCGACAGCGATGCGGGAGGTCTACATCGAAGTGCCCTCCGTAAACTGGGCAGATGTTGGAGGGCTGACTGATGTCAAACAAGAACTTCAAGAAGCCGTTGAATGGCCCATTAAGAAGCCGGAAGCCTTCAAGCGAGTCGGAATTAGGCCTCCAAAGGGCATTCTCCTCTTCGGGCCGCCAGGATGCGGTAAGACGATGTTGGCCAGAGCGGTCGCGACCGAGAGCGAAGCTAACTTCATCTCTATCAAGGGTCCTGAGCTCTTCAGCAAGTGGGTGGGAGAATCAGAAAAGGCCATAAGAGAGGTCTTTAGAAAAGGTCGCACGGCAGCGCCATCAATCGTCTTCTTCGACGAACTCGATTCGGTCGTACCACGCAGAGGAATGGGCTTTGGCGACAGTGGAGTCTCTGAGAGAGTGATAAGCCAGCTGCTCACCGAGTTGGACGGCATTGAATCTCTCGTAAATGTAGTCGTAATCGGCGCAACCAACCGGCCTGACATTATTGATCCGGCGGTCTTGCGTCCAGGTAGATTTGACAGGCTGATATACGTGCCAGCGCCGGACCTCACGACGAGGCTAAACATTGTGAAGATCCATACTCGGAGCATGCCTCTGGCCCGGGATGTTGACTTGGAGCAGGTGGCCAAACAAGCCGCAGGTTACTCGGGCGCGGACCTTGAGGCAGTGTGCCGGGAAGCAGGTCTGATCTCGTTGAGACGCGACTTTGAAACAAAGAGTGTAACACTAGAAGACTTCCGAGATGCCTTGGAACGGGTCAAGCCTTCAGTGACCCCCGATATGGAGAACTGGTACCTGAGCTTCACAAAGAGGTTCAAGAAGGAAAGGGCTCCAGTGCCGATAACCTAGACGGTCGAGGAAGCATCTTTCCTGGTGACCCTGATGTCGAGCAGGATCTGGAGTCCCAGGCCCATGTCCCTGGCCATAGTAGAAGTTCTAGAAAAGAAAGGACCGGTTACAGACATTGACTTGCTGAAAGAGTTGAAGTCTAACTTTGGAGAAGTAAGTTTCAGAGAACTCAACAGGGGCCTAATGAAACTAGAGCTTGCAGGAGTATTACGGGTTTACCGACTGATGAAGGGTAAGAGACAGGTTGAGCTGATTGGGAAGCCGATGATCGACTAGAAAAATGTCATTATCATCCTCCAGCCAAGCACCGGCGGTAGCCTCGGCGCAAAAGTGCAACTACTGCGGCGGAACGGGCAAGTGGGTTAAGGATATTCTGCCAGGTAAACCGCCGGAGAGCGTCAACTGTCCCCACTGCCATGGATCTGGTAGTTCAGGGCAGAGTAACGCTGGCGAACTTATGTCAGAGGATTGAAGGCGGAGGATAGATAGTTCGAGGTTGGGTCCAGAGGGTTTGATGTGAGGTATATATCAGAGCGAGAGAAACTCGCTGGTTAGAGTGGTTTGTAATGGGAAGCTCTCCTGATGCGCCCGTGAAAGTGACTGATTCTGACTTCGACTCCTTTGTATCCCATCACTCACTGATACTAGTTGACTGTTGGGCGCCGTGGTGTGGACCGTGCCGATTGGTCTCGCCGGTAATTGACGGCTTGGCGAAAGAATACACTGGCAAGGTCGCCTTTGGGAAGTTGAATACTGACGAGAACCCCCAGACTTCTGGCCGGTATGGCATAATGGCGATTCCGACGTTGCTGATTTTCAAGAATGGGAAGCAGGTGGACCAGATAGTGGGCGCCGTGCCCAAGGCACGGATCGAAGAAACTCTCAGAAAGTACATGTAGAGTTCTTTCCTCAGGGATTCTATCCCTTTCTGAAGCGACAAATCGCTCTCGTGCGAGTATAGAGAACTTACTCGTAGGCTTAAGTCTATATCCACCATGTCTTCTCTATGCTCTATAGAGGCCAGAGCGTTTGTCCATGATGATGGAAGCTCGAAAGGTCCAGAAAGTCGGATACTCGACCCTGATCGTTTCGCTGCCTAAGGACTGGGTTGAAGAGGTGGGACTGAAACAGGGAGACATTGTCACTTTCCGGCGCGAATCCGACGGTGGCATTACAGTTTACCCGGGACTGACGAGAGAACGGGAGAGCTTACGATATCTAATAGATTCGGATCTTTGTGACAGCCCGAACCTTCTGACGAGGATTATTACCGCGAACTATCTGACCGGTCATGATACCATTCAGATCGTTTCGAAGAAGGAGCTATCACAGAAGCACTTAGAGGAAGTGCGTGCGGTGAGCCGGAGGTTAACGGGTCTGGGAATTGTAGAGCAGAGTTTGAAATCGGTGACATTACAGAGTTTTGTCGATCCGACGAAGTTCCCGATCTACGGACTGATGAGACGACTACAGATTATTCTCAGCTCGATGCTGGAGCAAGCTGTAAAGGCCGTGGTTGAAGGAAGGACGGGCTTGGCTGATGAAGTGCTGCACATGGAGGAAGAGGCGGACCGTATCTACTGGATGATCATACGACAGTTGCTACTGGCGGTCTTGGACAGGCGCGTGGCCAAGGAAGTCGGTATCGAGGGTCCGATGCACGTTATTGGTAACAGGGTTATCGCGAAGAGTCTTGAACAGATGGCAGATCTTGCGAGCCACGTCGCCCTTGAGGCGTTGAAGTTGAAGGGGGAGGCAAAGAACGTCGACGCGAAGCTGACGAAGGGCTTGTTGGAGTTGAGCGACAAAGTGCGGTCGTTGATTGAGGACTCGTTCAACGCGTTAATGAAAGCGGATCTGAAAAAGTCTAACGAAGTCATTGAACGGGTTGGCGCGTGCGAGCAGCTTGAACGGTCGTTGACAGAGGTTGTTATGCGCAGCGTGAAAGAGGTTAACCTAGCAGTCGGATTACGGTCCATTATCTGGGATGTTGGGCAGATGGCGCAGGACGCGGAGGCTATTGCGGAAGTGGCTATCAACAGGAAACTGGAGTCGCCCAGCGACTTCTGCCAGTGGGAAAAAAACTAGCAACGGAACCGCTTACTAGATCCGCGGAACCGCGGGGGACCTGGATACCCAGGGGTTTGCAATTAGGAATGCCTATTTTTTGGATGTTTCTTGAGGGCAGACGTTAGTATTCGTAATGTTGTTCAAGCGTAACTTTGATAATCCTGGCTCACCTAACAATGATGTCATTCTCGAATTTGTTCTCCGAGGATTGCGTTTGGAAGGAGTCTCACTATTATCTTTTGTACTCAATAAAGTAGGAAGTAAGGCGACGCGCTCACAGTTGAAGAGGCGGAGGGCAGACGGTTTCGGAATTGAACTGGCTACTTCGAAGCTTGTTTGAGATGCCCCAGTTCCTTCTCAATAGCGAGTATCCGTTTAGGACAGCTCGGACAGAATGAGGGGAGCATGGAGTAGATGTTTGCGTTCATCTGTAGCAACGGCTGGATCATCTGGCTAACCGCGGCGGCACCCGGGTCTTGGGGAATTACTTTGGTACGTTGCTCCATGTCCTTCATCTTATCTCCGAGGATGACTAGAACTGGGCATTCGCCCAATCCGTAGACGCAGAGATTGTCCATTGACGACTCCAAAGTTCAACGCCCAAGACTACCGGAATAGCTTGATTAATACTTCTCCTTCCAAACAGCGATCCCCGGGACCCCGATACATGGGACGCTTCGAGAGCAGGATTGTAACAATCGACGCCAACACTAGCGGCGTATCAGGGGACAAATTCCTCGGAGCACTAGTCGACCTCGGAGCCAAGCCCAACAGTCTCAAGAAAGTCGCAGCTGTAGTTGCTGAGAATCTTCCTGGAACAAGGTCCGTGAATGTTACTTTCAGGAGAGTAGAGAGAGGAGACTTGGGAGCCCAGCTCGTAACCATCGAGTCGAGCGAGAGGGTCGACGGGCGTAAGGGAGGAGTAATCAGAAGTTCTATCCAGAAATGCGCTGAGAAACTTGGATTGTCAGACTGGGGATCAAAATTCTCAATGTCCACAGTCGACACGCTTCTACGGGCGGAGTCGAAAGTTCACGGGCACTCATCGAAGGATGTAGAGCTTCACGAGCTAGGGTCCGCCGACACTCTCGTCGACATTCTGGGAGTCGCATACCTTGCGGAAGAGCTTGGACTAGGCGAAGCGGAATGGTGGTCAACACCCATCGCTGTGGGAGGAGGCACAACACGATTCTCGAGCCGAACTTATCCCAATCCTCCTCCGGCTGTGGCTGAGATTCTACGGAATCGCAAGTTTCCACTGGAACGAGGTCACGGAATGCAGGAACTGAGTACCCCCACGGGAGTGGCCATCACTGTCAACCTCGTGTTGAACTATTCGCAAACTCACCCGTCCCTTAAACCCGAAAAGGTAGGCTACGGTGCCGGTGCGAGAGAGATTGAGGAGGTCGCGAACGTTCTTAGATTGATGACAGGAGAAAATCTGGAAGGGTCCCACTCCCACGACCAGATTGTGATCCTGGAGACCAACTTGGATGACGTTTCCGGGGAGATTATTGGAAGGGCTGCTGAAAGACTCATGGAATTAGGCGCCAGAGACGTGACGATCACGCCAGTCTACATGAAGAAGAACCGCCCCGGACACCTAATCTCCGTCATAGCCGGGAAGGATGATGCTGAAAGACTCGCAGACGTCCTTATAGCAGAAACAGGCACGTTGGGAGTTCGAGAACTTCCCATCGTTAGACACATCAGCTCAAGAACAAGCACTTCCGTCAGTCTTCAGATCAGAGGCAGGAATCACCAAGTTAGAGTCAAGCTTTCCAAAAATAGGACGGGGCGCGTCCGAGGGAAGATGGAATATGAAGATCTCAGAAGGATATCGGCTCAGACGGGACTGAGTATCCGAGAAATCCAAATCCTCGCGAAGCCGCGAGTTGAGTCACTGCGCAAATGACGGTGGGAAAGAGAATGACTCTTAGAGGTCAGAGAGCAGATCTGAAGAAGCTCACACTCACCGCCTCCCTCGCGGCCGTTTACACCATATTCAGAGCGATTCCCATTTCGAGGCTCATCGGGATCTCAGGAACAATAACCGCTGCAGGAATGGTTGTACCTGTCTTGGGGGTTTTGCTGGAGCCATCCTACGGAATAGTTGCAGTATTCACGGGAACAATCATCGCCTCACTTTTCCCTTGGAATCCACTGAAATTTTACGGGCTCGATTTTCTTCCAGGAGCCCTAAATGTAGCCCTTGTCAGTTTGGCAGTCCGCCGAAGAAGAGTGGAAGCGACCTTGACGTTCCTAGTTATCCTCGGGATATTCTTGATCAATCCATTTACGACCTTGTTTGTGGGACGCCAGTTTCTGAGTCCTCCCATTCCATATCTCTGGCTTCACCTCATCGCCCTACTAGTTCTCATCTCTCCCTTGTCGAGGAATCTTGCTAATCGGCTGAATTCAGGGAATTACCGTAATCTGGCGATCGCCGTGATTGTTCTCGCTTTCACTGGCACAATGATTGAGCATTTGACTGGCGGAATCCTTTTCGCAACGGTCGTGGGCCACGGTGCCTTGATTTCTTGGCCTGCAATTTTTGTCTCATATCCAATCGAGCGGACAATCCTTGTATTAGGTGCCATCCTAGTCTGCACTCCACTCCTGAGGATTCTTAGAACAACCGTGGCAGAGAAGATAGAACAGAGGATGACGCCGTCGACTGCAACGGCTCTCGACGGGTCAGGGTCAGAGAAGAAAGGTTAGCGCGATGCCGCTTTGCGGCGGCCCTTTGCTCTATTCGTTATCTTGCGCTTCGAGTTGATCAACGCTGCGTTTTTGAATTGCCCATCATATGATTGAAGGGCTTCTTCCTTAACAAGCTCTGAGAACTTGTCCGCTCCAGAGGCTAGTGAAGCTAGGGCGAGACCCGCAGTCTTGGCTGCAACTGTCCCGAAGGCAGCTGCCAGTTTAAGACCTGAACTAAACGCAGCCAGGGCAATGCGTTCTCCGGCTCTGATAGTGTCTTCGGAAATGTCTGTTCGAGCTTTCCTTGAAGCATTGGCTCTCTCTGGCCTGTTTCTGGGCCTCTTTGCATGCTTTGAACGGGCCGACTTAGCCAATAGTGTGGTTTTCGACGATTACCTATGGTCTATTTAAGATGGAATATGAATTTCCTCGGATTGCGTAGTATTAAGTAGTTTGGGGCGTTTTGTCGAGAATGCTGAACATATACGGAGATTGAAAGCTGTGCCTGTTCCAAAACCAGCTTCTGATATTGAAGCAGAGATTTTCGAATTCTTCAAAGAATCCGAACCGTCCAGCGCCTACCTCAACGGGCTGAAAGAGTACGCTGGAAGACTGTTCATCCCATCTAGAAAGAATCTTGAAAGATTCTCGAAGAGAGCCGAAGAGCTACGTCTCAGAGCAGAGAACAAGTCCCAGCTGAAGGTTCTCGACTCACTCGCCGCTGCGTACAACTTGGGGGAGCCGCATCAGTTTCCCGAAATCGTGCTTAGCGCTTATTTTGGCTACATGATCAAGGAAGGGATCATTCCCAGCCACTTAAAGCCGCTCACGCGGAACGCCACGAAGGCCATGCAAGTGGCCGCGGCAGAAAAGGCGGGGAAAGACTGGCCAACAGGGTTGCGGCTACTGACCCTCATTCGGTGCGATGGCATACAGGAAGTCGTCAAAACCATCAAGAAGGAAACAACTGACAGGCAGCTAAAGGAACTCTTGAACGGGCTAGCAGAGGCCACGAAAAAGTACGCGTCCATCTTCCGAGTGAAGGGTTTCAAGAACCAGGGCTTCGACGAAGTCTACAAGATCATCAAACGACAAGGAGCTGATCTTGGCCGGGAGAAAACCTACGCCCAGGCAATCAAGCGTCTCTGGGACTACCCGGAGACACCTGCAGAACTGGAAGCGAAGGGCCTGAAGTACTTGGATCGGGAACTGCCGAGATTCAAACGGTTGACGGAAAAACTGGCCAAGAAATACGGTGTGGCCGCGAATGCAGAGGCTGTCACGAAAGCCACCCACGCAAAACGGGCGATAAAGACAGCAGAAATCATTCCATTCTTAGAAGAGTTGCGTAAGAAAACGGTCAAGGTTGTAAACAAGAATGTCGTCAGAGTCAATCCAAAGTACGAGGCTAAGGTGATCGAGACGCCCCTATACCTTTCCGGCATCGTTCCAAGCGGTGCGGCCTTCTTCCTCGATGCTTTCACCAACAATCCAAAGGAGATTTTCATGACCACAACAGATCCACGCCGAGACCCGAGCACTGCTCCTGGGGAACTTCTTAACCTCCTCGTGCATGAGGAATACGGCCACTGCCTCCACGCGTCTAACTCGTCCTCCGCCTACGGAGCCAAGCCGACATTGATCGACATGCTATGGTCGCCCCTAGCCGCTATGTCCGAGGGAATCTCGTTTCACCGCGAGATAGAGTTTCAAGATGTTATGGACAAGCTGAAAGAAGGTAAGGGTCTGAACATTGATGAGAAGGCGCTGGCTCAGTTTTTCGAGAAGCGCGGAGGGCTGGATGCTAACGCTGAAGAGTACGAGTTCTTCACATGGATGTGGAGGATCATACGGTTCCTACGAGTGGTCGGAGATGCCAGAATTAACTCTGGGAAACAATCCTTGGCGGAGTTCATCGAATGGGCCCATAAGAAGACAGGTCTCTCCAAGAGCAACGTCTACCACCAGCTGTTCCCTGCACACCAGGGCATCGGGCCCGGCTACGCATCAACATATGCAATTGTCGGGGAGAGTATTCGAGAGATTCAAAACAAGGCAAAACGCAACGGCAAGAATCTGCTGGACTTCAACACGTATGCTTGCTCTATGGGCTTTCCCGCTAGGACTATCTTCGAAGAACGACTACAAGCGTTCGCCTCCAGGTAGGACACGAAACTAGTTTCCGCTCAGAACACTGAGTGACGGGTCAATAAGCCATAGAATTGCAGGATTTGCTGTGACGGACACTTTTGTAGTCTGTCAGGATGCGAGTTTCGTCAATACCGAGTCCGCTAGAGAACTTTCGAGTAGATCTTTGGCCAGTCGACGATACTCTTCAGATGCCTTGTTTTTCGCGCTGTAGATGATTCCGGGCACGCCTTCGGCGGGAGCTTCGGCCATCCGGATAGATCTGGGAATCGTATTCTTGAGCACGTGGTCGCCAAACTTCTGTCTGAAATGCTGCTGAATCTTCCTCGAAAGGCTGGTCCTCCCGTCGTACATCGTCAGAAGAACAAGATAATCGAAGTCAGTCTTGGCACGTGATTTCACCATTCTGATGAACTTCAGGAATGTCGGAAGTCCGTCAACAGAGTAATACTCGCACTGTACAGGCACAATCAGCAAGTCGCATGCGACGATGGCGTTGACTGTGAGGATCCCGATGTTTGGAGGGCAATCTATCAGAATTGGGTCGAATCTGCGTTTGGTAACCCCTAGCGCTTCTCTAATCGTAAATTCTCGGCCTGGAACTGTGGCGAGTTCCACTTCCGCGCCCGCAAGGTCAAGGTTGCTCGGCACCAGTGTGAGATTTTCCACCCTTGTCTCCAGCATTACTCTCTCAATCTTTCGAGCCTGAGCAAGCACATCGTAGATTGTGTAGAGGAGTTTGGCTTTCTCGAACCCGAAGCTAACAGTTGCGCTTCCTTGAGGGTCCAAGTCAACTAGTAAGGCTTGTCTTCCCAACTGAGCGAGGGCGGTTGCGAGGTTGACGGCCGTCGTGGTTTTGCCTGTCCCACCCTTGTTATTGGCAAAGGTAAGGATCATAGGCTAAGACTCCACTTGTCCCGGCTGATAACTACCGGATATGGGCGGATCGTAAGGCGACCATCTAGGCCTCGGCTAAGAGGGGGGTTTGCAGGAGTTCTCTGGCGAGGGCCCTATATTGTTCGGCCGCTGGGTTCTTGGGCCTGTAGATTATTCCCGGGATTCCCTTGCTGGGAGCTTCAGCCATCCGGACCGATCGAGGAATCACAGTCTTCATTGTTCGCTGTCCGAAGTTCTCCCTGACCTGAGACTGGACTCTTCGTGACAGGCCTGTTCGGCCGTCGAACATCGTCAGGACCATTCGGAACTCGAAACTTGCGTGAAGTCTAGACTTGACAAGGTCCATGACCTTGATGAGTGTTGGCAGTCCCTCCATCGGATAGAATTCACACTGAACTGGGATCAGAATCAGGTCCGAAGCAACCAAGGCGTTCAGGGTCAGAAGGCCAATGTTCGGAGGGCAGTCAATTATGATATTGTCGTACTGTTCTTTGACCGGAGCGAGAGCCTCTCTCAAAACGTACTCGCGGCCCGGGGCACTTGAAAGTTCGACTTCGGCTCCTGCTAGATCGAGGTTGCTAGGTAGTAGAAAGAGGTTTTCGACTTTTGTGCCAACAATGACTTCGTCGGCTTTACGGGTCTGAGATAGAATATTGTAGACAGTAGTGGGAAGGGTTGCTTTCGCAAAGCCAAGACCCGTTGTCGCATTCCCTTGGGGATCCAAGTCGACGAGCAAGACTTTCTTCCCTTGAAGGGCTGTGCCAGCGGCCAAGTTTACTGCGGTGGTGGTCTTGCCTGTTCCACCCTTGTTGTTCAGAACGCTGACGATCATTGGTGCTCCAGTTCTATTCTATATGATTACTAAGAAGATGATTCACAGAAAACAGATAATGGAAGGAGGCTCGACGTTGGGATTGACACGAATCGATTAGTCTTATTAGGGAAGTGAGTCTTCCTTACTTTGCTAATATAAAAGGGCCGGAGCTTTAGGATATTATAAGTTCCCTTATCAGTGATTCAAAGTACGAGTCTTGACATTATCATCATCCTGTTAATTTAGCACGTGGGTTCTGGGGCGAGTTTACTGGTCCATGACAAGGAACGGTGCTGTAGGACAGACAGAGGATCCTGTTGTAATCGGCCTTCGAGAAAACTAGAGAGTCAACGGGAAGTGGCCCTCGTTCTAAGATTGATCCCTCTTTGCTTGAGCCTGGAGAGAATGAACGTGAAATGCTCAACTTTCTGTGCAATCTTCTCCGGCGGGACGACCCCCACTCGACTCAGCTTCTTCGTCCCGATTAGCAGTGCGACCGATGTGCATGGATAGGCAGTTGTCCGGGCCATGGCAGAGACTCGATTCTTAGCATCGTAGTAGTCCAGAATCCCATAAGTGACGAAACCTTTCTTCCCCGACCCTCCCTCAACTTCAACTCTGAGTGCTAACAGGTCCTCCGGTCGACCCCGTGACATCGCTACTTTCAACAACCCTAAGGTCAGTCTTCTAGGTTCTAGTTGGAAGCCGTCGACTGAGATCTTTCTCCACTCAAAGAAACCCAAGACCCGGAGCGTATTCATCATGTCCGCGTGACCTGGATACCTTAGAGTGAACTCGTACATCTCTCGGACCTTTGGAAAACACAAACTTCCTTTCGCCATTGGTGACGACGCTAACCGGACGGGAATATTCGTTTACGACATCTTCGAGGGAAAAGACGATTCGGTAGTTGAGGGGAGGCTCCGGTTTCTGAGGCAGACCACCTACAAAGACTCGCACACGTTCGACCGGTCCCAGTCTTCTGGAAGCGTCTCCAACACACATGTTTGTGAAGCCGGGTGCGACGCCACACTGTGGTACCACAACGATTTCTTTTTCCAAGGCTCTTCTGTGAAGCTTGAAAGGATTCTCTGGCGTGTAGGAAATGTCAACTAGATCGCGACCCGCATCAACAGCGTGCGTCATTAGCTGGAAGCCCAGCCTTCCTGGAAGAGCACCGCAGACAAGATCGGCGGGACGCATCGCGTTCTGAACGGTCTTCTTCTGAGAAATATCAAGGCGTAGGGTTCGGACCTTCGAACCCGCAGAAGCCCTAACTCTTTTCAGGTTCTCAAGACTGGCATCAGCGGCAGTAACTGAGTCGACTTCTGCGGAGCCGGCCAAGTCTCGAGCAATCTCCGAGCCAACTTTTCCGCAACCTACGACAAGAACTTTCAATTCACGTCTGCGAGGCCAGGGACCAAGGTATTCTTAAGATGTTGATGGATTGACCGCGAGCGATTATTCTACGAGAAGATTGCTTTGATGCTATCAGCCGCGACACGTGGCAATAGGGCGGCGAATTGTCTCTTTCTCAACAACCGTGAGATTATTCTGCCTTGAAAGTCCATGTCCGCAATCTTCTCGATTTCGGGGATATTTTGCGCGGCTGCTTCGAAGAGACGGTTGAGGGTCTCGTCGGACAATCCTGCGAAAAGTCTCCTGGCTAGTCCCATCCTACGGAGGTCCGAGGCGAACTTCTTTCTCCATTCATTGTCGTATTTCATGAGGAATTTCCAGCGTTCATCTTGAGGGGCTTTCGCTGCCTTTGATGCTGCCCTCCCAGCCAGCAAACCCGAGTATCCTCCGATGATGATCCCTCCACCTGTCGTCTGTTTCACCTGACCTGCGGCATCGCCCGTGACAAGGAAATTGTCAGACCAGCATTTGTCGATAGGTCCGGAGACGAGGACTGATCCTGATTTGGTAGCATCAATTGTTGATTTGGGCCAGAATTCTGTTACTAGGTCATCAAGAAGTTTCTTCACGTTGCCCTTCCCGGACGCGAGTCCGACCCTTGCGCTATGGTCACCGGTGGGAATGCTCCAGGCGAAGAATCCCGGGGCTCGATGACTGCCGAAGAACAGTTCCACTACGTCGCCTTGGTGTTTCGTGTCTACAAGTTCGTATTGGAGCCCTGGTAGTAATTGGGACCAATCAGGTGTTTGCAATCCAGCTTGTTTTGGCAAGCGGCTTCCTGCGCCGCTCGCGTCAATGACCATCTTGCCCACGTACTTAGGGCCTTCTTGAACCGTGACCCCCGCTTTACTTTCAGGGTATCTTTCGAACTTTGAGACTCGGGTCTTGGCTTGAAGCTCGACGCCCGCGGCCACTGCCTGCTTAGCCAGATACTGATCGAATTTCATCCTGTTGATGATTATTGCCACGGGCTCGGGTTTTCGAACTTCGATGGGCTCGCCTTTGGGCGGGTAGAACTTGGCCCCGTGAATCATTCTCTGGCTGAACGCAGTTTGGGGCTCTATTCCGAGAAGCGTCAGTCCGTTGAGGCTTACTACGCCTGAGCAGTGGCTGGGCATTCCAACTTGGGGATGCTCCTCGAGAAGGAGGACTCTTGATCCGGCTCGTGAGGCTTCAAGTGCAGCTTCGCAACCTGCCACCCCGGCTCCGACAACGATAATGTCATAGTCGTCGGCGGCGTTTTCCAAGGGATGGCTCAGTAGTCTTCGAACTCTATTCTCAGAGTGAGACCCTTGAGCTCGTGAGCTAGCTTCTTCACAACTTCAAAGTCGATAGGGTTCCTTCTGGGTCTTCGTCCGGTCAGAATGACCTTGGTTTCTCTGCTTCCGTCTGGGAGCCAGACGGTGTTGATGGTCAGAATCGAGAAGGGTGAGAATAGGTCTTCGAGAAAGCCTCGTTCATCTCCGCCGAAGTTCAGGACTCTGACTCTCTTTCCTACTCGGTCCCCGAGAGACTTGGCAAGTTTGGCTCCTGAAGAGAGGAAAGCATCCATTCCTCGCCTGTCCACCATGAGGGCCATGATGTCCCCGGCCTCCACTGCCTTGTGGAAGGTTACTTCCTGAAGCGTAGGATTTTCCTTTTCGAGCTCAGCAATTGTCCGTATCACTCTGACATCTAGATCGCTGATCTGACCCTTCTTCAGTTTCTCTTCGCATCGAGAACAAAAAATGCCGCTTTTTACGCAGAAATTGTCAAGGATTGTTTTCACCAAGGCTTCTTCTGTCCCACTTTAGCCTTGGCGGCCGGCGGAGACCCCAGCCGTTTGCTCTGGCGTTCTCCGGGAATATTGTGATTATTCAAACGAGGTCTGAGTCTGTCGCTTTCTAGCCGACAGCTCGTCAGTAGGTGCCTCCGGGCATCATAAATGGATTACGGTGAAAAACTCGGGATAATAGCCAAATAGTGTGGCAAGTCTTCACCAAACAAACTGCAGGCCATTCGCATGAAACTATTCGAATACGAAGCCAAGTCTCTAGCACAGAATCTCGGAATCAACACTCCAAGGGGAGGACTCGCCTCAACACCTGATGAAGCCCGGGACGTTCACAGGAGAATCGGTGGAGAGGTTGTTGTCAAGGCCCAGGTACTGGTTGCCGGCAGAGGGAAGGCGGGCGGAATCAAGTTCGGCAACAAGCCCGATGAGACACGGGACAGGGCTAGCGAGATTCTTAACATGACGATCAAAGGCGAGAAGGTCAAGAAGGTCCTTGTTGAACAGAAATTGGCCACCAAGAAAGAACTGTTCGCTAGTATTGTTCAGGACCGGGCCAACAAGTGTCAGACTGTTCTAGCTTCAGACCAGGGAGGAATAGACATTGAGGAGGTCGCTAGGCAAAGCCCTGAGAAGGTTCTCCGGCATCGCTTGGACCCCGTATTTGGAATGAGAGGGTTTGACGCAAGACAGGTCGCTCTCAAGCTCAGCTACCAGGGACCCAAACTCAACACGCTAACTGACTTGCTGTCGAATCTATACCGTTTGTCTGTTATCTACGATGCCGAACTGGTTGAGAGCAATCCGCTAGTTGAGACACAGGATGGAAGATTTGTCACCGCAGACCTCCGAGTAATCATAGATGACAACAGCCTCTTCCGTCATCCCGAGTTTCAAGAGCGCTCGAAGGAGGTAAGTGGTGAGGTCACGCCCCTGGAAGCAAAGGCACGAGAGAACGGTCTAGCCTTCGTTGAATTGGATGGAGACATTGGAATTATCGGCAATGGCGCCGGGTTGGTTATGGCTACATTGGATATGGTAAATCACTATGGTGGGAAGCCTGCAAACTTCTGCGACGTAGGTGGAGGAGCAAACGCGGACCACGTGGCGACCGCGTTGCAAATCATTCAAGGCGACGAGAAGGTTCGCAAGATATTTGTCAACATTCTTGCCGGAATTACCCGGTGCGATGAAGTAGCGAAAGGGATACTTGACGTGAAGAATGTAGTCGGGCTAAAGAAGCCTCTTGTTATCAGGATGCAAGGGACCAATTATGAAGAAGGAAAGATGTTACTGAACGCTGCAGGCATCACCACAATGGAGAAAATGGACGAGGCGGCTAAGCTAGTAACGAGCTTGAAGGTCGCGTAGCAATGACACTTCTTGTCGGAAAGCACACTCAAGCAATAGTTCAAGGAATAACCGGGAACCAGGGCACATTCCACACCAAGTTGATGCTAGAATATGGGACGCAAATTGTTGCAGGCGTCACTCCGGGTAAAGGAGGAACAAGTGTTCAAGGGGTCGCGGTTTTCGACACTGTTGCAGCAGCCCTAGAGAAGGTGGATGCAAACTCATCGATTATCTTCGTTCCTGCTCCCTTTGCCAAAGAGGCGGGTATGGAAGCGATTGATGCAGGATTGAATCCTGTTGTGATCATTACAGAGATGATTCCAGCACGGGACAGCATGGTGTTGATGGCGTATGCGAAAGAGCACGGGACAACTATTGTTGGTCCAAACACTCCAGGCGTTATTACTCCGGGCGAGGCAAAACTAGGCATAATGCCCGGTGACGTTTTCCAGCCAGGCCATGTGGGAGTTGCTTCTAGGAGCGGGACTCTAACATATGAAATCGCAGCTTCTCTGAGTCACGCGGGCATTGGACAGTCCACGTGTTTGGGAATTGGGGGAGATCCCTTCACTGGGTTAAATTTCGTTGATGTGCTCAAGATGTTCCGAGATGACAGGTCCACTGACGATGTCGTCTTGATTGGTGAAATAGGAGGGTCAGCGGAGGAAGATGCTGCGAACTACATCAAAGAAACAAACTACCCAAAGCCAGTCGCAGCATACGTGGCCGGGAGAGCGGCTCCCCCTGGAAAACGAATGGGCCATGCGGGAGCAATCATAACTGGGACAGAGGGAACAGCTGACGCGAAAATGAACCGGTTCAGAGAAGTAGGGGTCCGTGTAGCGGAGGTGCCTTCCGACCTACCTAGACTATTGCATCAGCAAAGAACTCCTGCTCTTCAGCAATAGAAGGGTGCTAGATTTCTACTTAGCCCCGAGTTCCCGCTTCTTCCAACGAAGGTTGCCTCCTCGACAACGCCTACATCTGTAGGCATTGGGAGAGTTCCTCGACCCGCATGAACGGCAAATCTTGAAGAAGAGCCTGTGGCGCTGAGCTAGCTGCTTCTTCATTACGTCAGTAATGGGCGTAAGAGCCACCAATCTGAACTCAGTTCTATCTATCATATATGATTGGCGTTGACACTCTCCGACTGAGTGTCTGAGGTCCCGGATTGTACATTGGGAGAGCATCGGACAGGCTAAGACAGAGATTTTCAAGCTCTTCCACTGATAATTGGTAAACTCTGGCGTCTGTAACAGCAATTTTGTCCATTATCGATTTTCCGGCGTCCCGCCCAAGTTTCAAGGCGAGAAAGTGGCGCAGTGCGCCTCTCAGGAGTCTTCTGCGTTGAGTAAAGATGCCTCTGACCATCTCTTCGAAGAGCACTTCGTCCAGTTTCTTTCTTTCTTCCTTGGGCGTGAGTCTGAGAAGTATGGAATCTACCTTTGGTCTGGGGTGAAAGACCGTTCGTGGCACTTCGCTTATCTTTTCGACCTCAAGATTCCTCTGGGTCGTCACAGTCAGACGGCCGTAGTCTGCAGTCCCTGGTTCCGCAACTAGCCTTTCTCCAAACTCTTTCTGGAACACCATGGAGGCGAGCTCGAACTTCAAATTAACGAGGAAGAGAATTAGCTTCGATGATAGGTAGTAGGGTGGGGTGCTGACTATCTTGTTGAAAGGGGGTAGGGTGGTCTTCAGAACATCTCCTTCAATTATGATGACGTTGGAATGCTCTCTGAGCATTTCCCGTAATTCGTGCGCTAGCCCGGGGTCCTTTTCTACTGCGATTACTGTTCCAGCCCTTTTCTGCAGTAGACGTGTAAGTGTTCCGTGACCTGGACCAGGTTCTAGAACTTTGTCGGATTGTGTCAGTCTGGCGGCCGAGACGATATCCAATGCGACGTTAGGATCTACGAGAAAGTTCTGTCCTAATCTTTTCGATGGACGCTGCCTTGAACTCTGGTAGGCCACAATATCATACGGTCCTGGTGAACAGTCGATACTTCGACTCAGCGCTCAGTTCTTCTATAATGCGTTTCGACAGTATCTTCTGGGCATCTGTCAATCTAGCTCTGTCTTGAATGTCCTTGTAGCTTGTGAAGGGTTTCTTTTCTCTAAGGTTGACCAGTGTCCACATCGATTTCTTGCCAATTCCGGGTAAGAGTTCCAACGAGTGCATCCTCGGCGTTACTGGCTGCGAATTGTTGAAGAAGTCGACAAACCGCTTCTCCTGCTGCTTCACCAATTCGTCGATCAAAGGAACAAGCTCAGCCTTGGCATTCGCTGTCAGCTGCTCGTAGTTGATCCTGCTGATTATCCTGTCGACCTTCTCTCTTCTATCTCTTCCAATGTATATCCGTTCATGAACGGTCACTGTGGCGCCGACCTTCAGTTCCGCTTCGAGGAGGGTGAAGTATTGCTCACCCATGATCTGGACCGTTGGCACTACGAGGTGTCTTGACCTGTCGGACGATCTTCCGTAGGGAAGGTAGTCTAGGACGTAGGCGTACTCTTCGTAAACGTGTCTTCTCTGTATATACTCGTCTTCATGTATTGCCGAGAAAGGCTGTCCTCCTTGGGCTCCCTTAGAAGATTCTACAAACTGGTCTATCGGGTCGGTGCCAGTACTGTCGAGAGGAGCAGAGAGCCATATCTAGCCATTTAATACGCTGCGCTTTCTGCTTAATTTGATTTCGGTCTCAGACTACGGGAGCTAAGCGTGTCGTTTCATGATTTCAAGAATACCGTTCAGCTGTTCAGTGCTCACGAATCGACCTTTCACGGTCAGAACTGCTCTTAGCTCTTCCACGCTCTGGGGTAGAGTGTTGACTATCTGGACCGCGTCGTTTCGGTCCAACTGCAGTTTCGAGGATAGTTCCTCGACAAGTTTCGAAGCTCGGTCTGCGGGGATCTTTGTGAATCTCCTAGTGAAGTCCAGAGTGCGGCGTTGGAACTCCCCTAGCTCTTCCTCCTTCACCTTTTCTAAAACTGCTTTGGCTTCTGAGTTTGAGATGATCCTTTCTTCCAGAATCTTTCGGGCCATTAGTCGCCCTCCTTCATCGGCTGGATGTGCTCAGGCCTAGCAATGATCAGTCTCGGAAGCTTACCAGCGGCCACTTCGATAACGAAGGCTCTTCCACGTTTCTCAGCGATCATTCCAACCCGCCCATGGTATCTCCTATGGGGCATTCCTTTCTGGATTGAAGGGTTGATAGAAATTCTGACCATCTGCCCTGGAGCGTAAGGAATCAAGAGTCTGCCCAGAGGATTCTTTCCTCTATCCCGGGGTTTTCTTCGGAGAAGGGTTCTGTTTCTATTTCGTATTCCCTTGGAACGCTTCAATCCACTCCTCTCCGACCAGAAACGACAAACACCGGGAGGTGGCGTATATACTTGTTCGCCTCCGCGCTCAACATGGACGACCCGACAAGAGTCTTCTTCATACTGTCGGGTGAACATCCGACTCTGCCTCTAGCAGAACTGAAAGCAATTCTTGAAGCTCACAAGATTCCCTTCAAGATTACAGGATCTTTCTACAAACTGGTTGAGCTAGAGACTAAGCTGGATGCTGTGAAAGCGGCCTTTGGAAAAGGGGGTTTTGTTGATGAGACGGGCTTAGAAATTTTTCATGCGGGCCCAACGATTTCAGAGATTGATGGCGAAGTAAAGTCTGCCGACCTCTCGCGATATCTCACTTCGGAAGATAGTTTCAGCGTACGTGTCCTACGGTTCGGAGGAGTTCTCAAGGGAATGTCCCGAGTAAAACTTGAAGCTCACCTTGGATGGCTTTTGGCAAGAGAAACAAGAGCCAAAATCGACCTGGAAAACCCCGAGAAGCTCTTTCGCGGCATCTTAGCCGGACCATATTTCCATTTGGGGCTCGTGGCACATCAACGACCGGCTGGAAGTATTGAAAGTAGAAGGCCGCGAGAGAGACCAGCCTTCCATCCAAGCACAATGATGCCAAAGCTCGCCCGTTGCATGGTCAATTTGACTCACGTCGTTGAGGGGACCGTGTTCCTGGACCCGTTCTGCGGAGTAGGAGGTATACTTCTTGAGGCCAGCATGCTGGGCTGTGACGTCATAGGAATGGACGCGGTCAAACGGATGCTCAGAGGGTCTCGCAGAAACCTGCGGCATTTCGCGATGAAGCCTTTGGCACTGGTTAGAGGAGACGCTCGAAATGTTCCTCTAAGAAGTGTCGAGGCGATTGCAACCGATCCACCTTATGGAACGGGAGCGTCGACATTGAAGTCCACCACACACAATATTCTGAAGGATTTTCTCCCACAGGCACGCGGAATTCTTGCGACTGGTCGCAGGGCCGTGATCGCCTCACCCGTGGGGACAGGTACGCCTGAGATCGCTCAGTCGGCCGGGTTCAGAATCGCTGACCGCCACGAGGTCTATGTCCACCGGCGCCTAACGAGAGAGATATTGGTTCTGGAGGCTAACTAGTGTCTTCGGGCATCGACGTAATCTTTCTAGGAACGGGAGGAAGTCTACCAACAAAAGAGAGAGGCCTTCCCAGTGTCGCCTTGCGACGTAATGGCGGACTATTGCTCTTTGATTGTGGGGAAGGAACCCAGCGGCAGATGATGCACGCCGGATTGGGATTTAACAGACCCACGTCCATAATGATTTCCCATCTTCATGGGGACCACATCCTGGGACTACCAGGTCTCCTACAAACAATGTCGTCTCTAGCAAGAGACAAGCCCTTGGAGATGTACGGGCCGAAAGGTCTAACGAGATTCCTTGACACTTTGCACAAGCCACTGGCTTTTTCCACAAATTTCCCCGTCCAGATTAGAGAGCTGAATCCGGGCGATACCATTGGCAAGAGCGAGTATGTTGTTAAGACCGCATTGGCCAAGCACGATATCACATGTATCGCTTACGCGCTCGAGGAACGAGACCGCCCTGGACGATTCCATCCTGAGAAAGCCAAACGTCTGGGAGTGCCTGAGGGTCCCCTCTGGGGAGAGCTGCAGCACGGGAAGAAAGTCAAGGTTGAAGGCAAGGTCATACTACCAGCCGATGTCGTTGACTCTCCAAGGCCAGGGCTAAAGGTTGTCTACGCGATAGATACTCGGCCAGCTGAATCTGTTAAGTCACTGGCGAAGAACGCGGACCTTCTTCTCCACGACGGGGGATTCGAAGAGGAGAGACGTCCCAAAGCGAAGGAGTACTACCATTCCACGGCCCGAGAAGCCGCACAGCTCGCAAAGGCCGCGAAGGTTAAGCGTTTGGCCCTCATTCACATTAGCGCTGTAACACGCGACGATTCTGTCTTGTTAAGGGAGGCTCGACGAGTTTTCAAACAAACGATTGTCCCTAAGGATTTCACAGTGGTGTCTTTGAAGCGATCGAAGTAGACCCCGAGTTCTACCGTTTCGAGCGTTGCTCGGCCCTTCCGGTTAACCAGGTGATAACCTCGGCAGGCTTCTCTGATTCTATAACTAGCCGGATGGGTCCCATGGGCGACTCTCCTTCGGGAGCCGAGAAGGAAACGTGTCCCACGTATGCGACCTGCTTGTTTAGAAAGACGACAATTCTACTCCCCTCGATGCCTTTGAACAGCTGGGCTCTAGCAGCAGCACGTATCCTATCTCGTTGCAGAATCATCTTGAACCTTTCAAGCGCCCCATAACCTTCACCTTCTAACCAAGCACGGCCATAGTCATCGTCTTCGCCTTGCGTCTCGATATTTCCTGCAAACAAGTTAGTGATTGCTTTCTTGACTTTCTCCCGGTCTTCAGTGGGCCGGACCTCGGCCTCGGCCATCACAAGGATCTTGTTCAGCTGAGGAGTGTTTTCAGTAGACGTTTCATACGCCTCTTGAGGTCGTCCTTTGTATCCTCATTTTCAACCATCCGGTCCGCTAACGCGATAAGCTTGCCAACCCCGACCTTCAGCTCCCGCTCATCGCGAACTGCAAAGTCAGCCCATCCCCGTGGCCGGTCCGATCTTCTCCTTCTGAGGAGACGTTGAAACCTGGTCTTTGAAGAGGCGTGTATCGTGATGGTAATCACGCCATACTTTCGGCTCAACTCCCGAATCTCTTCGATACTCCTCGCTCCTTCATAGACGACATAGGGGCGGTCGGTTTTCTCGATAAGCGGAATCAGTCTCTTCGCCACCGCTCCCATGCCCTCCTCTCTCCGAATCCTCAGCATCAGCTCACCGAGATTCTTCCGTGAGAACTTCAGGTTTCTCCTGCGCGCCTCAGCCCTGATGATGTCGCCAGAGACAAAAACAGGAATGCCTCTTTTCTTCGCCTCGCTTGAGGCTAGGCTCTTCCCAGCCCCTGGCATTCCAATGATTACCAGTACAGTCTTGTTCTGCTTCTCTGCCTGCAAAGACGTGCCGTTGCGCGTTTGGATGCGGGAGAGTTATAGCTCTATTTCGGATTGCTTTGTCTGTGCTATAGAAGTGGTGTTGTGGTGGAATGGTTGGTATTGAGGCTGGAACGGTGTTATTGGAATGGTGTGTCGTTGCGGTGAGTGACAAGGTAAGGTAATCTCATGATTAGTAAGCTTGTCCCCATAATGTTGCACATTCTGCTCATATCATTAGGTCTTCTACTTGTGGTTCTGGGATTCGAGAACACATTCGGTTTCATATCTTGTCCTTCAGATATTTTACGACGCTCTTCATGCATCAATATATTTACTTTCGATGTTTTGGCTATCCTTGGGGGAGCAATAGTCACATTTGTAGGAGTCCATCGAGTGTATGAAGCGCTGAGGTAAGTGCTGAAATGGGTCATTGTTCAGCCTTTGTTGTGGTTGCGCTGGGTTTTATGGTGGATTCGGTAGGGGGCGTTTGGAAAACAACGTGCTTTTTAATTCGTAGAATTATTGTCTGCGTCGAGGCTTTTTGGTGAGCGTAGTTGTTGATATTGTTGATAGAGAGGAGAAGGATCTATGGGAGGCGGCATCAGCTGTTCTGTCGTTCTATGGTTCAGAAGCGACATCGCATGGGAGTATAGCGGTGGGTTTCTTTCTAGCTTTCTTTGCATTACTGCAAGTGAGGAAAGATTTGGCTCCATACGGTTTTGATGTTACGATGTACGTTGTGATTCTTGGAGTCGTCTTTTCTGGACTGAGAGTCATATACTATGGAACGTTGTCAGCGGTGATAACAAGTGCTAACGTTCCTCTCTTGGAAGAATTCGTGGAATGGGTGAAATTGAAAAAGTCTGGAACAGTGAAAAGGGGTCCGCACGCGTTGTTGCATGAATTCTGTAGATGGGGACTGACAAAAGTGTTTATTCGTGGAAGATTGTTCGAAAGGGTCGGGTATCAGTATGCTGCCTCTTTTGGGCTTTCATTTGTGATATTGTTAGTCCTAGAGTATCTAGGATTTGGTGGAGACTTGTTGCCATGGATTATTTCTCATGTCAAATTGATTTGTTGGGGTATTATGGCAAGATGGCGGTGTTGAGGCTGAAACTGTGTCTTTGGTGATTGTTTCAGCCGTTTTTTGGTGCGCCTTTGGGTGTACTGTGGGCTTCGGAAGGGTGCCTATGGTAAATCCTTGGTGGGGTCGTGGTCTGTTGTTAAGTGGAAGCTCTTAAACGCGGAAACTGAGCCTTGAGGGGGCAATCGAGTGTCGTCAAGTCAGATTCGAAGTTTTGTCTCCATCGATCTAGAGGACTCCCGCGTTCTCTCAGGCGTCGAATCCGTCATGTCCTCTCTCGCTGCCATCGGTGGAGAATTGAAACCAGTAGAACGGGAAAACATTCACTTAACGCTCAAATTTCTGGGCAATGTCAGCACTGCAAAGCTTGAGGAAGTGAAATCGTCACTTTCGAAATTGAGATTCCCACCCTTCTCAATGGAGATCAAGGGAGCGGGCGCGTTTCCAAGCCTCAAGAGAATGAATGTCATCTGGGTAGGAATTGGCGAAGGATGGAGCCAAGTCGAACTCATCTACGAACAAACCGAGAAACTCCTAGCCGATGTGGGCTACCCTCGGGAAACCAGGCCTTTCAGCCCGCACATCACGGTAGCACGCGTAAAGTCGGCCAAGAAGAGGGACGAGATTGCTGCGTTCCTCAACAACCTAGGCGAAAAGAGCTTCGGCGCTTTCAACACAGAACGGATTCGGCTTAAGCAGAGTATTCTATCTCCCTCAGGGCCGAAATATTCTTCTCTCCTCGAAGTTCCTGCTCAAAAATAATCGTCAGCGCCCTGGTCCCAGTTCAAATACTCGCATATTTCCGATTGACCCAAGTTGGCCTCCTCTCCGGAAGCTGTGTTGGAACAGGTCGCAAAGAAGATCGTTCCGACGAACCTTGAACGTGAGAAGATGGCCCGCCTCTCTAGGGAGATTCGAGAGGAAATTGAGGCCATCTTTGCGGGCGCCGGTATCGTCGGTACAGTGTCGGAGCAGGGGTCTTTTGCAAGGGACACCTGGCTTCGGGGAGAGGCCGATCTGGACATTTTTACCAGATTCTCACCGAGTATGGAAAGAAGAGAATGGGAAGAAAGGATTCTTCCAGTAATTCGGAAAGGACTTAGTCGCTTCCGAATAACAGAGCGGTACGCTGAGCATCCCTTTCTCGAATTTCACGCTGAAGGAGTTCGCGTAAACGTCGTTCCTTGCTATGACGTGAAGAAGGGAGAGTGGCAGAGCGCGACGGACCGGACTCCCTATCATACAGACTACATGAAGAAGAACATGACCGGAGAGCTACGACTTCAAGCCCGATTGCTGAAAAAGTTCGTCAAGGGGATTGGAGCGTACGGTGCGGAGATAAGGGTCGGAGGATTCAGCGGCATGTTAATCGATACTCTGGTCATCTATTATCCTTCCTTTCTTGAAGTTCTGAAGCATGCATCTCGGTGGACTCCAAGTGCATTTCTCGAACTTGAAGCCTCAGAAGGCAGGACCCGAAAGGATGTTGAGAACACCTTCGACGCTGATCTAGTGGTCATAGATCCGGTAGACCCTAACAGGAACCTCGCTGCAGCGGTTAGACCCGTAAGATTGTGGAATTTCGTAGCAGCAGGACGAGAATTCCTAAGACGACCCGGCCTTTGGTATTTCTTTCCGCCGAAGTTCACGACAAATCCGAAGGCTCACTTTGCAAAGCGAATCGACCAGTCAGGCAGAGAGCTGATAGCAATATCTTTCAAGCATCAGACCATGGTCATGGACGTTCTCTGGGGACAATTGATGAAGCTAGAGAAGAGCCTCGTCGAAATGATGACCCGCGAGGACTTCCATCCCCGTCGTTCAGAGGTGTGGACCGATGAGAAGAAGGAGAGTACCATCCTTGTCGAAACTGACGAAGCAACCCTCTCTCCAGTGAAGACTCATCTGGGGCCTCCTGTCTCGAAAGAACTGGACAGTCAGTCCTTTCTCGACCGACATCTCTCTGCGAAAGATACCGTCAGGGGCCCACGGGTAGAGAAAGAAAGATGGGTTGTCGAGAAGAGGCGGCAAGTTTCCACCGTCAAGGATCTTTTGAAACGGTCGCTTCAGGACCAGACCTATGGCTTGACACTACCAAAGCAGCTCGAAGAGGGGTTTCGCCGAACCGCGAGGGTTCTCACGGGAAGAGAGGTTCTGGCTATGTTGCGCAAGGACGGGTTTGACAAGGTACTCTGGGAATTCTTGGAGGCCAAGCCCTCATGGCTGAAGACGAGTCCCTCCTAGTTCCACTAGAAAGGCTTCCTGAGGAACCTTACAGGCAGGTTCTCGCATATCCTAGACCAGAGGACAATCTAGTTGAATCACGGATTCAACAGCTCAAGGAATTAGGAGTATCAAGCTTAGAATTCGTTGGACCGCTGAAAATGGGCCGCGTCTCCGTCATGGGAAAAGGGGTCGTTGGCATAGTCGTTACTGGTCATGCACACGGGAGGAAAGTGGCCATGAAAATACGCCGAGTCGACTCTCGCAGGCGTAGCATGACTCACGAAGCGACGATGATGAAAGAGGCCAACAAAGCGGGAATTGGTCCAGAGTGCCTTGGGTCCACCGAAGATATTCTCGCGATGCAGTTCCTGGAGGGGCATCGTCTTCCTCTCTGGCTGTCAACTCTGAAAGGCAGGGGCCGTAAAAGTCAAGTAAAGTCGACTCTCAAGAATCTGTTGGGACAATCGGTCAAGCTCGACGCGTACAGTCTAGATCACGGTGAGCTGAGTAGGGCACACAAGAATGTGCTGGTATCTGCCGAAGGTTGTCCATGGATACTTGATTTTGAATCTGCGAGTCTAATGCGTCGAGTGAACAACTTCACCTCTATCGCTCAATATCTCTTCTTAGGCGGAGGTTTCGCCAAGAAAGTGTCGCGAATACTAGGACCCGTCGACAAAAATGAACTTGTAAGTTATCTCAGATTGTACAAGTCAGGAATGACCGATGACGCATTCGATAGCGTTCTTAGCCTGCTACAGTTGTGATTTCAATATTCGGATTTTCTGTCGATGAGCCCAAGTTTCCTGGCTCGTTGTTCGGCCAGTCTGAACAGGCCTATTCCCAAAGCGACGGTAACAACAGTCGTGAGGGCCAAGAATCCGAGATCAGACAAGTATTGTCCTGTGGGCAATAGGCCAAAGCTTTCGCGAATTGCATTGAGGAAATAGGTGATGGGTAGCACTCGGGAAATGGGTTGTATCAGAGTTGGTAGCCCTGTTACGGGGAAGATGACACCTCCGAGGAGGAAGAAGATGCCCGACACGGAGTCGCCAAGGACGAATTCCATGCGGTTCGAGACGATGGTGACTGCGCAAAGCATGTATCCGATAGCCAATAAGCCTATGATTCCCAGGATCACGGCGGGGAACAACATGAATACGTTCACCTGTAACAGGTTTAGCGGGATGTTGTAGTGCAATAGTCCATTGAATATTAGCACGCTGAAGATGAGTGTCAGGATTACCGATACGGTCCCATTCAGGACTGACACTAGTCCTCTTCCGATCACGTATGGATGGAGGGTTCCTGGCGAGATGTAGATGTTCTTCAGAACCTCATATTCGGTTCGATCGACATGGACGAGAATCGCCATTCCCAACATGACTTGTAAGACGTAAGCGTAGAAGGCGTTGCCCACGATTAGCCATGCCAAGTATTGGCTGTAGAAGCCAGCGCTAGCCGAGGTTCCAAGCGACGCTCCAATTATGACGATAAAGGCGACTATCAATAGGGACGCTAGAGGTCGCACTATTTGATAGGTGGCGAAGAGTACGGGGTCCGTCCAGTTACTCTCGATCTTCCAGCCGACCCGGAAGGATTCTCTTGCTGATTTGATGAAGTCGGCTACTGCCATCGCAGGGTCAACCTTCCCTCCTTCTTCCCGAGGGACTCCATGTAATTCAAAGACCGCTTCGCAAGTGGAAAGAGAATCGCGGTGCAAGCGATGAGGGCTAGGATGTGTAGCCAAACAGTTGTGATGTCTCCGCCGTAGATCGCGAGTCTTCGGATTGCATCCAGCCCGATGGTCATCGGTATGAGGGATGCTGTAGCCTGCAAGGCAAACGGAACAATAGGGGTGTATATGGCTGGGAAGTAGGCCCCGGACAGAAAGTAGACTGGTTCTTGGAGGAGATTTGCAGTGTGGTATGCCTCTCTACCGTAGAGCATGAACAGGGAAGCAAACATCATCCCGAGAGTGTAAAGAGCCGCGATCGTCAACACGAATACAAGGGCCGCACTGAACGGGTCATGAAGCTGGAAAGGAACTTGGAAGATAAACACTCCCAAGAGGACTATTCCTACGGCTCGCATCGCAGTATTCAAGCTTCCACCCATTGCCATTCCCAAGAGAACAGCCATCCTAGACACCGGGGCGACTAGATACATCTCCAAGTTTCCTGATTCCCTCTCCCAGAACCATTGCGCTGACATGTTCCACAGAACATTGGTCCAAAACGCGACCATCGCTCCTCCAATAATAACTGCTGCACCTGCTTGTATGGAGAGACCGATTGTCCGGTATAGTATGACGTAGGCTCCGATAGTCAGGATCGGGAGCCCGATCTCCACGATCAATCCCGTCACTTCACGGTTACTCCCCTTCAAGCGAACCCACATTCGGGCGTACGCCGCTCTGAGATTCGTTACCAATTCTTCGCGCGTTGTCATTTGAGGGAGCATTATTCGAGCCCCGTTCCTACGAGGCTGATGTAGACGTCTTCGAGGGTCGGTTCGGATTTTCCCATGTTGAGCACTTTGGACCCGTTCTGTCGGATCTGGGTGAGGAGGTCGGACATGGCTGACTCGTCTTGCAATATGAGCTTGAGAGTGCTCACGCCCGTCTCGATGTTATCAGTCTGAGAGATTCCCACCATTCCCGGTATGTTCTTGATGGAATCCAGCTGTTGCAAGTTGGGAGTGATTTCGATTTTCCATGAAGCTCCGCTGGCAACCTTGGCCTTCAAACGTTGCGGCGTGTCCAGGGCAAGTATTCTTCCCTGGTTGATGATGCCCACTCGATCACAGAGCTGGTCTGCTTCGGCCATATAGTGCGTCGTTAGTAGGACGGTCTTGCCTCCCGTCTGAATCCAGGACTTTACAAGTGTTCGCAGGTGTCTCGCGGACAAGACATCAAGACCAAGAGTTGGCTCGTCGAGGAACAACACGGTAGGGTCATTTACGAATCCTCGGGCCAGGTTTAGTCGTTGTTTGTAGCCTGTAGAGAGTTTGCTCATGCGAGTGTTCGCGTAGTTCTGGAGTTCTAGCTGGTCCATGAGTTTGGAAACTCTATCCTTCGCGAAGTCTCTAGACAGTCCATAGAGTTGGGAGAAGAACCATAGGTTTTCCTTCACGCTCAAAATGCCATATCCCGGTGTCTCGCCGCCTGAGACCAAGTTGATGAGCCGACGAATCTGAGATGCTTGCTTAACGACATCAAGGCCCTTGATGTAGGCTTGTCCGTCTGTTGGTAGCAGTAGAGTGCAGAGAATCTTGATCAGAGTGGTCTTGCCGGCTCCGTTAGGACCTAGGAGCCCGAATATCTCGTCATCATGGACTTGTAAGTCGACTCCATCGAGGGCTACCACTGCTCCCTTGCCCGGTATCCCCTTGAAGAGTCGTTTCAGACCCTTCGTCTCGATGGAGAGGTCTCGCCCCAAGTGCTGACGATGAGGGGGCTGTTTGCGTCTCAGATAAGATTTGTTTGAAAGAAGTGTTACCAGAATCGTTCCTTGAGAGCTTCCCGCTCAGCTTCCATTATTGCCTCGAAGAAGCCGCTGGTAGGTTTCTGGTGCTTCCGAAGGATGTTGCCGGCAGTCTCAACAGTGACTCGTCGTCCTGACAACGTGTAGACGGCTAGTCTCCCATACTTTGCGACCAGTTTTGCGGTCTCTTCGGCCTTGGAAAGAAGATCCTTCTCTCTGTCAGACAATCGCGTACCGTTCTTCGATATTACCTTCTTCAAATCCTCGTCCGACACGCCAAGCGCGGCGACGGTGTTCGCGCCGCATTCAGGGCATTTTATGGTTGATGGAATATCTTTCACCCTCCGCATTTCTACGTACTTCCAACAGTTCGTGCAGACAAGCGTCCTGACCTCATTCAGAATCCGTGCCTTAGTTGTTCCAACGAGGATTTGGCTCATTTTTTCTGTCGGGATAATGTCGGCTTTCCGGCTGATACGTTCCAGTCCGATCCTGGCGATGGGCGTTGCTTCCCCGCTAGCTTTGACAATCTTGAGAGCGATTTCCTTTGCGGCTATTGCCTTCAGAACATCCTGTGTGTGGGGAATATCCATGTCCTTCTCCAGAGTCTCTCTAACCGCCTCGTCCATGATTACCGTGCCTTCGAAACTCTTTGCCAACTGTCGTAGCGTGATACTGCTGAAGTCAGTCCATTTGGAAATTGCGCCGAACCGTCTAGCGACGTGAACGAGTCGTCTCTTGAATAAACCCGTTCTCTTGGAGGCCGTTATCGCCACCTCTGTGACGTCAGTCCCGGCCAGTCTCTGCAGAGCGTTGCGCACATCGTCAGCGTCAATGCCGCCCATTGCTTGAAGTACAATCCTGTAGGGGTCTTGTTGGATTCCAATGCTTACTCCCGCCTCATCCGACAACGTGTGGCCTATCAGGCGCGCTAGCGTTCTGTTGACAAGGGTTCCCATGTGCGAGTTTATGATGATGAAATCGTCCCATTCTTCGATGGTCAACAATTTGTCGCTGGGAACTGGTAGGCTCTCCTCGCACTGGTCATAAGTCTCTGTTAGCGCGTGTGCGAGAGTCGAGTTATCGGCATGATACCTTTCACCTAAGTGTTGGCTGATCTCCTTGAGGTTCTTTCCCTGCCGGTATTGTTCTTCGGTGGTTCGTCTGATCTGGCCGACCTCTGACGCGATCTGGTAGGGGACAGGTATCTCTTCGCCTACCCAGCTGGGAATCGCCCCTGTGGGGTCGCTGATTCCTTTGACGAATATTTTGTCCCCCCTGATACTTTGCATCATCCACGGTGTTCCACGTACAATGAACTTGGTGCCCGGTTGGCCGTATTCGGCCACGAATGCTTCGTCTAGCACTCCGATAGCTGTCTCGGTCTCCTGTTCGACGACCAAGTATTGTTTCTCGTCTGGAATCATAGATAGTTTGTTGAAGTAGTACTGGTAGAGGTCCTTGACCCTTGAGGGTCTCATGACCATCTTGTCTTGTTTTGATACCCAGGCGAGGCGTGGGAATCGGGAGTGCATGTAATCTGCTACGGCAGAAATGTCTTTTTCGGTCAGATTACGGTATGGGTAAGCCTTGTTGAGAAGGTCCAGCAGTTCGTTGTAGTACCATTTGCGATTTTGAATGAGGAGTCCTGCGATCTGGTGGCAGAGAGCATCGAGAGGTTTCTCGGGAACGGTCACGTCTTCCAAATCCTCTCTCAACGTCTTGCGTGCAATGACCAGTGCTTCGAGTGTATCGTCCGAGTCCATCGTTATGACGACTCCGTCGGCCATTTTGCCGACGCTGTGGCCTGATCGTCCTACTCG
>WNFB01000074.1_pt1 | contig 61168 bp, 47 predicted proteins | sample 5400501 | NCBI WGS metagenome assembly WNFB01 (sample SAMN13153341, study PRJNA577476) | soil metagenome | isolation source: 200 cm saprolite under Douglas fir tree site 2 hole 1 | place: USA:California | collected 2015-04-18 | reverse complement strand
ACCAGGGCGACCGCAAGGGTCGCCCAATAAGCGTCAAGTTAAGGATGGTCGAAATTGGCCTCGCCCTGCCCCCAGGGCGACCGCAAGGGTCGCCCCTACCATACACGACCGGGTAGGGGCGACCCTTGCGGTCGCCCTGGGGCATGCGGTGCCCTGTGCTAGCTGGTTATTACCCGCGAGTGCGTGCCAACTCACGCGCTTCGCGACCACCTTGCGGAGTGCGGTCTCGGTCACGGCTCAGGTACTTGGTACCCAGTTCGCCCTTCTCCCAGATCACCAGCAACATACTGGCATTGAAGATCGACGAGTAGGTACCACTAAAGATACCGATCAGCAGCGCCAGCGTAAACTCACGAATCGTAACGCCACCGAAAAGCGTCAGCGCACTCAGCGTGATCAGCACGGTCAGTGACGTATTCAGCGAACGTGCCAGCGTCTGCACCAGGCTTGCATTCACCACCTGCTCGAACGACTCGGTTGTACGGCGCTGCATGTTCTCACGGATGCGGTCGAAGACCACAATCGTATCATGCACCGAGAAACCGACCACCGTCAACAAAGCAGTGATGAACAGCGCATTGATCTGGATGTGCAGCGTCCAGCCCAGAATTGAGAAGACACCGAGCACCACCAGTACGTCGTGTAACAGCGCAATAATGGCACAAGTACCATAACGCCAGGGCTTTGCCACTTTACGGAACGAGAACCGGATGTACAGCAGGATCAAAACGGAAGCCGCCAGGACGGCCAGGAACGCATTTTGTGTCGTCTGTGCCGCCACCGAACCGGTCACCGATGCATTATCCAACACCTGTACATTGAGGTTGCCATCATTAAGAAGTGTCGATTCGAGCTTGAGCAAGTCTGCCGGAGTCACCACGGAAAGGGTCAGCAGGGTAACCGTCTCAGTCGTCGTCCCCTGGCGCACATCCGTATAATTGACCGGAATGTTGGCAGGATTGGTGTTTGCCGTCGTCGTCGGCACCGCCGTTGGTGAAGCTACAGGGGTTGGCGTGCCCTTCCCCACTGTCGTTGTCGCACTCGCCTTAGGCGTCCCCGTCGCAGTAGGAGTTCCCGAAGTAACAGCGTTGGGTGTGCCTGTAGCAATTGCTGTCGGCGTTGGCGTTACAGCAGCAGTTGGTGGTCCTTTTGCGGGATTGCTCGTATCAGGCAGCTTAGCCAGGGTCTTCTCAATGTCAGCGATCTTCGGAGTCTGATTAAACTTCGTGATCGTCACGACCGTGGCGGTCTTCCCACCTATAGACAGATCATCGAAGTTGACATTGAGCTGAGAGCCATACGCATTGTGCAGATCATTGGTGATCGTTGCCTGCACATTCGTATCAATTTGCGTATTCAAGCGTGCCCAGACAGTTCCGTTGCCCGGCAGATTCAAGTCAGCCCCGGTGATCACCTGCAAGTTGCTCAGGTTGAGCGGCTTAAGCACGTTTTGCATGGCCGTTATGCTGATGTTCCGGTCTGGGCGAAACTCGATATTCGTCCCACCTATGAAGTCGATACCGACGTTGAGGCCTTTCGTCAACAGCGAGACCGTGCCGGGAAGGATGACCACCAGCGATATAATCAGAAACAAGTAGCGTTTTCCTACAAGATTGAACACAACGTACTCCTCTACACTTACACAGTGCTATTCCGGCGTGCCAGGGATACAGTGGCAATAGAGCCAGCAGGAAGCCCAAACAATGCGGGATGACTAACAGCACCTGTCGGCACCAACAAGTTCAGGAAGGTGCGTGTAACGGTAATCGCGGTAAACATACTAATTAGTACGCCCAGGAAAAGGGTAGTGGCGAAACCAACGATGATACTTGCTCCAAAATTGCTACCAAAGTAGAACAGTACGGCACAGGTGATCAGTGTAGAGATATTAGAGTCTCTAATCGATGGCCATGCACGTTTCCAACCAACATCAATAGCTGCGGAGAGCGATCTTCCCGCACGTAACTCCTCTTTGACGCGTTCAAAAATGAGTACGTTAGCATCTACCGCCATACCAATCGAGAGGATGAAACCCGCGATACCTGCCAGTGAGAGCGTAACCCCCAGCACTTTGAAGATCGCAAAGGTCAAACTCGCGTACAGGAGCAGTGCAATGTCGGCCAGCAAACCCGGCAGCCGGTAGTACAGCAACATAAAGAGGATCACCAGGCCCAGGCCGATTGCCGCGGCAATATAGCTTTTCGCTATCGAGTCCTGCCCAAGCGTTGGCCCGACCGTTTCTTCGCTGGCGATCGTCAGCACAATAGGCAACGCACCATATTGCAGCACCGTGACAATCTGTTTGGCACTGTCAGTAGTGAAATTGCCTGTAATCTCGCCCTGGCCGGTGATGGTACTCTGGATGACGGCAGACTCAATGACCTTGCGATCAAGGGTGACGGTCAGGTATTGGCCTATATTCCGCTGTGTGAATTGGCCGAAGCGCCCAATAGCATCACCCTTCATCTCAAAGACGATATCAGGCCGACCCGCCTGGTCAGTACTTACGCTGACCTGTGTGGCATCCAGGTCTTTACCGGTGAATTCGGGCCCACTTGGGTTGTACTGGGTAAACTGGGTCGGGTCGAAGTCTGCACCGAGTGGAACAGGCTGGGGACCGGTGCTCCAAAACTCCAGGTTGCCTGTCTTCAACAGCGAGTTGATGGCCTGGAACTGGTTACCGCTGGTAAATCCCGGTAGCTCAACGACGATGCCATACTGCCCGTTACTTTTCTGTACGTAGATGTTTGGCTCGTTGACACCCAGACCGCCATTGACACGAGTCTCGATTTGGCCTCGTACGCCATCGATCTCTTTCTGGATCGTATCCTGGCTGTAGTGTTGAGCAGGGTCAGGCACCAGCAGGACTCGCACCCCACCCTGTAAATCGAGTCCCTGCTTGATAGCAGGGTGTGGAAAACTGATACCAAGAACGCTCCAATGAGGATCAGTCGGCCAGTTAATGTAGGCTGAACTGGCAGCTAAAAGAATAATAAACAGGAGGAGTGTGAGTGTTTCTCGACGCATAAGTAGTGTTTCCCCTCGCTCTAGAAAGAGTTTAGCATACACAATGTACGCTCATAAGTAAGTAGGACGCAGTTGGTCAAGCTTCGCTATCCTAACCGTGTGTTGCCTGCAAGTATAGCATAATTGCCCCGTCTTGCATATCCCACTGCTTATTCCTAATTTACGTAATCTGGTTTCGATAGTTGCTTTATCATAGAAGGTATGTATCCTTGCTGATATAATGACGTAACTACGAAGAAGCACCTGCTTCCCAATGCAGGGGCTTTAGGACTTTTGTCTAGCTGAGCAAAGAGATATAGATATGACCATCGTCATGGACGTACGCAACATCACTAAAAGTCTTCCACTCGGTCGTGAACGCATCGACATCCTCAAAGGCATCAGCTTTCAGATCATGAGCGGCGAATTCATCTCCATCTCCGGCCCATCAGGCTCAGGCAAAAGTACGTTGCTCGGCATCATCGCTGGCCTCGACAATCCCACCAGTGGGCAGGTTCTGATTGATGGCATCGATATCACCCACATGAGCGAAGGACGTTTAGCGGGAGTACGCAACTACAAAATCGGCATGGTCTTCCAGGCCTTCAACCTCATTCCGACGCTCACTGCACAGGAAAACGTCGAAGTACCCCTCTACGTAGGCAAACACACGGGCTCGCCCTCCCAACGTGCCAGGGAATTACTCGACCTGGTAGGCCTATCGCATCGTCTCAGACATCGACCCACTCAACTCTCTGGCGGTGAGCAGCAGCGCGTAGCCATCGCGCGTGCCCTGGCCACCGACCCGGCCATCGTCATCGCAGACGAACCAACCGGCAACCTCGACGCGAAGAACGGCGAGCATTTATTGCACCTGATCGCCACCCTGCGTGCCCAAACAGGCAAAACAATTATCATTGCCACCCACGATGCCCTTGTTGCCTCCCATGCCGACCGTGCCATTCACCTGATGGACGGCACCGCATCAGCCAGCGAAACCGCCGGTGGCGCGGGGGAGGGCGAAAGGACGGCGTCATGAAAACCGATGCCAGCACGACCACAAACGCCAGAGCAGAAGCTCCCCAGCCTGCATTGCTCACAAGGGGGATCCCTATCATCCCTGGTCTGAAGATGTACTTCAAGTACAGTATCCGTTCATTGCTGCGCGGTGGGCAGCGCACAGTACTGGCCATATTCTGTGTAGCCGTCGGCGTCATGGCCATCGTGGCACTACAACTCGTCGGGCTCATGATCAACAACGCCTTCATCAGCAATGTGCGCGATGCGAATGGGGGTGATATTGCTGTCACATCGCAAAACGCTACCTTCAAACAGAGCGACCTGGCCTTCTTTGATCAGCTGAAGGGCAATGGCACCATCAATAACTATACCGCCCTTGTCAACCTCACCGGCTCAACAGGCCTATCGTCATTCTTGCGTGAGACCTTTAGCCTCAAAGTAGTCGATGCACACACCTTCCCGGTAGTGACGCCGCTTATATTCATTACACCCACAAATGGCACAGTTGCAACACTGCTGAAGAACGACCAGGTAATCGTCACACAATCTTTCATCAATCAATACAACAAAAAAGTGGGCGATACCCTGGTCGTACATGCAGGAGGCGAGATTGGTCAAGGCGGGCGCAAACTGCTCGTGAAGATCGCCGGTATCGTCGCTGACACTGGAGTGTTCGCCTTCTCTAGCAGCACCATGCTCATCTCCATCGACGATTATAAAAATGCGGCTGCCAACGTCCCCGTGCTCTATGACACGATTGACGTTGCAACTCCCTCGATAAATCGGGGAGCTACTGACCGCGCCGTCAAAGCCATCAGGGCACAATTTCCTCTCGCGAATGTACAAACTACCGCAGACGCGCTCAGACTGGAACAGACAGCCGTCGACAATGTCAGGAAATTCCTGGAGATAGCCGGTCTGCTGGCGCTGCTCATCGGTGGCGTAGGCATCGTTAACACCATGCAGGTGCTCCTCTCACGCCGCAAGATTGAGATTGCCATGCTCAAGACGACCGGCTACCGCCGCTTTGATCTCTACCTGCTCTTTGGCTTAGAGGCCGGTCTGCTAGGCCTCACCGGAGGGGTAGTCGGAGCTGCTGCCGCCACCGTCGTCAGCTACCTGGTACGCAACCTGGTGCAGCAACTTTTCCCATTGCGCATCCCGTTTGTACTCGACCCGCTGACCATCGCTGGCGGAGCCTTGATTGGCCTGGCAACGGCCTTGATCTTCGGCCTGCTACCAATCGTCCAGGCTGCCAACATTCGCCCCTTGAATGTCATTCGTGAACTGCCCGAAGGCACGCGCCTCGGCAGCATCTCGCTCACGATCGGTTTGTTGCTGATCCTCTCCGTTCTCTTTTGCATCCTCTCAATCGTCATTTTGAACAACGATATCTTGCTCGGCATCGAAGTAGTCTACGGAACATTCATCTTCCTGGCCCTCCTGAGCGTCTTCTTTAGCCTGGCCGTGCTGGTGCTCAGTATGCTGCCCGTGCCGGAGCGTTTCAGTCCCACCTATCTTGCCCTCGTCACTTCAGCAGTAGTGCTCTCGGTCTTGCTCTTGCGCTTCTTGCCCGTCTTCGGTGGCCTGTTGCTGCTGGCGTCACTGATGGGCTATGTGACGGTTCTGCTGCCGCGTACCTGGAAAGCCACGACCAAGATGGCCTTGCGCAACCTGGGCCGCCAGCGAGCACGCACGACCACCACCATGCTAGCGCTGTTCGTCGGTGTCTTCACCATTGGGTTGATCCTTACCTTGGGGCAAGACCTGCGCGACCAGGTCAACGCCACGCTGGCCATACGCCTCAGCTACAATGTAATCACCATCGCACCAAGTGATGAAGCGCCGATGCTCGTATCCAAACTCAGTGCCATCCCAGGTCTCTCCAGGCAACGCCACACCACCATCGCAGCATCTGTCCCGCAAGCAATCAACGGCCGTCCATTACAAACACTGCTGCCGACCGATCAGAAGGCGCAACGTACCCGTGCCGGTATTGTCTCTGCCCTCAGCACCATTGAAGGCTACGACGTCGCCAACAACCAGTTCCCCGATCCACAGAGCGTGCAGATCACCGGCGGGCGCAACCTGAATACCAGCGACGCTGGCACAGACGACGTGCTGCTTCCCGTGCAACTCACCCATTCAGGCCCACTCCATTTGAAGGCCGGCGATACGATCACCCTTGCCAGTATCGACGGCAGCAGCAGCAAAACAGTAACCGTAGTGGGCTTCTATCGTCTAAAGCTATTTGCCACCACCTTCGGGCGCATCCTCGCCACAACGGATACCGTCCAGGCACTCAGTCCGGCAGGGTTAGCGCAGAGCATCTTTTACATGAAAATAGACCCCAATAAAGTCAATCAGGCAGTGGAGACGATTGGGGCTATTGCGCCAAATGCCAGCGTGCGCAACCTGGCCAATATCGGTGATATCATTGACCAGATTATCAGCGACATCCTCCTCATTCTGACCACAATCGCCTCAATGTCGTTGCTAGCAGGGGTAATCATCATTGCCAACGCTGTAGCCCTGGCCATGCTAGAACGGCGGCGCGAGCAAGGAATTCTCAAGTCGGTAGGCTATACCAGTGGCACGATTCTGAGCGAGGTTCTCATTGAGAACGGCGTCGTTGGGGGTACAGGGGCACTGCTAGCCATGCTGCTTGTCACGTTCGCGCTGGGTTTGCTGGATCGCTTTGTGTTTAATAATACGGCTTATTTAGAGCAGGTTCGCGGCGTAGGCTGGCCCATCGCGCTAAGTTTGATTGTTGGGGTGACGCTGCTGGCAATGGTGACTGCGGCGCTTGTGGCCTGGGGAGCTGTGCGTGTGCGGCCGTTGGAGGTGCTGAGGTATGAGTAGAGGCTCTGTCATTTTTCTTGATTAGACAAACAAGTCTCCCTAAGCTATAATAAGCATCAAGTACACGATACTGCTTCTAGCTCGCATCAGCCAAGGAAACGACAGGAGAAGAAATGACGAGTTTACGCTGGACCTCACGAGATGTGGAAATGCTGCCGGATGACGGCAAGCGATATGAAATCATAGATGGAGAGCTGTACGTGTCAACACAGCCGCATTATTATCACCAGCTGGTTTGCTCTCGGTTAATCACATTCCTCAACATATGGAGCAACCAAACGGAGGTGGGAGAGGCAACCGGCGCACCAGGGCTGATTTTTGCCGAAGACGACGATGTAGCTCCAGACGTCATTTGGACAAGCCGGGAACGCTTGACAACAGCACTCCAGCCAGATGGCAAATTACATACTGCACCCGAATTGGTGGTAGAAGTCCTCTCACCAGGTCTGACAAACGTACGCCGAGATCGTGAGTTCAAGCTCAAACTCTACTCTCGCCGAGGAGTTCTAGAGTACTGGATTGTAAGTTGGCAAGAGCGACGCATTGAAATTTATCGGCGAGAGGAAACGTTACTCGAGCTTGTAGCTACCCTGTACGAAAATGACACATTACAATCTCCCAATCTGCCAGGCTTCACATACCAACTAAGCAAGCTTTTTGCAAACATCCGTTGAATCATTGAAACCATTCAGGTGCCTGAAAGGTTTCAATGATTTTCTTTCTGAGGAACGACAATTTAAACAAGCACACTTGTCGTCACCGAATAAATCGGCGGCAGGAAATCAGCAATCAACTGCCAGCTATCACCCCGGTCATGACTTGCAAACAACTGCCCAGTGTTCGTACCAACATACACCCCACAGGGATCCATGCCATCCGTACACATCCCATGGCGCAGCACGCCCAACCGTACTCCCGCTCCCTTTGGCAGCCCTTGCGTCATAGGTTCCCACTGCTCCCCACTATTCTGGGTCCGGTACACCGTGAATTGCTCCCCAACATTATTGCGGCCCATTGGGTCCTCCACCACCACGAACACCGTCTCAGGATGATGCACATCCAAAGCTATCGGAAAACCAAACTGGGAAGGCAAGTCCTGCTGAATATCGATCCAGTCATCACCACCATTCATGCTCTTGTAAATGCCACAGTGGTTCTGCTGGTATAAAATATCCGGCCTCGTTGGATGCTGGATCAAGCGATGAATGCACTGCCCAAACTCCGGATACTTCACCGGCAAGAAGTCGGCGCGTGTATTCTTATTGGCAAAAACCCAACTGCGACCACCATCATCCGTACGCATGCAACCCACAGCCGAAATACCAACCCACATTCTGGACGCATTCGCTGTATCAGGAACAATACTATGCAGGCATAATCCACCCAATCCAGGCTCCCAGCGCTCACGTGTCGGATGACTCGCCAGGCCAGTATTCAACTCCCAGGTTACACCGCTATCATTGCTCACCCATAGACTTGCCGGATCAACCCCGACGTAGACTGTCCCCGGCTCGTTGGGGCGACCAGGCTCAATCACCCAGATGTTCACAAGCTTCTGACCACTGGATTCCGGGAACTGAATGCCTTGCCTCGGCTCATGCCACGTCTCACCAAAGTCATCGCTATAGCGCAAGAACGTCCCGAAGATATCACTATTATCGGTAGCAAACATGCGATGCCTCTCGCGTTGATCGAGCACGGCATAGTAGACGCGGCTCCCCGAGAGCGCAGTAGACTGGGTCTCCCACTGCTCCCGATCCTGTGAGATCAAGAGGAACAACCCACGCTTGGTGCCAACCGACACCAGAACGGTTCCTGGCTGGTATGTCTTGTGACCGGTCATAAAAACTCCTTCCTTGCAGAAATTGTCTCGGAATCGGCCAGGCTGCACCCTGTCCCCAGACAGGCCAGGCCTCCATTACGTTATCCGCCAGCAACGGACTGTAAGATACGAATCGTTGCCCCGGCATGCACCGGTGTATCCAGACCCTGTAGATAGCGAATATTCTCGCGATCCAGGAAGATATTGACGTAGAGACGCAATTCGCCAGTTTCGTGGCACAGATTGAAACGCAAACCCGGGAAATCGTGCTCGAGCGCATCGATAATCTCACGCACCGTACGACCTGCAGCCATGACAGAACTACGATCGCCAATTCTCGTGCGCAGCGCATGTGGGAAGGAAACAATGACGGCCGGTATTGTTGTCGATGAGTCCATACCCTAACTCCAAAAGAGAAGTAACCGCAAAGGTTGCCGGGTTTCTAGAACAAGTATACCAAATTAGGTGGTAATAAGCAAGAGATTTTGATGAACGCAAATGCTCCCCGGTTGGTACAAGCTTGATCGTATAATAAGGGAGATCGGTTTAGAGGGCTGCTGGCCATCAAGAAAATAGAGATAAAGAGATACAGAAGAGAAAAAAGAACGTCATGAGTGTATTTGACACAATAAAGAGGCGCCGCAGTATAGGCAAGATGACTCAGGAGCAACCAACGCGCGAGCAGATTGAGCGGGTTTTGGAGGCTGCGACGCATGCGCCCAATCACCACAAAGTGGAACCCTGGAAATTCTTTGTACTGGCAGGCAAGGCTCGCGAGCAGCTAGGCGCGGTCATGGCCGAATCGCTGGCAGCCCGATTAGATGAAACGATGAGCGAGAGAGCACAAGCTGCACTCAAGAAAGAGCACAATAAACTCTTGCGGTCACCGGTGGTGATCGTAGTAGCGGCAGAGCAACCTACCCGACCGGAAGTATTGGAGATTGAGAATATCGAAGCTGTGGCCGCCGCCGTCCAGAATATGTTGTTGACTGCTGAAGAGTTGGGGCTTGCCAGCATGTGGCGCACCGGCAATGCAGCTTATGACCCGTGTGTCAAGAAATGGCTAGGGCTAACGCCAGATGAGCACATCGTGGCGTTTGTGTATCTCGGCTTCCCTGCCATTTCTCGACTCGAACGTATCCCCACCCCATTTGAGCAGAAGACGACCTGGTTAAGTTAGAGACATGAGTAGTATTCGTTTAGTACTTGATCAGAGCGAAGACATCGTGGCCCTTCAGTTGTTCGCGACCTTTAAGGAAGGTCAATTCAACCAGGAAGGCGATGCCTGCGATATGTCCTCCCAATTTCTCCACCAATTCCATGGCTGCTGAGACAGTGCCCCCGGTCGCCAGCAGGTCATCAACGATCAGGACACGCTCGCCAGGACGGATCGAATCGGTATGTACTTCTACGACATTGGTGCCATACTCCAGTGCGTATTCGACACTCACCGTGTTATATGGCAGTTTGCCGAATTTCCGTACCGGCACAAAGCCACAGTTCAGAATGTAAGCCAGGGGAGCTCCAAAAATAAAACCACGCGACTCGACGCCAACGACGGTTTGAATGCCAGCTCCCGCATAATGGGCAGCGAGTCTTTCCATCGCAGCATGGAAGGCTGGACCATCCTGCAATAATGGAGTGATGTCTTTGAAAAGAATACCCTGCTGCGGAAAATCGGGGATGTCTCTAACCCAGTCTTCCAGGTGCAAATGCTCAGTTGTTGACGACATAGCTAGCTCTCCATTTCATAATCAGCATACAAGAAGGACGAGCCCTGGTGTGTATCGTCCCTCTTGTGTGCAAAACTGTTCCAAATATCCGGGATGCCGAAATCCGTCAATAAGTATACCATGAAATCTGTTGCTCAGCATCTCGATTGGGATAATTGGAATCATTTTATGAGCGTGTGGCAGGAGCAGGTATTTCGGCTGGTGGTAGTTGGGAGGTGCAGTAAGCACAACGAGTAGCCTTGATCGGAACAGTACTTAGACAGAAGGGGCAATCGCGGGTAGTAGGAGCCCCAGGTGCCTCTTTTGGTTTCAGTCGGGCTGTCAGCGCATTTACCGGCTTCACGACGAAGAAAAAAATGACCAATGCGAGTATCAAGAAGGCAATGATCGCATTGATGAAGTCTCCTACCAGGAACTTGGTCCCAATGCCAGGGATGACGGGGGCGAAGCTCGAAAGGCCAGATGTGCTAGGAGCCGGGATAAGAGGTGTAATGATGTCTTTGACGAGCGCCTGGACGACGTTACTAAAGGCAGCGCCTATCATAATGCCGACAGCAAGGTCTACGACATTGCCACGCAGGATGAATGTTTTGAATTCGTTCAATAAACCCGCAGTTCGTTTCTCAGTTCCCGCTACGGTTGGGTTGTTCCAAACAGCCATGGAACGTTCCTCCTTTTAATTTCTGAAAATGGACGAGACTGGGCCAAGATGCCCGGCTCTCTATAATACAACGCATATGGAGGCACGATTGATGACACGATAGATAACATCTCCCCCATTAAAAAATAGAGAACCCCCCTTGACATATGTAAAATACCGTGTTACTCTTATTGTATAATGATGAGTTGTATTGGTAAGCGCTTCTACATTAGCCAGATTTCCTCTCTTTTCTCGTACGCGCTGCCGATCTGGTAGCGCACGCCGTCGAAGTCATGATTCAAGAAGCTCGATCTGGAGTCTGTACCCAAGCTCTCCTGGTCCTACTACCACTTATAGAGGCCTGAAGAATAGTAGTGTAGCTTTTCGTTGAAGAGATCCCCCTTAGGTCGTCCTCCAGTTGCCCAAGGAAGATAGGGCGGATGATCCCCCTTCTTCTTTCTCTCCTGTCGTACCAGATATCGATCCTAGACTGATTCTGGATATGAACTATGCTTTTGCACGTACGGCTATGCTTGTGGCCGCGGTGTGCCTGCACATCTTCACCCTGCTATCAGACAGAGAACTGACCTGCGCTGCCTTAGCTGTCATTGCTAAAACTGAGCCTGGTCCCACGGAGCGACTCCCGAACCAGGCAACCGGAGCCGAGGAGTTCTTTCGGAAAGGTATGTAAACGCTATGGAACTTCTCGGCGTAGGACTCGGTGTGACAGGTGCCCTCCTGTGGGGATCCAGCGACATTCTTGCCACACTCGCGGCCCGTCGATTGAGCACCTTCAAGATCACTTTTGTTTCTCAATTGGCTGGTTTGCTCGCGCTGCTCGTGTTCGGAACAATCGCCATCTGGCGTTGGCATCTTCCCTTCACGCTGACAGCCTTTGCACTCAGTGCTCTCATCGGTATCTTTACTGGATTGTGCGCTGCCCTGGGATACTTCGCGCTGTATCGTGCCCTGGAGATAGGCCCCATAGCACTCGTCAGTCCGCTCACGGCCACCAGTTCCACTTTCACGCTCATTCTCGCTGTTCTGATCCTCAAAGAGCAATTGACGCCGGAACGTACGGGATTGGTGACTCTTGTCATTCTTGGCATCACTCTGGCTTCCACCAGCCTGGCCGAACTACGTATACTATTGAAGAAGCCCGGATACTCGCTGTGGAGTCAGGGGGTACGCTGGGCAGTTGCGGCGACATTAGCCTGGGGGGCACTGGATTTTGGGATCGGGGCTTCCGCATCCGTTTCTGGTTGGTTCCTGCCTGTGTTGTGGACACGTTTCTTCAGCATCCTCTTTCTGACGCTTATCTCATGCTGGAAACGCCATCGGCAGCTGTCTCGTGCTCAAGCGACAGCGGTACCCTCCTCAAATGAGGGAACGTTGAGCCTATTGCTCCCCAGCCTTGAGGATATTACCCAGGTACGGAATCCTTTCTCAAAGATGGGGTCAGGAATCCTCCTTGCTCTTATAGCAGGAATGATAGAGAGTGCTGCTATACTCACTTTTAGCCTCAATACGCGCATCGCTACAACCGGAATTGCTGCGGCCATTGCTTCTAGTTACGCCCTTGTCGTAATGATATTTGGAATGATTGTGTACCGTGAACGGCTTGCTAAAAATCAGCTTTTCGGCATAGTCATGTTCATGATTTGTCTGTTCGCGCTTGCTTTGTAGGATCAGCTGCCAAGATTCCTTCGCCACACAACCACTGCGGCTGATGGAGGGGATGCCAGGTATACTATGCCTGCTTATCTGGCTGGGGATCTGGCTTTGATGAGCATGAGACCACTGTATCCACGATAGGGAAGACAAGCGGGAACTGTCTGCATCAGAATATGTGCTTGCCTAAAGCCAAATTTTCGTAAAGTCTGTGTTAATACTGTCTCATCTATACTTACTGCTGGAAATTTTTTCTCTTGCAAATGGTAATAAACAGCGTTTTTTAGGGCGGTCAAAATTAAAGTACCTTGTGGTTTGAGCAGTGAAATAATATTATGAATGGCTCTTTCCCATTCGATGAGTGATGAGGTGATAGATTCAGGTACAAAGTTTACCTGGACAATGTCATATTCGTTGATATGGCTGCCTTGCAGGGGCGGATTGCTAAAAGCATCACAAAAGCAAAAAGTCGTCAGTTTACTTCGAAGAAGCTCTGCCCTTCTTCGAATATCTTCTCGCGTTACTCTGCTCTTTCCTTCAAGTTCAAGTGCTCTTTGGATAAACGGTTCCCAATTGAATGCCTCTTCATCGCCTCTTTTCCATAACTGTATCTCATGCAAATTGCCCTCAAGTCTATCGCTGACATGGATGGTCTCGACTTTCGCCGCTGCTGTAATGAGAGAATATAGTGTCGGTCCGCTCCCAAAATCGAGGAGCGTTGATCGCGGATCGATATCTCTGTAACACTCGGAAAAGAACCTAAGAAGCTCATCGCTTTCAAAGTCAATTGTCGCGAAGTATTGCCTTAGGTACCCTTTTGGATCAAATGTATCAAAATCGAATTCAATCTCTTCAGTATTTCGCATATGGAGCGTATCTCCTCTCGGTAATGGCATCAATGATGATTTTCACTCTTGTTTCCGGCTATCTTTTCAATAGTAAGCGTTCCCAGTCCACTTCCCATTCGGTAGCTTATTTTAAATGTCACTTCGTTTACACCTTCGACAGGATCAATGTAAAATATTTTATCCCCATTAAGGGCGTTCGTGGGGCCTAACTCTATGCCTTTACATAAAGTAATTAACCCACTCAGCCGTAGAGCATTCGCCATTTTATTATTCCTTAAACGAAATGTTATCATTTTCCCTATTTTTTCAGAAATATTTTCGAGAGAAAAATCAATTGATAGAAATTCAACAATATTACTTACCGGCACAATCTTTGACTGTGCCCAATGAGTACTCTTATTATTGTAAAAAGGCCATTCATGCTTCGGTGCGGCAATTATATATCCATAGTACATGTTATCTGTATCAACGAGTTGTAGGTAAGTTCTGTAATGAGAGGGAAGAAGCCTTGTTTTTTCAGTAATAATACCTCGCCTGCGAAGATTATTGATAGCAGGCACCTGAAGTTCATCGATAAGCCCAGTATCTATAATTTCGGAAATCAAAACATCAATTCCTTTCGGCGAATCGACTTTCTGTATATCTCCTTCAATAACTTCCACAACATTTGAGAGATTGTTAAGTTCAATGCTTTTGCGAAGTTGTTGTGCGAGTATATGTTCAATTTCAACAGCGTACACTTTTTTCGCCCCTGCTTCAGCAGCGAAGAAAGAAAGAATACCGCTTCCTGAACCAGCATCAAGAACAATATCGCCATGCTTAACGACGTTAAGAATCGCCTTGCGAAAAGCGTTTGTTCGAATTTCATCTTTCAAACATTGATAGGGAAAATCTGTATTTGCCCAAATTGCTTCCATAATCAGGAACCATCCAATACTGAAAATGACTATAAGTCCTACTGTTTGATCCAAAGTTTACCTGGACAATATCATAATTGTATGGCCCTTTCACCAAGATGGTACATGGGGTAACTCGAAGGAGTCTCCTCTTTCTTCTTAGAGGTAGGGGTTGAATGTCTCTGCTTATGTAGCTCCAGAGGCATCCTGGCGTTGGTTGATTGATCCCTTCCACTGTCTCATTGGCGAAGACGACGGCCGACGGTGAAACGAAGCGGCAGGGGGGGTCTCTGGGATAGGAGCGAATGGCGAACTCGCCGGTCGAGGGGGTACTGGGCGAGGAACAGACTGAAAAGTCTCAGGCGCTGGCTTCAAATCCAGGGCCAGTAAGAGGCGGTGTATCTCTGGAACATGGTGACAGGAGGCAGGAAGAACCAACGGGATCCCGCTCCGCCTACGCTCCAGTGCCTGACTGAAATCGACGACAGCTCTGGCTACCTTTTGTGCATCTGTTTGGTTGCGCTCAGAGCGCATCATCCGGTCTGCCATGAGATTCAATCCAATGGCAAGTGGCCAGAGTTCCCCATTCATGATATAGGCACGGGCACGCACATCGCCATTGGCCAAACGCGTTTGAATCTCTTTGAGATGTGTTACACCCGCTTCTAAGGTGGCATTGCGCTCTGCTATGCTCTTATTGATCCCTTCCAGTTCTTGGAGCGTAGCTATTTGCTTTCGCACCAGCTGCATATTGTCGAGCATAGTGAGAATCTGACGGACAAGCACTAAGGCCACCACGATCATCGTCGCTGCCACCAGGACGGGACGGATGCTCTGCTGCGCGCTCGCAGGGGAGAGCACATTGTAGACCAGCATGAAAAAGAGCACGACTAACAGCAGGTAGGGAAGAGCCTGTGCAGGCCCAAAACGAAGCTGCTGGGTACGCTGCTTCTGTTGTTGCTCAAGAGTTGCACTCCAGGAGGCAGGCAGGAAACGGCGCAAATATGCAGCTACTCCCAGGGCCAACATACCCAATGGCCAGCCCAGGTCTACCCAGGTTCCTTCCACATATGTCCCTATATTATTCTGCACATTGAAAAGAAAGTCGGAGAATGCGAAAAGACACAGGCCAAGAACAGCCACGAACAGACTGATGCGACGGGCAGAGGCTTGATAGCCATCGCCAGAGCCCCGAAGCAGCAAGAAAACTACGCTACTGACCAGCGCTACATCCGCGGTGGGATAATAGATTCCAAGAACTTTGGCGAGCACCGATTCGGCTGGGGTCTGCGCCAGGGACCCCAGCAGGAGAAACCAGGCAATGCTCAGCAGGGCTCCCATCGCGACCAGGCTATCCAGCAGGATGAATGTCTGCTTCTGACCGCTCCTCGAGAATGGCTGCAAGATCAACCCTGCAAAAACCAGGGGAGGAAAACTGGCATAGCCGAAATCGGCCAGCGAGGGAAAGGGATTCTGCCCAAGCGACTCATAGTAGCGCCAGAAGCTCTCCCCAATGCCCCACGCGATGCATCCGAATCCGATCAGGACCCAGGCCAATCGTTCACGTTCGAGCCACGGCTCTACGTCTTCCTCCTGACGGAGTGGACGGTTCACGCAAACGAGAATTATTATACCACCAATCAAGGCACACAGCAGTGGGGAATAGATCCCGACTTTGAGAAGCCCTTCGCCTCCCAAATGGAAGCCAAAAATGAAAATTGTCAGGACGCCTAGGCCAACGGCCGATCCAAGGACTACGCGGGAGTGTGAGGGCATTGGGCACCTCCTCTAAGAAAATACAAGTATTACCGAGACGAACAGTTAAGATGAGTCACATGATCAGGATGTTTTGCCTCCTCTGAGGACCTCGAGCATCTCAAAAAAGGCCCGCGAAGGGAGAACAAGATAGATATTCATCAATGGAGCACCTTTGCAGTGCAGTATAAACAGGAGTTGAGTTATTATCAACTTTTTGGGGGAGATCTAGTACTTTTAGCGCACCCTCTGTTTCTCCCGGCGTACGGCCAGAGCAGTTTCTAAGCGTACAGGATCGGGAGTCTCAGGGCGCAGGGAACGGGTCCCACGTACTACAAAATGTGTCTCCACATCATCGGTTAGAAACATCGCCTTCGCGAAGGCGATAGCATCCTCCTGGCTGAATTCCTTGCACGAGCAAATGTCGATATCGACCTCACCGTACTCGGGCCAAGCATGTAAACTGATGTGGCTTTGGGCAATGATCACAAAGCCCGACAGGCCAGCATCCAGTGGATTAGATGTTTCAATCTGACTCAAGTGTACAGGACTCATCTTTTCCATATCCACACGGCCAGGATAGTCATTCAGTACACGTCGTATCAAGGGCTCATCGCCCAACAACTGCCGATCGCAGCCGTATAGCTCCAGCATCAAATGGACAAGCATCGAACGTACCTCACAGTTCCTCGTATTTTATTAGCGGAATAGATTGACTTTATATGTCAAAATTTGTGCTAAACAGTTTCCCTTTTTCTTTCATTTAACCACAAAACTGGCCAAATGCATGTATCTTTCACTGTCGCTAATTATAACTTGGTTCATTTAGATAGCTCAATAAATCAGGTAAAAAGTACTATTACCCATTGGTGCTAGTTTACAATGCAAACTCAGTTATACTCATGGTATACTCTCTACAGTGAGCGAGATCATTCATCCTGCTCCCCATACCTGCACCGTCTTATCATCACTCGCTGAGGCGATGCGCGTCCCGTCAGGTGAGCATGCTACCGCCCACACCCAACTGGAATGACCACAATAACTGAAGAGATGACGTCCACTGGCACCCGCACCCTTATTCTGCACAATGTCCCACATTATAACGGTCTTATCGTTGCTGCCGGATATAATGCGCAATTGCCTATGCCCCCGGCTAACGGCAGTAGGCTTACCTGCCCCCCAGGCAGGGTGCCATACGAGCGAATTCACATAATCAGCATGACCGTGCAAGGTACAGATGAGATCTCTCGTGCCAGCCAGCCAGACCTGTATTGTCTTATCATTACCTGCCGAGGCGATGTACTGCCCATCAGGCGACCATGCGATGGCGCGTACTACACTGGAGTGACCGCGATAGCTACGCATATGGGTTCCAGTAGCGGCATCCCATATGCGCACCCGCTTATCACGCCCTGCTGAGGCGATGAGTGTGCCATCGGGCGACCACTCTGCCGCATAGACCCAACTGGAATGGCCGCGATAGGTGGCGATGGTGTGTCCTGTAATCGCATGCCACACCCGCACTGTGTGATCATTACTGGCCGAGGCGATGTACTGCCCGTCTGGTGACCATGCGACGGCGCGTACCCCATCGGTATGGCCACGATAGGAGAAGACCTTGCTCCCTATCAGTGATGCGAAGGGCGTTAGCCAGCGCGAAGCGGCTGTGACATTCCAGACCTGCACCGTCTTATCACGTCCCGCCGAGGCAATGCGCGTGCCATCAGGTGACCATGCTACTGCATAAACACAGCCGGAGTGGTTGGCGAATGAAGCGACCTTGCGTCCGTTCGGGTCTTCCCCATCCTCTGCCCGCCACACCTGCACAACTCCATCCTCGCTGCCCGAGGCAATACGCGTGCTATCCGGCGACCACGCTACCGCGCGCACGGGGGCAGCGTAGCCCCGCTGGGTCGAGACACATACTCCCAAGGGAAGTGCAGGCTTCACAGGCTGTAGGATAGGAGAAAGGGTGTATACTACTCGTGCCGATTTGCTGGTATATTCGTTAGCAATACGTACCAGTTCCTGCTTGACCAAAGCCATACCGGTGGGTCTTTTATTGGCATCCATGTCAAGCATCTGCATAAGCAGTGTCTCCAGGGCCGTCTCTTGCAGAGGAGGAATCCCTGGAGAACCTTGCAGTCGCAGGGGTCCAAAGCGGAAAGGCGCAAATGAAGGATCGTTGCCCGTGAGCATCTGGTGGAGCAGTGCCCCCAGGCTATAGATATCCGAGCGTGGAGTCGTCTGCGCTTTACCATATTGCTCCGGTGCAGCATAGCCTGGGGAGCCGAGAGCGATGGTATCTCTAGCCTGTCCTGGCTTGAAGTGGCGTGCAATGCCAAAGTCGATCAGATAGACGTGCCCATCCGAGTTCAGCATGACGTTGGCAGGTTTGAGGTCGCGGAAGATGATGGGCGGCTGGAGTGTATGGAGATAGTCAAGAACGGTGCAGAGTTGTATTGCGATTTCAAGCGATTTTTCAAGCGGAAGATACCTGGCAGAGGTAGCAGTAACAGAGGATATCTGTGTAGCCACAAAGGGCATCCCTGCATTTTTCATATAGTCTTCCAGTGTCTTGCCCGCGATGAACTCCATTACGACGTACCAGCGCCCGCCATCGCTGAAGTAGTCGTAAATGCCGGGGAGGTTGGGATGCTTCAAACCTGCGAGCAGGAATACTTCGCGCTTGAATGCCTCGGTGGCTGCGGCAATTTCTTGTGGGCCGAGGCCACTCTGGCTCATTTCCTTGACGGCCACGGCGCGATTGCCGATGTGCGTGTCTATAGCCTGATAGACCGCTCCGAAGCCCCCTTTGCCTATTTGCTTGAGGATGTGATAACGCTCCTTGAGCAGATGCGCGGCGGGCAGCAGACCAGTAGGGGACATAGCGGAGACGGGCTGGTTTTTAGCAGCAGGGTGCAAGGCTGGGAGTAAGGTAGTGGCTTTGAGGGATTGGCCGCAGATGCCACAAAACGCTGCGTGTGCCGGGAGCGTGGCTCCGCAGTTGGGACAGTTGCGTGGGGGTGTTGTAGTCATGTATTTTGTTCCTTGAAATGCGTTAATGTTTTTATCATCAGGTGATTGGTAGTTGGCATACAGATTCAGTCCTTCATACTATCATACATAATGATAGTATGAAGGACTGTGGGGATGCTATGTCGTGGTTCACAGTGTGTTCGCAAGGTGCTTGCAAGTAAACTCCCCCTATCCATCCACGTTCATCAGTTGTATACTATCACAGTGAAATCAGCAAGGAGGTAGTAATATGGCATTCGACATTCGTCAGAACCTATTCGATAGGGACGGTATGCCCGTTGAGAAAAAGGTAGGACAGTACTTGCAGGAACTGATTCGTCTGTTCGGGGAGTCTCCCGAAGGGCAAGCACTCGAGGAGGAGGACCTCTACCCAGGTTTTTGGGTTAACTCGATGGTTGAGTATGGTATCGACTATCTCGGCGTGACTCCGGCACGGCTGTCACCTGATCAGTTGCGAGAACTCCTGTTTGATATCTTCCCGCGAAAAGTGTCGGCAGACGCTGACGAGGCCCCGCAGGCCATCCGCGAGTTGCAGGCTTTCTGGCAATTTGCGCAGCGTGAGTTCCAACTTGAGAATGCTGCTGCCTGCCTGAAGGTATTGGACGACAAAGCAGTGCGCCAGATGAAGAAGGAAATGAGCAATCCGGCTAACTTCGGCATGGCCAAGTCGATTATGATGACGGGCAAGGCACGCGGCTTCGATATGACTAGTGAAGAAGGCATAAATGAGTGGATAGCAACCTACAACGTCGAAATGGCGTCAAAAATGGCACCGCGTATTCCGATGCCTGCCGAACGAAGCGGAAGTGCTGAGCCAGCACCGGAGACTGGATTGCCGCTTCCTTCGTTTGCCTGGTTAAGTGCGGGCAGAGCGGGAAGTACCAGGAAGGCCCAGAGCAAGATGAAGCGTAGGATGGCAAGGAACAGTCAGAAGAAGAACCGCAAGAAGTGAGGCCTGGGGGGCGTGGAGCCGCACGAAATGTAGTGGCACGGGGTGGTGTGGTTGGGTAGGGAGGCCCTTGCGCGGCAAGAGAGTCTGGGGAACTCTCACCCAGGTTAACTCAACTTCACAATCGTCACCCCATCACCTCCATCCCTTGGAGCAGCCGAAGTAAACGACTTCACCAATGGGTGATGCGCCAGCTGCTCGCGTACAGCGGCGCGCAGCGCACCCGTTCCCTTACCGTGAACGATGCGTACCGAGGACATACCAGACATAGCCGCATTGTTCAGATACGTCTCCAGTTCCTCTAGCGCCGCTTCAACACGCCAGCCGCGCATATCGAGCTGCATCGCCACCTCGGGACGATCCTCATAGCGTGGTAATACTACGCTCGATTGCGCAGTTGACGCCTGCTTTCGTGCTTCTTTACTTGCAGAAGATGTCCCAGCCGCCTCCGCAGCTGCCTGGCGCTTGCTGATGCGTTCGATGTTATCCACGCTTACACGAAAGCGCATCGAACCCATCTGTACTTCTGCCTCACTCCGATCAGCCGAGAGACCGAGTAACTCAGCGTTCTGACCGAAGCTGAGGACGCGCACGGTATCGCCGACCTGTAATGGCCCCTGGGCAGCTTCAGCTTCCTCGCCTTGAGCTGCCTCAACATGCTTACGTGGTCGTCGAGGTTCGGGCACGAGAGTGACTTTCTCTTCAAGGCTGCGTACCTGCTGGCGTGCTTCGCTCAGGCGCTCACGGGTCAAATTGGTGTGCACGTCAACTTTGACCTTCGCCAATGCCGTCTGCACCTCTTCCAGTTCGCGCCTGGCCTGGGTGCGAGCCTGGTTGAGAATTTGCACGCGCTGCTCTTCCAGCTTATGCCGCTCCTGCTCAAGCTGCTTGCGCTGGTGCTCAAACTCGGCCCGCTCCATGCTCAGGTGAAAGCGTTCGTCTTGCGCTGCCTTGCGATCGGCTTGCAGTCCTTCCAGCAGGTTCTCCATGCGTACGCCCGCGCTGCCCAGGAACTCACGTCCACGCTCAATAATGCGCTCGTCAAGTCCCAGGCGATTAGCGATTGCCAGCGCATTGCTACGTCCCGGCAGGCCGATGCTCAACCGATAGGTCGGCGAGAGTGTTTCAACGTCGAACTCGACGGAGGCGTTGACCACACCGGGCTGCTCGTGTGCAAAAGCCTTCAGTTCGGAGTAGTGCGTGGTCGCAACTGTCGTCACATGCCGTTCTAGCAAGTAGGTGAGAATGGCACGTGCCAGGGCAGAACCCTCGCTCGGATCGGTGCCCGCGCCGAGTTCGTCTAACAGGACCAACGCTCGTAGTCGGCGACCTTCCTGTTTCCCTACCAGTGACTCCGACAGCTTGCCGCGTATATCGGGTGTTGCACTCTGTATCTCTTCCTCGATGCGCCGCAGAATCTCAATGATGCGGCTCATGTGCGAGGAGAAAGTGCTCAGGCTTTGCTCGATGCTCTGCTCATCGCCAATATCGGCAAAGACTTCCTCGAAGACAGCTACCTCTGAATACTCCTCTGCCGGAATATGCAGACCTGCCTGTGCCATCAGCGTCAGCAGACCTACCGTCTTCAGAGCCACCGTCTTGCCGCCGGTATTGGGCCCTGTAATCACAACCATGAAAAAATCGCGCCCCAGGTGGAAGTTGATCGGTACCACCTTGCCGGTGAGCAATGGGTGACGAGCATTGCGCAGGTCGATACGCCCCTGGTCGTTCAGGCGCGGCTCCGTGCAGCGCATCAACCGTCCATAGCGCGCCTTTGCAAGGTGCATATCGATCTCGGCCAGCAGTTCGACTGCTGACTCGAGGGCCTCCGCCTCATGCCCAATCTCATTGGACAGCACACGCAGGATACGTTCGATCTCCTGTTGCTCCTCGATCTGCAACTGGCGTAGCTTGTTATTCAGTTCCACCACCACCATTGGCTCGACAAAGACGGTCGCGCCGCTGGCCGATTGATCGTGTACGATCCCGCGCACCTGCCCGCGACTCTCAGCCCTGACAGGGATGACGTAGCGATCATTACGCATCGTGACAAGTGGCTCTTGCAGCGCGTGGCTAAATTCGTTCACTAGCGTGCGTAAGCGGTCCTGTAAGCGTTGGTTGGCTCCACGAATGTCGAGGCGCAGTTTGCGTAGGGTGGGACTTGCCGTATCCAACACTTCGCCTTCATCGCTGATGGTTTCCTCGATGCGATGAGCAATATGCGGTCTCTGTGGGATATCAGCGCCCAGTTCGCGCAGCAGGGGAAACTTCTCCGCGTCGAGTTTCTCCAGCAGTTTTGCCACGTGCATGGCGCTGCGGACAGTTGCCAGTACTTCAAGCATATCGCTTGGTGTCAACACTCCATCGCGGGCAGCATGAGCTAGCAACGGACGAATATCACGAGCGCCCTGCACACTTGCATTAGCGTGTAGTTCGAGTAGTTGGGAAGCTTCTGTTGTGTAAGCGAGGCGACGCCGCGCCTCTTCCAGATCTGGTGTGGGCTGTAGCTCTAGCACCAGTTCTTTACTGGCAGAGAAGGCGGCTTCTCTTGCCACCTTCTCCAATATCTTGGGATACTCAAGCGTAACTATACTTTTCTGATGCATGATGATGTTTATGAAATCCTTTAATTGGTATATATATGTCAACGTGTGAACGCCAGAAGGTATGGCATTCGGTGTGGTTGGTCAAAAAGTGCTATTGAAGCTATTGTAAGATATCATATTCCCCAGAAGATTGAAACAGTAGTATGCATCTGGAAATTCCATGCTATATTCACAAAAAGGCGATTCTCAAACGTTCTCATAGCAGAATGCTATCAGAACCGCTAGAACGTGTCAAGAGGACGTTTGCGCCTGCGGTGGCAATGCACTCCCGTGGCTCAAGCCTGGGGCACTCTTGCCGTTTTGTGGTAGCATATGCTAGAGCGAACTTATTCAAAGAAGTGGAGCAGCAACCGATGATTCTCCATCTTGGGGAACGCGTCTACTGGGGCGCACCTGAAGTCATCTACCTGGAAGGAACGATTACCAGGCTCGATGAGGCGACACAGTCGGTAATGGTGCATATTGATCGTGCGACGCCAAACTCCGCACACTTGATAGGCTCGGAGATGGCGTTTTTTGCCGATGGTCTGGCACCGCTCAAAGGCGATAGCCCGCCCGGTGTGACCAGTGAACGCAGTGAAGAACTTCAAGCAGCGCCGAAAATGACTGACACAGAGAAGGTCCGCCGAGCTGCTGCTGTTGCTGTCCATCAGCAGTTTGGCTATACACTTCCAGCAGAACAGGAGCGTATGCTGATTGATCAGGTGGCAGAAGCAATCAACGACGACCAGGCGATGCGTACCCGCGTTATCGCTTCGATCGATGAAATATTATCCCGTCATGGACCCCTGCTTAAAAAGCAGGGGCTTGCAGAATCCTGAACGGAGGATGTGACAGGGTCTCCATCCTTTAAGAGAGTGACAGGAGATAAAAGATAGAGACTTTGAATGAGAAAGGGACTGTCTATGAACTGCGCACGTTGTGGCATGCCTTTAGAAAAGGATGCACGTTTCTGCCGGAACTGTGGATTAGCAGTGCGGGTAGCTGCTCCCGGTGACGCTGCTGCTAATCTTGAGCAACTCTACCAGCCAGGGCCAATAGACAATGGTGTACGGGAGGACAGTCCGACAAAACCTGTCGACCCTGCGCAGGTATCACGACCTTCATCAATGCCACAGACACAACCTGCACAGCCACAGCCATTGTGGCTACGCTCTCAGTCAACGCCACAACCACAAACACCGTATTATCAACCAACCCAACCTGTGACACCGGGCAAAGTGCCAGACGTCGTACAAGATGGACGCCCAGAGTCCATCCCCGTTACAGAAAGCCCACGTCCTCGTCGACGCCACCGTGGTGGGTGCCTCTTCGGATGTTTGCTAACGCTCCTGATCCTGGCCATATTGGTGCTGGGTGGCTGGATTTTCGCGTTACGCCCCTACTTGCATCAGCTTGCTCAAAGCCAGATTGACCTGGCCTTAACGAATGCCGTGAACCAGATTCCTCCATCTGCAGCGCTGTCGCCCGCCGGAACTGTAGTGGTGAATGAGAATGCGGTAAACAATCTGATCGTGCTCAACTCTGCACCATCTGACCCGGTGCACAATGTGCATATGCTCATTACACCAAGCGATGTAGAGTTGGATTTTCAAGTGCAGGTAGGTCTGGGTACGCAAATGTTTAATTTTCCTGGTTCGGTCACCGCGGTACCGCAGGTAAACAATGGTCAACTCGTCGTTACTCAGGTACAAGTCAGCCCTAGTGTAGCCCTGGTTATGTCGCCGGACGAGCTGACAACCCTGATAGACACACATTTGGCCGATGCCCAGGCACGGTTCAGGCACCCTATCATGAGCGTTTTGCTCAAAAATCACGAGTTAGACCTGGTCGTGGGTCCGCCGAGGCTGTAAGTCTTGGACCAGGGGGTCGGGATGGTTTGACTCACCCGGCTCATATTTGCCCTTGACACCCATCCCCTTCCTGCAATACACTCGACAGTAGGATGGAAGACACAAGCAGTAAGCAGGTGAGAGGAAAAGGATACTAATCAGCATGGCACATAGCATCCCTGAACAGAAAAGCGACGACGAACATTCCCTCGACGCCGAAGCCGAACTGGCGCAACTACCAGAACTGCCTCCTGGCATGTTCATTCCCGCGCCTACCGGCCAGCCGCATCGTAAGACACGCTGGCCCGATGCTATCGACGTGATCTTCGAGAAAGACCCCGCCTGTCGCAACATCTTTGAGGCGCTCCTCTACCAGAGCCTCTGGGCTATTATTTACCACCGTATCGCACATGCCCTGTATATAGCGCATATCCCTTTTGTCCCACGCCTCATCTCACAGCTTGCTCGTCTCCTCACTGGCGGTATCGAGATTCATCCAGGAGCACAAATCGGCAAACGCTTCTTCATTGACCACGGGGCGGGTGTCGTCATCGGCGAGACGACGGTGATCGGCAACAATGTCATGCTCTATCACCAGGTCACTCTGGGCGCTACAGGTTGGTGGCGACGCAGTCCTGGGCGTCTACAGAAGCGTCACCCCACCATCGAGGATGATGTCACCATTGGCGTAGGAGCTGCTGTGCTGGGACCAATCACAATAGGTAGGGGCAGCAAGATAGGCGCGATGGCGCTCGTACTCGAATCGGTCCCAGCAAACTCAGTTGTCGCCTCTAAGCCCGCTGAACTGCTGGTCAAGGGTGGCGAGCCACTGGCGAAGCACCAGGAGCTGACACAGGGCTGGAATGGTGAAATGGACTACCAGATATAGCCATCTAGTAGGTAACAATCGTATTGATCACCATTTCCCAGAAACGCTCGACATCCAGGGCATAGCCGACACACGCATTGGGCTGCTTGCCAAGCCTGCCAAATATGTCACACACCGTGCGACCAGAGGTCCACTGGCCCGTTGTCTCGATTTCGACATGCATTTTGTGCGTGCGGAGAATGCTGGGAGAGACGACGGCAGCCACAGCACAAGGATCATGAACGGGCGGAGCAGGAAAGCCATAGTTTTTACGATACGTGTCCCCAAAGAAGGCGAAGAGGTCTGCTACAAAGGTCGATACCGGACGAGCGGCAGCACGCAGGCGGCTTATTACTTGTTCAGTCGCCAACGCCTGGTGCGTCACCTCTAACGGACACATCGTAATCGGTCGACCACAGCCAAAGACAATGGCAGCTGCCTCCGGATCGGCGTAGATGTTGAATTCGGCGGCAGGAGTCGTATTGCCAAGGCCTATTGCTCCACCCATTAGTGAAATTGCCTTGATCTTGGGCAAGATCGCTGGCTCGCGTCGCATGGCAATAGCAATGTTGGTGAGCGGGCCTGTGGGGACGAGCGTAATATCGCCATCTGAGTTCATCAGCAAGTCGATAAGCAGATCAACGGCATGCTGTGGCACAGGCTCAATATCCGGCTCAGGAATACTAGGCCCATCCAGGCCTGATTCACCGTGAATATTGGGCGCGTGCTTTGCCGGGCGCAGCAACGGTCGATCCATGCCTCTGGCAATGGGCACGCTGCGAATATTCGCCAGAGAGCAGACTTTCAGCGCATTGTGTGTGGTCTTGTCAACCGATTGATTCCCTGAGACGGTAGTAATCGCGAGCAATTCAATTTCGGGATGGTGGCCTGCCAGTAGAATCGCTATGGCATCATCATGGCCAGGATCACAGTCGAGGATCATTTTGTGTTTCACGAAGTAGCGCCCCCATAATTGTAGTGACATCTCGCTGGAGAAGCTCTCCCCTGAACACATTCTATCTTATCGCAAGTTGACAGGGCAACTTGCCTCAGCACTGTCGTGCAATCATTTTGCCCTTTTTAAGGCTACTTTTAGACATCCATTGCGTATCGCCTTGGATTGTTGGGATCGATCAGGACTGATACCAAACTGCCTTTTGTGTAATCTGGACAGCGGTTCATGATCCAGGTCCAGAAGGTGTAGGTTTTCCCGGTCTGAGGATGGGTCCATTTGGCGGTGACGTAATAGTTATCACGTGAAAAACCAGCCGAGGTCTTTCCCGTTTCATGTCGTATCGATGTAACCGTAGCCACAATTCGCCTTCCATGGTGTTGCAGCCATGCGTTTGTTCGTATCTGATAGACGATGAACGCAATAGCAAGAGCTAAAGTACCTATAATGAGTAGCATATCAAGGAATACGAATTGATTCATACAGCCCTCCTTGCGGTCAATCTATGGACCGAAAACATAATAACCCTCTAAAATTGTTATGGTAGTTATATGATACAACAGAAAAGCTAACCTGTCAAGTTTATTTTGATGGTTAAGCAAAACTATTGACATCTGCTGGAGTAGAAGATAAATATGGAAGAAAGTATTTTCCCTAGTAAAGAAGAGGAGCACAACATGAGTCAAACATCTCTCTCCCACTCACGTCCCGTAGTTGCTTTGCTGACCGACTTTGGACTGGCGGATGGTGATGTCGGTGTCATGAAGGGCGTTATCGCCACCATTGCTCCGGACCTACATATCATCGACATTACTCACGAAGTCGCGCCGCAAAATATCCCCTCGGGAGCGTGGATACTGGCCACTGCCTACCGTTACTTTCCTGAGAACACTGTTTTTGTCTGCGTCGTCGACCCTGGCGTTGGTAGTTCACGCAAAGCCATCGCCCTTCACGCAGGCGACTGGTTCTTCGTCGGACCTGATAACGGATTGTTCAGTTACGTCCTCGCGGAACAGATCGACCAAAGCGCCGTCGTACTCTCAAACCCCGCATATCACCTACCGCAGGTCAGTGCAACCTTTCATGGACGCGACATCTTTGCACCTAGCGGGGCACACCTGGCGCGTGGTGTTCCACTAACCGAACTGGGCACACAGATAGACCCTGCAACCCTACAACGCGTCGACATTGGGCCTCCCGCACGTCGAGGGAGGCACATTGACGCACACATCGTCTACGTAGATCGTTTTGGCAACCTCATCAGTAATATTCCCGTATCGCTCGTTCCCGAACTGTTCAGCAGTCTGGCGGCAGAGCAACGGGCACAAATCATCTTCCCGACACTTGCTGTCGTAGTGGATCGAAGCAGCCATTTCTTTGCTGAGAGCCCCGATGATGGGAAGCCTTTTATCTACGCTGATAGCTCCGGTTACGTGGGCATCGCCGTGCGTAATGGCAATGCTGCCAGCGCATTAGGAGCAGAAATAGGCACTCTTATCACCTATGTGAACTCGAACATGTGATCGTTCATCAACCTTCCTAGCGAACAACCACTCGTGCTGAAAGCTCTTGACACACAGTGATCTGTACGGTATGCTACAATTACCAGCAGTGTTTTAGAACGTTTCTTATGTTAGAATAAGGAGTTTGCTTCTCACCTGAGAATGAAGTGGCATAAACAAGAGAAGAGATCGAAACATTGCAGAAGCATCCGGGAGGTAATCCAAGAGATGCACGACACAACTTCATTCCTCACTAACGTAGGAAAGGGCTGGCTTCTTACTCGACTGTCGAGTTAGAGAACCAGCCTTTTTGGTCTTATTACTTTCTTCATATTCGGGTGGAATTGTAGATTAGGAAAACTTGGTGAAACTTTACTTCACAAGGAGCGATAACAAAATATCTACCCGATAATAGCGAGTGTGCTTGCAATTGTCTGATGGAGATTGGTCTGCATGAGTGAAGAGAAGCTTCACTTCATTGCATCACAGAGAGAGGGTGACCTATGGACCTGGTGAAGCGGTTAGAGGAATTTCGAGACCGTGAACGAGGATTAATGTGGGAGGGAACTTTTGCCCAGTACTTTGAGATTGTTACTAAAAAGCCTCAAGTAAGTCGACTTTCACACGAGCGCATTTATAATATGATCATGGATGGTGGTGTCGAGACAACCCGCAGCGGCGAGCCACGCTACAACTTCTTCGGTCAGGAAATCTTTGGCATTGAAAAACCGCTACAGCAGATTGTCGATTACTTCAACTCTGCAGCGCGACGCTTAGAGGTGCGTAAACGTATACTGCTGCTGATGGGGCCTGTCGGTGGCGGTAAATCCAGTATCGTTTACCTCATCAAACGCGGTTTGGAGGCACATACGCGCACTGAGGCGGGTGCCATCTATGCTATCAAGGATTGCCCAATGCATGAGGAGCCGCTGCACTTGATACCGAATGAACTGCGACCGGATGTCGAGCAGGAGTTTGGCCTCTACATCGAGGGTGATTTGTGCCCGCATTGCCGTTACATGATCGATAACCAGTATCAGGGACATATTGAAGATGTACCAGTCAAGCGCATGGCATTCAGTGAAAAGTATCGAGTGGGAGTCGGAACTTTTACGCCTTCCGACCCGAAATCTCAAGATATAAGCGAATTAGTAGGAGGGATAGATCTTTCTACCATTGGTGACGTTGGTGTTGAAAGCGATCCACGCGCATATCGTTTCGATGGCGAGTTAAACATTGCCAATCGGGGAATAATGGAATTCGTAGAAATGTTAAAGACGGACGAGAAATTCCTCTACGTCCTGCTCACCCTCAGCCAGGAACAGAACATCAAAACCGGGCGCTTCAGCATGATCTACGCTGACGAAGTCGTCGTCAGCCACACCAACGAACACGAATATCAATCATTCGTAGGCAACAAGAAGTCGGAAGCCTTGCAGGACCGCATCATCCTGGTCAAGGTACCCTACAACCTGCGCGCCTCGGATGAAGTCAAAATCTACGAGAAACTGATCAAGCAGAGTGCGTTACAGAACGTACATATCGCCCCCTACACGTTGCGTATCGCCAGCGTCTTCGCCGTCCTCTCACGGCTGGAGCCTTCCAAGAAAGCCGGCATGAGCTTGATGAAGAAGCTCAAGCTCTATGATGGAGAGGACATTGAAGACTTCAAGCAAAAGGACGTCAAGGAGTTGCAGGAAGAAGCGGTACGCGAAGGCATGGATGGCATTTCACCACGTTACGTCATCAACCGCCTCTCCAACGCGCTCGTCAAACAGAACACGACCTGCATTAACCCCATCGACGCACTGCGTGCTCTCAGAGACGGACTCGATCAGCATACCAGCATCACCCGAGAGGAACGCGAGCGCTACCTGAACCTGATCAGCGAGGCGCGTAAAGAGTACGATGACATGGCCAGGAAAGAGGTGCAGCGAGCCTTCGTCTACTCCTACGAGGAGTCCGCGCGGACCCTGCTGAACAACTACCTCGACAACGTCGAGGCATACTGCAACAAGACCAAAATGCGTGATCCCATCACCGACGAGGAGATGGAGCCTGATGAGCAGTTAATGCGCTCGATCGAAGAGCAGATTGGCATTACAGAGAACGCGAAGAAATCTTTCCGCGAGGAGATCCTCATTCGCATCTCATCACTGGCACGCAAAGGGGCATCCTTCGACTACACCAGCCATGAGCGTTTGAAAGAGGCTATCGAGAAGAAACTCTTTGCCGACCTGCGCGACGTTGTCAAGATCACTACATCGACACGCACACCCGACAAGGAGCAGTTACGCAAGATCAACGAAGTTGTGGACCGTCTCATGACTGAGCATGGCTATTGTCACGTCTGCGCAAACGAAATACTGCGCTACACGGGTAGCCTGCTCAACCGCTAACATGCAAACAGGTTCGACCATATCATAAAAGGAGGGTGCTCGATGTCTGTCTCCCAGCACGACTGGTCATTGCACCGCAAGGGGCAGATCGACCAGGAACGCCACAAAGAGAAGATCCGCGAGGCGATCAAGAAAAATTTAGGCGATATTGTGAGCGAAGAGAGCATCATCTTATCAGATGGCAAGAAGATGGTGCGCGTCCCCATTCGCTCTCTCGAGGAGTACCATTTCCGCTACGACCCTGGTCGTCAGCAGCATGCCGGTCAGGGCAACGGTAAGAGTAAGGTCGGCGATATCGTGGCGCAGGACCCACGTCCCGGCAAGGGCAAAAAGGGTGATGCGGGCAAAGACCCAGGCTACGATTACTACGAGGCCGAGATTACCATGGAAGAGCTGGCGGCTATGATCTTTGAGGATTTGGGGTTGCCCAACCTCGAACAGAAACGCCAGCAAGAACTCCAGACCGACGCAGTACGTTTTACCGACGTCCGCAAAAAAGGTCCACTCACCAACCTCGACAAGAAGCACACCATCCTGGAGAATATGAAACGTAACGCCGCCAAAGGCGATGCCAAGTTCAAGGATATCAAATCTGAGGATTTGCGATTTAAAGTGTGGGAACCCACGATACGCTATCAATCGAATGCAGTCGTTATGGCGATGATGGACGTCAGCGGGTCAATGGGCGAATTCGAAAAATACATCGCTCGTAGCTTTTACTTCTGGATGGTACGCTTCCTGCGCACAAAGTATAACAACGTCCAGATCGTCTTCATCAGCCATCATACCGAGGCGAAAGAAGTCACAGAGGAAGAGTTCTTCCACAAAGGCGAGAGCGGTGGCACGCAGGTCTCGTCGGCATACGAACTGGCGCTGGATATCATCAAAGCCCGCTACAACCCGGATGACTGGAACATTTATCCCTTCCACTTCTCCGATGGTGATAATTTGCCATGGGATAACGACCGCTGTGTACAGTTGGTCAACAAGTTAATGGAACTTTGCAACATCTTTGGCTACGGCGAGATTCGCGAGGGGCATTATCGCTCACCCAGCACACTCATGTCGGCCTACAACAAGCTTACCGATAAGAAGTTTATCGCCGTAACCATCTCAGACAAAAAAGAGGTCTATCCTGCGCTGCGCAAATTCTTTGCCCAGCGAGACCCCATTCCTACACGCTAAGGAGCTTATCATGGCCGATAGCGATATCGAGCGCCTGCGTGACGCAATAGATCATGCCTGGGAGGAGGCCAATGACTTTGGGCTTGACCCCTTCCCTACGCACTTCGAGCTAGTCCCGGCAACCATCATGTACGAATTTGCTTCGTACAGCCTACCGGGACGATTCAGCCACTGGACGCATGGGAAAGCCTACCACAGGCAAAAAATGCAATATGACTTCGGTTTGAGCAAAATCTATGAGATGGTAATTAACACCAATCCCAGCTATGCCTTCCTGATGGACATGAACGACCTCTTGCAAAACACTTTTGTCGCGGCACACGTCTTCGGGCACACCGACTTTTTCAAAAACAACGCCTACTTCCAACACACCTCGCGCCGCATGATCGACAAAGTCAGCATCCATGCCGAGCGTATCGCCAAATACGAGTTCGATCATGGCAAAGCAGAAGTCGAGCATTTCCTGGATGCTGTCCTCGCCATCCAGGAGCATGTAGACTACAATCTGCTGATTCGCGAGAATGAACCCACAAGAGAGGGCGAGAAGCCCATCACTAAACCGACAAGTGAATACGATGATCTCTGGGGCCTGGATAAAAAGGCGAAAAAGGCCGAAGAGGAACGTGACAAGCGTCCAGGCAAACCACCCAAATTCCCGGAAAAACCCGAGAAGGATCTCCTGCTCTTCTTGATACGCCATGCACCTCATCTGCAGCCCTGGCAGCGCGACATCATCGAGATCGTACGTACGGAGATGCTCTACTTCGTACCAATGATGCAAACCAAAACCATGAATGAGGGCTGGGCCTGCCTCCGGGGCGAAAGTCTTGTTCTTACTGAGCGGGGATTGCTACGTTATGATGCATTGCATGACTTGCTCGCAAAGGGCGAATCAGTGGCAGTGGATAGCGGCAATGGAGCACGCGACAAAATCACAGATCGGCATATCCGCCGTGACGCACCCACTCTCCGCCTGCGTACACGCCGTGGTCTAGTATTAGAGGGTGCCGAAGAGCATAAGCTCAGTATCGGCCCAGACCAATGGATTGCGCTGAAAGAGGTGAAGGTTGGGCAACGAATTCCATTGAGCGTTGGCGATAATATTTGGCCTGAACAATTTGTGCCCATCTTGCAACCTATTCAAATACGTACGATCATGAAGGATATAACCTTAATGGCCAAAGTTAGCAAAGAGACTGTATATCGTTCGATCAGAGGTGAAACAGTTGCTGGGACAGATCGGATTGCCGCTGCTATTCAAACTACTGGTTATACATTTGGTCATAGCGGTAAACCAATTTACAAGCGTCGCCTGCCACTCGTCGCACCCACCTATGTCACTGAATCATTTGCCGAATTCCTTGGCTATCTCGTCGGTGATGGCAACATCCACACCTCGAAGAGCGCCATCGGCTATACGACTGGCGACCGCGAACTGGCAGACCGCTATGCCGCGCTCGTTACCGAACTTTTCTCCATCGAGGCAGTGCCGTTCTGGGACGCCAGAACCATAAACGGCAAAGGCGGCCGGTGGCGCGTTGTCTTCTATTCAGCGAACGTGCTTGACCTGCTCCAATCGCTGGGTATTGATCTGCAAGCGAAGGCGCGCCAAAAACGTATACCCGATGTCATCCTGCGTTCACCCAAACCAGTCGTGAGTGCGTTCTTGCGTGCGTACTTCGATTGCGATGGCTGTGCATCGGTAAAACAAGGTGTGATTTTATCCACTTTCAGTGATGAAATCGCCTCGACATTGCAGATTTTGCTGCTGAACTACGGCATCCTTACACGCCGTCGCGGACCTAATGTGTGGATTAGCAGCAGCTCAGCAAGTGTTTTTGCACAAGAGATTGGCTTCAGCCTTGCCCGTAAGCGAGTAAACCTGGAGCAGTATCTTGCGAGCCATCGCTGGTTCATCAGAGAAGACCCCACAGACGAAGTAATCAGCATCGAACATGACGTAGCCGATGTGTATGATATAACGGTGGATCGTTCCCATCGCTACGTTGCCAATGGCATGCTGCATCACAACAGCATCTGGCACTCGCGCATCATGCGCCGGATGGGCGACCGCGGCATCATTTCTGACTCCGAGACTATCGAATTTGCCCAATTGCACTCAGGTGTCCTCTCACCGTCACGCACCTCGCTCAACCCCTACTACCTGGGCTTCAAAATGTTCGAGGACATCGAGCGCCGTTGGGACGATCCCACCAAAGAGGAACAAGAGCGCCTGGGGCGCAAGCCTGGCTTGGGTCGTCAGAAAATCTTCGAGGTGCGCGAGTTAGAAAGTGACGTCTCTTTCCTGCGTAACTACCTGACCGAAGACCTCGTCAAGGAGCTTGACCTCTACCTCTACAAGAAGGAAGGCGATGAGTGGGTCATCGTCGAAAAAAACTGGGAGAAAGTCCGTGACACCATTGTTGCCAGCATGACCAATTTTGGTCGCCCTTACCTCGTGGTAGACAACGGTGACTACCGGGGCAATCGCGAACTCTATATCAAGCATCTCTATGAAGGGCAGGAACTCGACCTGGTCTACGCGGAGAAGACGCTGCAGCACGTCTACTTGTTGTGGGGCCGTCCCGTTCACCTGGAGACGGTATACGAAGGCAAACGCATCCTGCTCTCCTACGATGGCGAGCGCAATAGCAAAAGCACATTAGAAAAATGATCTTTGCCTGGCTGACTGCCAGCCAGGCAAAGATCATGCTTTATCTCGTGGTAGTGGCAGAGTAAACCAGAAGGTAGACTCTTCTCCCTGGGTGCTCTGCACACCAACCTGCCCCTGATGTTGCTCAATAATGGTCCGGCAAATGTGTAATCCAAGCCCTAACCCACCGGCGGAACCACTCTGCACCTTAATTCTCTCCACCTGGTAAAAGCGTTCCCAGATAGATTGCTGCTCCTCAGCGGACAATCCCGGCCCCTCATCATGCACCGAAACGCGGGCCATCTGTCCCTCGACCGCCAGGGAAACCTCAACAGGCCGATCAGCCGATGAGTACTTGAGAGCATTGCTCACGTAGTTAGTGACAACCTGTCCGATACGCTCAGCATCTGCGACCACGGGAACGGTTGCCCCCGCAGGCATGTGTAGATGAATAGTGCGTGCGGGGGCAACCTGGCGCTGATCCTCCACAGCATCACGAACAATGGCAGCCAAATCGCAGGGTTCCGGTTTCAAGGCTATCTTATTCGCCTGGATACTCGCGACATCCAGCAGGTCCGCAACCAGTCGGTTCTGTAGCTTTACCTGGCGCTCCGCTCGGTCGAGCAGATTTTGTACCAATTCAAGTTTACTTGCCAGGTCGTCGGCAAATGTCCCGTCCTCGTGAACGCTTTTATTCAACTGGCGCTTTGCCAATTGAATGTTGCCATTGATCGCCGTAAGCGGCGTCCTCAACTCGTGACCGGCCATGCCGAGAAACGCATCCATGCGCCGATTAGCTTCACGCAAGGCCAGCTCATTTGCCTGAGCTTTTGCTCGTTCGTAAAGCAGACGCTCACGCTCGATTACCAGGGCGGCAAGCTTCGCTATAGCCTCAGCCAGTGCCTTCTCTTCATCAGTATATTCATGCGCTACACCGCCATAATCCAACGAGAGGAGGCCGACCAGTTGATCACCTACGAACATCGGTGCAACCAATACCCCACTGACATCAAATGGGTTGGGTTGATCAAAGAACGGCGGCTGCATCTTGTCGAGGGTTAATACTTCATTTGCGCGTAGGCGAGAGACAAGTTCAGGATAAGGGTTGTCATCGAGACGACCATATTGTTGCTGGCTGGTCCACCACTGGCGCTGCTGCTCAGTCGAAAGTCCAACCACCACAATAGGACGCAGCATATTCGTCTCCGGCTCTACTGCGACCAGGCTAACACGTTGGCAGCCCAGGACGCTGCAAGTCAGTACAGCCAATCGCTGCACTACTTCAGCCGCTGCTTCTGGTGTTTGCTCCTTTACAGCCGGATACTCCCTCACAGAGTCTGCTTCCACAGGTACCTGCACAAGGGCCTTTGCCATCTCTACCAGCGCATTCAGCGCGTCGTGAGTACGTCGTTCCAGTTGTCGCCGCTCTGTGACATCGCGGAAGACACAGATGGCACCGATGGGGTACCCTCCGAAGGAGTACACAGGTGCTCCGGTGACGTTCAACTGTACCTCGTCCCCACTCTGCATAGGCAGAATGACATCCATCGCATTCGCGCTCGTCAATACCTCACCGTTCAGAATCCGCGAAAGCGGCGATTGCTCTGCGGGTAGAATCTGACCATGCTCATCGAGCATGACCAGCGAGGGTCTCTGCTCACGCCGTAAGCGCAGCGAGAATTTCGCTTTTGGTTTAGTCTCAAGTGCAAAAAGTCTTCGTGCAGCGGCATTTGTGCGCAGAATATGCCCAGTATCGTCGTAGACGATTACACCGTCGGCCATCGCTTCAAAGGTTGCCTCCAGTTCACTGGCCCGCTCCTGCTCCTCTTGTTCAGCAACGTGGGCGCGACGTCGTGCAGATTCACGCTGGCCAGTAATCAGGGCAATAATAACCCCTGAAAAGAAGAACGGCGCAATCGGCAATACAGCATCCCAGGTGGTAAGGTTCAGGTTTTGAAAAGTGGGAAGTATAGTATCCCAGGTGGTAAACTTCAGGCCTTGAAAAGCAGGGATATAAAAATAGGCAAGAGTTGCCGTACTCATAAGTGCGGATAAGACTGCAGGTCCAATACCCCAAATCAGTGCAATCACAATCACCGCTAACAGCAAAGGCCCCTCGAAGAAGTAGAAATTGGGGAACAAGCGTTGTAACCACAGAACGCCTAGCGATATTAACCCAAAAAAAGGTATACAGAACAAATAACCGGTCAAAGGCCGACGCCACCAGGACACCGGAGCACCACGGCGTTTGCGCATCTCTGCCTGCTGTTGAAGACGCACAACCGCAAAAGGTCGGCCTCCACGGTCTGTAAATGCTTCTTTCCTGCTCATCTTTCCTCCTGCACAGGTTTTCTTCACTGATGAAGTATAACTTGCCAGGAGGGTTTAAGGCAAACTCGACTGTATTACCAGTACCGCTCCTCTTTCCACGGATTAGCGCGATTATGGTAGCCACGCCGCTCCCAGAAACCGGGGAGGTCCTGCTGCATAAACTCCAGGCCATCGAGCCACTTCGCACTCTTGTACGCGTACAGCCTCGGCACGAGCAGGCGCACCGGACCACCGTGATCAGCCTCCAGGTCTTGCCCATCGTGCTTAATCACAATCATCACATCATCATCATCCAGGTCAGAGAGGGGCAAATTGGTCGTGTAGCCCGTCCATGAGTGTGCCATCACAAACTTCGCACTCGGCAGAGGACTGGCACGCCGCAAAATCTCGCGGATGTGTACACCTTCCCAGGTATTATCGTAGCGGCTCCACGACGTCACACAGTGAAAATCAGTTGTCAGCGTCGTGCGTGGCAGAGCTAGAAATTCCTCCCACGTCAATTCAAAGGGGTTTGCCACCTCCCCGCTGATCTTCAGCTTCCAATCTGTTGGTAGACCGCCTGGTGTGCGCTCATAACTCAACACAGGCCACTTTTTAGTCAGGTATTGTCCGGGTGGAAGACGATCTTTGCCACCAGGACGCTTCTCAATCGCAGGTGAAGATTTCTTAGTAAACCATTGCATGAGAAAAGTGCTCCTTATACTTGTTTCTATTTAGCATGATATAGTATCGAGGGAAAATGAACAGTTGCAAACTACCTGGGAGAACACTACAATAGAATAGAATATTCCGTGTAGGGGCGTGAGCTTGCTTCCGCCCTCGATGACAACGGCCATCTCATTTTTAATTGGCGTAGTGGCGGGGCTTGCCCCCGCCAGGAGAGGCTATTTTATGAACATTTTTCTTATCGCCTTGATCGGTACACTCATCGTCATGATCATTCTTGTTATTGGACGGCTCGGCTTTGGTCGTCGCGAAGCGTTCAATGCAGCACGCTTCTTCCGTTGGTTCGCGTGGTACTTCGTGATGAATTTTGTCCTCAGCCTGCTCATCCTCTACTTCAGCCAGCCAGCCTTGACCGGCCCTTTCGGTGGCTGGCAATGGATCTTCACGCCACTGGTCATCAGCAGCGTCGCGAACTTGTTTGCCTTTGCTCGTCCGGCGCTCGGCGTCCTGGAAGAAGCCTCTGCCGCCAGTCAGGGACGTGTCCGCTCGACACGTAGTACCCCTACCCCTACCCAGCTTCCAGCGAAGGCTTCGCGGGGAGCCATTGCTGCAGGTATCTTTGGGCTTGTGGTGGTAGGTGTTCTCGGTATTGTTGTCAGTGGTTTGATCGTCGTCTTCACCACCTGGTTTGATAGCAATGCGAAGGCACTAGCAGCGATCCCCAATATCAAGATTGAGTCATCCCCAGTCTTGCCACCCACCGATCCTCGTCACATCGTCCTGGTCAGTCAGAGCGTGGCCTCTTACAAAGGCCAGCAGATACTGGGCTCTAATGGGCAGAACCTCGGTTCAACCTACAGCATTGATCCCAATAGCTACGTCCTGCAATCCATCGATCACCATCTTTACTATGCTGCACCACTGATGTACAACAACCTCTTTGCCAACCTTGCCAGTCCGACAACTCCTGGCTTCGTTGTGGTCGATGCTGAAAACCCGCAGGCCATCCCCGAGCTGTTTACCAATCAGGTTCAACCCGGAAGCTCGATCGCCTATCTTCCAGGCGCATTACTCAATCAGGACTTGCTGCGCCATGTCTATCTGAGTGGCTACACGTATGGTCGGCTCGTTGATCCTACCCTCGAACTTGACGATAGCTTTCATCCCTACTGGACGATCTCATTGATGCAACCCACACGCGGCTATACCGGCGACGTCCTCAGTGAAGTGCTCATCGTCGATGCGCACACTGGTATCATCAAAGATTATCAGCCGCAGGATGTACCTGCCTGGGTAGATCGCGTCATGCCGGCCGATACCGTCACCCAATACCTGACATGGTGGGGACTCTATCACGCCGCACCCTGGTTTAACCCCTCTGGCATGGGACAGCAGTCACCAGCCAGCAATCCAGAGTTGCTCTATAACAACGTCGATCAACCAGTCTGGCTTGTACCGATGACCTCTGCATCAGCAAACGATAACTCGAGTACAGGAGTCTTCCTCTTCGATACGCACAAGAACGAAGGACACTTCTATCCACTGGCAGGTCTGGGCATTGGCAACAATGTGAGCGATACCATCCAATCGACCCGCGCCAACATTCGTGGCTACACTGTCGTCAGTATTCGCCTATACCAGATCTATAACACGCCGACCTGGGTCGCCATTTTTGTCCAATCGACGAATAGCGGTGACATTTTCCAGGACGTGGGTATTGTGGATGCGAGGAACCTGAACGGAAGCAACGTACAGTTCGAGCCAACGCTCACGGCGGCATTGCAGGACTATCAACAATGGCTGACTCAACAGGGCAGTAATGGGAGCACGTCTACCGGCGGAACGACACAGACCGTAATGGGCAAAGTGTTGCGCGTCTCTTCGGTCCAACAAGGCACCAACACCATCTACTACATCCAGATTGCCGGACAAGCAAAAATCTTCACTGCCAATTTGTCGCTCTCACCCAAACTGCCTCTGGTGCAGCCTGGTGATACGGTCACGGGCAGTTACCTGAATACCGGAGGAACCGTAGTGAACTTCACCAGTTTCGATGACTCCAGTATCAATCTTGGTCCCACGATAAATCGGGGACCTACACCTACACCCGGCACGCTGCCCACGCCTACTCCGGGTGTCTTACCCACACCAACGCCTAAACCGTAACGCACTGCTATCATAGATAGGTTCACGCAACATGCACCACGATCACGCTGATATTGTCATGACCTCCACCATTCAATGCTGCCTGGATCAACCGGGTAGTTGCTTGCGATGGAGAGGAGTTAGAGCTTTGCAAGATCCCTTGAATGTCCGGGTCACGCACCATCTCCCATAGGCCATCAGAGCAGAGTAGCAGGCTGTCACCAACTTGCAGTGGCACGCTGAACGTATCAACTTCCACTGATTCGCGCTCGCCCAGGCAGCGATAAATTTCGTTGCGCCTGGGATGTGTATAGATCTCATCGACCTGGATCATCTTCTCTTCCACCAGGCGAGCAACAACTGAGTGATCACGTGTTATTTGTGTGAGCCCATCGCACTGACGATAGAGATAGGTACGGCTATCGCCCACATTCACAATGTAGGCATTCGTCCCCACAACCAGCGCAGAGGTCATCGTCGTCCCCATGAACTTCTTCTCCTGCTGGTTGCGCTCATGCACCGCGAGATTGGCATGATATGTTCCATCTGCCAGCAGCGTCTCAAATACTTCTTCACTTCCCAGGTTGTAGCGTACAGTGGGTAACACGACCTCACTCAAAACCTGGATCGCCAGCTGACTGGCCTCCTGTCCACTCGCATGGCCTCCCATTCCATCTGCCACCACAAACAAGCCTGCTGGCAATAACCTGCCATGATCGGGATAAGTACCGTGTAACGCCAGGATACTATCCTCATTGGGCTTATTTCTCCGCCTGATACCGGGGTCTGAACCACTTCCCACTACCAGATCTATGTCACTCGCTTGCAGTTGTTGTCTGGCAGCAGGTGTCTCTAGCTCGATAGTCTCCTGCAGATAGATTGACCGTATCGCAATCTCTGTTTGGTGCTCACTTAATTCGTCCGTGACGCCAGTGGCAGGTATAAGATGAATGCGGCATCCTATATGTCGACCCACTGCTGGCCGAGAGAACGCAGTGTCGATGGTTGGCAGAGGTTCTGTTGTCATGCGTAGGGGAGCGGGCGGAGGCAAGCTCACGCCACTAAGATGTCTCAATACAGGTTTCACTCCTACTAGTATCTTGCTTCCTAGGGCTTCCCAGGGCTATACACGTCGCACAAAGCGGTTTGGAACTCTCTCACATACAGCGATGCAGTTTAGGAAAGGTGATATAGTAGTCATACTACTCTCTAATCTTGACACTTTACGCATAAGTGTCCATCAATATAGCAGAAAAGTACCACATACGGAGCGGGAGCTTAACCCGGTGATATCTCTTTTTGAGGCTATGCAAACTGTGTATAACATGTTATGATTCAGTCTAGAGAGGCAGAAAACTCCATATGTGGGAGGACAGGTAACGCATGGCCCACTACTTTACACGTGAAGAGGCTGAGGCGCTATTGCCCGAGATTACGATTGTGCTTCGCAAAATTCAGGAACAACGCAAGGTGATGCAGCAAAGCGAGGAGGAACTAGGTAGCCTGCGTATACAGGCCATGGGCAATGGACATCACCTGCATGAGCGCATGGTCGGTTTGCAGCGGAACCTGGCGCGGCACATTCAGACATTGCAAGCATTGGTCAACGATTTGCACGATTTCGGTTGTGAGTTGAAAGACGCCGACAGCGGGCTGATCGATTTTCTCAGCCTGCGCAAAGGTCGTGAAATCTACCTGTGCTGGCGTTTGGGCGAAGAACGCATCAATTACTGGCATTACCTAGACACCGGCTTTGCTGGTCGCCAACCGCTATAGCGATGATGACCACGATCAGGAATGCACTGGAGCAAGGGGTACGCATGCTAACAAGGCAAGAGCGGACCAGCAGCGGGTATACCTGTCCCCCAGACAGGGTTCCGCAAGGGACCACCCATCCACCCCACCCCCCGCTCGCCCCTATGAGGGATGCTCAAGTCTTATTAGCGCATGTCCTGCATGTAGAACGAGCCACGCTCTATGCCTATCCCGAGCGTGTACTTTCTACAGAGCAAGAGCAACAATTCCGCATGCTCATCGAGCGTCGTGAGCGTGGTGAGCCTGTGGCTTATCTGACCGGTCACAAAGAGTTTTATGGTCTCGATTTTCTCGTTGACAGGCGAGTACTGATCCCCCGACCGGAAACCGAATTCCTGGTCGAGACTGCGCTAGGTCTCCTTCGCAATATACTGAGCACAGGTCGAGTGCCGGTTGTAGCCGATATTGGAACGGGTAGTGGCGTAATCCCCATCACTTTAGCGGTACAAGAGCCACGCATCCCCTATCTATATGCCAGCGACATCTCAGCGGAGGCGCTAGATGTTGCGCGCCTCAACTGCCAGCTTCACCACGTAGAATCGCGTATCCGTTTGGTGCAAGGCGACCTCCTGTCCCCCCTGCCGGGCCCCATCGACCTACTAACCGCAAACCTGCCATACGTGGGAACGGCTGAAATGAACCTGCTCACTCCCGATGTCCGAGCATATGAACCGCACCTCGCACTCTTCAGTGGTCCTTATGGACTAGACCTTTTGCATCGTTTGCTCATCGAGGCGAAGCAGTCAGATATACTTGCCAGAGGGGCGATAATAGTCTTGGAGATTGGCTATCAGCAGCGCGAACCATTGACAGAGTTAATACATGAACTTTGGCCGCGGGCGATTGCAACATTTAGGAAAGATTATGCCAACTGGGATCGCGTATTACAAATCACGCTCCCTGAGTAATGGAGGTGCAGAGGTGTCCCTCGAATACCTTCCTTATTATGCGTGTTTATGTACAATGAAGATAAGACGTGATAAAGCGGAATGGGGAACAAACAATCTCACTAGCAGGAGGAGTCTCTTTCTATGACTCAAGCAAGTATCTTCCTCCACCTACTGTTTCTCACCATTAATCTACCTGACATAGTGATGCTCTTGCTTGGTGGTGGTTGCGCATTTGTGTTAGCCTATATGCTCACATTTGCAGTAGGAGCCTTTTGCCGCAAAGTAGGTTGGCTCGATCGCCCAGCAGCACGCAGGGTACATAACAAAGCTGTCCCGCGTCTGGGCGGAGTCGCCATATTCTTAGCGTTTCTCATCGCTTCACTGCTGTTTTACAACCCAGGTCCCAGTCTCAATCCACATGCTCACGAAGTCACCATCTACTGGTTGCTCATCGCTGCCGGGGCACTTATGGTGCTCGTCCATGCCTACGATGACGTCATGGGACTAAAGCCTTGGGCAAAATTGCTGGCTCAGACAGTAGCGGTTATCGTGATTCTTGCTCCATTGGGAAGGGAATTCAACGGCATCCTCTTATTCACATTCAATAACCCCTTTGGCCGAGACATCGTTCAGCATGGGGCACCCTGGTATCTGCAACCCACCTTCTTTCTCATTGTTCATGATACCACCATTCGGCTTGCAGCCATCCCCGCCGTCTTGTTCACCTGGTTCTGGATTACAGGTATGATGAATACCGTCAACCTCATTGATGGATTGGATGGGTTAGCGGCAGGTGTAGTAGCAATTGCAGCACTCTTCATCACCATCATCAGCTTCATCTTGCAGCAGTACAGCATCGCTATCCTCTCCGCCATCTTCACAGGTGCTGTACTTGGCTTCCTGCCGCATAACTGGAATCCGGCAAAGATTTTCATGGGCGATAGCGGTGCTATGTTTCTTGGTTTAGGTCTGGCAGTTCTCTCAATCATGGGAGGTGCGAAGATAGCCCTCGCTTTTACAGTGCTAGGTGTGCCTATTCTCGATGTTGCGGTAGTTATGATCAATCGCATTCGCCGTGGTCAGTCACCGCTCCATTATGACAAAACCCACCTGCACTACCGTCTGATGGCAACCGGGTTGAGCACCAGGCAAATTTGCTATGTGTTCTATGGCCTCACATTCATGTTTGGCCTACTAGCTTTAGGCCTGCCGCGCATCTTCAAATTCGTAGGCATCCTGCTGTTGCTGCTCACCATGGCAGCCCTGGTCTACTGGATCGACTATCGCCAACGTCAACGCGGAGTGCAAATCAAGTTGGGTGGCCCCGATCCGGAACCTAAGGGTGGCGATGAGGAACCTCCAGACGCTGGAGCGGGTGATGATAGACAGGATGCACCTTCTGCATACGGCTGGGGCACGGCGGGCGACCACAAGGGCCCACCCATCCACCCCACACCCCGCTCGCCCCTACGGATTGACCGCTTGCAAAGACGAAGATAACGACTGGGATAGCTGTTCTCCCGACTGGGTTTCGGCGTGGTCGCCTGCTGCCCATGCAGCCTGCTCGATGAACATCCTCTTGAGAAACTGACCCGTAAATGACTCTTCGTTCTCGGCAACCTCCTCCGGTGTGCCCTGCGCGATGACCTCACCGCCTGCATCGCCACCTCCCGGCCCCAGATCGATGATCCAGTCGGCGCACTTGATCACTTCCAGGTTGTGCTCAATCACCACAATCGAGTTGCCAGCATCGACGAGGCGCTGCAACACCTGCAGCAGACGGTCCACATCAGCGAAGTGCAATCCGGTCGTTGGCTCATCCAGAATATACATCGTGCGACCAGTCGCTCGACGTGCCAGTTCTGTCGCCAGCTTAACGCGCTGCGCCTCACCACCAGAGAGCGTTGTAGCGGGCTGGCCCAGACGCATATATCCCAGGCCAACGTCGTTCAGTGTCTTCATTTTGTTGTAGATCGAAGGCACATTCGCAAAGAAGTCGAGCGCCTCCTCCACCGTCATGTCAAGCACGTCGGCGATGTTCTTGCCCTTATAGTGAATTTCCAGGGCCTCGCGGTTGTACCTTTTACCTTTGCACACCTCGCACGGCACATACACATCTGGCAAGAAGTGCATCTCAATCTTGACGATGCCTTCGCCCTTGCACGCTTCACATCGCCCACCCTTCACATTGAATGAGAAGCGGCCCGGCTGATAACCGCGCAGTCGTGCTTCCGGCACCTGTGCAAACAGTTCGCGTATGCCTGTGAAGGCATTGGTATAAGTCGCGGGATTAGAGCGCGGTGTGCGACCGATGGGCGATTGATCGATATCGATCACCTTGTCCAGGTATGCTATGCCTTCGACAGCATCATGGGCACCTGGCTTATCGTGAGCACGGAAGAAGACGTGTGCCAGCTTCTGGTACAGAATATCGGTGATCAGTGTACTCTTGCCAGAACCGGAGACACCCGTGACCACTACAAACTTGCCCAGAGGAATGTCTACAGTGATATTCTTGAGGTTATTCTCTCGTGCTCCCTTGATCGTCAGCACACGTTCGTTACCGTTACGCCGTTGCGCAGGCATCTCGATCTGTCGTCGCCTGGCCAGGTAATCGCCGGTCAGCGAGTTCCTATTAGCCACAATATCATGAAAGGTCCCTTCCGCTACAACCCTGCCGCCGTGCTCACCTGCCCCGGGGCCGATATCGATGATGTAGTCGGCGGCCCGCATTGTCTCTTCATCATGCTCGACTACCAGCAAGGTGTTTCCCAGATCACGCAGGCGCGTCAGTGTCTTGATCAAACGCTCATTATCGCGCTGGTGCAGTCCGATGCTCGGCTCGTCGAGAATGTAGAGTACACCCATCAGACCAGACCCGATCTGTGTTGCCAGGCGGATACGTTGCGCCTCGCCACCGGAGAGGCTGGCGGCTGCCCGGTCCAGCGTGAGATAATCCAGGCCGACATCTACCAGGAACTGCAGACGAGCACGAATCTCTTTTAATACCTGCCGGGCGATAAAACGTTCACGCTCGCTTACCTCGTCCTCCAACTCCTGGAAGAAGCGTTGCGCTGCCAGGATTGAGAGACCTGACACCTGCACAATATTCCGACCGTCCACGGTGACAGCCAGCACCTCTGGCTTCAGCCGGGCGCCATGACAATCAGGACAAACACGCGCCGACATATAGCCTTCGATCTCCTCGCGGATGCTTTCGCTCTCGGTCTGCTTGTAGCGTCGATCAAGGTTGGGAATGACACCCTCAAAGTTGGTGGTATAACTGCGTGTGTGACCATGCTGCGGCGTGTAGCGAATTGTCAACGGATCAGATGTGCCATACAGCACTTTCTGGCGCTGGTCCTCGGTCAGGTCACGCCAGGGAGTATGCAGGCTGAAGTCGTACTTCTTCGCCAGAGCTTCCAGGATCGATGCATGCCATTGGCTGCCATTAACAACCTTGCTCCACGGCGCTATCGCCCCCTCGAGCAGGCTCAATTCAGGATGGGTCACAACCAGTTCCGCATCGATCTCCTGCTGTGTGCCAAGCCCCGTACAGGTGGGACACGCGCCATGTGGGCTGTTAAAGCTAAAGGTACGTGGAGCGATCTCCGGCAAGCTGATACCGCAGTAGACGCAAGCAAGCTTCTCTGAAAAAAGTATCTCCTCACCATCGATGATAGAAACCAGCACCACACCACCACCCAGTTTTAAGGTCGTTTCCAACGAATCTGAGAGTCGCTGCCTGAATGCCAGGTCGACATCCTCCTGCTTGGAGCCCACCTGGGTCTCCGTCCCATCTTCAGCCTCCGCTGACCTCTTTTCAGCGTTGACGTCGTACAACATAGGACGTTCAGCCACACGCCTCAATGATGGTTGCTTATAGACTCCATCTGCCGGTGCAGGGAAGCGCAAAGGAGATACCCGGTCATCTCCCTCGATAAATCGGGGAGCTACGGGTTGGTGTGTCACCGCTTTCTGGCCCTTGCGCAAGACCAACCGGTCAACGACGACCTCGATGGTATGTTTTTTCTGCTTATCCAGCTCGATTTCGTCGCTCAAGTCCATGATGTTGCCATCGACACGCACACGCACATACCCTGCCCTGCGCATCTCCTCAAAGATGCTCTTATACTCGCCCTTGCGTCCCTGCACCAATGGCGCAAGCAGCATGATCCGTGAGCCTTCGGGCAGATTAAGCACAGCATCAACGATTTGCTGCACCGTTTGCCGGCTTACCTCTCGTCCGCAGTTAGGACAGTGAGGATGACCAATGCGTGCATACAGCAGGCGCAAGTAGTCATAAATCTCGGTGACCGTGCCCACCGTCGAGCGTGGATTGTGCGTGGTCCCCTTTTGATCGATAGAGATAGCAGGTGAGAGGCCGTCGATGTGATCAACGTCGGGCTTCTCCATCTTGTCCAGAAACTGCCGTGCATATGCCGAGAGCGACTCGATATAGCGACGTTGGCCTTCGGCAAAAATAGTGTCAAAGGCCAGGCTACTTTTCCCCGAGCCGGAGAGGCCAGTAATCACAACGAGTTGATCACGCGGTATCGTGACATCTATATTTTTCAGGTTGTGCTCGCGAGCACCACGAATCACAATTTTATCTTGGGACATGCAGTTGAACCATCCACCGTTTTTTGATACAAACGTTCGAGTCACTACTACTATACAATACAATCAATGTCAAGAGCAAATGGGAATGGAGAAGATGTAGGATACCTCTCCCCTAGACGGGGGCCCGGTTTATCGCGCCATCGGGGCAGGGTGGGGCTGACCTCTGATGCACACGTACAACAAACGAAACGTACCCTGCACATAATAAAACACCATCCCACTAGCCTTTATTTCCTATTCAATAACGACCTCCGTTAAAGAGTATAATGAAAGTAGGCACAACACTTCATCCTGTGTCCTGGGGTCTTCTCTTACAGAGGCCCACCTGTTACATTTAGACAAACACAAAAGAAGACATACATATGGAGAAACCCTTGGAGCCTGAAATCGATTTTGAGAAGCGATATCGCCTTGTACGTGAAGTTATCGAAATGGCTGTCCTCACAATCTTGATGTTCCTGATCGTCCAACTCGCCGTACAGAACTACTTTGTCGAAGGCACGAGTATGGAACCTAACCTGCACGATCAGGAACGTATCCTGGTAGATAAATGGACCTATCTCTTCCACTCACCTGCTCGTGGTGATGTCATTGTCTTCGTAGCTCCCCCTGATCCCACACAAGATTACGTCAAGCGCATCATCGCCGTACCCGGTGATACCCTGACAATCAATAATACTATCGTCATCGTCGATGGTGTCAGCTTGCAAGAGCTCTATGTTGACCCCAAACGGCAGGGGAACCCCTATTTCAATAACGTGATTCACAACATGATAATTCCTCCTGGCAAATACTTCGTGCTCGGCGACAATCGTGATGGTAGCTCCGACTCGCGTGATTGGGGATTTGTACCACGTGAGAATATCATTGGGCGTGCCGCGCTCGTCTATTGGCCCTTCGGCGAGGACAATTATGGGCTTCTCCCCAACGAGTCCTTCGTCTTTGCCAACGTGCACCAGCCCGGAGAACCACCCTCATCATATCGTAGTGCAGGTGTATTCAATGCCAGCGGAGTACTACTCCTTGCTGCCGTGAGCCTGGTCATATTACTTCCACGCCGTGCGAGGCGACGGTGAGGAAACGGGCACCAGGCGCCTCAACGCCCCCTCTGCTACGCGCGACCTTTCGGGACCTGGGAGGCCTCGCGTTGGGCTTGCTGCAACACCGGTTGAATCTGCGGCCCAGCTAGAAAGTTCGTCCGCAGCGCCTCATCCCCGATGCCCTCTGCCAGCCCCTGGATGATCGTCGCCGCCTCAGCAAATGCGGTGCGCGCTTGCGCAGGCAAGCCAGCTGCCTCATACAACTTTCCCAACGCCGCCTGAATCTGCCATTGTTCTGCCGGCAACCCGAGGTCTGCTGCCACCTGGGCTGCCTCGCGCAAGTGGTCAATGGCCTGCTCACTCTGCCCTTCCCACGCTGCCAGCACTGCCAACGAGCGCAGGTAGGGAAGGCGGAAGCGCTGATTGGTCCCCAGACGTTCCCCGAGTCGTTGCACTTCTGCTCGCGCCTGACTCTCATCCCCTCCACGCAGTAAGGCTTCCGTTTCATACTGACGATAGAAATCCAGCACGATCAATGCCACATCAGAACTCTTGCGTACGGTGATGGCCTTCAAGGCATAGCGGTAAGCTGTTTCCCACTGCCTGGCCAGGGCATAGTGCATGCACAGCTGCGAAATGGCGGACACGCGCAATGGTCCGAGGTTTAACGACTCAGCAAGGCCTTCTGCCTCTTCGAGCGTGCTGCGCGCCTCTTCCCACTGCTGCAAGGCGTGATACGTCCTCCCCAGGGCAATGAGAACGCGCTGGAAGATTATCGTTGGAGGAAGGGTTCGCGCCAGCGCGACGGTATGTTGCATGAGCACGAGCGCCTCTTCATAGGCTCCCGCGTCCAGCAATCCATGCGTGAGGCAGATCGTACTATAGATGTGTGCCCAGCCGCTCTTGCTCTCTTGCGCGAGCGAAAGCGCTCTGCGGCCACTGCGAATGCTGTGCTGCACCTGACCAGCATGCACTTGTGCGAAAGCCAGGTGCGCCCAGCACAAGGCTTCTGACGCGCGATTCGTCAAGGGTTGGGTGGGTGGAGCGCCAATGGCAAAGGAGGGAAGTGAAAGCTCTTGCGAAGCGGCCTGCTCGGTGCCAAAGAGCGCATACAGCGCCAGAGATGCTTCCAGAGCGTGCATGGCCTCCTGAAAGTCTCCCGCACGAATATGGATCCATCCGAGCAAGGAGAGACTTCTGGCTTCCAGTTCCTGGTCGTTACTCGCTCGTGCCAGGGAGAGCGCCTGTTGTCCCTGTGGTAAGGCACTCGTTGGGTCCCCCCAAACAATGGCCGCGATCTGTGCCTGGTTCCACTCCGTTTCCACCAGCGCCCGCTGATCCTGACTGATCTGTGCCATGTGGCAGGCTTCCTCCAGCAGCGCCCGCACTGTTGGCTTGTCCTTCGACTGTTGGACAGCCAGGATCGCCAGACCATTCAGGGTCATGCTGACCAGCCTGGGCAGCTGCTGGTGTTGCGCATAGGCGAGCAGTTCTTCATAGGCCTGTTGGGCCTGCTGCCAGGCGTTCTGGAAGGCATAGGCCCGCCCCAGGTAGACGTAGAGGTGTTCGACCTCCGATGTCGGCAGTACGGTTGGCAGTCGTCGCTGCTCCTGGAGCAAGGCGCGCGCCTGTTCGTAGTGCATGATGGCGTTTTCGATGGCAAAGACGGCCTCGGCCTCATCCCCGGCCTGCATGCTGTAGCGATAGGCGGCCTCGGCCTCTCCGGCCAAGAGCGCGTGATACGCCAGCTCGGCTGCTGCTGCTCCTTCTGTCTCGAGCCTCGCCAGGGCGCGCTGGTGCAAGACGGAGCGCCGCGCTTCGCCCAGTTCAGTGTAGACCACTTCTCGGATCAGGTCATGCACGAAGCGATAGCTGCCCCGGCGGCCTACCCCGGCTTCCTCCGCGCGCAGCATCCCACTGGCGACTGCCTCCTCCAGGGCCTCGATGCCGGCCTGCACCTCCACCTCGGCTACTTGCCACAGCAGCTTGGCGCTCGCCTGGGTCGCTAGTACGGCACTCGCCATTACCAACTGGCGCGCTGCTGGCGACAGCTTCGCCAGGCGAGCCAGGATCATCGCGCGCACCGAGGGCGGCAAGAGCGCACGCCGGGACCGCTCCTGCGCGACGGCTGCGGCTATGTCCGCGACCGGCTCGAGCCTCCAGGTGCCATCAGCCCCCAGCCGTGGCACCAGCCACTCCCGCTCCCGCAACAGCTTGAGCGTCTCCAGCAGGTAAAACGGCTGTCCACCCGTCTGGGCGAAAAGGAAGTTGCCCAGTCCGACCAGCGGCGTCTCCGATGCAGGCGAAGGCTCTGCCGCCTTCCAGGCGGGGGCAAGTCCCGCCCCTACATCCCCATGCTCCCCCTCCCTTGTGATGGCCTGCACAAGCTGGATGGTCTCCGCCTGGCTCAGCGTCTGCAAGGGGACCTGCGTGACCGGCAGGTCGCGTCCCAGGTCGGCCAGCTGGGCCGCCAACTCCGGGTTCAGCTCCAGCCCCTCACTGCGCGCCGTGCCCAGCAGCAGCACCCGGCTGCCATGTCCTTTCCAGTACCGTCCCAGGTAGCGTACCAGGTCGAGGGAGGCCCCATCCACCCAGTGCAGGTCATCCAGCAGCAGCACCAGCGGCCCAGGCTTTGCCAGTGCGTCCAGCAGGCGCGCCACCGCTTCAAACAGACGGGCCCTGGCGGTCAGTTCATCCTGGGTGGGAGCATGCAGATCAGGATAGCGCACCCGCAGCTCCGGCAGCAGGCGCGACAGTTCGGCCAGCCACAGGTCCTCCAGCAGGTCCTCCGGGGCGTTTTCCTGCTCCAGCCGCGGCCTGAGAGCCTCCACCAGCGGCTGATAGGGCAATCGTCCTCCCATCTCGAAAGCTTGCCCGCACAGCACCTCGGCACCCTGGGCCCGGGCCCAGGCCACAAACTCGCCGACCAGCCGCGTTTTGCCGATGCCGGCCTCGCCCACCACCAGCAGGGCCTGCGGCTGGCCCTGCCGCACCTGCTGAAAGCTCCCGACAAGCTGGCTGAATGCGGCGGCCCGTCCGACGAGCGGGGCCACCAGCTCGGTTGGTGGTCGGCTCTCCGCCATGGAAGGACGAGAACGGGGATTCCCACGGCTGCGAGCCTCGCTTTCGCGAATGTGCGCAGCCAGGGCGACGGTTTCTGCTGACGGCTTGACCTGCAACTCCTCGGCCAGTCGCGCTCGGCAGGTGGCGTAGACCTGCAAGGCGGCGCTCGCATCGCCCAGCGCCAGGTGCACGCGCATCAAGCGCCGAGAGGCCTCCTCCGAGAGCGGATCGAGCCCCAGCCAGCGGGTGAGGGTGGCTCTGACCTGCTCGAGCTCCCCGGCGGCTTCTTGCCAGGAAGAGAGCCGATCGAAGAGCAGCTGGAGCCGGATCTGCCACTGGTGCTGCTGCTGCTGGACCCACGCATCAAAGCCGGTTTCCTCGCGCAGCCAGAAGCCGTCCAGGAACGGACCGCGCACCAGGGCGAGGGCGTGCTGGAACTGGGCGACCAGGGCGGCGCGCTGCTCCAGAGAAGGAACTGCGGAGAGCCGCAGGGCCTGGTAGGCGTGCTGCACCGCGTCCAGGTCCAACTCCAACGGGGCATGCGGGTTCAGGCCGAGCAGGTCATGCTCACTGAGCAGATGGCTGTGCGGGGAAGGCGTGGCGTCAGCGTCAGCGAGCAGGCTGCGCAGCAGGACAATGGCGGTGCGCAAGCCCGTGCGTGCAGCAGGGGGCTCACTGTCGGGCCACAGGAAGGCCGCCAGTTTGCTGCGGGGATGCAGGCCGCCTTCGACGGCCAGGTAGAGCAGCAAGGCCTGCGCCTTGCGCAAGGAAAAGGTGAGGCGGCTGCCGTCATGAAACACTTCGGGAGCGCCGAGCACGGCCAGACGTAACAGACCCATGGCATGTTCTCTTCAGAAAGGATAACGGATGCGACGAACAGTTCCTCACAAGCTCAGTCTCGCCTGCTTCCATGCGTTGCGGTCGCGCTGCCAGGCGAGCGGCTACGTGACGTGCTGGATAAATCCGCACTCTACTCAATCGGCACTCTACTGAGCAAGAGGAACATCCGTTGTTCCCTGTGTCCTGACCCCTGTAGAGCTATCGTACCATGTGGGCTTATTCCAGGTCAAACACATCCATTGCCTCACGAAACCTCTGCTCTGGCAGCACTGTGACTTCGTCTGGAGTCAAGTTCCGTTCTTGACGCTGCTCTTAACGTTTTCTTGACGCTTCCTGGTGATACTAGCACCAGAGAGGACGATGGGCAGCCGGTCGGATCAGCAGCTATGAGGTTACCTGTCCCCCAGACAGGGTTCCCGACACAGCAGACGTACTTTGCGCTTTCTCATCTGATAGGGGACCTCTCCTGGTACGCGTCTTTCGATAGAAACCCTCTTCAGTTACCTCAAAGGACAGAAAACGTAGTGCATCTTTGGACATTTTGCTGTTTGGCGCTCGAGTAGAGCCAGAGAGCTACATCTTGTGTTTCGATACCATAGCAAGTACAACCAGAACAAGGAGGCTTAGGATATGGAACATCAATCCTTCAGATCGATACGCACAAACAAGCGTGTACTGATCGCAATGATTACTGTATTGCTCGTGGCAACGCTTGTTGCCGTCCTGCCCGGTATTACCGGGCACGGAGTGAGGTCGGCATCGGCCCACGACAACAAGGGTGCGGCCACGGGACCGCGACTGGGACAGCTCAGTGGTCTGCTGCCCAGGGACCACCTGACCGAGGAGAGTGCTATCCAGGTCAATCTCAGCAACGAGACGGTGCGCCTACCGCTGTACAAAGGGGAGGCGTATGGCAAGACCGCCTGGTACATCCTCCTGGATGCATCGGACGCCGGGCTGGCGCATGACCTGGGTGTGAACTATGCGCCCAAGCTCGCCAATCTCGCGATCGGCTGCCCCGCCTGCGTGCAGACGGTGACCATCGACAACCCAACGCCAGCGCAGAATCCGTTCGGGCCAGGGCTGGTCCACTTCCAGGGCGCGCCGGATTTCAGTCCCACCCGTATCGCGGTGCCAGGACCGAACGGCTTCCCGCTCGCCAAATTCCAGCCTGGTGCCGTGGCCGGCCCAGGATACAGCCCCTTCATTCAGATTGCCGGATCGCCGGTCGTCTACAACGCTCCCATCGTGGCCACCGGCGACGGTCCGTTCGACGTCGTCCACCACACCAACACACATGATCGGCTCCTGGGCATCCACATCGCGCCCGCGACGTCGCCTTCCGGACAGTTCCTGGAGTCGTACGTCGACCTGTTGTTTGTCAAGGGCTTCGACGCCGGCCAGCCGATTGTGTACCTCAGCACAGACGCCGGTCAGCCCCTGACTGCGGTGCTGGAGCGTTCGACCTACGTGCCCGCGCTGGACAAAGCGGCCTACAACGGCGGCGACGACTTCCTGGGGTCCGCCCGCGAGCGGCTCTTCGGCTTCATCAACGGGCAGACGGGCGCCAACAACCTGCAGGCACAAGGGTTTGTGCACCTGGTCCTCGACGGTCATGCTAGCGAGGACGCCTCGGCCGGTAACACGGCCCTGATCAACGCCCTGCGCAATGGGGGCGACCTCCTCAACGTGTTCGGTGATTTCCCCACCGAGCGCGATCCCCGGCATGCCCAGGCCTACAGCCCGCTGTGGGATGCGCAGCTTGGCCAGTGGACCCAGAAGGCCATCAACCAGGGACTCAACACCCAGCAGATCGATGAGGTCCAGGCCTTCAACCTGGCGACCACCCGGCCCGACCTGCTGACAGGCCCCGGTGGCGCTCCGTACGGCTCGGTAGGGGTCGACATCAACTGTGCGGTCATCGGGTTCACAGCCGATGCTCCGACCGCCAACCTTGCCAATCCCGTCCCCAACTCGCAGTTCCCACCCAGGTAGCCTGGTGGCGGTCTCGGTGTTCTTACTCATACGGTCGCCTTTCGGTGAGATCGGTGAATGCCAACACTGTTCGATCCATGACCCGCGGACCCCGCACTCGCAGAGGTCCGCGGGTCCTCGTTCCCCGTGCTTGGCATCCATTTCGCGATTGGATGCCCCATTCGGCGGCAGCCTCACTCCTTCCTCTTTCCCTTTCTGGGCTTGCTCATCCAGTCTGTGTGCGGCGCAGGATGAGCTCGCGCGGCTGATCGTCTCATCAGCTTTCCGTGGCGGGCGAGGGCAAGCCTCGCCCCTACTCGATAGGGAGGGACTTCCCGTTCTTGACGATGCTCTTCACGTTTTCTTGACGCGCCCGCGTCATACTAGTAGGAGAGAAGTCAGCATATCAGCCGAGAGGTGCAGTGTAAGCAGAAGGAGCGTTCCTCATGAACATGGTCGCTCTTGTGCTCCAGGTGCTGCACAGCCTCTGCAGTGGAAAGGACATGATGATGAAGACACGTATTGATGCGAAAGAACAGCCTGACATGGCAGCACACACGGAGACGATCGTGAGTGATGTGGAGGGACTTGCCGGACGTGGCTTTACCTCTGAGGAAATCGTTTCACTGCTCTGGCTCCAGAGGTGGTACCAAACGGGGGGCAGTGACCGCATTGTGCTGCTGCGCCACTGGGAGTTTCTCAAGTTCCTCGTTCTCACTGGCAAGTCGGACACGTAAGAAGGATGATGGGAACAGGTGAAAAGTGGCACATCTTTTCGTTTTTTGATTGGTTGCTGACCATGCGCTTGCTTGCTCCAGGCATCTCAAAGCCGGTCGGGTCAGCAGCTATGAGGTTACCTGTCCCCCAGACAGGGTACCCAAAACAAGCGTGGGATCTCGTGGAACGCGTCGAACCAGGTAGGATGCACGTAAAGAGCAAACAAAGGAGCATTGCTTTATGGCACAGCTACAGATCGTCTACCTACTGCGACCGGAAACCCAGGAGCGGTGGCGACGACTTTGTCAGGAATTAGCAGGATCACGCAGAGGCCGGTTTGCAGCGTCTTGCCAGCAAGCGGGGATCACCGAGGTGCAGGTCCGGCTGGTGCAACTGCTCCGCGGCGAACTCCTGCTTATAACAGTGCAGACGCAGGAGCTGCACCAGACCCTCGAGGCGCTGGTGAGCTCCGAGCGTCAGTTTGAACACTGGCTGCGAGAGCAGTTCCAGGTCTTGCTTGGCTGGAACGTGCAGGAGGTGCTGCCTGACCCGCAAGGTGACCTTATCTTCACCTGGCCATGCGAGAGCTCTGGTACACCAGCACCCGACGGGCCAGCCGAATGATCGGCCTCTGCCTCAAGAAACCTCTTGCCGTGGCAACAATGTAGCCTGATGGGGAGGGACTTTCCGTTCTTGACGCTGCTCTTGACGTTTACTTGACGCTTCCCTGTCATACTAGCAGCAGAGAGGACGGGGGGCACCGGTCGGGTCAGCAGCAATGAAGCAGCCAACACAGCAGATGCCTGCCCGCTTTCTCAAAGGCAGTACGGGAAAATCTCCCTGTACATCATTAAGAATATTACGAAGGAGAACATTATGAAAACCGTGTTTCAGTTTATCGAGCGGCTCGCGGGGCCGTTCTTGCGCATCAGCTTGGGCCTGGTCCTGCTCTGGATTGGATCCCTGCATCTTTACAATCCCCAACCGATCGTTGCATTGCTCTCTATGTCGCTGCCTTTCCTGGCCTTCAGCGCATTCGTCTATGTGCTCGGCGCGCTTGAAGTCATTGCCGGTGTGCTGCTTATCGCTGGCCTTTGGGTGCGCTATGTTGGTCTGTTGAGCCTGGTGCTGTTTGCCGGGACGCTGACCATTTTCGTGGTTGCTCCAGCAGTGACAGGCTTCCCCTTGCTTACCCTGGCTGGACAGTTCCTGCTGAAGGACGTGGTTCTGGCTTCCGCTGCAATCACGGTGGTGGCAAGGGATGCGGCCATGCATGAGGCGAAACAGCACGCGGTAGAGAAGGCCGAAAAGAAAGCCGCTTAATGCCTGGCAAGGGAGGGTCCAAGCTAGTCTGATGCTGGCTAGTAGAACGACCATGCGCTCATGCGCCTCAGGAGGCGGCTTGATGAAAAAACCTACTAGTGAAAGGTGTCCCCCACCCCCTGCTCTCTGTCAGCAGGGAACCCGTGCGACATGATGTCGCCCCAATGTCTGTTTTACCTTCCTTCCCCGGAGCCGCTTCCGGGCGGACTAGCAACCCAACAGTGGCCACAACCCACGGACCCTACTCTCGAACTCTACGCACGGGGTGCGAGGACCCGCGGATCCCTGCGAGCGCAGGGGCCCCGCGGGTCATGGATCGATCAGTGTTTGTGTTCACCATCCCACTGAAAGGCGATCGTATGAACAAAAACACCGAAGCCACTCCCTAGCTACCGCGGCGGGAACTGGGAGTTGGGGACGGGAGTGGCGAGGTTGGCGGTCGGAGCATCGGCTGTGAACCCGATGACCGCACAGTTGATGTCGACTCCTGCGGCGCCGTACGGAGCGCCACCGGGGCCCGTCAGCAGGTCAGGCCGGGTGGCCGCCAGGTTGAAGATGACCACCTCATCGATCTGCCGCCTGTTGAATCCCTCGTCGATGGCCTTCTGGGTCCACTGGCCGAGCTGTGCGTCCCACAGCGGGCTGTAGGCGTCGGCATGCCGCGGGTCGCGCAGGGTCGGGAAATCACCGAACACGTTGAGGAGGTCGCCCCCATTGCGCAGGGCGTTGATCAGGGCCGTGTTATCGGCTGAGGCGTCCTCGCTCGCGTGACCGTCGAGGACCAGGTGCGCAAACCCCTGTGCCTGCTTGTTGTCGGCGCCCGTCTGCCCGTTGAGGAAGGCGAAGAGCCGCTCGCGGGTGGACCCCAGGAAGTCGTCGCCTCCATTGTACGCCGCTTTGTCCAGCGCGGGCACGAAGGTCGCACGCTCCAGCACCGCAGTCAGGGGCTGACCCGCGTCCGTGCTGAGGTACACAATCGGCTGGCCGGCGTCGAAGCCTTTGACAAACAACAGGTCGACGTACGACTCCAGGAACTGTCCGGAAGGCGACGACGGGGGTGCGATGTGGATGCCCAGGACCCGATCACCCGTGTTGGTGTGGTGGACGACGTCGAACGGACCGTCGCCGGTGGCCACGATGGGAGCGTTGTAGACGACCGGCGATCCCTCAATGCGAATGAAGGGGCTGTAACCCGGGCCGGCCACAGCACCAGGCTGGAAGCTGGCGAGCGGGAAGCCGTTGGGTCCTGGCACCGCGATACGGGTGGGACTGAAATCCGGCGCGCCCTGGAAGTGGACCAGCCCTGGCCCGAACGGATTCTGCGCTGGCGTTGGGGAGTCGATGGTCACCGTCTGCACGCAGGCGGGGCAGCCGATCCCGATATTAGCAAGCTTGGGCGCATAGTTCACACCCAGGTCATGCGCCAGCCCGGCGTCCGATGCATCCAGAAGGATGAACCAGGCGGTCTTGCCATACGCCTCCCCTTTGTACAGCGGCATGCGCACCGTCTCGTTGCTGAGATCGACCTGTATAGCGCTCTCCTCGGTCAGATGGTCCCTGGGCAGCAGACCACTGAGCTGTCCCAGTCCCGTGGCCGCACCTGGCCTGTCGTCGGCCAATGCCGACCTCACTCCGTGCCCGGCAATAGCGGGCACGACGGCAACTAGCGTTGTCATGAGCAATACCGTGATGATGGCGATCAGTACACGCGTGTTTGCGCGTATCGATCTGAAGGGTCGATGTTCCATATTGTAAGCCTCCTTTTGATGGTTGTACTTGCTATGGTAGCAAAACAAAAGATGTAGCTCTCCGGCTCTACATGCACGTCCCCCGGGGGACGTGCAAATATGTGTCAAGTCGATCGTGGCGAAGCGCCCTTGTCAGATGGTTACGAGATTGCCGTTAAAGTCGTGGAACGTGAAATTCGTGAACCCTCCAGTCCGGAATTCGTTCAGAGTCTGCTTTACGTCCTGGAGAATGGAGATCGCCACCTGTTCGCCGAGAAGAATAGCCTGGACGCCATCGGAATGCCAATGCACGCCAGAGAGGTGGCGCCCCCTGGCTTCGTTCGAAGCGAGCTTGTTCAACTCACTGCCGACGGTCATCTGCGCGACGTCCGAACCTGTGTAAGGGGTAAGGGACAGTCCATCCGGCGTCGGCACCACAGGAGTGAACAGATCCGTGATTCTCGTCGATTCATCTAAGGTTGCTTTCAAAATGGTGGCGCACGCACCCGAAATCGTCGCGTGTCCCGAACCATAGGCTGGGTGCAGCGGACTGCCCTCCGCATACTCCATTGGCAGCAAGTAGGTGCCGTTTTGCTGGAAAACTAGCGGCAGCGCAGGGGAGGTCAGAATGTCGGAATGCAGAAATGGGTAGCGTCCTCGCGTCTTCTGGAAATGGACGAGCCCGCCGAACGCCTCTGGGCGGAGTGCGCGATGCACCAACCACTTTTGGACCCACTGTGCCTGAAGCGCCCGCCGAGCGGCTTCGCCAAGCAATCCCACAATGAAGCCCGCACCGAGCGTTCCAAAGCCCACCTGGGTCCGCGAGGTCACATACGGGTTAGTCGGACTCAGGGGAGCGCTAGGGCCACCTATCGGGGTCTCGCCGCCGTTGCCAACCAGGATAGCTTTGGCGTTCACATACTCCTGATTGACCGAGTAAAGAACATCTATGTGGACGTACTGGCCGAGGTCACGGCCATTACGGATGTGACGGAATATCGGGTCCGTAACCGCCGAAGCGTCTGTGCTAATGTTGCCTTGTTGCGCAGCGAGCCAGGAGGCCTCGGTGGTCAGGAAGTCGCGTCCTCCGTTTGCAAGGGTCCTGTACGTCCGAATCTTGTGATCGATTGGTATGACACCCATGGAAAACGGAACCAGGAGAAACTGGGAGACAAAGGGACCGATCAGGTCGCGAAAGGTGGAGCCGCCAAGACCCAGGCGGAAGAGATTCTGTGCGGTCACAGGCTTTACGCCGCCGAAAGCGCTAACGCGGTTGAGATCGGCGATGGCTCCTTGGGTAATAGGTTCTTGTCCGTATTGGGTGAAGGGGACATCTCGCGCCAACGCCATCCAGTAGACCTCGACGGCCTCGGCCGCTCTCTCAGCGCTGTCCAGTGCGGGCGAGGGCGGCTCCGCCAGTTGGTGAGAATCAACGCCTTCGGGTCCACCAACTTGGCAGTCCCCCCCAATGGAATGGCCTCAAAATCGGAGTAGTTGCCGGTGGTCAAAGCGTGAATCAAGGCGCCATAGGCAGCGAGATCGACCTCGCCAAACTCATTGATCGTCGGTAAGCCCTTGTGAAAGTTCCCAACCTTGCTGGGAAACCGCACCTCGTCGCCGTTGTTGGGATGGTTGGGAATCGGCTTCTTGAACTGAAACTGTGCATTGTCCAGCTTGATTTTTCTTGCAGTTTCAGCGCGCTGCTGTGGGGTCTGCGGGCCAAGGATATCATCGGTACCAGCGGTTTCTGAGTAGGTACCAGCGGTTTCTGAGTAGGCTTCCGCCTTTAGAGGTGCCTCAAATAGAGGTACCTCTAAGTTGCCAATGCTGGCCGCAGCGCCGACCAATGCTGCTCCTCCTACCAAAAAGGAACGGCGGCTGGTAGAATCTTTCGACGGTTTTGCTTTCCGTTCCATGATTTTCTCCTTCTGGGCCTGTTAGGCCCGAATGTGCGTTTTACAACGCTAACGAAGAACTTTGCTTTTCGCCAATTTTGATGCAAAAAAAGGAAAGTTCCGATTGGTGGTGCAATATTTAGTTGCACCTTTAGCAGAATAGCATGCAGAGGTTAAGAATTAGTTAAGAAAGAGGGGAGAAACAGGCAATCCTAGTTGAGAAATATTAACCTATCGATTCATAATCCCTATTTAGTGTTGATAGCGGTAGGAAGAACCACCGTCATCAACAGTTCTTTGAGCTGGGCCATCAACTGGAGCGCCACTTCTTCCCCGGTTTTGGCAATGGCCCGGCCAATGCGCAGCCGACCGTCTATGGCAAGTGTCCTACCTCGCCAGAAGCTGCCTCGGGCCTCTTCGACGCCTCGCCCCCTTTTTCGCCCTTGTTCCCGACGTAGGTCCACAGGGCGTCCAGTTGCACACGGCTGACAGGGTAGTTTGCTACCAACAAGGCCTCGATCTCTTCCACGTGCCTGGCGGCTCGTTGCAGCCACTCACACACAGTCTCTTCTTTGACCCCTTTGATGCGATGAATGGCTGCCAGGCTATTGCGATCCGCCAGCATCGCTAGACAGTCCAGGATGGTTTGTTGTGAATGATGGAAGCCGTAAAAGACGGTCCCTTTCGTTTCCGTAAACGTCTTTTTGCATGCCTTACACTGGTAGCGTTGCGCTCCTCGGGCCGTCTGCCCGAATTTGCGAATATTGTGATGCCCCACCTGAGCGTATTCTGGGCAGTCCGGGTTCCAACAAAATGACCCGGCTGCAGCCAGACGTGCCTGATCCGATCCCCTTTCTCCTTTGTGTGGTTCCTCAGAGGCCATGAACTGGTGTTTGGCTGCACCAGCGGCGAATCCGGTCAATCCGCCTGTGGTGGCAACGTATTCATCGGTGCTGTGCTGCCGCAGGCGTGCGATTTCACTGGTGTTCTCGTGTTCACTCACGAACGCTTCCCATCCTACTTCCTTGGCTGTGAATTTTTGGGTCTCACATGACAGAGGCTGGCAAGTTAGTTGACTAACTATATACTGATATATTCATGTTTGTCAAGCAATCAAGGAAGAGATCCGCGATCACTTGATCGCTTGACTACCTTCCTGTTCCTGGCTATACTGTCAGCAGCAAAATAGTTAGTTGACTTACTTGAAAGGACTTCGATGACTTCTCCTTTGAAACGCGAGCGCCTGATTGAAGCTGCCAAAGAGCAGTTCTACCAGAATGGGATCGCTCGTACCACGCTGGCTGATATCGCCCAACGCGCCCAGGTTCCCTTGGGCAACGTCTACTATCATTTCCGTACCAAAGATGCCCTGATTGAGGCGGTGATTCAGGCGCATCTGGAGGAGTTGCAGTCAGCGTTTGCCTGCTGGGACCTCTTGCCTGATCCGCGCCAACGCCTGGTCACACTCCTGCACGCTGAACGAGAGAACGGGTCAATGCTCGCTCGCTACGGATGTCCACAAGGGAGCCTGTGTCAAGAGATCGACAAAGAAGAAGGCCAGCTTCCCATTACAGCAGCACAGTTATTGCAGGCGTACCTGGATTGGGTGGGAAAACAATTTCGCCTGCTTGGCAAAAACGTACAGGAAGCCTGGGATCTGGCGCTTGATTTCGTTGCATCCTTACAGGGCACGCTGCTCTTGGCTGCCTGTTTTCGCTCGCCGGCAGTGTTGGAGCAGCGACTCCGACGTCTGGAAGGATGGCTTGATACCCTCTAGCAGGAGCAAACCGAGTTTCAGGGGCAAGAAGTTATGCGGATCTTCAAGCTCTCTCCAAGGGCGTGTAACATTTTCTCAGGTTCATAGACAATAAGGCTGTATGG
>WNFB01000073.1_pt1 | contig 61498 bp, 56 predicted proteins | sample 5400501 | NCBI WGS metagenome assembly WNFB01 (sample SAMN13153341, study PRJNA577476) | soil metagenome | isolation source: 200 cm saprolite under Douglas fir tree site 2 hole 1 | place: USA:California | collected 2015-04-18 | reverse complement strand
CGGGCTGCTTGTATTTAAGTCGGGTTTCCTTCCCCGCATCCTAGGCGTACTGCTGATCGCGGCGTGTTTCGGCTACTTGGCGGATAGTCTTACGCCGTTGCTTCTGCCGAGTTACGCGAACCTCGTGGGCCGAATCGCGGACATCCCGCTAACGCTGGGCGAACCAGCGATTATCTTGTGGCTTTTGATTAGGGGAGCAAAGGATCAACCATTGGAAGCCGCGGCATAAAGTGAGTCGAACTCCCGGCGTTGGGCTTCACGTTCGACGGATTCCGAGCGAGTAGTCGGAAACTCTTACCTTGGGATTATTTCGGGGTTCCGCGTCACTCGGGAATAATTGCCAAAGAAGTCAGAGAGATCTTAACAACCGATTCTGATTTATTGCTAATTGCTACAATCGCGGATCGTTCTAAGGTTGGCACGGGAGCAAGATAATGAGTAATACAACAATCCACTGGGCGCGAATTTTGCTCGGCGGGCTGCCGGAAGGACTCGATGAATAAGACTTGGAACCTTCCACCCAAAAGCCGGGTAGAGGGCTTAGGTCTTGCAACTTTTCAGGCGAGGAGAGTTGCCAAAGCCCTCTCGCTCGGATTTCTCGGTGCGATACTAGGGGTGTCGCTATCTTGGCTGTCTGACAATCCGTTTGCCCTGACCTTTCAGACCGGCGCAGTGCTTATAGCTGTTGGTTTGATGGTCGCTGCTGTAGCAGCATTGATGATGCTGTTTCGCTCCCGCCGAGTATTAGCGCGAGTCGCAGCCGTAATTTGCATAGTCGTGGGCCTTCTTTCCGTCTTCTTGGTCGGAATACTCGCAGCGAAGAACCGTATCCTGTGGCGAGGTCGCCTCACCAAAGAATCTTGGCAGCAAGACATTAGGTACGTGTCCGATCTGATTGTCCGAGTTCATCCAAACGCGTTCGCGCACGTTTCTCAAGACATCTACGATCGGGAGGTCGCGAATCTCCGGGCACAGGTTCCGTCCCTTACGGATCAACAGATCGAGATGCGCCTCGTGCGCTTGGTTGCCATCCTTCAGGACGGTCATTCGACTTTGTTTCCTTTCCAGCCGGCGACGGGTTTTCGTATGCTTCCGTTGCAGCTGTTCTTGTTCTCTGACGGCTGGTATGTCACTGACGCGAGGCCGAAGTACAAGTGGATGGTCGGGAGGCACGTACTTCGTATTGGGTCGAAATCTGTTGATGAAGCCTATTCCATGCTTCGACCGTTTGTGGGAGCTGACAACGAGGTAACTATCGAGGATCGCGCCCCGTTTTATCTGCTTTGCCCGGAGGTATTGCAAGCCGAAGGCATCGCTCCAGACAGTGACTCTGTCCGGTTTTCAATCGAGGGCCCTCAGGGCACACCAACTGAAGTGGATATCGAGCCGGTTGCATTAACCACCTATCTGTATTGGTACTTCGCGCCCTTGCAGCGGTGGAAGCGAAAGCCGTCCGAAGCAGCCCTTCCGCTCTATCGGCAGTCAACCTGGGACAACTATTGGTTTCGATACCTCGAGCCGCAACGCACCGCCTATATGGCATTCAACCAGGTGCGTGACAAGTCTGACGAGCCGTTCGAAGCGTTTGGTGCTCGAGTACTCGATTTTTGTACCAAGCAAAATGCGCGGACGCTGGTAATCGATTTAAGAAACAACAGCGGTGGCGACAATTCGATTTTTGGCGAATTCATTGAGAAGCTTCACGCAAGTCCAATGAATACGCGAGGCAGACGTACGCCCTTATCGGCCGCCACACCTTTTCCGCAGCAGTCAATTTCACTAGCGCCTTGGAGCGAAATACTAATGTCATCTTCATAGGAGAGGCGGCGGGCGCGGGGCCGAACCACTTCGGCGACCCAAAACGTTACATCCTGCCTCACTCAAAGTTGTGGGTGTTCGTTGCGTCTAAGTATCACGAATGGGGATCGCCGAAGGATCAGCGGCGAGCTCATGATCCAAATATCCCAGTGTCAGTGAATCACATTGACTACTTCTCGAACAAGGATCCTGTCTTGGATGCCGCCCTGGCTCGCGTGACCAAGTAGTTCGTCTGCTACGGATGGCTGAAGAACCGATCCCGCTTCTTATGCAACGCCCTAACGTTTACCTAGGTCCCGGATGGTCGGCTAAGCGGCCCGCATATTATTCATACTCAAGCAGCACTCTCCACGTGCCAACTTGTATGGACACCCTGCTATCCCGCAGCAGGCAAACCACTTACTTGTTTTGACATTCATGCATCGGATGGGGGGTGTATGGGGGGTGCGCCCGCCCGCGTTTTGCGGAGTCGGTAATCCCCTTGCCTCACGGCGTAAAGAAATACCGCACCAGGTGAAAGAAAATCGGCGCCGCGAAGCACAGCGAATCAATGCGGTCGAGGATGCCGCCATGACCCTCGATCACTGCGCCGAAATCTTTTACGCCGGCATCGCGCTTGATGGCGCTCATCACCAATCCGCCTGCGAAACCGAGCAGCGTAATCACGAGCGACATCCCGGCGGCCTGCAGCGGCGTGAACGGCGTCGCCCACCACAGCGCCGCGCCCAGCAACGTCGCCGTCGCCACGCCGCCGAGGAATCCCTCCCACGTTTTGTTCGGGCTGACGCTTGGCGCGATCTTGTGTTTTCCCGCGAGCTTTCCCCAGACGTATTGCAAGACGTCGCTCATCTGGTCCACCAGAACAAGGTAGAGCAGCAGCTGCGCGTTGCGGCCCGCGAACCCGGGAATCTTGAGAATCAGCAGCGCCGGCGCATGGCTCAGGCAAAACGCGCAAATCATCAACCCGAATTGGATTTTCGCCGCGCGCTCCAGGAAATGCTCCGTGTCGCCGGACATGGCGATCCGCGTCGGCACGAATACAAACGCGAACACCGGAATCATGATCGCAAAAAATCCATACCAGGCGATTCCGATCAGGTAGTACTGCAGCGGCGTGATGATGAAGAAGCTCCACAGCAGTGTCCGGTGATCCCCGCGTCGCGTTGGCACCAGAGTGATGTATTCGCGCAACGCCAGGAGCGAGAGCAGCCCAAACAAAACCAGCGACCCGGCGCGCCCGATCAGCAGCGTCAGCGCGAAGATCGCGCACATCTTCCACCACGCGCGCGTCCTCGCATTCAGGTTGTCAATCGTGGCCCGCGCCGCATCGCTCTTCGCCGTGCGCTTGAGTACAACTCCGATCGCGCTCGCCAAAACGAGAATGCCCAGCACGCCACCAAAGAGCCACATGAGTTGCGTGTTCCCGGAGCTACCATCAAGTTCGAGGAATGCGTGCTCGGCCGATTCGAGAGGATCGCTCATTGCGCATTCTCTCCGCGCCGCAATCCGCAGACCGCCGCGCGCGCCCGTTCCAGAAACGCTTCTTTGCTTTCTCTCTCTTCCACGAGCATCGGCGCCCCAAACGTCAGCACGCTGATCAACGGCACCGGCAGGAATTCCCCCTTCGGCAAAATCCGGTTCAGGTTTTCCAAATACACGGGCACCAGCTCGGCATCCGGCTTGCGTTTCGCAAGATGGAAGAGGCCGCTTCGGAACGGAGCGACGGATTCTCCCGTTCCTCGCGTCCCCTCAGGAAACAAAATTAATGAATCCGTTTCGCCTAGCGCTTCTGCAAGTTGCTCGATGGTGGCGCGGCCCGCAGCCCGCGCTTCCTCTTCGCTTGGCGCTTGCGCCGCTGCGCCGCGCTGCACCAGTACGGCGCGAAAAACGTTCTGCGCCAGATACGCTTTCACGCCGCTCTCCCAATAATCCTTCGCCGCCACCGGGCGCGTCCGCCTGCGCACTTCGGCAGGCAGCGCCGACCACAGCACGACAAAATCGAGATGGCTCGTGTGATTTGCAAAATAGATTCGCTGCCGCGCCGTATCAGAAAAACCGTCGGACCAGCGCACCTGCACGCCGCTGACCGCCCGCGCGAACCCCGCGATGATTCCGGCCAGTGGATGCACGCCGCCGCTCATTTCTTCGCCGCGGTGTTCTTCAGCTCCAGCAAGGCGTGCCGCGCGCGATTCAGAATGGTGAGGACACTCAGGAGGATCATCGCAAAAAGCAGATAAGGAATCGCTCGATCGACCGGAACCCGAAGCCCCAGCAAGAGTCCCATCGATCCAAAAAGAAATGCGCGATCACTTTTTCCCAGTGGACCGTCGTAACGCCGCGAAGCGCCGATCTGCACGCCAATTACGCCGGTCATTTCCGTGAAAATGGAAAGAATCACGGCGCCAACCACCAGCCACGGTTCGAATCCCGGCACAACGGCTAATGGGAGATACAACCCCACGTCCGCGACCACGTCGCCGAGTTCATTCAATATCGCGCCCAGCGCGCTCTTCTGGTTGTGCTCGCGCGCCAGCATTCCATCCATCGCGTTGAGGGCCATGCGCACGAACAGAACGACGGGCAGCAGCAATAATGATGGTCCACCATGCGCCCGCGCGATCACATGTCCAGTGCTGAGCGAAAGCAGCAGCGCCGCAATGGTCACTTGATTCGCGGTGACGCCGATTCGCGCCAGCCAATTCACGATCGGCCGCAACAAGCCCTGAAACGCCGGCTTCAGTTGATAAACGCTTGGCATCGCTGTTCGGGAAGTTAGTCGGAACCTGTAAGTTCGGCAAGTATTTTCTGAGCGAGGGGGATGGATTCAGCTTTATAGCCAAATCAGTTCTAGAGAATCAGCGTCAAACCACGATATTGGTGATGATTTCGTTTCCCGCGGCGTACTGCTGCAGAAGGGCTCCGAGTCTTTGCGTCCAGCGCTCCAGATTTTCCGCGCCCCCAAAAGAAACGATCACCGCAAGAACTTCTTTCGTCTTTGCCGTCACCATCGTCCGCTCGGAATCGCTCGTCGCGCTGCCATGCGGCCCGGCAGTATCGGCGAAGAGCGGCAATCCTTCCAGATTCAAATCGTACTTGCCGATGCCCTTGTACGTTTCTCCGGATTTTCCCGCGCGAAAAACGATTTCTCCCACAACGTGTCCCAGGTCATACAATCCCACCGGCAAGCGGCTCTCCACTGAAACAAGATTGATCACGTCCACGACTGCGTTGATTTCCGGCAAACCCTTACCGCCGACCACGCGCCGCAGCAACGCTTCCGCGGAGCCGCGGTAGCGCGCCGGATCTTTTCCCAGCGCTTTGTAGGCTGCGCGCGTCGCTTCCACTTGTGGCGACGCCAGCACGCCGCGCGGAAACGGCAATTTCTGAATTTCCGCCTCCCGCGTTTTCAGCTCTGCCGTCAGCGCCGCAGGTGACGCGCCCGCCTCTACCTGCGCGGTCACGCAGCCAAGCGCCGTCCGCGGACATTTCTTCTTCAAGGCGCCATCGATTTTCACGATCACTTGTGGGAACTCCCGTGTTCCAGATTCCGCGCTTTCCTGGCGGATTCTATCGCAAGCGATGCATTGCTGAGGCTTTGAAAACGGAGAATGGTAGGCCCGTGGGGACTCGAACCCCAGACCTCTACCGTGTCAAGGTATCAAGGATAGGTTTTACAATGACTTACAAGACCGCGGGGACTGCCAAAGTACGCGGAAGTTCATCTAAGACATACTTTTCGTGGGTTGGGTTGTGGGTTGGAAGATAACCTCCATGTTTCTCGAAAAGTTAAGCATCGGCGATTTCTTGTCCAATATCAGGGGAAGGCTCTCCGGTACCGAACGAAGACCGTGCCGCTTTGAGCGATCCGCTGGCCGCCGGGTCAATCCGAGAAGAATGGCGAAAACAAAACCCACAACCGTTGTCCGGAGGGTTTGCGATGCAGGTGTCGGGGTGAATTGTTTTAAAGAACGGCCAGTGGCTGTCGAAGGGCGAGAATCTCCGCTTGGAGGGCGCCACGGGTCCAAACAGTGGAGGCGGCGAAAGCGAAAAGAGCATTGAACAGAGGGCTCATCGTAGTAGCAACCATGACCCTACAAATCACAGTTACCTCTGCGTTTTCAGGCCCGACGGCATATTCGGTAAATCCAGCCTCGGTCACAGTGGTTGGTTAGTGCGGCTGGTGAGTTTTCAGATACTGCGATGGTGTTACAATCAGAATCCCTTCGATTTTCTTCCCGAAATACGGCCCAAAGTGCCGAAGGTCGCCGGTGATGAGATGTGTTGTCCGCGCGTCCATCGCGGCAAGCAATATCGGCCGATCTTTTTCGGGCAAGGAGACACCTGCAGGCAGTTGATGAGCTGTTGAGTCGAAAAGTTGAATCTTTCTAGCCAATCTCGCAAGCCTGCCCCTTTGAGCGTCATCAGATAGGTTGATTCTTGCCTCTTCGAGGGCATAGTGTGAGGAGCATAGAATCACGTTCTTCAGGTTCCAGAAGCGCAGGAGGTCTGCGCCTTGCCGGTAGGCGGCAGAGAAAAGAACGTTGGCGTCGAGAAAGAGGCGGTCCATCTATTCGGGCTGCCGATGCGGGACGGCGTCGGGATCGAGGCCGAGTCGTTTCACTTCCTTCCGTGCGCGGCGATAGTCTTTTTCAGTTGTAGCAGTGGAGAGGAGAAACTCCGCCTTGCGCTCTGGGGTATATCTTTCCACGGGCACGACAACTGCTGGGCGAATCAGGACACCGTCTCCGCAGGGCTGGGTGGTGACGAGCGTGCCTTCCTCAATGCCATAGCGTTTCCGCAGCTTGGCTGGAACGATAATCGTGCCGCGCTTGCCGACTTTTACTGCTTCCATTGAAATCTCCGTATGTCAGTATATCAGAGTTTCCGTAATTCAGGCAGATGAACAATTTGACAAATGGACACAGCAGAAGAGACAAAACTAGAACCGGGCCCTTGCATTCGCGTGCTCACCTCCCCGTATTTCATTGCCACAAAGCTTGAGACATTACAGGCAGATGCCGTGGAGATTAGGCAGGCAATCACGACCTCGAGGACCTACTGACCGTTATTGATGGTTGCGACTTGATGATCGAGGAAATAGCCCCCGCCAACGATGCCTTAAATCTCCTTTCGTAGAGAGGTGCACCGAGTATGACGCCCGCTCCGTAAAATGCGCTCAAGTTCGACTTGTTTTCCCGAATTCCACGCGGTAATGTCACGAGGTTTATGGCCTTTCACGTGAGCGCAAAGATCGGCAGAAATGACCCGTGCCCCTGCGGTAGCGGCAAGAAGTACAAGCGTTGCTGTTTGGCAAAGCAATATGCTTCCTACACTTTTTGGGCGCAACAACGGAACGCATCCGACGAGCTAACGCGGGATATATTGAGGTTCGCCGAGCGCAAGTTCAGCGACCAGATTCAAGTGGCTTGGCAAGATTTCAATATGACCAACCTGCCTGTACCCTTCGAGAAATACTCCCGTGAGCACGACCTTTTCATGTCGTACTTTCTGTTCCATTGGGACCCTCAAAGACCACGCACCGGAAAGGGAGCAAGCCGGAGAGGTGGCATTGTCACTCGATGGTATGAGCTGGAGAAAGGCGGCAAGCTGTCGGACATGGAACGGTTGCTTCTTGAGCAGGCAATCACGCAGCCACTCAGTTTCTTTGAAGTCCTCTGGAGCGAGGCCGGCGAGCGAATTGGACTGCGCGACATCCTGATCGGCATGGAGACGGAGGTCGTCGAACGCTCGGCGTCCCGGACGTTGCAGAAGGGCGACATCGTTTACGGCCAGATATGGAACTTGCGGATGCTTTCCATCTTAGGTTGCATGGCCCTAATCTGCATCCTACCCAGTTGGAAGGGAGAGGTGATCGGACTTCGCAAGAAGCTGCGAACGAAGATCGCCAAACAAAACCGGGAACTGGCTGCCGAAGACCTGGTGAGGTATGCGAATGCAATTCGCCTCACGTACCTGACGATTCGGGAAGGGCTGAACAGGCGGCCACAACTCGCGAACACCGATGGAGACCCGCTCGTGTTCTACTCCTTGAAGTTCCGCATTGAATCGACCGAAAAAGCGTTCGAGGTTCTCGCGCCGCTGGCCCTCGGGCAATCGAACGAAGAGCTTTTGGACGATGCGGAATTCGGCAAGGACGGAAAGCTACACAGTGTTGTTCTTGATTGGCGCAAGAAAGGAAACGCGAAGATTCCAAGCTGGGATAACACGATCCTCGGGAATATCAAGATTTCCGGTCGCACTCTGGTAGCCGAGGTGAATTCCGAGAATCGCGCAAAACGCCTTCGCGCAGAAATCGAAAAACGACTCGGCGGTTCCGCTACTCACCAAAGTACGACCACTCAGAGTCCCGACGAGATGCTCGCCAAAACTCCCAAACGGATCAATGCACAGGCGAAGAAGGACGACGAATTCGTCGAACACCTTCTTCGGGATCCGGAGGCGAGAAATCAAATTCAGGAAATGATCCAGAAACAAGTCGAGGACTGGGTTCATCAGAAAATTCCGGCTCTTGGCGGTCGCACACCGTTGCAAGCTATTGGCGATCCCGATGGCAGGGAAATCGTGGAGTCCCTGCTCCTGGATTGGGAACGCCGGGCCGACGAAGGCGCGTATCAACCCGGAATCCGCCCGGACTTCGGTGCCGTGCGCAAACTCCTGAACCTCCAGCCATAGCTCCTGAAAACGATGGTAGGCCCGTGGGGACTCGAACCCCAGACCTCTACCGTGTCAAGGTAGCGCTCTAACCAACTGAGCTACGGGCCTAGAATCCATAAAGTTTAGCACGAGAGACGCGTCAAAACGGAGCCGCTCCCGCACACCAGGAACAAATTCTCCAGCTTCGTGTACCATGCTCCCGGTGAAGCAGAGGTAGATGGCCATGCGCCGCTTCTTTTGGATACGGCTCTCGATCTTTCTCCGTCAAAGCCGCTGGGGTTTTGCGCTGCTCGCGCTCTGGTTCGCTCTCGGAACTATCATCTTTTACAGTTTCGAAAGGCTTTCTCTTCGCGATGCGCTTTTGAACGCCCTCTATCTTCGCGTGCAGCCGGGATCGCTGTGGGTACTCTATGCGTTCTGGGGCCAATGCGTTTTGTTCGGGATCGTCATTTCCATTTTCATTCTCCAAGCGCTGCAGCGCTACAATCCGCAGGAAGGATGCCGCATGCTTGCCAGCGAAATGAAAGATCACGTGATTGTCGTCGGCCACAGCCATCTGGGCGCGCGCCTCGTCGTGCACCTCCCGCAAAGCGCTCGCGCCTACGTGCTGATCGATAAAGATCCTGCGGCGGTCGACGACTTGGTTCGCGCCGGCGAACCTGTCGTCGTGGATGACGCCAAGCAGGAAAGCACACTTCTCGACGCCGGCGTCGACCGCGCCAATCTCGTCGTCATCACCTCCAACAATATCGAGACCGCTCTCCTTGTCACCAAGCGCGCCCGCGAGCGCAACAAGGAAGCCGCCATCGTCGTCCGTTGCTATCTCGACGAATTCACGGAAATCCTTGAGAGCCTCGGCGCCAACGAAGTCATCTCCAGTTCTAAGAGCGCCTTCAACGAAATTGCAACGCACATCGGCACACTCGGCGCCGCCCGTTGACTTTCCGCGCCGACGAGAGCCTCTGGGTTTTCTCGCAAAGCAAGAAGGCCCGCTCCAGACATTGATTGGCTGTTCATGGCTGAGGTCAAGGCACGGATTGCGTGACAGTGCGGGCAAAAGGCTTAAGTTGCCTCGCTTCTCGGTCTCGTTCGTCGGGCTCCACAAGCCAGATTTGACGATCCTTGAAATGGGCGAGTAGCTTTTCGTTTTGCGACGAATCGATGTCCCGCGCCCACAAGACCTTGGCCGAATCAATCTCCGCGCCGTTATAGACCCACTCATAGTGGATGCTGTGAAATTTTGCATACCGCACCATGACAAGGTGTTTGCCCGGTGTGTTGCGAAGTTGGTTGGCTATCTCGGCGCGTTCCGTGATTCCTCCGCACGTCCTCTCCAATTGATCGCACTCATGGTTCAGCGCGCGGCCGGCAGTCTGGACGAGCAGAATCACCACGATCACGCGCACCACCATGGCTCCAAGCCGCCGGCCCTTTACTTCCATCGTGTTCATATGCCGCAGCATCTGAACCACCAGAAGAACCAGCACACACACCAGCGGGGCGGCATAGTGTGGTCCTCCCCACACCACCGCAAAGATGCCGAGCGTGACCAGGAGAAAAATAGCGAGCGGCAGTCGCACTTTCCGGTCTCGGAAGAGAAAAAACACGAACGGCAGGAGCAACAACTCGGCCCGCCAGAAGAAGAGGCCACCCATCCAATCGAGTTTCTCCAACGTTACGCGGCGAGCGTCCTCCCATGTTGTGCGGTAATACGCGCGCTCCCAAGCGTTGTAAAAATTCTCGAACTGCGCGTTTCGGTAGTGCAGCGGAGGCTTGGCATGCTGCCAGAGGAACATGGGCGCCGTGAGATGAGTTTCGGTGTTTAAGACGTGCGGTAGCAGCAGAGGATTGCCCGTCAGCCGCCAGTTGTAATACGCCATGAACATGCCGAGTAGCAGCACCGACCCCAACAAAGGAAGGAAAATTCTGCGGATCCGCGCATGGAGCTCGATTCTTGTTTTGATCTTCCCGCTCATCCACCACAGGAGATACCCAGCGCTTGGAATGCAAAATAGGAATCCTTCATACGGCCGGCTGTTTGCCAATATGCCGATGCCGAGTCCTAGCAGCAGCGCATCGCGCACGCGTGTCGTGCGAGGGATTCTTCCCAGCGCTCCGAGCACTAGCGCTCCGCCTGCGGCCGCAACCGCGCCGCCCCAATAGCTGTTCATCCAGTATGTTGCAAAACTCAACTGCAAAGCGGCGATAACTCCACCCAGAAACGCCCACCGTGGCGGGATCCACGCCTGCAGCATCCACACGATTAACGCGCACATCGCAGCATTGCTCAGAAGAACGCCGACCCACGGCTGCCCCAGGAGCTGTCCTATCGCCAGCACGAAGCCCTGCGCGGGCGGATACATCGAAGAGTAGGTCGGATTCCAATTGACGTGCATGGTCTCGAAGCTGACCCACATCGGATGCGTCGGATTTGTCAGCCGCCCGTGCGCGAATGTGTCGCTCATCAGCAGGTAGCTGAATTCGTCATGGATGCCGGGGACTGGAACTGGAAGTGCGGGCAGCAACAGGAGGCGAAATCCGATAACTGCAAAGAACAGCACCCAAGCGGAAAGAATTCGCCTTTCCGTAAAACGCACAAAGGTTTTCTCTGCCCGGCCCAGAGCCTCAAAACCGGAAAGTAACGGCAAAATGGACAAGATGGAGAAAACAAAAAGCGCTATCAGCGTGTAAGGCTTGTCAGGATGCAAAGAGAAGATTCCTCACGTTTGCGGTTGAGCGAGAGCGCGGATCCGTCTCGCAAGATTCTCCTCCAGTCTAACGAATTCCCCGAGCTCCGCCCGCGGCGTGTGCCCCGCACCGCAACACTTAATTGCCGTTAGACGAACAATTCCGGATAGGAAGGAGTGCCGGATAGGAATGTGCTCCTCGAACTGAATCTTGCTCACGCGCGAGATTCTATCTCACAATAACGTCTATGCCCGACATCGCGCCGGAAGCTCCTGCAGTTCCCTACTCACCGGGCGAGACCAAGTCCTATCGCAATTTGTATTTCTTGCTTTTTGTTTGCGGATTCCTCCTGCGCTTCGGATTTGTGCTCTGGAAGAAAACCTACGTCGGCTCCCCGAACGATAATGTTCCTTTCGGCGCGGAGATTTGCAGCATTGCGGACCATATCGTTCGCGGACAGGGATTCAGTTCGCCATTTCACCAGGACACCGGCCCGACCGCCTGGATCGCTCCTCTTTATCCCTACTTTGTTTCATTAATCTTTCGAATTTTCGGCAGCTATTCCTCAGCCTCTGCGGTCGTGTTACTCAGCATTCAATGCGCGATCGCCGCGGCAACCGGCATCACCATTCACGCGCTGAGCCGGCGCACGCTCGGTCCGCAGATTGGAATGTGGGCCGCCTGGATCTGGGCACTCAGCCCCATCTTTTTCCGCTGGGCCGTTTCCTGGATTTGGGATTTTGCCGTCAGCGCGTTTCTACTTTCCGTTGTTTTCATCATCACACTCGATGTGGCGGAGAAGAACAGCAGAAGACTTTGGCTGAGGCTCGGAGCGCTGTGGGCGGTGATCGCGCTGACCAATCCAGCGTTGCTCAGCATCATGCCTTTCACGTTTCTCTATGCAATTTTCGTGAATTATCGCGCAGTGCGACCTTGGTTCGCCTCTCTGGCCCTCGCCGGAGTGCTTTTCGCTGCCCTAGTTTCTCCGTGGCTGATTCGAAACGAACGTGTTTTCGGCCGGCCGGTTTTTTTTCGCGACAATTTCTGGTTCGAATTTCATCTTGGCAACTACCACTTCAGCAACGGCCTGGGCTACGCCGGCAAGCATCCCGGCGCCAACCCCGCGGAATTGCGGAAATACGCGGAATGGGGAGAGCTGAGGTACATCGACTATTGGAAACAAGACGGTTTGCGTTTCGTCCGGGAATCCCCGGCGGAATTCCGCGAACTGACACTCCATCGCGCATGGTGGTTCTGGGACGGCACGCCGCTGCATTATCAAGGCCGGGAATGGTGGAAGCCGTGGAAGTTCTGGCCGTTGTCGGTCGGCGGCTGGCTCGGTTTCTTGTTTCTCGTGACACGCCGGCCACGTGGCTGGATTCTCTTCGCCGCCGCGCTGCTCGTCTATCCCATTCCTTATTATTTTGTCTATCCGGTCGCCAAATATCGCCACGCCATCGAGCCGGAGCTTCTTCTGCTCTCCGTCTATTTCGTCTTCGTTCTCTGGGGCGAGATTCGCTCCTTCGCATCGTCAGGGATAATCTTTTTCGCGTAACAGGATTCCAGCCTTTCCGATAGTATCGTGCGCGGCAAAGCCGCCAGGCGTTCGACTATCTGGCGCTTCGGAGGAATCTGGATGCAGGAAAACGGCAGAACGGATCAGACGCGGAACTGGGTGGCGATCGTGCTCACCGACATTCATTTCTGGGTTCCCGTCGCAGTGCTGATCGGCGGTCTTCTCCTTCTGCGGTTCATTCACTGAGTATTCGGCCGGAGGCCCATGGAATCCGCATTGACGCCCCAGAATCCAACAGCAGTCCAAGACACGTCGCGCGCGCGAAAGCTGCAAGTGCTCGGCATCCTTTCCGGCTTCACCGCGGGCGCCTGGCTGGGCGCGGCGGAAGCGCCAACGAAGCTCGTCTCCATCGGAGTCTCCCCGATGGTGATTTCGCTCATCATGGTCGTCGGCGTTTTTTTGGCGCGCTGGAGCCTCCCCGCTTTGATCCTCGGCACTTCGTCTGTCCGCGCCGACGTCCGCCGCGCGCCGCACCTTATTATTTGGGCGCTTCTCGCCGGTTGTCTTTGGGCGGTGGCCAACACGTTGACCATCTTCGCCATTCGCGACATTGGTTTGAGCATCGCGTTTCCGCTCTGGAATTCGAACAGTCTTCTCGGCATCCTCTGGGGATTTCTTTTCTTCAATGAATTGCGCCAGGCGGGCTGGCGGCGTTGGGCCGGCGTACTGGGCGGAGCGCTGGTGATGTGCGTTGGCGCGGCCTTCCTCGCAATCGCCTCTTCCTCGGAAGCTCCCGCGGCGCATTCGATGCGCGGCGTTTGGGCGGCCCTCGGCGCGGGCGTTCTTTGGGGCACGATGTACATTCCGTACCGCAAGGCCTACTTGACAGGAATGAACCCGCTTTCGTTCGTCACATTTTTCACCTTCGGCGAATTGGGAATGATGTCGGCGCTGGCGGTCAGTTATCTCGGGCTCGCTCCGCTGTGGCACGAATTGATGGGCGCGCGAGACGTCCTTTTCTGGCTGATGCTTGGAGGCTTCATCTGGGTCGTCGGAGATCTCTTTCAGCAATACGCCGCGAAGTACGTGGGCATCAGCCGCGGCATCCCGCTTTCGAATACCAACCAGCTCTGGGGATTGCTCTGGGGCATTCTCGTTTTTGGCGAGCTGCACGGCCGCGCCGCTTCCCTTTATGTGCAAGTCATCGGCGGCTCGCTCCTCATGATGCTGGGAGTGGCCGCAATTGCCTTTTCTTCGGCGACCGGCAAGGAGCAATCGCGGTGGAAGGAAGCCGCGCGGCGCGAAGGCGAGCGCTACGACGTCGCGCAGGACTACGTGGAAGCGCGCATGGACGGGCGGCAAGCCGCCAATGAAGCAAAACCTTCACGCAGCGCACTGGACTGGCTTCTGGTTGCCGGGGCAACCTGCATTTTTGTGGTGCTGGCGACGATGGCCCGCGTGCCGCAGATGTCTCTCCGCTGGGGACCCGCCGCGCTCTTGATTGCCGCAACGCTCGTGCTTCTCCTGGTCTGCGGCACGAAGCTCTGGCGAACGACGCATTTTCACTGAGCCGGCGGCTCTGCCTTTGCAAATTCCACGGCTTCGTCTACAGTGGCCCAGGAAAAATGTCGAATCCTTCCAAGGTTGACGTTGTCGGCGTCGGACTCAACGCTACGGACACGTTGATTCCCGTCGCGCACTATCCCGCGCGCGGATCAAAAGTGGAGTTTCGTTCCGCCAATTTGCTGCCCGGCGGCCAGGTGGCCAGCGCGATCATCGCGTGCCAGCAGTGGGGACTGCGCACGCGCTACGTCGGCAAAGTCGGGGACGACAGCGCCGCCGCGCTGCACCGCTCGGAATTTGCGCGAACCGGCGTGGAGGCGCATCTCCTTACCGCACCGGGCTGCGCCAGCCAGCAAGCGTTCATTCTTGTGGACGACAACGGCGAGCGCACCGTGCTCTGGAAACGGGACGACCGCTTGACGCTTCGCCCCGAAGAACTCCAGCGCGAATGGATCATCACGGCGCGCGCGCTTCACGTGGATGGACACGATACCCTTGCCGCCACAGCCGCCGCGGACTGGGCCCGCGCCACCGGCATTCCCGTGATCGCAGACTTGGATGAACTCTATCCCGGCGTCGAAGCGCTATTGAAAAATGTCGATTACCTGATCACCAGCAGAGACATTCCGGGCCGGCTTGCCGGAGAAAGCGATTTGCGCAAGTCGCTGCCCACGGTTCGCAGCCGGTTTGGCTGCCGGCTCGCTGCTGCAACTTTGGGCGAGGAAGGTGTGCTGGCCTGGGATGGCACGCAGTTCCACTACGCTCCAGCCTTTTGTGTGCAGCCCGTGGACACCACGGGAGCGGGCGACATTTTTCATGCGGGATTCATCTACGCACTGCTGCAAGGTTGGCCGCTGCAGCAGCAACTCGAATTCGCCTGCGCCGCCGCCGCGCTGAACTGCACGGGAGTCGGCGCACGCGGCAGCATCAAGCCCGTAGAAAACATCGAGCGCCTCATGACAACAGGCGCTCGCCACTCCTCCTCTTACGGCATATCCAGTCTGACTTAGTCGAATTTCCCGGAAGCTCGCATTCCGCAGCAGGCATCCCCGTCTTTAAGGATTCGTCAACAACTACAAGGCGCGCCACCTTGTTACTCAAGACTGAGCGCTGGCACTTTTACCCTTCTCTGTTAGTGCGTAGAAGTCGCCGCTGCGTGCGTCCAGCATTCCCGCCTGTACCAACTCATCGAGGACATCAAGCACAAGCAGCCGTTCTTCAGGCTGGTTGCCTCCTGCCTCGAAGAGTACATGCAGGTCCAATTGATCTTCTCCCATTTCTCTGAATAATCGCAGAACACGCAAGGAGAGTGGCTTCACGATGAACCTCGTTGAGTGGAATAGACTACGATACTAGGGCATTTCAATCCATTACACTCGCACGCGTTAGGTTGAGCCTCCACCGACGCGGATGTTATCCTGACCTTCTATGGCGGACCCCGTTGTTTCTCCGCCGGAAGTGGCGTTCACCTCCCCGCTGGAACACTCCCGGCGTCAGCTTGAAGCCTTGCTGGAAGTCAGCGAGGCCATCGCCCAGCAGCGCGATCTGCCCGCGCTGTTTCACGACCTTGCCGCGCGGCTGCACTCCGTCATCGAGTTCGATTTCCTCACGCTCGTCCTGCACGATCCCGCGCGGAACGTGATGCGCCTTCACGTTCTCGAAACACGCATCCCCAGCGAAAAGCCCACGGGCACGGAAGCTCCCGTTGAGAACAATCCTTCCGGCTGGGTCTGGCAAACGCAAGAGTCCTTCGTCGTCAGCGACGTCGAGGAAGAAACGCGCTTCCCCGAATTCTTGAAGCGCTTCCGCGAGCATAACGTCCGCTCCCTCGCGATCATCCCGCTGACGACGGCGCAGCGCCGCCTGGGCGCCATGGGCTTCGGCCGCTTGGTGCCGCAGTGCATCACGGACACCGAGCTGCAATTCATGCAGCGCGTGGCCAGCCAGGTGGCCGTCGCGGTGGACAACGCGCTCAACTTCCAGAGTTCCCAGGCCTATCAAACACAACTTGCACGTGAACGCGACCGTCTCCAGGTCCTCCTCGAGGTCAACAACGTTCTCATTACCACGCGCGAGCTTCCCGAACTCTTCCGCGGCATCGTCGCCACTCTGGAGCGCGTCATTCATCATGACTACACCAGCCTTGCTCTTCTCGATCCCACCACCGGCTTGCTTCGCATTCACGCCCTCGATTTTCCCGGCAACCAGAGCATCTTCAAACCGGAAACGACCGTACCGCGAGACAACTCGCCCGCCGGCCGTGCCATCGCCACCGGCCGACCGCTCGTCGCACGCGGCTCCGAACTCGACCAATACCACTCTGAAATCATCCGCGTTCTCCGCGCCGAAGGCTTGCAAGCCGTTTGCTGCACTCCGCTGACCCATCACGGCAGCACCTTCGGAACGCTCAATCTCGCGAGCCGCCGCATCGATGCTTTCACCGCTCAGGACGTCGAGCTGCTTCAACCCGTTGGAGCGCAAATCGCCATCGCCGTGGAAAACGCGCTGGCGTTCAAGGAAATCGACGCCCTCAAAAACAAGCTGGCGGTCGAAAAGCTCTACCTCGAGGAAGAAATTCGCAGCGAGTTCAATTTCGAGGAAATTGTCGGCGAAAGCCCCGTGCTCAAGCGCGCTCTTGCCCAGGTGGAGCTTGCCGCGCCCGCGGGCACGACCGTCCTTCTCCTCGGCGAAACCGGCACCGGCAAGGAACTTTTCGCGCGCGCCATCCACAACCTCAGTCCGCGACGCGATCGCACTTTTGTCAAAATCAATTGCGCCGCCATTCCGAGCGGGTTACTCGAATCGGAGCTCTTCGGGCATGAGAAGGGCGCGTTCACCGGCGCCATCGCTCAAAAAGTTGGCCGCTTCGAACTCGCCGACCGCGGTACGCTTTTTCTCGATGAAGTCGGCGACCTGCCGCTCGAACTGCAGCCTAAGCTTCTGCGCGTTTTGCAGGAGCAGGAATTCGAACGCCTCGGAGGCACGCGAACGACTCGCGTGGATGTCCGTGTGGTCGCCGCCACCAACTCCGATCTTTCGAAACTGGTCGCCGAGCGCGCCTTTCGCAGCGACCTCTACTACCGTCTCAATGTTTTTCCCATTCAAATCCCCGCGCTACGCGAGCGCCCGGAAGACATTCCTCTTCTCGTCCGCTATTTCGTTCAAAGATTCAGCCGCAGCCTCAATAAAGAGGTCGAGTACATTCCCGCCGACGCCATGGACGCGCTTTCGAACTATTCCTGGCCCGGCAACATCCGTGAACTCGAAAACCTGCTGGAGCGCGCGGTGATTCTATCCCCCGGCAAGGAGCTCCGTGTTCCGCTTTCCGAGCTCAAATCAGCAACCCTCGCAGCTGCCGCGGGCGCGGGCGCCGACTCCTCTTCCTCCCTTACGTCCTTAGCTTCCTCTACCTCTTTAATCTCCTCCATTTCCACTCTGGAAGAAGCCGAGCGCCAGCACATCCTCCGCGCGCTGAAGCAAACGCAATGGCGCATCGCCGGCCCCAAAGGCGCGGCTGTGCTGCTTGGCATGAAGCGCACCACGCTTCAGGCCCGCATGCGCAAGCTCGGCATTCGCCGCCCGGTCTGATCGCTTTTGATGGAACGGTGTCGCGTCGCGTTTCCGCGGCTACTCACCAGGGCATCCCGTCTTGTCCAGCTCCCGCAGCCTCTTGATGGCTCCGGCGTTCCGCTTCTCGGATGCCACCAATAACAGCACGCGCGCCTGCGCACAATTCTGGGGGACGCCTTCACCCTCTATGTAGAGTTCGGCCAGCTCCACGGCCGCCTTGCTGTTACCGGCTTGTACGGAAGCCCAAAGTTGCGATGGGGTCTTCGCGGGCTGTCTTTGACTCGTATTCTCGATCGAATGCGGTTGAGGAGAGAACGTGGCCGCTGCCAACGGACTATTCAAGTTGTGGCCCGAAGACATCCCTCTCTGCTTGCTGGAAAAAACATCCCCATAAGCCGGTTTGGGCATCGTTGGCGTTGCGAGTGCCGGCGGTTGGACTTCCGGTCCAACTTTGACGCCGAGGGATTCTCCTGCCAGCTTTTCTGTGTCCGCGGTTTGGCGCCGATGATTCGAATACTTGAACGCAGCCATGGCGAACGTGGCGGTGACGCAAATGCCCAGTAATAGTCCGAAAATCAGCTGTTTTTGCTTTGCGGCGAGATGCCTCTGCACGGGAACCAGCTCCGATGCTTGCTCCGCCGCTTCTTGAAAAGTCAGGGATGGCAAAGTGGAGTCGCCAAAGCCTTCTCCCCCGGCCAAAAGAGAAGAACGCCGCGACCGGGCTTTCGCAACGAATTCAGTGGCGGCGTCGTGTTTGTTGGCTCTGATCTCGCCGCGCGTTCCATCAGCGCCGGCCTGGGGTGCGAACTTTTCGTCAGAAACATCCCGCGCGGAGAATTCCGCCGTCCACTTGCGAATCTGCGCGCGATCTTCCTCGGAGAGGCGCAGAAACCTCAGTCCCCCGCTCCTTCTTGCCGCATTGGTCCAGACCACTTCACCCCACGCTTCGATCCGGTCGCGTGGATTCAGAGAAAACCAAAAATGAACCGGTCCCTCCTGGTACACGGGAGCAAACGTCTCAAAGCGTAGGCCCGCTTCGGAGATATCGAGTACCGCCCCACCGTCATCCCGCTCCAATTGTATGAATGCAAATTGGTCCGGCACGTTTCTGATCTTTCGGCGTCGATCGAAATCCATATTCCTCGAGAGGCTTTTCAAATTTTCGGAGCGACCTTCAATAGCCGGGGATGAAGGAGTACCGAATCGGCGGGCCCAGGGTGGGTGTGGGGCCGAGCCTGCTGGCCTCACGCAGGCCATTATACCCTCGTTCACTAGGATAGAGAACATTCGGACTTGCACGCGCGCACGCACTGCTTTACGGTTGGCGCCGCCTGCGCCAAAACTCTTTTTGGCTCGGGGTTCTATTGACACGTCATCGAGAGACGCTGGTATCCTGAACGTCTCACCAGCCGTGCCCAGCCTCTACGCTCGGGTGAACAGAGGCAGAGAGTCATGAATCCAGAGAAGCTCCGCGTCGCGCGGGAAAAGCTCACCCGTGTGTTCCGCTACCTGGAGGCGCTCAACCAGCACCGCAATCCGGCCAAACGCCAGATTCGCGAACAACTCTGGAGCCTCTGGTTGCACGATCTCCCGAACCATGCCTCCATCAAACGCGGCGCATCGAAATCCAGCGCCGCAAAAACAAAAGCCACGGACTCTCAGAATGGCGACGCGAGCGCCGGCGGATTCGTTCTCAAGGTGCAGCGCCCGGAGCTGACTTCTCCTCCCGAACCTCCCTACGGAATTGCCGCATGGCTGGAGGCCGGATGGGACGATCCATCAAAAGAGCCTTCCATCAGCGCTTCCCGGAACGAATCGGATCAAGAGGGCGAAACCCGCGTTGCCAATTTCGAGGACGACCCGGCAAGGCTCGCGGCATTGCGGCGTTGGAAAGTGGTGCGCGAAGAATGGGCCAAGAACGAAAAGCCTGCTCGCGCGGCGATGAAAATCTTCGAGACCCTGTACGCGCTCTATGGCCGCATCGACCGCGAAGCCGAGCGCGTCGAGCTGGTTCTGGGAGACGGAATTCTCAGTTGGAACCGCGCCGAAGGCAGCATCTACCATCCCATTCTGCTGCAACGCCTGCAACTTCAGTTCAGTGCCGCAGTACCCGAATTCACTCTCTCGGAAGCCGACCACCCGGTCGAACTTTATTCTGCTCTTTTCCAATCCATGACCGACGTGGATGGACGCGCCATTGGGCGCTGCCGCGAAGAGTTGGAGCAGGAAGGCTTTCACCCGCTCATCAATGGCGCGACCTCCGGATTTCTGAAGCGCCTGGTGGTTCAGCTCTCGCCGCGCGGCGAGTTGCTCGAGGACCGCGCACCTGCCGGCGAAGCGATGGATCCTCGCATCGGACGCGATCCGATTCTATTTCTACGCGCCCGCACCCTGGGATTCGCCGCTGCTATCGAGGGCATCCTCGCGGACCTCCGAACGCGCGAAGATTTGCCCTGGTCGCTCTTGAATATCGTTGGAGAAGAATCCCCGGTTCCCGAGGCGCGAGAAACGAACAGCTCCGGGGGTGCCAACGGCGAGGCCGATGCCGAAGTTCTCTTGAGCAAGCCCGCGAATCCCGAACAAATACGCATCGCCAAACAGCTCGAAGAATATGGCGGCGTGCTGGTTCAGGGCCCTCCGGGCACTGGAAAGACGCATACCATCGGTAATCTGATCGGCCACCTGCTGGCCCAGGGAAAAAGCGTTCTGGTCACCAGCCACACGACAAAAGCATTGCGCATGGTGCGGAATCACATTGTTCCCGAGCTGCGCCCGTTGTGCGTGAGCGTCCTCGAGAGCGACTTGGACAGCCGCAAACAACTGGAAAGCGCGGTAGGTTCGATTGCGGAACGATTGTCGCGGGCCGACGCCGGCTCGCTCGAAATGGAATCGAGGAAACTGGAATCCGAGCGTCGCGAGGTTTTGAAGAAGCTCGATGACGTTCGTAACCAGCTCGCGGATGCCCGCGCCGACGAATATCGCGAAATTGTAATCGCAGGAAAAACGTGGGCGCCCGCGGACGCCGCCCGCAAAGTCGCGCAAGAAAAGGAGACTCTCGGCTGGATTCCCGGCCCTGTCGCCGCCGTTGCTCCCGTTCCCCTTTCTCCTGGCGAATTGGCGGACCTTTACCGCACCAATGTTTCTCTCTCTCGCGAGGACGAGGCCGAGCTTGCCGGCCACCTTCCGGAGCTCCATGATCTTCCGGGGCCGGAAGACTTCGAGGCTTCGCTGAGCGAGCGGACCCGTCTGAGCATGGAGGATCTCGATGTCCGCTCCGACCTCTGGCAATCGGGGACCTCGCAAAGCTCACCGGATGAACTTGAAACTCTTGCGGCGAACCTGGCGCAATCCGTCGAGCCGCTTTCCGGGAAAGAGAAGTGGAAACTCGCCGCGGTTTACGCGGGGAAGTACGGCCACGGCCATCGTGAGGCGTGGGACCAGTTAGTCAGCTTTGTGCGCCTTGTCCACCGCGAGGCCGCCAACGCGCAGGAATCGTTCGTCAAGTACGGCCCACAGCTTTCAGACAATTTCGCGCTTGAAGACCAGGAGCGCATCGCCGGTGAAATTCTCGCCCATCTCGAAAACGGCGGCAAACTTGGCTCCTTCGCGCTGCTCACGCATAAGGCGTGGAGTCAATTCATAGAATCAGCCAAAGTAAACAAGGCGAAACCGCGCCTCCCGGAACATTTCCAAGCATTGCGCAAACTCGCGCGCCTCAAGACTTTTCGCCAGGACCTCGCCGGACGCTGGGACCGCCAGATGGCGCCCCTCGGGACGCCCTCTTCCGGAGAGATGGGCGAGGAAGTTGAAAAAACGCTGATGCAGTTTTGCGATGCCATCGAGGATTGCCTGAGTTGGCACGAACAAACCTGGCTCCCGCTTCAGCAGCAACTCGAAGATCTCGGCTTTCGCTGGGAAAAATTTCTTGCCGAGCAGCCTGCGGTCGTCGGCGCTGATGGAGAATTGGTGCGTATTGGCAAGGCCGTCGCCCATTCTCTTCTCCCGATCCTTGACTCGCGCTTCAAAAAACTGAGATTGCTCCAGCTCGAAGGAGAACACCGCGACCTCAAAGGCCGCTTGAAACTCGCCGCGCGGCTTGCTAAGTCTTCGAAAGCCACATCCAAACTCCTTGCTGCCGTGAGTGACGAGGATTCCGGCGATTATCGCGATGCTTACGATCGTCTTCTGGAACTCAAGAGCCGCCAGGCCGACCTGGACCTGCGGCGCGCGCTGCTGACTAAGCTGGAAAGCGCTGCTCCGACGTGGGCCGGAGCCATCCGCAATCGCACTGCTGTTCATGGCCGCGGCGAACCGCCGCGCGATCCGGCCGCGGCGTGGATCTGGCGCCAACTCAATGATGAACTCGACCGCCGCGCCGGTGTTTCACTTGAAGCTCTGCAATCGAAAAGCGAGAAACTTCGCGAGCAGCTCCGCCGCGCCACCGTCGGCCTTATTGACAAGCGCGCGTGGTCCTCGCAGGCCCACCGGACCTCGTCCCGTCAGCGCCAGGCGCTGGTCGGCTGGCTGGACAGCATTCGCCGCATCGGCAAAGGCCACGGCATTCGCGTTTCTCTCTTGCGTGCCGAAGCGGCCAGAAAAATGTCCGAATGCCGTAGCGCCGTTCCCGTCTGGGTGATGCCGCTTTCCCGCGTCGTTGAAAACTTCGACCCGCGCATCACGCGCTTTGATGTCGTCATCATTGATGAAGCCAGCCAGAGCGATGTCATGGCTCTTGTCGCGCTCTATCTGGGAAAAACCGTCCTCGTTGTCGGCGACCACGAACAAGTAAGCCCCTCCGCCGTCGGTCAGGACTTGGGCATCATTCAAAACCTCATCTTCCAGTACCTCTCGGGTATTCCCAATGCCGATCTCTATGACGGTCAAATTTCCATCTACGATCTCGCGCGCCAGTCTTTCGGTGGCGCCACCTGCCTTGTCGAGCATTTCCGTTGCGTCCCGGAAATCGTCCAATTCAGCAACATGATCTCCTACGATTGGCGCATCAAACCTTTGCGCGACGCCAGCCGCGTTCGTCTCCGCCCGCACACCATCGCGTATCGCGTCTCCGGCTCGAGCCGCGACGGCAAAATCAATCGTCAGGAAGCCCTGGCTACTGCCTCGCTCCTCGCCGCGGCGATCGAGCAGCCGGAGTATAAGAAAAACGATGCCGGACAGCCCACCAGCTTCGGCGTAGTATCTCTGGTTGGCGACGATCAAGCGCTGGAAATCGATTACCTGCTCCGCGGTCATCTTTCCCCGGACCGCTACGAGCTCCATCGCCTCCTCTGTGGAAACGCCGCGCAATTCCAGGGCGACGAGCGCGACGTCATCTTTATCTCTCTCGTTGACACCGCGCAGCGCGGCCCGCTCTCCCTCCGCGACCAGGAATTGTTCAAGCAGCGCTTCAACGTCGCTGCCAGTCGCGCCCGCGACCAGATGTGGATTGTCCACTCTCTCAATCCCAACAACGATCTCAAGGCCGACGATCTTCGCCGCCAATTAATCGAACACGCGCAGGACCCCAGCCGCCTCATGCGCGCGCTCGAAGAAAAAGAGCAGCGCACCCAGTCTGCCTTCGAGCGCGAAGTCATGAAGCGCCTCATGGCCGCAGGCTATCGCGTCGCTCCCCATTGGCGCGTGGGCGCATTTCGGATCGATCTGGTCGTCGAAGGCCACGGCAATCGCCTCGCCATCGAGTGCGACGGCGACCGCTATCATCCCCTTGAAAAACTTCCAGAAGACATGGACCGCCAGTCCGTCCTCGAACGCATGGGATGGATTTTCACTCGAATTCGCTGCACGGAGTTTTTCCGTAATCCCGAACGCGCCATGAAACCGGTCTTCGAGAAGCTTCAGATTCTCGAAATCTCTCCGGATGGCGCCGCTCCCGACGTCGCTCCGGCAAAGCGCGCCTCTGCCGATCTCATCGATCGCGTCATCCGCCGTGCGGAAGAACTTCGCACGAGCTGGTCGGCTTCCACGGAAGCCGCCTCTCGCCGCCAAGCGGAAACTCGCCCGGTGTCACAGCCAGACCCTGTTGTCTGAGAGAACGTAATGCGTGATTCGATGCATAGTCGTGTATTCCTTCTTGGCTTTCAGAGCATATCGCGGTAAATTTTCGCTTCCAGCCATCCGAGGTATTTATGAAATTTCTTCTTGGTTTGTCAGTGCTGGCGATTTCTTTTTTTGCCTTCGCTTCTGTGCTTCCAGAAGTGCCTTCCGGCTTCGATAACAAGAGCAACGGCCTGGTGGACGACGCCACGCACACGGCGGATCAAGAAAATTTTGATGAAATCGAGCAAGTATCCGACGGCCTAGGCCCGCTTTACAACGCGCAATCGTGCCGCGAGTGTCACCAGAATCCCACTTCCGGCGGCTCCAGCCAGGTCTCTGAATTGCGCGTCGGCCACCGTGGCCCCGGTGGCAAATTCCAGAATCCCGAGATTCCCATCGCCCGTGGCGCCGAAATCATCAAGGGCCGCACTCTGGTGAACGACCGCGCCATCTGCCCGAACGCGGCCTTCCCCAGCACGGAAATTCAGGAACGGGTTCCAGATTCGGAGAATATTCGCACCTTCCGCGTTTCTCTGAACGTTCTCGGCGATGGATTCGTGGAAGCCGTCCCCGATCAGACTTTTGTAGACCTCGCCAGGGAGCAATGCAAGAAAAACCACAAGAAGATTTGCGGCCAGGTCCTCTACGTTCCTATCCTCGAGGCTCCCGGCCAGACGGGGGTCGGCCGTTTCGGCTGGAAAGACCAGCACGCCAGCCTGCTGTCCTTTTCCGCGGACGCCTACCTCAACGAAATGGGCATCACCAGCCGCCTCCAGCCCGACGAAGTCACCAACCTTTGCAACACCGCCTCTGAACCGAACGACGAGCCCGGTCCCGACGGCCTGTCCGACATCGATCGTTTCGCCCGCTTCATGCGCGCCACCGAAACTCCCGCGCGCGACTCGCAAGTTGCCAAAACTCCCAAAGCACGCCAGGGCGCTGAATTATTCGACAAAGTGGGCTGCGACATCTGTCACGTCCAGACGCTCACCACCGCCCCCGCCGGCACGAAAATTAACGGCGGTACCTTCACCATCCCGCCGGCGCTCGCGGAAAAGCAGTTTCACCCCTACGGCGACTTCCTCCTTCACGATGTCGGCACCGGCGACGGCTTCGTCGCGGCCATGCTGGAGCACTACGGCCAGAAAATGTACCAGACCAATTGGAAAAATCTCTCCATCCCTGAATACAACAACACCGCCAATAAGATCCGTACCGCCCCGCTCTGGGGCGTCCGCCTTCATTCGCGTCTCATGCACGACGGCAATTCCGTAACGCTCCTCGACGCCATCCTTCGCCACGGCGGCGAGGCCGCTCACGTCACTAAGAAATTCGAAAAGCTGAAGCCCGCCGAAAAGGAAGCCCTTCTCGAATTTCTGCGTTCGCTATGAATCAGCAGCAGCCTCTTCACTGCACCCCCCCGGCGGTGGTAATTATTTGCGCAAAACCCCGTTTTGCGCCGTCCCCAGCCCGCTTTTTCCCTGCTAGCCTATAGATACGAAACGGCATCCAGCCCCTTCAGGCAGTCCGAACACTCGTTCCATCGGGGCGTCATGTCGTTATGTTCGTCCGAGCCGCAGAGCGGTCGTCGGAATGGAATCGCCTGTAGTAATGGCGATTGGGGAGCTTTGACGTGAAAATCGCATCGGCTTTTCTCGTAGTCACTGGAATTCTTGGCGCCCTTGCTGCGCCAACGGTCGGCCAGGTGCCACCGTCCGCCGGGACCGTCAAAAATGTTTCTCGCACCACCAAAGCGGTGAATTACCGCCGCGCCGGCGGCACCACCATGATCAATTTTCAGGGCACCGAACTGATGCAGGTGGCCAGCGGCGAAGCCAAAGTCCAGAACAAGGGCAACCGCATCGAAATCGAAGCCAAATTCATGGGCCTCGACGACGCCACCAAGTTCGGCCTCGAGTACCTGACCTACGTCCTGTGGGCGGTTTCTCCCCAGGGCCGCGCCGTGAATCTCGGCGAAGTGGTGCTGAAGAGCGGCGCTGGCCAGGTGAAAGCCATCACCGACATGCAGACCTTCGGCATGCTCGTCACCGCGGAACCGTATTTTGCGGTCAACCAGCCGGGCAACACCGTCGTTCTCGAAAATGTTTTCGGCCCCACCACGCTCGGCAAGGTGGAAAACATTGACGCCAGCTTCGAGCTCCTGGGCCGCGGCATCTATTCTTCCTCCAACACCAAAATCGAAAACGCCATCTTCGGCATCGACCGCAAAACACCGCTCGAACTTTTCGAAGCGCGCAACGCCGTTCGAATCGCTCGCATTGCCCTGGCCGACAAATATGCCGCTTCCACTTTCGCCAAAGCCGAGCAGCAGCTCCGCAACGCCGAAGAAGTGTACGGCCGCAAGAGCGACAAAAAATCCGTCGAAGCCGCCGCGCGCGAAGCGGTCGGCACCGCCGAGGAAGCTCGCGTCATGGCCGTCAAACAAAAGGCCGAAGAAGACGCACAAGCTAAAATCGCGGGCGAGAAGAGAGCCGCAGAAGAGCGCGAAGCTAGGGCTCGCGCGGACGCCGCTTCCGAAATCAAGCGCCGCCAGGAAGCCGATCAGGCTCGCGCTCAAGCCGAAGCCGCCAAGGCCGACGCCGAGCGCATGAAGCAAGAAGCGGAGAAGGCTGCCGCCGAAGCCGCGCGCCAGAAGCAGGAAGCCGATCAAGCCACCGCCGCCGCCGTTGCGCAGCAGCAAGCCGCGCAAGCCGCTGCCGATCAAGCCGCGCGCGACCGGGCCGCCGCTGAAGCCGAGACGCAAAAAGCCCGCCAGGCCGCCGCGCAAGCCGAAGCCGAAAAGGCCCAGCTTCGCGCGCAGCTCCTCGCCCAGCTAAATTCCATTTTGCAAACGCGCGATTCCGCCCGCGGCCTCATCGTCAACATGTCGGACGTCCTCTTTGACACAGGCAGTTACACGCTCAAGCCCGGCGCGCGCGAAAAGCTCGCGAAAATTTCCGGCATCGTGCTCGCCCATGCGGGCCTCTCGCTTCAGATCGAAGGCCACACCGACAGCGTCGGCGGCGATGATTTCAATCAGCAGCTCTCCGAGCGCCGCGCCGACTCCGTCCGCGATTTTCTCGCCGAACAAGGCGTGGCTCCTTCTTCCATCACCGCCCGCGGCTTCGGCAAAATGCAGCCCGTCGCTTCGAACGACACCGCGGAGGGCCGCCAGCGCAACCGCCGCGTCGAGCTCGTCGTCAACGGTGACGCCATCGGCGGCACCGCCTCGGCCTCCGCCGCGTCGTCGCAGCGGTAGCCCTGCGCGCATCCTTTTGTAGTGGCGGCTTTCCTGGGCCGGAAGATCACCGGGGGCTCCAGCAACATGGATTCCTGGAAAATCGTTACCAAGGGCTCGCCCGGGCTTTGCTATCTGCTCTATTTCTTTTTCGCCTACGCATTCGTCAACTTCGCCATCTTCTTTGCCCAGGCACCCACGGGAAAGCATATCGAGCCGACCCCTGCCATCGTCTGGCGCGGCTTCTCCGGCCACTGGATGCTGTTTTATTGCGCCTCCTTCGTCATCCTCTCTTCTGCCCTCCGCTCCTCCCGCCAGGACCCCTGACCTGATGCCGCAGCCTTCCGGTTTAGCATCCAAGTTCTTCTCCTCCCTCTTGCCCCCATCTCCCCTTAGCGGTACCCTCTCCCCATCATGCCCAACATCGAAAAACACGCTCCCGGCGAATTCTGCTGGGTCGAACTTGGCACCACCGATCAAGCCGCCGCCGCGGATTTCTATCGTCAAATCTTCGGCTGGTCCGCCAAGAACATGCCCATCGGCCCAGACGAGGTCTACACGATGTTCCAGCTCGAAGGACGCGATGCCGCGGCTGGTTACAAGCTTCGTGCCGACCAGCTTTCCCGCGGCGTTCCCCCGCACTGGAATCTGTACGTCGCCGTCGAAAGCGCCGACGCCACTGCCGCCCGCGCCGAGCAACTTGGCGGCAAGGTTTTGGCCGCGCCCTTTGATGTTTTCGAAGCCGGTCGCATGGCCGTCCTGCAGGATCCCACTGGCGCAACCTTCTCGCTGTGGCAACCGAACAAGAATCGCGGAACAGGAATCACCGCCTCGCACGGGACGCTCTGCTGGGCCGACTTGAGCACTCCGGATCAAGCGCGCGCTGGTCAATTCTATTCCAACCTCTTTGGCTGGCAGATCATGAAGGAAGACGAAGACCCCGCTCACAATTACTGGCACATCAAGAACGGCGAGGAATTCATAGGCGGAATCCCGCCCGCGTCTCACCGGCAGCCCGGCGTGCCCGCTCATTGGCTGGCGTACTTTACCGTTTCCGATTGCGACGCCACTGCCACAGCCGCAAAAAATCTCGGTGCCAAGCTCTATATGCCCCCCACGGATTTTGAAAATGTCGGCCGCATTTCCGTCATGGCCGACCCGCAGGGCGCCACGTTCGCCATCTTCAAAGCCGCCGCCCGCGGCGCCGCCTCCTAGTCCGGTTCCGCAGCCTTCGGCTTAAAGCGCGTTTTTAGCATGGCTCAAGACTTACTCAAATTCTTCCGGCCACTCCCTGGCGGCGTGAAGAACTGCGAGGATTCGCATCCCGTTCTTTTCTATCCGGTACGCGACGACGAAAGGCGTGCCTGGAATGGTCAGCTCGCGTGTACCCGCCACGCGCCCCTCCCTGCCCGCCATGGAATGACGGGCAAGTAGCTGCGCGCTTTCCCAGATTTGATAGGCACTCCGAACAGCTGCCGCACGATTTTCCTCGGCGATATATTCGTATGCACTAACGAACTGTTCCCGGGCAGGAGTCGTCCAGCGCACGCGCATCGCAGTGCGCTACTTTGCTCGCCGCATTCTGGCCATCAGCTTTTTCATCTCCGCGTCCGGCACAAAGTCCCCTCTTTCGGCCGCGCGCAAGCCCTTTTTGATCAGCTTGATGTGATATTCGTTGAGTTCCAGATAGTGCTCGACCGCCTCATTCAGAAGGTACGTCCGGTCTCGATCCATCGTCTCTGCCAGCGCATCAAGAGTCTCGACGGCGTCGGCCCGCATGCGAAAACTAATCGTTTTTAACGTGCTCATAATAGAGCATAATACGCTGTAACTTGCCGTATTGCAATCTCTTCGGCAGGTGCCACAACCTCTTCCCAAGTGCGGAAAATGCCTCCTCGATTTTGCAAACACGCTCGCAAAAAAATGCGGGCGCGCTCGTCCAAATCCTGGCACGAATCACGCCCGCTGCTTTTCACGCTAGTTGTGAGTGCTACGACAGATTACGTACGACCGCAAGACGGTCAACCTGTCAGCCCTTCACCTTGATGGTCACGGGTTCTGCCAGCTTGAACGTGACCGGAGTCTCGGGAGCGAGCTTGATGTCCTTCTTTCCCGTAAGAAGGGCCACCGTCGTTCCGGCTCCCGCACCGATCGGCCCGCCGATCAGCGCGCCCGTGCCTCCGCCGGCCAGAGCGCCAACCACCGCGCCCCCAGCGGCACCGCCACCGATCCACGCGAGGTTGCGTTTCTTGTGGTCACGGCCAATCCTCGGCGAAGCAACGGTCCGGACGTTGTAGCCGTTGCCATCCACGGCCACCGACTGCAGCGCAAGCTGCAATCGTGCCCGGCCCATCAGTCTTCCGGATTGCCGCGCGTCAACGACCCACCCCTCAGCGTGGGCACCCTGAGGAATTACCGTCTTGCCGTCTATGACGACGGGCTCGGAGACCGTTGCGTCAAAGCGGTCCCCCGGTTTGCTCAGGTCGCTGGACAGAGCCTGATCCAGAGTCACGCGAATCGCCGTGTTCTCCGGCAGCGTCACTGGATCGGAGCGGTCCGGCAGAGTCGTGGCAGCCAGCGTCAACGCCGCTGCCAGCAACACCGAACCCCCGATCATAAGGTAGTGCCGTTTGGTCAGAATCATAAGCACCTCCGTGTGAATAAGGGGCAGACGTTTTTCCATCGAATGCCTAATTAAATTGTTTGAAATGAAGAAGATGCCATTTTTTCACTTTCGGGATCGCGGAAAGAATTACAACGCTTGGGGATTTCTGGAGTACTGCAAGTACTAGCGGCAGGAACAGCGAAAATCGTGTTACTCAGGAATTGGGCCGCGCGGCCCAGACTCGATCCTTAAGGTAGGTTTTGGGTGCCCCATACGCGGGTTTTGCGTGTGGCGGTTTTGACTTTTCGTTTTTCTGTGAGTGCCGCAGCCTTTGCTTTAGGTCGCCGCTCAAACGTACTTTGTGCTGTCCGAGAAAGCATGCCAACCGTTTTCAGAATCGCGTCCTTCCATGGTTGACACCAACTGGCAGAGCGGACAGTCCTGCGGGTGGCGCTGCAATACGGCATACGCACGAGCGAACTTCGCTTGCAGTCGCAGGAGTTCGTCGCCCGCTTCCCTTCCAACCAAGCGAGACTCACAAACCTCCGCACGATGCTCATCCCAGATTTCCAGGGCGCTCTCGCACTCTTCAAGTAATTTCTGATACTCGCTGCAGATGGTGTTGATGCAGAGTGGTTTGTTCATTTCTCCCCCCCTTCATAGACGCTTGTGCACTTGGTTCGCCAACAAAGCTAAGTCGCGCGTTTTGGGGAGCTTGAGACAGGAAGCTGCTTTTTGGAGCGCCGGTCCTGGTACGCAGAAAGGATGATTCCTCGTTTGGCGTTTGTAATATTTACAAGGACAAGCCGCTGGATTCCAGCGCAAACGCCATCCGCCTGCACGGAGCGCAGGCGGATGACTGAGGCCCAAGTCGGTGAGACACACCTCTCCTCACGGCGGAAGAGCAACCCTCCGCTCAACACCTACAACAGAGGAATCAGCTATTTATGGCCGGAGTGCGTGATGCGCGCCATGATGTCGCGCCGGCTGTCGGGCACCACGGAGCCAAATACCGCCTCGCGATCCGCCTCGCTCAACTTGCCCAGGGTTGCGCCAACCGCCGTCGCCCACTTGTCCATGCCATCGGCATTCGGATAGGTAATCACCAGGCACCGCAGCGACGCCGGTCCAGTGTTTACATACTGCGTGTCAAGGCCGTAGTACGTTGCCGCGCCCTGCTTCACTAGTCCATCAAACGTCGGCGCCAGGTATTTCTTGATTGCCGCCGCGTAATCGTCGGGCTTGTCCGCCTTCGCCATTTGGCAGACCACGCGCAGGTACGTGGGTGTTCCGGTGCCCATGTGATACCACGACGTCTGCATCAATAAATCTTCGTGCTTGGTTGCCGCAACCTGCCCCGGCCGCGGACCGGCTTTGCGAATTTCGTCGAGCACCTTCATGAGCCCCGCGATACTGGTGGACTCCCATGCCGCGCCGTGCGTATATCCGTCCGGCGTGTGTACCACCTGCTCAAACGTAGACCAGCCGACGATCGTCCCGTTCGCCGTCATCTTCTCCATAACGGGAACGACCGTCTTCTCGGTGTCCTCCGAGTACGCCGCCCAATTCGCCCGCGGAACATTGAACTGGCTTACAAACGTGTACACCGTCGGCGTCGGTTCCATCTGCGGAAGAGCCGCTGGTACCAAAATCACTGCCAACACAATCACAAGCAGGCCCGCTATCCGTTTCAACATGATTGATGTCCTCCTGGACTCTCTCTCTGGCAGGCCGCGCGGCGCAACACGTTGGAAGCTCGCTCTGTGTCCCCCAACTCGCAGACTTCGCGTGGGGTGCCGAGATGCGGCGTTCGCTCTTCTATGGATAACCTGGGAAAAGTGGCTTGCGCCCGGGGTTCCGACCAGCGTGCGCTGACAATATGCCCCCACCCTCCCCCTGTCAAGCAAATAGCAAGCAATTTCTCCCCGTCAGCGAGTATCTCGTGCCCAATCGGATTGACTCATCCAACGAAGATGTTCTGATTGTGCCAGCCAAGAAAATCAGCCGTCGGATGTAGCTCAGTGGCGTGCGGCAAAACAAGCTGCTTTCCGTGAGCCGAGTAATACTCGTGCCCATTTTCGAATTCTTCCTTGATCCTGCGACTCACCTCGACGCGATACTCAGGCGTTACGGTGATGTAGCCCCCATCAAATAGCGTATGCACGTCTTGACGGAACAGAATCCCGTTGTTGACTGCATGTGGCCCGCCGTCAGAATAGGGCTTTATGTGCGCAGCTTCGAGGACGTGCAATACGGGCGAGTCAGTGAACGCACAACGCCTCTTGTAGGCATCTGTGACCAGCACACGAAAAGACCCCTGACCGAGCCGCGGCAATACGAACTGTGGCGTACCAAAGCGTGGCCCCACTTGCGCAACTTCCCCTGGAAGAGCATCCGCGCCTTTGTAAAACTTCAGACGATCCTCAATCTGCTGCCAGATGGATAGTCCTCTCTCTTCGGTTGTGTCGTAGCTTTTCCCCTGAACGACGTTCAGAGGCCAATCGGAGGTTGGAATCCACTCATCCTGAGGAAAAAAGAAGGGGGATTGAAGAAGGATGCAGCCAATCTCATAGTCTTCAAACGGACTTGGCGAAATCTTGCGATAGCGCGCAATCCTTGCCCGCATTTCCTTTTCGGTCTGCGCTCCATTTTTCGCTCCGAATGCACTCCAAGCAAAACTGACAGGCAGAATGGTGAAGTGGCCAAAGAACCCGCCGCCAACGATGTAGTTCTTCGGGCTGGGGGGGGTGTGGGGGGTCCACATACTTCAAGCCAAAAGTTCTTTGCTTTCTCTACTCGGTGTCCTCTCGTCCGGCTTGGCATCTCTCACCCGCTGTGCTCTCCTATTAGGGACGCCATGAAGCTTACTTTCCATCGCGGTGCGCTCCTTCGTTACATCGCTACTTCACTGCTTCTTTGCTTCTTTCCTCTCCTTGCAGCTGCACAGCAGGAAAATCAGCCCACCATCCGCTTCGTGCGCAATCCCGATCCCGCGCCGGACTTCCAGCTCACGGGCCTCGACGGCAAACCCGTTACGCTCGCCGGCTCCAAAGGCAAAGTCGTGCTCGTGAATTTCTGGGCCACATGGTGCGGGCCTTGCCGCGCGGAAATTCCCGATCTTGTGGAACTGCAGAAAAAGTACAAAGACCGGCTGCAAATTCTCGGCCTCGTTGTGGACGACGAGGATCTCGACGCGATCAAGAAATTCGCCGCAAGATTCGGCATCAATTATCCCGTCGCGCTTGCCACGAACGACATTCGCATTCAATACGGCGGAATTCCCGCACTGCCCACTTCCTTCGTTCTCGATTCCGAAGGCCGCGTGGTGCAAAAACACGAAGGCCTCCGCGATCCCGTTCTCTACGAAACTGAAATCCGTTCGCTGCTCGGTTTGCCGATCGGCAACGTCAGAGTGAAAACGTTTGAGGATATCGGCCAGGTTTTCTTGCAGCACGCGGATCGTGCGACTGAGCTGCCCGGCGTGGATCTTTCCAAGCTCACGCCGGAACAAAAAACCGTCGCGCTCCACAAATTCAACGCCGAATCCTGCACCTGCGGCTGCGGCTACACGCTCGCGCAGTGCCGCATCTACGACCGCGATTGCAAAATCAGCAAAGCCGCCACGGAAAAAATCATCGCTGCCGCTGCCGCGGGATCCCACGCGGCCCCGCCCTCGGCCGCGCCTTCGCAACCCAGCTCTCCCGTCGCGTCTCCCTCCCCGGAGAAACCCCATGAGTAAATTCTCCGAGGAGCCCCGCTCCAACTTGTCATCCCGAGCGGAGCGTCCGGTTTTTTATTCCGTTCGCCTGGCGAACGCCGCACGCGCAGTCGAGGGACCTCTCTTCATGCACCACGCTGGCTCTCTCGCCCTTTCCCCTGATACTCTTCCTTCGCTCCATGCAAGCTCTCGCGAAAATACTTTTTGTCCTCGCTCTCGTTCTTTCGCTCACTGGAATTCTTTCTCCACCGGTTGCGCTGCTCTCAGGAATTCTGTTTGGCTTGCTCTTCACGCATCCGTTCGCACAGCCCAGCCGCACCGCCGCACGGATTCTTCTGCAAGTTTCCGTTGTAGCTCTCGGCTTCGGCATGAACCTCTTCGAAGTCTTGAAAGCGGGCCGCAGCGGCTTCATCTACACTGCGCTAGGGATTTCGTTCGCGTTTCTGGCCGGCACTGCGCTTGCCAAACTTCTGCAAGTCCGCGGCAATACTTCTTTCCTGATCACCACGGGCACGGCGATTTGCGGCGGCAGCGCTATCGCCGCCATTGGCCCGATCGTCCAAGCCAATGAGGAGGAGATGGCCGTCTCGCTCGGCACAGTTTTTATTCTAAATTCCGTTGCGCTTTTGATTTTTCCGCCGATCGGAAATGCACTGCATCTTTCGCAATCGCAATTCGGACTCTGGGCCGCGCTGGCGATTCACGACACCAGCTCCGTCGTCGGCGCCGCCACGAAGTACGGACCGCAAGCACTAATAGTCGGCACCACCGTCAAACTCGCCCGGGCCCTCTGGATCGTCCCGCTGGCGCTGGTCACGGCGGCCGCAAAACGCCACCGCGCGCAGATTCAATTTCCGTGGTTCATTTTGTTTTTTGTTTTTGCCGCCCTCGCGAACACCTACCTGCCGGCGCAGCATTCCGCCACAAAAACATTTTTCACGCTCGGCCGCTTCGGGCTCACCGCAACTCTTTTTTTGATTGGCACGGGAATCTCGCGCAGGACTCTGAAAGAAGTGGGGTGGCGACCACTGCTGCAAGGCGTGCTGCTGTGGGTGGCGGTGGGATTGACTTCGCTTTACTTTATTCGAATCGGGCTGATCGCCTTTTGATTCGAAGGAGACTCGATACCGACTCACGCAGAACTTACAGGGAGAAGAAATGGCAGTGCGGGTGGCTTGCCGAAGAGCGGTTTGGGTACTACACTCGCGCGGCGTAGCAGGTAGGGCATTCGAATGGAGGGAAAACATGAATCGTCGCACAGGATTTTTGGTGATGGCTCTGGCGGTGGCGGGAGTTCTTACGGTGAACGGAGCGTTTTCGAAAGCTTCGCCGCAAACAACGAGGAAGGCAATCAAGCTGGGGGATCTGAGCTCACAGTTTCCGTTCAGCGACGGAATCCTTGCCGGGAATACGCTGTACTTGGCGGGGCGGCTCGGGCTGGATCCGAAAACCGGAAAGACGCCTGAGAAAATCGAGGATGAGATTAAGAATTTGCTGGACGGGGAGAAAGCGGTGCTGGCGCAGGCGGGCATGACTATGGACGACCTGGTATATGTGCAGATTTCGTGCACGGACCTGTCGCTCTTCGATACGTTCAATCCGATTTACCGCAGCTATTTCACAACCAAGGATTTTCCGGCGCGCGAGTTTGTGGGCGCGGGGTCGCTGTTGCGCGGGGCGCACTTCGAACTGCAAGCGATCGCGGTAAAGAAATAAGCGGCGATTCGAACGGGGCAGGCAGAACCGGGAGAACGCGCCATTGACAAGGGAGGAAGCGGAGTGTATAGTTAACAGTGTTAAGTTAGTGAGGTGGAGCAACGCGATGGGCGTAAAGGAGCGAAGGGCGCGGCAGAAGAAATTCTTGCGGCAGGAGATTCTGGATGCTGCTAGCGAGCTGTTTGTGCGCGACGGTTACGAAAACGTGTCCATGCGGCGGATTGCCGACAAGATCGAATACTCGCCGACGACGATCTACATCTACTTCAAGGATAAGGCCGAGCTGCTGGAGCAGGTCTGCAAAGAGACGTTCGGGCGACTTGTGCAACGGCTGAGCAAGATCATGGAACAGCCCGGAGACCCGGTGGAGCGGCTGAAGCGCGGACTGATCGCTTACATTGAATTTGGCCTTGCGAATCCGCATCACTACAGAGCGACATTCATGATGCCGTTTCCGGAAGGATTCGATCACGAAAAGTATCACAAGGAAGATTCGCCGGGAATGCAGGCGTTTGCCTTCTTGACGCGCGGGCTGACAGATTGCATCAAGGCCGGGAAAATGCCGGCCATGAACGTGGAATTGGCAAGTCAAACGCTGTGGGCGGGGATCCACGGGATTACGTCTCTACTGATCACGCACTACACGTTTCCCTGGGCGGGGCGGGACAAAGTGATTCATTCGACGGTAGATACGCTGGTAGCGGGATTGGCAGGATAGGCAAATTTTTTTGCCCAAATATTAACACTGTTCATTTAACGAGCAGTGTTACTTTTTGTTGGGGCGATACGTAGTTCGAAGTGGGAGCCGATGACATGGGCCTCTTAGCCAGACGGAATCTGTTTCACGACAAAGTGCGGTTTGCGGTGACGCTGACCGGCATCGTTTTTGCACTGGTGCTGATCATTATCCAGTTTGGCTTGTTCCTGGGCTTCATGACGACGACTTCGAACAATGTCGACCATTCGAACGCGGACCTGTGGGTGGTTTTTCACGGCGTCGGATATTTCGATATGGGACGCAATTTTTCCGAGCGGAAATTTTACCAAGCGCTTTCCACGCCGGGAGTGGAGCGCGCCGAGAAATACATGCAGGCATTCGCCCGCTGGAAGCGGGCCGACGGCAGCGTGGAAAACGTTCAAGTGATCGGGTTCCATCCGGGGAGCGGCCTCGGGGAGCCGTGGAACGTGGTGCAAGGCAGCGTTGCGGATTTGAAGCAGGAAGATTCCGTGATCGTGGACGAGCTTTACCGCGAGAAGCTTGGCGTGGAACGAATCGGCGACCGCATCGAAATCGGGGATCATCGCGCCAGAGTTGTTGGATTTACGCGGGGGATCCGATCGTTCACAACTTCGCCGTTCATCTACGCAAAGTTCAAGAATTCGCTCGATTATACAAATCCGGAATCGAGCGAGGACAGCACGGCTTACATTCTCGTGAAAGCGTCGGCCGGGATTACACCCCCAGAACTGCAGAAGAGACTGCGCGAGCGGCTGACGGATGTGGACATCTACACGACGGCAGAATTCAGCCGGAAGACGCGGTTCTACTGGATGTTCACGACGGGCGCGGGGCTGGCGGTGCTGACGGCAGCGCTGATGGGATTGGTGGTGGGTGTGGCGGTGGTGGCTCAGACGATTTACGCGGCAACGATGGATCACATCCGCGAATACGGAACGCTGAAGGCCATGGGCGCGACGAACCGGTATTTGTACCGCGTTCTCATCGAGCAAGCGGTGTGGAGCGCTCTGCTGGGCTATGGACTGGCGATGATCGTGGCGCATTTCATCGTGCAGGCAAGCGAAAAGGGCGGCGCGATCATCCTGATGCCGTGGTCGATGAGCTTGGGGATGCTGATTCTGGCGGTGGTGATGTGCGTGGCGGCGGCTCTCGTGTCCATCAATAAGGTGACGCGGATCGATCCGGCGATGGTCTTTCGAGGATGAAGCAAGAAGTAATGAAGTAACGAGTTAAAGAAAAAAGGGTGAAGGCCATGCGCGAAATCAATCGAGCGTCTGTGATTCGGGCGGAAGGATTGAGCAAGATTTATCGAGAAGGGGCGACGGAGCTTCGGGCGCTGCGAGAGGTTGATCTGGAAGTGCGCGCGGGAGAACTCACGCTGCTGATGGGGCCCTCGGGCAGCGGGAAGACGACGCTCCTTTCGATTCTGGGATGCATTCTGCGGGCGAGCGAAGGGAATCTGGAAATATTGGGTGAAGATGTCAGCTTGCTGCGGGAGAAAGAGTTGCCGCGAATCCGGCGCGAGGCGATTGGATTTGTGTTTCAGGGATTCAACCTGTTTCCAACGCTGACGGCCGCGGAAAACGTGGCGCTGGCGCTGGATGTGCGCGGCGTGCGCGGAGCGACCGCAAGACAGCGCGGAGAAGAGTTGCTTGCGGAAGTGGGGTTAGGGGAAAAAGCAAGATCGTTTCCCGCGGATCTGAGCGGTGGGCAGAAACAGCGGGTTGCGATTGCGCGGGCGCTGGCGGGCAATCCGCCGATTCTGCTGGCAGACGAACCAACGGCGGCGCTCGATTGGACGAGCGGACGAATGGTGATTGAACTTTTGCAGCGGCTGGCGCGGGAGCAGGGACGGGCGGTGGCAATGGTGACGCACGATCCGCGCGTGCTGTCGTTCGGGGACCGGATCATTCACCTGGAAGACGGAAGGATTGTGCGGGAAGAGGCCGGCGCATCGAAGGCCATTGCAAGCCCGGCGTTTCTGGAAGAACTTCCGGGGCAGAGCAGTATTCAGGCGGTTGCACTTTAAAGAGGAAGGGGCACGAGCATGAAGCGATCCGATTACGTTTTACTCGCCGCAGGAGCGTTATTGGCATTGTCCACTGCAAATTTGTTGCGGAGCCGGGGGCGCGCGGTGGCCGCGTCCGAGCCGAAGGTGCGCTCGATGCGTTCCACGCAGATCGTCGCGGCGGGGAGGGTCGAGGCGATCAGCGAAGAAATTCGTGTGAGCTCCGAGATCAGCGGGCGGTTGAAGAGCGTGCGTGTGGAGGAAGGGGACCGTGTGCAGCGCGGTCAGATCCTGGCGGAAATTGAGAATGATGATTACCGCGCAAGAGTGGCAGGGGGAGAGGCGGAACTGGCGCAGCGCGAAGCAGAACTGCGGCGAACGGTGAATGGGGCACGAGCGCAAGAACGGCGCGAGGCGGAAGCCTCGCTGCAGGCGGCGAAGGCGGTGCTGAACAACGCAAAGAGCGAGGCGGAGAGACGGCGCGGGCTGGCGGAGCGCAATGTGATTTCGCGAGATGAGGTGGATCGCTATGAACGGGGATTCCAGGTAGCGCGAGCACAATACGAGCAAGCCGCACAGCATTTTGCTCTGATTGACGCGGAAGCCAGAGAAGAGGATCGCGCGAAGGCGGAGGCCGAAGTAGCCTTAGCGCGGGCGAGGCTGGCGGAGTCGCGAGCTTACCTGGAGAAGAGTTACATACGCGCGCCGATCAGCGGTGTGATTCTGAGAAAACTACGGCACAACGGAGAGAGCGTCTCAACGCAATTCGATTCGCCGGTAATCACGATGGCGGACGATTCGACGCTGCGGGTGCGGCTGGATGTGGATGAGAGCGACGTTTCGAAGTTGAAGGTGGGGCAGCAGGCGTACGTGACGGCCGAGGCGTATGGGACAAGAAAATTCCGGGGCCACGTAATTCGGGTGGGACGGATTCTTGGGAAGAAGAATGTGCGGACGGACGAGCCGTCGGAGCACGTGGACACGAAGATATTGGAGACGCTGGTGGAGTTGGACCCGGGGCAGCCGCTGCCGCTGGGGTTGCGCGTGGACTCGTTTGTGGAGACTGGAGAAGGGTCGAACTGAGGAAACCCCGTGGAAAAAAGCGAGAACGTGGGATATATGCCCATATGTAATCACTTACAATGTGCCGCCATTTAATCTACTGACCATATAAAGTCACAACGTTCTTCACTCTTCTGCGTGAATTCATATGTAAGCCGTTATTTATGTGCATGTTGCAGTTAGTCAAGATTTAACATCGGATGGTGCTGATCATGCATCTACTTAGAACGAACGGGGCGTATTCCTTGTTGCGAGTTACGACAGAAAAAAGGCGCGGGAAGACGGTACTGGCTGTAGAAGGCCGGCTGGCGGGGCCCTGGGTGGGAGCGCTGGAGCAGTGCTGGCGCGAATTGCACGCAGCCTCCCCGCGCGAGAAGTACCACATTGATCTTTGCGGCGTGAGTTTCATCGATGCAAGCGGCAAGGTGCTGCTGAAAGAAATTCACCGGCAAGGAGGACGGCTGATCGCGGAAGGCTGCCTGAATCAGGCGGTGGTGCGCGAAATCGTCGCGGACGCGAGCGAGAAGCGTAACGAGAAGAGCAAAGAGCGGCGGAAGGGTTCGCACATTATTTTTTACGTGCTGTTCTTCAGTTTGATGGTGGATCCGGGACTAGCGCGCGCACAGGGGGCGAACCAACAAAATAAGTTGCCGACCGATGCACCAACGCAGGTGCTGAAATTGACGCTGGATCAGGCGGTGGGGCTGGCGCTGAAACAGAACGCGACGGCGCAGATTGCGATTTTGACCGCGGCGCAGAGCGAGCAGGACAAAAACATCGCGCGGTCGGAATTGTTGCCGCAGGTGAACGCAAGAATTTCGGATGAAGCGCAGAAAGTGAACTTGCTGGCGCAGTTTGGGGGCAAGACGCCATTTCCGGGATTTCCGAAGACCCTTGGACCGTATCAAGTTTTTTCCGCGGGGCCCACGTTCGGGGGGCCGGTTTTCGATTTGACACTTTGGAAGAGGTATCAAGCGGCGCGGGAAACGATGGGCGCCAGCAAGGCGAACAGCCTATCGACGCGCGAGCAAGTGATTTTGCTGGTGGTGTCGCAGTACATCGGAACGCTGCGGGCGATGGCCAATGTGCAAGCCTCGCAGTCGCGCGTGGAGCTGGCACAAGCACTGTACGACCAGGCGGCGGACTTGCAGAAAGAAGGAGTGGGAACGGGCATTGATACGTTGCGTGCGAATGTGGAGCTGCAAAACGAGAAACAGAGGCTGATCCAGGCAGAGACGGATCGCGAAACATTTTTGTACGGATTGAGCCGGCTGCTGAACCTGGATCCACGGCAGCCGATCGAACTTGGCGATTCACTGAGTTTTTTTGACACGCCGCAGCCGGAAGTAGAGACAAGCCTGGAGCTGGCGCTGGCGGAGCGTCAGGAATGGAAAGCGCTGGAATCGCAGATCAAGGCGGCGGGATCGCAGAAGAAGGCGGCGCAGTTTTCACGGCTGCCGTCGCTGCGGTTCGACGGGGATTTCGCATACGTGGGAACTTCGGGGAACACGACGCTGCCAACGTACACATATCAAGCGAGCGTGAATGTGCCGCTTTTCACGGGCGGAAGGATTCATGCGGAGATTGTACGAGCGGACCTGGAGATTCGAAAGTTGGAGCAGCAACAGGCGGATTTGAGGAATCAGATCGCGCTGGACGTGAAGACGGCGCTGCTGAATCTGAGCTCGGCGCGAAATGAAGTGCAGGTGGCGAACCTCGGCGTGGTGCTTTCGAAAGAAGAAGTGGATCAGGCGCGGGACCGGTTCAAGGCGGGAGTGGCGAACAACATCGAAGTGATCCAGGCGCAGGATGCACTGTCGCGCGCGAACGACAACCAGATCGCGGCGCTGTACCGGTTCAACCAGGCGCGCGCGGACCTGGCGCGGTCGATCGGACAAATGGAAAAGGTTTACGCGAAGTAAGGGGTGACGCGACGATGAGCATCGAGATCGAAGTCGGATTAGAAAACGCGACGAAGGCGCCAAAGGTCACCCAAGAACTGGAGCTGGAGACGCCTGCTCCCAAGGGATTTGCCAATCCGAAGGTGAGGCGGGGATTGATCCTGGGCGGAATCGTGTTAGTCGCGGCGGTGGTGGGCTTGCTTTTGTACTACCACAACCGGGAGTCGACGGACGATGCGCAGGTGGACGGACACATCACGCCGATGGCTTCGAAAGTATATGGGCGTGTGGCGCAAGTTTTGGTGGAGGACAACCAGGCGGTGAAAGCGGGCCAGGTGCTGGTGAAGATTGACCCGCGCGATTATCAGGCGGCACTGGATCAAGCGAAGGCAGCGCTGGCGCTGGCGGAAAGCGAAGCGCGGTCGGCGGGAGTGGACGTGCCGCGGACGCGGGAGAACGTGGCAAGCGGAAATTCGAGCGCCGATGCCCAATTGCAAGGCGCGCAGGCGGACCAGGCGCGGGCGCAGTCGACTTACGAGCAGGCACAGACGGCGGATTTGGCGTGGGCGCAGGCGAACGTGGAGAAGAGCCAGGCGAATGCGGAGCTGGCCAAAGCGGACCTGGCACGTTACACGCCGCTGATGCAAAAGGGCGAGATATCGAAGCAGCAGTATGACGCGGCGAAAGCCAACGCGGATGCGAGCGCGAGCGCGCTGAGAGCGGATCAGGAAAAACTGGAGCAGGCGCGGCGCAACGTAGAGGTGGCCAAGGCACAGCGGGATGCGGCGCTAGCACGCGTAGAGCAAGCGCGGGCGGGAGTGACGTCGGCGCGCGCGGACGTCAGACAGGTGAGCATGAGAACCGCGGATGCGCAGGGGAAGCTGGCGAAAGTGGAGCAAGCGCGAGCGGCGCTGGACGCGGCGCAATTGAATTTGAGCTACACGGAAATTACGGCGCCGGTGGACGGAGTTGCGACGCACAAGCAGGTGGAGACGGGACAGATCGTACAGGCGGGGCAGGGGCTGCTGGTGGTAGTGCCGCTGCACGACGTGTGGGTGACGGCAAATTTCAAAGAGACGCAACTGAGGAAGATGAAGGCCGGACAGAAGGCGGAAGTGAAAGTGGATACGTATGGGAAGACGTTCAGCGGACATGTGGATTCGATCGCGGGGGCGACAGGCTCGGTGCTGAGCCTGCTGCCGCCGGAAAACGCGACGGGAAATTACGTGAAAGTGGTACAGCGGATTCCAGTGAAGATCGTGCTGGATCCGATTCCTTCGGAGAAGGCGGTTTTGCGGCCGGGGATGAACGTGGACGCGACAGTGATTACGAATTAACGCGGAATAAAGATAGGGATTGCAGCGGTCGTACGTAGAAACAGTTGGAGTCAGAGTTTCGAGCGCGATGCGAAATAGGATTCTAGCGAAACTGCGGATGCCGGACGGGACGATCAACCCTTGGGTGATCGCCATTACGGTGACGCTCGCGACGTTCATGGAAGTATTAGACACGTCCATCGCGAACGTGGCGCTGCCGCACATCGCGGGGAATTTGTCGGCGGGGCGCGATGAATCGACGTGGGTGCTGACGTCGTATCTGGTTTCGAACGCAATCGTGCTGCCGCTGTCGGGCTGGCTCTCCGGGCTGATGGGACGGAAGCGGTTTTACATGTCGTGCGTGGCACTGTTCACGGTGAGTTCGTTTTTGTGCGGGCTGGCGCCGAGCCTGGGAGTGCTGGTGATTTTCCGGATCTTGCAGGGCGTGGGCGGCGGAGGGCTGCAGCCGAGCGAGCAGGCGATTCTCAACGACACGTTTTCGCTGGAGAAGCGTGGCATGGCGTTTGCAGTGTACGGGCTAGCAGTAGTTGTTGCCCCCACCATTGGCCCGTGGTTAGGCGGGTGGATCACGGACAATTTTTCGTGGAGATGGATTTTTTACATCAACGTTCCGGTGGGGATCATTTCGCTCATCCTGACCAATCTTTTGATCAGCGACCCGCCGTACATGAAGCGGGCGAGCGTGAAGAGCGGTTTCCGGATCGACTACATCGGAATCGGATTGATCAGCCTCGGCCTGGGGAGCATGCAAATTATTTTGGATAAGGGGCAGCGCGAGGATTGGCTGTCGTCGAATTTCATCCGCGTGTTTTTTGTGTTGATGGTATTCGGAATCATCGCGGGAATTCTGTGGGAACTGCGGCAGAAGGAGCCAGTCGTCGATTTGCGCATGCTGAAGGATCGCAACTTTGCGATCGCGACGACAGCGATGTTTTTCCTGGGCTTCGTGCTGTATGCCAGCACGGTTCTGATCCCGCAATTGTTGCAGGAACTGATGGGATATACGGCGCAATTGGCGGGAATGGCGCTGTCGCCGGGCGGCGCGGTGATCATGTGCATGATGCCGGTGGTCGGGATACTGGTGTCGAAAGTGGACACGCGGATTCTCATAACGTTCGGGTGCATCGTGTCGGCGTCGGCGCTGTTCGTGATGGCGGGCTGGGACCTGGGGCTGGATTATGGGCACGCGGTGCGGGCACGCATGCTGCAAAGCTTCGGGCTGGCGTTCCTGTTTATTCCCATCAACGTGGCCGCGTTTGCGTATGTGCCGCGAGAAAAAACCAACATGGGCACGGGAATCATTAATTTGGCGCGGAATATCGGGGCCAGCGTGGGAATCGCGACGGTGACGACGATGCTGGACCGGCGGGCGCAGTTTCACCAATCGCGGCTGATGGAGGGCGTCAACGATTACAGCGCGTCGTATCACAACATGCTGAACGGGCTGCAGACGAAGCTGGTTGCGGCGGGTTCAACGGTGGCGCACGCCAGCGCGCAGGCACACGGAATGATTTACAACACCGTGCAACGGCAGGCGGTGATGCTGGCGTTTATTGACAATTTCAAGATGCTCGGGGTCGTATTTTTCGCGATCATTCCGGTTTTGCTGCTGATGAGAAAGCCGCGAGTGGCTGCGGGCACCATGCCGGTGCATTGAGGAACGTTCCGGCGAGCGGCGGGATTCTGCAACGAGTTTTCAGACTGTATGGGGGGAAGACGATGGCAACGCAAGTGGCAGTAGGAACGCAACTGACCGAAGACAAACTGATCCGCGCTGGAAAGCGAGGCGACCACCAGGCGGTGGAAACCCTCTTCCGGCGTTACCAGCGGCCGTTGTTCCAGACCGCATTGCGGGTGCTGGGTAACACGGAAGACGCGGAAGACGCGCTGCAGGATGGAATGCTCTCGGCGTACCGCAACTTGAAGAGGTTCGAGGGCCGTTCGCAGTTTTCGACGTGGCTGACGCGCATCGTGATCAACGCGGCGCTGATGCGGCGGCGGAGCGCGAAGGCGCGTCCGGCGGTTTCGCTGGACGAATCGCCGCGCGAGGATGAGTTGCCGGCAGCGGAGCGCTTCGCGGACGACGGACCGAATCCGGAGCAGGTGTTTGCGAGCACGGAGATTCGGGAAATGATCAGCGAGAATCTGGACGAGCTCTCACCGCTGCTGCGAACGGCGTTTGTGCTGCGCGAAGTGCAGGGGTATTCGACGGGCGAAGCCGCGAAGAAACTCGGAGTCACCGAGAATACGCTGAAAGCGCGGTTGTGGCGCGCGAGGCACCAATTGGCGGAGCGGCTCGGACGGCGTCTGCGGCGGATGAAGGACGATATTTCCAACGCTGGCGGGATGGGCGACGCGGAGTGCAGCTACTGCTAAGAGATGAGATAAAGGAAGTACAGGAAGTAAAGGAAGAAAGGGCCGGCGATTCAGCTGGCCCTCTTGCTTTTGGGACAAGATGAAGCGCCCGGCGTCTAGCGAGAGGCGGCGCCGTAGCGGCCGAGGACGCGGAGTTCGCTTGTTGCTTTGCGGACTTCGGTGAGGGCTTGATCGAGGCGGGCGACGTCGGCGGCTTCAACGTCGATGAAAAACTGATATTCCCAGGGGCGGCCGTGAATGGGGCGGCTTTCGATCTTGAGTAGATTGACGCCATGCTTTGCGAAGGGTTCGAGGGAGGCAAGGAGCGCACCAGGACGGTGCGCCAGGCGCATCGCAAGGGAAATTTTGTGCGCTTCGGCTGAGAGCCATGCAGCGGCGTCTTTTTCTGGAACTAGAAGAACGAATCGAGTGAAATTTTCCGCGTTGTCCTGGATGTTCTCGGCAAGAATCACGCCGCGATAAAGGTCGGCGGCGCGGCGTCCGGCAATCGCTGCGCCGGATTTATCGCCGCGAGTGAGAGCTTCCCGGACACTTCCGGCGGTGTCTTCCGCAGGCACGCGCTTGAGCTCCGGGTGGGACGAGAAGAACCGCTCACATTGCGCAAGAGCCATGGGATGCGAGGCCACCGAGCGCAGGCCTTGCAACGTGGCGCCCGGACAACCGATGAGATGGTGCTCGATGGGGAGGATGGTTTCCGCCACGATGGTGAGCGGGTTCTGCAGCAGAAGGTCATACACGCGCACGACGGATCCGGCGAGGGTGTTTTCAACGGGCGCGAGCAGCGCGTCTGCTGAACGATCCTCGATGGCGCGGAATGCGGCATTGAACGTTGCACGTGGAACAGTAGTGATGCGTTCGCCAAGAAGCTGGATGGCGGCGGCCTCGCTGAAGGCGCCGGGTTCGCCCTGGAATGCCACGCGCATGGTCGTGCGATCGAGTGCGGTCATAAGCACGGGCTATCTTGCAATAAGCGCGGCAAAACAAGAAGGGGAGATTGCACGCGATTGGCGGCCGAAATGGTTGGTGCCGTTCCCGCTTTGGTATGCAAACTTACTGCTTGGGCCTGCAAGAGGAAAAGAGCAGTTCCAAGTAGGCTGGCGTTTGCCTCAGCGGTATAATTTCCGTTTCAAGGAGCGAGGAGTCCCCATGAAGAGACCTGAGCCGACGGAATTTGCGGAATTCTACGCGGGGTACGTATCAGAAGTTCCGGGCAGCGATGTCCTGAGTGTGCTGGAATCGCAGCGGGTGCAAATGCTGCAGTTGTTTGCGGCACGCAGCGAGCGAGACGGAAGTTTTCGGTACGCGCCCGGGAAATGGACGGCGAAAGAAGTCCTTGGGCACATCAACGATGCCGAGCGTATTTTTACGTACCGGGCGTTGCGCATCGCCCGGGGCGATCGAACGCCGCTGGCGGGATTCGAACAGGAGGATTTCGTCCGGAACGGAGGATTCGGCGAACGGACTCTTGCGGACCTTGCGGAGGAATTTGGGTCGGTGCGCAACGCGAGCGTTGTGCTGTTTCGCTCGCTGCGGGAGGACGCCTGGCCGCGGCGGGGCGTCGCGAGCCAGAAGGAAGTGACCGTCCGCGCGCTGGCCTTCATCACCGCGGGACACCAGATCCACCACCGGTCGATCCTGGAAGAACGGTATTTTCCGGCGATTCCGCGCGCCTGAATCAGGAAAGAAAATCAGAGCCGGATGCGCGAGTTGTCCCTGTAGACGCGCTGATAGACCAGGTCTTCGCGGCGATGGTCTCCGAGCCCGGCCACGACAATATCCCCGAGCAATTTGTTTTTCGGCGGAAACTCGCCGTGCCGCGGCTGTCGCGTCCGGGACGTTGGCGCGCCATTCTCCGGCCTGATGAGGTAGAAAAGCAGAATGGCCGCCAGCGCGGTGATGAAGGCGCCGAAGATGAGGGCGGCCGCTTGCGCCGCAAGCGGATTCGCGACGGCGTCCTCGAGCAGGTAGATTCCCGCGCAGAGGAAAGTCAGCACGAGAAAGGTGGCAAGGCCGCCAAAGGTGCGTACCAGACCGCCGCGGGCCGCCAGTGATTTGGGAGAACGCGCGGCCGCGGGACTTCGCCAAGCTCTTGCCGGCATGGTTCAGTCCTCACGATTAACCCGTGCAGTAACCGCCGGCTCCGGCTCATGTAAAAGTTCGAGGTAACGAAAAACAGGCGGAGAATACTCCTTCTTCATGATGCTGCCGCAAGGGCAGCGCGGATGGCTTCCTTCCAATTCGCCGGAAGTTTCCACGAGTACAGCACAGAGGCACGCCGGGTTCATGCAATGCCAGCGTTCCCCGGATTTCATGACCATGGCCGTTGTTCCTCCCTTCGCACGGATGACTGGGATACCCGCAAGGCAACCTCAGGTTTTTGGGCCGTGATAATAAGTGCTAAACTATACTCATAGGTAAATTATAATGCAAGAGGAATTTTTACTAGTTATTTTAAGTACAAAAGCAGTACTGAAGAGGTAACACGATGCCAAGCTGTTGATATGCCGCGCTGCCATTCGCGGGAAAAGAATATTCTCCTTATCTTCGCCTGCATGGAAAGGGCTTTCCGCGGCCAGGCAGGAGAGTGCGGGAGAGAATAGAATAGGCCGAAGCAGCTTCGTCGGAGGAGGTTGCGAGGGGGGCGCACCACTGTTAAAATTTCTTGTTTGCCGGGACGCAGCCGTCTGCGCCGTAAGCGCGGGCGGCTTTTTGTACGTTTAGCATGGCGTTCGTAGAACGGATGTCTATTCTGGCGTTCAGAAGACGAACGACGGGCGCCCCGCCTTTTTTGGCCTGACCTCTCGAGTTTCTTCGAGCGTGGCACTGGTGCGGCGGCAATCCGATCGCCAGATCCGGTCACCGGTCCTGGCCGCTGCGGAAGGGAGACTACGAGTGGCAAAGTACGATGTGGCGATTATTGGGAGCGGTCCGGGCGGATATGTAGCGGCGATCCGGGCCGGCGAACTGGGACTGAAGACGGTCGTTGTGGAGAAGGATCCCTTTCTCGGCGGAACCTGTTTGCACGTCGGGTGCATTCCCACCAAGGTGCTGCTGCATCACGCAGAGGTTTACGATCATTTCAAAAATGGCGCGGAACTGGGATTTGAGGTCAGCGGGCTGAAAATCAATTGGGCGAACGTCCTGGCGCGGAAAGACAAGATCGTCAAGAAGCATGCGAAAGGCATCGAGTTCCTGTTCAAGAAAAACAAAGTGGAGTGGATGCAGGGTTGGGGAAGGTACGAAGGGCCGGGAAAGATCAGCGTCGAGAAGGACGGCAAGAAGACGCCGATCGAAGCCTCGAACATCCTGATGGTGAGCGGTTCGGAAGCGAAATCTCTGCCCGGCATCGAGCCGGACCACAAAACCATTCTCACCAACCGTTCGATCATCGAGCTCCCTGAGATTCCAAAAACACTGATCGTGGTTGGAGCCGGGGCCGTGGGAGTGGAATTCGCTTCGATTTACAACTCCTTCGGAACGCAGGTGACCATTCTCGAAGCGTTGCCGCGCGTTGTTCCGGTGGAGGACGAAGAGATTTCCGCGGAGTTGACGAAGGCCTTTCAGAAAAAGGGCATCCAGATCTTTACGAGTTGCGCGGTGGAGTCCGTGAAGAAGGATGCGAAAGGCGTCACGGTTTCGTTCAAGGACAAGGACGGGAAAGCGCAGACGCTGCAGGCGGAGAAGCTGTTGCTGGCGGTGGGTCGCAAGGCGATGACGGATGGTTGCGGCCTGGAGAAATCGAAAGCCAAGCTGGAGCGCGGGTTCGTGCACGTCGGGGATTACATGGAGACGGCGGAGAAGGGGCTCTATGCGATTGGCGATATCGTGGCGGGGCTTCCGCAATTGGCGCATGCGGCCATGATGGAAGGAATTATCGCGGTGACGCACATCGCGGGAAAGCCGGCGCACCAGATTGTGAAAACGCGGATTCCCAATGCGACGTATTGCGAGCCGCAGATTGGTTCGATTGGATTGACCGAAAAGCAGGCGCGCGACACGGGCTACAAAGTGAAGGTTGGAAAGTTTCCCTTCGTGGGGAACAGCAAAGCAACGATTCTGGGGAATCACGGCGGGTTCGTGAAGGTGGTGTCCGACGAGATGTACGGCGAAGTGCTGGGGATTCATATTATCGGGCCGCTGGCGACGGAAATTCTGGCGGAAGCTGCGGCGGTGCTGAACCTGGAAGGCACGATCGACGACATGATGAACATGGTGCACGCGCATCCGACGGTGTGGGAAGCGATGGGGGATGCGTTTGCGAGCGTGCGGGGATTGCAGATAAACGTGTAGTGACTGGTGACTCGTGACTGGTGACTGGTGAGGATCTGCCGGATTGTCGACCTCGGATTGATTGGGTACGCGGAGGCCTGGGCGCTGCAGAAGCGCTTGGTCGCGGTGCGGAAGGCCAATGCAATCGAAGATGTTCTGCTGCTTTGCGAGCACCCACACGTGATTACGCAGGGACGAAACGGGAAGCGGGAGCACCTGCTCGCTTCCGAACACGTGCTGCGGCAGAAGGGCGTGGAATTCCATACGACGGACCGCGGCGGGGACATTACGTATCATGGCCCGGGGCAGATCGTGGGCTATCCGATACTGAATTTGGGCGCGATTCGGCGCGACGTGGTGTGGTATGTGCGTATGCTGGAAGAAGTGATGATCCGGGCCACGGCAGAATTCGGAATTACTGCAGAGCGCGTCACGGGGAAGACAGGCATTTGGGTGGGAGACGGCGGGGCCGAAGAGAAACTCGCCGCCATCGGCGTGCACATCAGCCGGTGGGTGACCTCGCATGGATTCGCTTACAACGTAGCGACGGATCTGCGGTATTTCGATTTGATCGTGCCGTGCGGGATTGCGGGCCGCAAGGCGACTTCGCTGGAAAAGCTGCTCGGACGCAGCGTGAAACGGGAAGAGATTGCGCCGCGAATCGCGAATCATCTTGGCGAGGTATTTGGGCTGGAACTGAAGGAAACATCACGGACGGAGCTGTTGGAAAGACTGCAGGAAGCAGAACAGCCTGTGGTGACATCGGCTTAGAACAGGTAGGACAGACATTTCCTGTCTGTCCTTTGAAGACCTCGGTTGACGAGGCGGGACAGGCAAGAATACCTGTCCTACCGGAGCAAGGGATGAAGAAGGAACTGACGCGGCAGCAGTACCTGGACTTGTACTACTACATGCGTCTGAACCGCGCCGTCGAAGACACCATGGTGAAGCTGTTCCGGCAAAACAAAATTGTCGGAGGGCTGTATTCGAGCCTGGGGCAGGAAGCCATCTCGGTGGGCTCGGCGTACGCGCTGGAAAAAAAGGACTGGCTGGCGCCGATGATCCGCAATATCGGCGCGCTGCTGGTGAAGGGTGTGCCGCCGCGCGACATTTTCATGCAGCACATGGCGAAATACGATTCGCCGACCAAGGGCAAGGACGGCACGAGCCATTTCGGAGACCTAGACAACTTGCACATCGTTTCGCCGATTTCCATGCTCGGCGATTTGATCCCGGTGATGACCGGCGTGGCCATGGCCGGACGGTATCTCGGGCAGAAGATCGTGGCCATGACGTGGATTGGGGACGGCGGCAGCTCGACGGGCGTTTTTCACGAAGGATTGAATTTCGCGGCGACACAGAAGGCGCCGTTCGTTTTGATCCTGGAGAACAATCTGTGGGCGTATTCGACGCCGGTACGCAAGCAGGTTCCGCTTGAGAATCTGGCGGACCGCGCAAAGGCTTATGGTATTGACAGCTACATTGTGGACGGCAATGACGTGGTGGCGATGTATTCGACGGCGAAGGAAGCCGTCGAGCGCGCTCGCGCTGGCGAAGGCCCTATCTTGATTGAAGCGAAGACATTCCGCCGGCTGGGCCACGCGCAGCACGATCCGGCCGAATACGTGCCGAAGGAGATGCGGGCGTACTGGGAGGCCCGCGATCCCATTGCGCTGTATGAAAAGTATTTGACGAGCGAGAAGCTCCTCGATGCGAAGAGCAAGAAAGAGATCGAGGACAAGATTGACGCGCTGCTCGCGAAGGAACGGGAGTTTGCGGAAAATTCGCCGATGCCGCCGGCGGAGCTGGCGGAGGAGGGCGTGTACTGCACGGGCGACGATTGCCACAAGATTCGCGCGAAGTGGGAGCGGCCCATCGCGGAAGTGACGCCGCCGAAATCGAGCGTTGCGGCGGTGTGGACCGTGCCGGGATTTGGCTCCGGCAAAGGCTCGGGCGGAGCGAACGCCCCGATTCATTTTGGCGATGCGCCTGCCTCGGCGGAGAAATCCGCCGGCGCGCGGAAACCTGGCACAAAAATCCTGACAAAGTCGGCAGCAAAGAAGACCGTGAAGGCTGCGGCGGCGAGCGCTTCGCGAAAGGCGCGGAGATAGAATGGCCAAGACGAACGGGGCCGGAACGAATGGAAACGTCGCGGGCGGAGCGCAGGTCACGTTTCTCGAAGGCATCCGGCAGGCGATGTTCGAGGAGATGGAACGCGACCCGGCGGTGGTCCTGCTCGGCGAGGACGTGGGCGTGTACGGCGGGGCGTTCAAGACCAGCGAAGGATTGCTGGCGCGATTCGGCTGGGAGCGCGTGATGGATACGCCGATCAGCGAAAGCGCCATCATCGGCGCGGCCTGCGGCATGAGCTATCTCGGCTTGCGGCCGATCGTGGAGATGCAGTTTATCGACTTCATCGTGTGCGCGTTCAACCAGATTACAAATTTCGTGGCCAAGGGACATTATCTTTGGAACGCGCCCGCGCCGATGGTGATCCGCGGGCCTTCGGGCGGCGGAGTGCACGGCGGGCCGTTCCACTCGGCAAATCCCGAAATGTATTTCGTGCACACGCCGGGGCTGAAGGTCATTTATCCCTCGACACCGTACGACGCGAAGGGTTTGCTGAAAGCCGCGGTGCGCGACAATAATCCCGTGCTCTTTTTCGAGCACAAGTTTCTCTACCGGCGCATCAAGGGCGAAATTCCCGCCGGAGATTACACCGTGCCGATCGGAAAAGCCGTGGTACGCCGCGAGGGAAAGCACCTGACCATCCTTTCTTACGCCGCGATGATGCATACGTCGCTGGAAGCCGCGGAGGCACTGGCGCAGGAAGGGATCGAAGCGGAAGTGATTGATTTGCGGACGCTGCTGCCGCTGGATGAGGAGACCATCCTGCAGTCGGTGAAGAAGACCAACAAATGTCTGGTGGTGCATGAAGACACGAAAACCGGAGGAATCGCGGGCGAAATCGCGGCGATTCTGTGTGAGAAGGTGTTCGGCGATCTGGACGGGCCCGTGATGCGCGTGACGTCGCTGGATACGCCGGTGCCGTACGCGCCGACGCTGGAAGATCACTTCCTGCCCAACGCGAAAAAGGTTTTCACTGCCGCGAAGGAATTGGCGCGGTATTAGGATTTTGAGGAAAGAGGAGAGCGATCATGGCCGTTGACATCGTAATGCCCCAGATGGGGGAAAGTATTTTTGAAGGCACGATCACCAAGTGGCTGAAGAAGCCGGGCGACAAGGTGGAGCGCGACGAGCCGCTGTTCGAGATTTCGACGGATAAAGTCGACGCGGAAATTCCGTCGCCTTCGGCCGGCGTGCTGAAGGAAATCAAGGTCGGCGAAGGGCAGACCGTGCCGATTCAGACGGTGGTGGGCGTGATTGATGCGGCGGGATCGGCGGCGGCTCCAACGGCTGCTCCGGCAAAGACCGAGGCCCCGGCTCCTTCCGCTCCTGCGCCTGTGAAGGCTGCGGCCCCGGCTGCTCCTCCTCCGGCCTCAGCGCCAAGGGCTGCGCCTGCTCCGGTTGCGGCAACGCCAAGGGCCGCTATGCCTGCAGCCGCTCCGCCAGCCGTGCAAGATGGAGGACGAATTCACAGCTCACCGCTGGTTCGCCGGATGGCCGCGGAACATGGCATCGATCTTTCCACACTCACCGGCACCGGAGCGGGCGGGCGTATCAGCAAGCAGGACATTGAGGCTGTGATTGCAGCAGGAGGCGCACCTGCGGCGGCTCCCCCTGTATCCGGAGCTTCGGCCGCGCCTTCACGGCTGGCGGCTCCTCCAGCGGCAGCTCCCGCGCCACCGGGAGTTTCCGGCGCGCAGGCGCACGTGGCGCTGGAGACCGCGGTGCCGCGCGAAAAAATCTACTTCGGCCACTACGAAGTGCAGCCCATGAGCCCGATGCGGCAACGCATCGCCGAGCACATGGTGGCGTCCAAGCGCGTTTCGGCGCACGTGTACTCCGTCGATGAGATCGACATGACCAAAGTCGCGGCGCTGCGGGCGAAGTCCAAGGACGAATTCGAAAAGCGCTACGAGACGAAGCTGACGTTCATGCCGTTCTTCGTGAAGGCGGCGGTCGCGGGGCTGCGCGCCTTCCCGACGCTGAACGCTTCGCTGGATGGAACAAACGTGGTCCTTCACAAGGAGATCAACATCGGCATCGCCGTGGCGCTTGACTGGGGGCTGCTGGTGCCGGTGGTGAAAAATGCCGACGAGAAAAACATTCTGGGGATCCAGCGCACCATGAACGACCTCGCCGAGCGCGCGCGTTCGAAAAAGCTGAAGCCCGAGGAGGTGCAGGAAAGCACGTTCTCGATTACCAATCCGGGCGTGTTCGGCGGATTGTTTGGATTGCCGGTAATCAGCCAGCCGAACGTCGGGATCCTCGGATTGGGCGCGATCGAAAAGCGCCCCGTGGTGATCAACGATTCGATCGCCATCCGCTCGATGTGCTACGTGACGCTCAGCTACGACCACCGCGTGGTGGACGGCGCGATCGCCCACCAGTTCCTGCACAAAGTGAAAGAGACGCTGGAAAACTGGTCGGAGTCGGTGCTGTAAGAGACACTCTTCGCGGCTTCGGGTAAACAAATCGCGAGTGGATCACAAGCTTGACGCGTCGAGCGGAAAGAAGCCCCTCCAAATCAGGGGACTTCTCTTTTCGGAACAAACCTTTCGCTCTCTCGCAGTGTCCGAAATTGGGACGAGCGTTCCCGCTAGTGGCCAGATTGAGGCGCTTCCTTCCTCCTCGAGTTCGTACAAACCATTCGCACTAAAGCTCTTATTTGCAGGCATGGCTGGCAGTCTGGCTGCCCCAATATCTCGGAGCGGGATGGACGCCCGCACCTGGGGACGCAGAGTAACCAGCGATGATGACCACAACGCTCGAAATCTCATTGGACCGCGAAACGATGCAGCCGCGAATTCTTATCGCCGATGACCAACAGGACGTTCTGGACGCACTGCGACTCCTACTCAAGGGGCACGGCTACAATATTGAGACTGTGAATTCGCCGGCGGACTTGCTGGCGGCGGTGGCGCGCCAGGAGTTCGATATTCTGCTGATCGATCTAAACTATGCACGGGACACGACGTCGGGACGCGAAGGTTTGGATGTGCTCAGCCGGCTAAGGGAGATCGCAGACCCTCCGCCCGTGGTGGCGATGACCGGGTGGGCCACGGTGGGCCTGGCCGTGGAAGCGATGCAGTATGGCGTGAGCGACTTTGTGGAGAAGCCGTGGACCAACACGCGGTTGCTGGAAATCCTTCGCAAGCAAATCGGCCTGGGACGCGAGCGCCGCGAATTACGGCGGCGCGCCGCGGAAGAGGCCCGGGCGCGGGAAGAAGCCCTGATTCATCTGCAGGAGCAGGAACGGGAGATCGCCGAAGCTAAAGCCATCCAGGAAAAGCTGCTGCCGCGCGAGATTCCGCAAATGCCGGGATATCAAATCGCCACGGCGTGGCAGTCCGCCCGGCTGGTGGGAGGCGATTATTTCGACATTCTCCCTCTCGACGACCAAACGCTTGGAATCTGCATTGCCGACGTGGCCGGAAAAGGCATGCCGGCAGCTTTACTGATGTCCAATCTGCAGGCGGCCGTGCGCGGCCTCTCTTCACTCTCCATTGCGCCGGATCTCCTCTGCAGCCGGCTGAATTCCATTGTCTACCGCAATACGGGAAGCGACCGCTTCATTACTTTTTTCTACGCGCATCTTGACGGCTCCACGCGCCGGCTGGCGTATGTCAATGCCGGACACAACGCGCCATTCGTGGTGCGTTCCGACGGCTCGCACGAGCGATTGCGGGATGGCGGCGCCGTGCTTGGCGTCTTCGCCAGCCGGAACTATGAGATGGGCTCGACGCAGCTGTCCGCGGGCGATCGCGTGATTCTGTTCACCGACGGCGTCACGGAAGCGTGCAACCCCGTTGGCGAGGAGTTCGGCGAAGCCCGCTTGCTGCGTTTGCTCGAAGACCACCGCACGTTGTCCGCCAATGAATTGCAGGGGAAAATCATTGCCGTGGTAGCCGAGTTTAGCGGCGGCCGCTGGCAGGACGATGCCACGCTGCTGGTACTTGCTGTAGCCGCCTAAACAGTGGGGAAGAGGGACACCCCCAGGCTGCCGCGAGGTATCGGCTCGCCGAATATTCCGCGATCCCCGAATTCCCCGCTCTCCCTCATTGCAGCAACGGCTTCATCTTGGCCACCCACACGGCGAAGCCTTCCATAGGGATAGGCTCGATGCCGGCGTCGCGAAGCGTGTCGCGCACGAAACGGTGACGATCGTTCCCGGCGTTCAGCGCGACGTCGGTGACGGCGGCGAATTCGGTTTTCAGGGAAGCCTTGGCGGTGATGCGTTCCGCGGTGTAAGCGAAAAGCTTGGCGTCGGCCGGAGCGCGGGTGACGGAGAGCGTCTGGACAAATCCGCGCGTGCCATTGCGGCGGTAGCTGTAGTCGAGGCGCATGGGGTCGCCCGGAAACGTGAACTGCTCGGCGCGCACCGATTTTTCAAGCCGCTCCCACAGGCGCGCTGGGGAGCGACGTGGTCGCCATACAGCCGCTCCAGTTCGGCATCCAGGTCCGAGGCAAAGACGCCCTTCTGGGGAGCGAGCTGCAAAGCATTTGAGAGCGTCTCATCCCACTTGCCCAGGAATTGCTGCCAATTGCCGGCTTGGCCCTTCCCGCCGTCGACGGATGCCGATTGAAACCGGTCTTCCAGATCATCGCGAATCGCACGGAGGAGCAATTCGTCGGCCCCGGGATGAAGGCGTCGCACGCGCCGGAACTCATTCTCTTCTTCGATCATGCGCAACCGGCGTTCGCCGGTCTGCGGATCGAAGAGCAGCACGCCGATATTCACCCACTCGTCGCGGACCAGGTTCGGTGTGTACCGCAGAACGCGGTAGGCGCAGGCTCTTTCTGAACCTGCCGGTTCCGCGTTTTCTTGATGGTCAGAAGTTTCAATCATGGCTCACACCCAGTTCGGAAACGGCTGCCGATTGGTTCGTTTGGCTTCGAGAATCAGTTCTGGGACCCGTGAACGGCGGCGATGAAGGTGTTCGAGCAGCCGCAGCAGCGCGTCATAGTCATCCTCGTACCACGCGGGGGGAATCTCCCGGCTGACTTCGTCCAAGACGCGCTCGGTCATTCCGCTTTCCAGTCGTTCGAGCCACGGTGCGAACGATTCCATCCCGGTGACACCCAGGTAGACGCGATTGCGGGCGTACAAACCCCGGAGCGGCGCGTCAGGAAAATTCCATTCGCCGGCATTAAAGCAAAAGCCCTGGTCGATCATCCGTGTTTCATAGCGCACTGCTGCATCATTTGCCGCTTCATTCTGTCTGTGAAAAAACACCGTCTGGCGGCCGTTGGTGTTGCAAGTCCACTTGTCGAAGACCAGCATCCCCGCGAAGGCGTGCAGGTTTTCCACCTCGCGCAGCTGTTCGTCGGGAAGGAAATCGTGCAGCGTCAGTTGCCGCGGGTCTCCGGGATAGCGCGATCCAAATTGCGGGCCGGACTGGCAAGGAATCGGCGCACGCGGCAGTTCCATCGCCAGTTCCGGCGTCAGGCGGATCAACTCTTCGGACACCTCTACAATCGCCACCGGAACGGTCGGCAGCCCAGCCGAGCCGCCAGTTTGGTTCCAACCATTTCATTGACCAGAATGCGGCGATGCTACGAATTATTTTGGAACTTCACCACGTAGTAGAGGCCGTCGGAGCAACGCATCAGGTGCGATTGCGCTCCCCCACGCATCCGGCGTATCTGCTCCAGCGCATGCGACATGGCGAATTATCCTAGCGGTACTTATTGCTTTGGGCAAGCGCGAGTTGGGCCCTGGCGAGTCGATTCCTGAATGGGAAGACTGCATATCCAGGTCGGGAAAGCAGCGCGGCCCGGCCGATTCCAGAGTGGGAGACAGGATTCCACAAAAGGAAAAGGCCGGGACCAAGGCCCGGCCTCCGCCAAGAGAATCTTGCCAACGTGACGTGCGCTTACCGCCTCTTTTTCTTCTTCGGTGCTTTCTTGGCTTTTTTCTTGCCGGTCTTCTTTTTCGGTTTCGCTTTCTTCGCCGCCCTTTTCCGCGCGGGTTTCTTCTTCCCAGCTTTCTTGGCGCGTTTCTTTGCGGTGGGCTTCGACGCGGGCTTCGGCGCGGGCGCCACTTCTTCCGGCTCTTCTCCCACGATCACCAGCTCTTCTTCCTCTTCCACGATCTCTTCGGTCTCGCCGCCCAGCTCCTCGTCCTCCAGCCGGGATAGTTCGTTGTCGTCTTCAAAACCGTCCTTCTCGATATCCATTCCATCCTCCCGTGGGGGAATCTTTGGGTCCGGGCAAAAAATGGGCCCAGAGGTCACTGTTCTGGCCAGAGCTCTCTCGAATGCCGCCCCGCCCTTGCGCCGTTGTTATCGCACTCGCCGGAAGTTGTCAAGCACTCTGCGGTTTTCTTGCAGGGGGCCTGCATAAGCAGCCCCATCTGCCGCGGGCATGGACTCGCCTCAGAGCCGTGCAGCAGCGTTGAGCCCCACGTAAATTATTCATAATAAACGAATTAGTTGCGGTTTGAGGCCAGAGCGCCGCTCCCCGCGCTGCCCGCCGGCGATTTCTGTGATTTTCTTTTGGACCGGGATCGCGCCCGGGCCGAGGTAGCTTCCGGAGCGCCGCCGATGGTGTAAATGCGCAAGACCATGCCGCGGCTCACCCTGTTGGACTTCAGCCGGTTCCACTTGCGGATGTCCTCGGTGTCCACGCTGAAACGATCGGCAATGCCACCCAGCGTCTCCCCTCGCCGCACGCGATAACTGACCAGACGGCGCTTCGTTTCCGATTGCGGCAGCGTCGCGGGGATGATCAACTTCTCACCCACGCCGAGCGCCGCGCTGCGTTCCAGGTTGTTGGCATCGGCGATGGCCGCCGCCGTCACACGATATTTCTTCGCGATGGACGTAAGCGTTTCGCCGACCTCCACACGGTGGCGGCGCCAGCTGACCCACTTGTCCGGAGGAATGTCCGCGATTTCGGCGGAGAACCTTGTCGCTGTGCCCTGCGGGAGGCGCAATTCAAAGGAAGGGTCGTCCGGAGTCGCCATACGCAAGAGTGAAGGATTGAGCGCGCGCAGTGTGGTGACATCCACGTCGATCGTTTCCGCCACCAATCGCAGATCGATGGCCCTGCCCGGCTTCACCACGTCGGTCGGGACAGGCGCTTCCGGATCCGCTTGAATATTGTAGTGGGCCGCATCCTTGGCGATGAGCGTCAGCGCAATGATGATGGGCACGTAGTTTTTCGTCTCGCGCGGGAGTACTTTGCGCTTGTAGAGCTCCCAGAAATCCGCGTAGCCGGTGCGCTCGATACCTTTTTGCACGTTGCCCGGGCCGCAATTGTAGGCGGCCATGGCCAGGTACCAGTCGCCGAAAAGTTTGTAAAGATCGCGCAGGTGCTGGGCGGCGGCCCGTGTCGCCTTCTCCGGGTCCTGCCGTTCGTCAATCCACCATGTGTGACGGAGCCCATACTCCTGGCCGCGGTAGGCCACGAACTGCCAGATACCGCGGGCGCCTGCGCGCGAAAGAGCCAGCGGCTGAAACGCGCTCTCCGCTTGCGCCAGGTAGATCAAATCCTGAGGGACGCCCTCTTCGCGCAGCACGCGCGAAATCATTTCGCGGTAGCGGCCGGCCCGGCTCAGCCCGGTTTCCACGATGGCGCGCCCTCGCGGGGTCTGAAAGAAATTGAGAAAGGACAGAACTTCGTCGTTCACGGTCAGCGGCAGGTCGTGAGAAATGTTTTTGGCCGCTTCTTCAGCGCGGCCCTTCAGGCTCGGGTCCACCGGGAAGGTCATCTCCGCGACTTCGTCAATCGCCGCAGGGACGGCGGGGGCTTCGCTGAATCCGTCGCCGGCGCGGAAAGCCTGCAACTCGTAAGCGTAAACGCTGTCGACGACGCGGTGGAACAGCTCGCTCAGCCGCGGGTCGCCGTTCGGGTCGTAGCCGCTCTCCAGCATCCAGTCGACCGCGTCGTCAAAATCCTTGCGCGCTGCTTCGAGATGCCCGGCCTTGAAGTTCTGCTCGCCGGAAGCGAATTTTTCCTGGACCTTCTGGATGAGGTAGTCCTTGCCCGCGGGAACGGGGGGCAACAGGGAGACGAACCGCCGGGCCGGGTTTGCCAGCGGGAGCGCTGGAAGTTCCGGCGGGGCCTGGGCGGCGGCGGTGGCCTTGGGCGCCAGCGCAGGGACGCGCGCCTGCACGGGTTTTTTCCCGGCATCCTCGCAACCCGATAAGCCGCCCGAGACCAGAATCGCGCCGGTCGCCAAATAGAGCCTTAGCTTCATCTCTCCATGGTAAGGAGGCGCTTGCATCCGGGTCAACGCTTTCTCCCGGATGGGGGGTGACGCTCTCAGTACATCGCCCACAGCCTACATCGCCGCTTCCGGCACCTGCCCTTTGGGGTAGACTCGCCCTGCGAGGTGATCCTGTGAAACAGCGCGCGCGACTCACGATTGCAAGCTCGCTCCGAGTTCCGGTCTTATGTTTGTTCGCTCTATCTTTGGTGGAGGTGGCCGGCGCCGCCGCTCAGCAAAAGAGTCTTTCCCCCGAGAAGCGTGCGGCAATTGAAAAGGCGGTGTCCAGCTTCATGTCGGCCAACAGCGTCGCCGGCATTGGCGCGGCGGTCGTTCTGGACGGCGAACCCGTGTGGTCCGCCGGATTTGGCATGTCGGATCTGGAGGACTCTGCTCCCGCCACTTCTTCGACTCTCTTCCGCCTGGGATCGATTTCCAAACCAATTACCGCCGTTGCTGTCCTGCAGCTTTATGAGCGGGGAAAGCTGGAGCTCGACGCGCCCGTCCAAAAATATTGTCCGGCGTTTCCCAAGAAAGAATGGCCGATTACCACCCGCGAGCTGCTCGGACACCTCGGAGGGATTCGCCATTACAACGAGGGCGGAAAAGGAGATATTCCCGAAGACAGCGCCCGGCATTTTTCGGGCATGGAGGAGTCGTTGCAGATTTTCGCCGCTGACCCGCTGGTCGCGAAACCCGGCACGAAATTCCAATATTCGACCTACGGCTATACGCTCCTGGGCTGCGTCCTCGAAGGCGCCGCGTCGGAGAAGTATGTGGATTTTGTGAAAAAGAATGTGTTCCAACCCGCGGGAATGGAGCAAACGCAAGCCGATGACTTCTTTGCCGTGATTCCCCATCGCACGCGCTGGTACCACAAAGACAAATCCGGCTTGGTGCGCAACGCGGGAGTCCTCGACTCCAGCTACAAGATTCCCGGCGGCGGACTGATTTCCTCGGCGGACGACATGGCGCATTTCGAAGCCGCCATCCTCGCGGACAAGCTCATAAAGCACCCCACGCGGGAACTGATGTGGACCTCGCAGAAGACCGAGGATGGCAAGCCGACCGGCTACGGCCTGGGATGGGGAACTCTGGATAAATTCGGCGTTCATATCATGGCCCACACCGGCGGGCAACAAGGCACCAGCACGGCCTTCGCACTTGTGCCGGAGCGTCGCGCGGGCGTGGTGGTCCTGGCTAACATGGACGGCGTGAACTCCGGCGGCCTGGCGGAAGAGATCCTGAAAATCGTGCTCGACCTCCACGAAGCCGAATCCAAAAATTAGTCGGCGCTTCTTCTCTTCATCCCGACAGTCCCGAGACGCAAGTGACGTCGAATTTTTCGTCCGCGGCAACTCCACGGAAGTCGTCCTCACGCACGCCGTATTTGGCTCCGCGAAAGATCGCGACGACCACAAGCAAGGCTAGAGCGGGTCCTTCGACTCGCTGGCGCGCACTCTCTGATTCTCGCCAGCGCCGTCAAGCACCAGGGCCGCTAACCAATGGTAGACAAAGGAATTAAAATTTGGCTTGGCATTTGGTACAACTTGTGGTACTCTGTCTTTGCGTTTGTTGCTCTTGTATCGCCTTTGGGTTGTAAAGCGGTCGCGAGGTCAAACTTGCGGCCTTTTTTTGTGCTATGAGCCTGCTTTGCGGGCTCGTAACACAAGGCTTGAAGACGGCCGAAGCTCTGTTGAGGGGCTCGGAACTTGAGGCATCAGATAGCTTAAAGAACTAATGTTCAGCTGTAACCCAGCTGACAGAAACGAGTAAAGCAGTGAGTAAAGAACAAGGTACAGTGAAGTGGTTCAATGCCAGCAAGGGCTTCGGTTTCATCCAGCGCCAAAGCGGTGAGGACGTTTTCGTCCATTTCTCCGCGATCGTGGCTGATGGCTATAAGTCGTTGAATGATGGCCAGGCGGTTGAATTCGAAGTCACCAAGGGCCCCAAGGGCCTGCAGGCCTCGAACGTACAGCCCCTCTAATTTCACTTCACAAAATTACAAAACGGGCGTCCCGGTTCACCGGGGCGCCCGTTCTGCTTTTCCGCCCTCTCTTCGAACAGCCGGTATCTTCCCTGCGAATTTGAGTTCGTAACGGCCGCTTTTCCGGGCCGGCCGCTTCCCTATTTTGGTCGGACCGGGCATGCGACCCGAGAATGCCCTGCTGGGGGCTCCGCTCGAGCCTTGCTTCCCAAACCGGGACAGTACCACTTGCGCTACACAAGTACTCTGCATCCATTGCACTTAGCGGCCTCTCACAGGACCATAGAGGTTCATTCTGGAACGAAACTCGCTTCACACGCGG
>WNFB01000071.1_pt1 | contig 61611 bp, 61 predicted proteins | sample 5400501 | NCBI WGS metagenome assembly WNFB01 (sample SAMN13153341, study PRJNA577476) | soil metagenome | isolation source: 200 cm saprolite under Douglas fir tree site 2 hole 1 | place: USA:California | collected 2015-04-18 | reverse complement strand
GAGGGCGGCGTGTTCCCGGCCATCTTCGGCACCGTGATGATGGTGCTGATCATGAGCATCGTGGTCACCCCGCTGGGCGTGCTCGCGGCCTTCTACCTGCGCGAGTACGCGCGGCAGGGAGCGTTCGTCAGCGCGGTGCGGATCGCGGTCAACAACCTGGCGGGGGTGCCGTCCATCGTCTTCGGGGTGTTCGGCGTCGGCTTCTTCATCTACTTCGTGGGCGGCTCGATCGACCGGCTCTTCTACGCGGAGGCGCTCCCGACGCCGACCTACGGCACCGGCGGCATCCTGTGGGCCGCGCTCACCCTGGCCCTGCTGACGGTGCCGGTGGTGATCGTCGCCACCGAGGAAGGGTTGGCCGCGATCCCACGCGGCACGCGGGAAGCCTCGCTGGCCTTGTCGGCCACGAAGCTCGAGACGACACTCCGGGTCGTGCTGCCGGCGGTGATGCCGTCCATTCTCACCGGCCTCATCCTGGCGATGGCCCGCGCGGCCGGCGAGGTGGCGCCGCTCATGATCACCGGGGTGGTGAAGCTGGCCCCCGCGCTGCCGCTGGACGGCACGTGGCCGTTCCTCCACATGGATCGGAAATTCATGCACCTGGGCTTCCACATCTACGACGTGGGGTTCCAGTCGCCCAACGTGGACGCGGCGCGGCCGATGGTCTTCGCCACGACGCTGCTCCTGCTCGTGATCGTGGTCTTCTTGAACCTGTTCGCGATCAGCATGCGCAACCGGCTGCGTCGCAAGTACGCGACGTCGGCGGTCTAACCCCGAGGGAGGCGTCAATGTCCGGATCCGTGAGCGTGAGCGTGAGCGCGAGCCTCAAGCCGGGCGCCAGTCCCGGGCCCATCATGGAGATGCCCATGGTGATGCCCATGGTGGAGATCGATCACCTGTCGCTCTGGTACGGGGCCAAGCTCGCCCTCAAGGACATCTCCATGTCCATTCCCAAGCACCGGGTCACCGCGTACATCGGCCCGTCCGGATGCGGCAAGTCGACGCTCCTCCGCTGCCTCAACCGGATGAACGACCTGGTGGACGGGGTGCGGGTCGCCGGGAACATCCGGATCGGAGGGACCGACATCCACGATCCCGCCCTGGACGTCACCGACCTGCGCAAGCGGGTGGGCATGGTGTTCCAGAAGTCGAACCCGTTCCCGAAGTCCATCTTCGAGAACGTGGCCTACGGGCCGCGCATCCTCGGGGTCCGCAACCAGAGCGATCTCGAGGGCATCGTCGAGCGGAGCCTCAAGGGGGCGGCCCTGTGGGACGAGGTGCACGACCGCCTGCGCGAGAGCGCGCTGGGGCTCTCGGGCGGCCAGCAGCAGCGGCTCTGCATCGCGCGCGCGATCGCGGTGGAGCCGGACGTGCTGCTCATGGACGAGCCGTGCTCGGCGCTCGATCCGATCGCCACCGCCAAGATCGAGGAGCTGATGCTCGATCTGAAGAACAGCTACACCATCGTCATCGTCACCCACAACATGCAGCAGGCGGCCCGGGTGTCGGACTACACTGGGTTCATGCTCCTGGGTGAGCTGATCGAGGTCGGGGTGACCCGCCAGCTCTTCACCAATCCGCGGGAGAAGCAGACCGAGGACTACATCACCGGCCGGTTCGGATAGCCGAGGGAGGACGCCATGACACGGCACTTCCACGATGAGCTGGACGCCCTCAAGCAGACCCTGCTCGCGATGGGCGGGCTGGTCGAGGACCAGATCCGGCGGGCCATGCGCGCCCTGCTCGAGCGCGACGACGTCATCGCCCAGGAGGTCATCGACCGGGACCGGCAGGTGAACACCTACGACGTCGAGGTGGACGAGCAGTGCGTGAACCTGCTCGCGCTGCACCAGCCGGCCGCGAGCGACCTGCGCTTCATCACCACCGCGATGAAGATCGTGACCGATCTGGAGCGCATCGGCGACCAGGCGGTCAACATCGCCCAGCGCGCCCTCGAGCTGAACCGGGAGCCTCAGCTCAAGCCCTACATCGACCTGCCGCGCATGGCGGACCGGGCGCAGCGCATGGTCAAGGAGAGCCTGGATGCCTTCGTGGCCGGCGACACCGCCCTGGCCCGCCAGGTGTGCGCCGCGGACGCCGAGGTGGACGCCCTCAAGGAGCAGATCTTCCGGGAGCTCCTGACCTACATGATGGAGGACCCGCGGACGGTCTCCCGCGCGATCCGGGTGATCCTGATCTCGCGGTTCATGGAGCGGGTGGCCGACCACGCCACCAATATCGCGGAGATGGTGATCTACCTGGTCGAGGGGAAGATGGTCCGGCATACGCTGGCCTGAGCGGGGCGCCGTGTATACTGCTGATGTGAGTCCGGATCGGCATTACCACCTTCAGTCCGAGGACGCCAACCGGCGGATCGACGCGCTGCTCGAGCAGCTCCGGGTGCCGGAGTCCACCTGGCCGCTCTACGCCGACCTGCTCACCACCGCGCTCAAGATGTACGAGGACGGCGCGGGGGTGGCCGATGTCCGGATCGCCAACGCGGCGTTCAAGGAGATCCGCTACGGCTTCAAGGTCTTCGCGCCCTGGCGCAACGTGCCGAAGATCACCGTGTTCGGCTCCGCCCGGACGCCGCGCGCGCACCCGATCTCCGAGCAGGCCTACGCCTTCAGCAAGCGGATCACCGGCGCGGGGTGGATGGTCATCACCGGCGCGGGGGGCGGCGTCATGAGCTCGGCTCAGGAAGGGGCGGGCGGCGAGCGCTCGTTCGGCCTCAATATCCGGCTGCCCTTCGAGCAGGAAGCCAATCCCTGGATCGCGGACGACCCGAAGCTGGTCTCGTTCAAGTACTTCTTCACCCGCAAGCTCTTCCTGGTGCGCGAGGCCCACGCGATGGCCTTCCTGCCCGGCGGCTTCGGCACCGCCGACGAGGCGTTCGAGGCGCTGACCTTGATCCAGACCGGGAAGTCGCCGGTGCTACCGCTCGTGATGCTGGACGAGCCGGGCGGGACCTACTGGAAGACCTTCGACGAGTTCGTGCGGCGGGAGATGGTGGGGCGGGGCACGGTGTCGCCGAACGACCCCGACCTCTATCGCGTCACCGACGACGTGGAGAAGGCCGCCGCGGAGGTCGAGGGCTTCTACAAGCTCTACCACTCGCAGCGCTACGTGCGCGACGCCCTCGTGCTCCGCATCCGCCGGCCGATATCCCCGGCGGCGCTCGCCGATCTCAACGCGCGGTTCTCCGACATCCTGACCGCGCCCGCCGAGCAATCGAAGGGGCCGCTCCCGGGGGAGGGGGACGAGCTGCCGGACCTGCCGAGGCTGGTGCTGCCGTTCAACCGCTCCGGCTTTGCCCGCCTCCGCAGCCTGCTGGACCTCGTGAACGCCAGCTAGCGGTCTCCCTCTCCCCTCTGGGGAGAGGGCAGGGTGAGGGGCTGCAGGATGAGGGGCTACTCCGCCTCGTCCCGCTCCTCGGTCGTCTGGCAAGCGGTGCAGACCCACGTGCGGAGGAGGGTGACGCGCTGGGGATCACGCCGCAGCGTCCACGGCATCAGCTTCTTCGCGCCGCAGCGGGGACACCGCTCGGTGGGCTGACCCGGCTGCACCTCGTGCGGGAGCCACGGGATCTTGGGCTTCATGCGCGGGATTATACGCTGATCTGGGCGGGCTTGAGAATCGGCGGAGGCTCGGGCCACGCGCCGCCGCTGCCGCTCAGGTCCGCGTGCGGACGTGGCGGGGATCGAGGGCGTCGCGGAGCCCGTCGCCGAGGAAGTTGAAGCTCGTCACCGCCAGCGTGATCATCACCCCGGGGAAGATCGCGACCCACGGAGCCGTCGTGAAGTAGCTCTGGGCATTGTTGAGCATGTTGCCCCAGCTCGCCAGAGGCGGCTGGATGCCATAGCCGAGGAAGCTAATATAGGACTCGAGCAGGATGGCGCGGGCCACCGAGAGGGTGGCGGCCACCGCGATGATCCCCACCGTGTTGGGCAGAAGGTGCCGCGCCATGATCCGCGCCCCGGAGGCCCCGAGCCCCCGCGCGCCCGTCACGAACTCCTGCTCGCGGAGCGTGAGGATCTGGCCCCGCACCATGCGCGTCACGTCCATCCATGACGTGACCGCGATGATCACCGTCATGGAGGCGAGCGAGGGCCGGACGAATGCGGCCAGCGCCAGCAGCATGAAGATCGGGGGGAACGAGAGCATGGCGTCGGTGAGCCGGAGCAGCACCGTGTCCACCGCCCCGCGGACGTACCCGGCCAGGGTCCCCAGGACGGCGCCCACGATGACGGTCACCGCCATGGCGGCAAGCCCCACCGTCAGCGAGATGCGCCCGGCGTGAAGCAGGCGCGAGAGCACGTCGCGCCCGAGCTCGTCGGCGCCCAGGAGATGACCCTTGGCGAGGGGCCGCGCGAACTTGTGGGACATCTCGATCTGGAGCGGATCGCGCACCGCGATCGGGCCGGCGAAGATCGAGGCGAGCCCGAGGAGGGCGATCACCACCGCGCTGATCACGGCGGGCCGGTGGCGCACGAAGCGCGCCCAGAAGATGCCGGCGAGAGCCTCCGGCGCGGCGGCCTTCGCGGGAGCCGCGGCGGCGACGACGGCCGCGCTCACGAGTGGCGCACCCGCGGGTCGATGGCCGCGTAGACGAGGTCCGCCACCAGATTTCCCAGGATGACCAGCGTCGCGGTGAACACCAGGATCCCCATGAGCACCGGGTAATCGCGGTAGCCGATGGAGTCCACGAAGAGCCGGCCCATGCCCGGCCAGGTGAAGATGGTCTCGGTCACCAGCGCGCCGCTGAACACCAGCGGGAGCTGGAGGCCGGCCAGCGTCACGAGGGGGATGAGCGCGTTCCGGAGCGCGTGCTTGAGGATGACCCAGCCTTGCGACACGCCCTTGGCTCGCGCGGTGCGGATGTAGTCCTCGCCGATCACCTCCAGCATGGAGGCTCGCGTGTAGCGGCTCCACGTCGCCACCATGACCACGCCGAGCGTACCCGCGGGCAGGACCAGGTGGCGCAGACGGTCTGCGAGGGCGAACGGCGCGCCCACCGTCCCGATATTGCCGGGCGGGAGGGTGTGGAGCAGCTCCGAGAAGACGTAGATGGCCATGAGGCCCAGCCAGAAGGTGGGGATGGACAGCGCCACCATGGCTCCGAGGGTAGCCAGGTGGTCGAAGAGCGAGTACTGGCGGACGGCGCTCACGATCCCACTGGCCAGGCCCAGGAGCACGGCCACCGAGAAGGCGCTCAGCATGAGGATGACCGTGGCCGGGACGCGGTCGACGATCACCTCGAGGACCACCCGCCCGTCACGGTAGGAGCGGCCCCAGTTGCCGCTGAGGAAGCCCTTGGCCCAAGAGAGGTACTGGACGTGGATCGGCCGGTCGAGCCCGAACTCGTGGGTGATCCGGTCGAGATCCTCGGCGCTCATGGTGGGGCTGAGCGCGTAAATGGCCGCCGGCCCGCCCGGCGCCAGATGGAGGAGGGAGAACCCGGCGAGCGACACCAGGCAGAGCACCACGACCGCCTGGATCACCCGCCGCGCGAAGTACTGTTTCAGGCCTTCCACCCCCACTCGTGCATGTTCCAGCTATTCGTCAGCGTGTTGCTGTTGGGCGTGTAGTTGACGATTCCCTGCTTCACGCCCTCGATGCGCACGTAGCTGAAGATGGGCAGGTACGCGAGGTCGGTGCGGATCACCTCCTGGAGCTTGAGATAGATGGCGCGGCGCTTGGCCCGGTCAATCTCTCGCACGCCGTCCTCGAGGAGCTTGTCGACCGTGGGGTTCTCGTACTGGCTCACGTTCCGGCCCGAGCCGGTCTTGGCCGCGATGTACTTGCTGTGGATGCGGTTCAGGCAGTCGGGATCGTCGCCCACGGAGGCCTGGATCCCGACCAGCAGCGTCTCGAACTTGGACTTCACGTAGTACTCGCCCCAGATCACGGCGGCCGGCATGTTGGTGATCTGCATGTCCACGCCGATGGCCCGCCAGTTCTGCTGGACGAGCGCCTGCGTCTGCTCGCGGAGCTTGTTGCCCGCGGTGGTGGCGTTGGTGAAGGAGAGGCGCACGCCGCCCTTGGCCCGCACGCCGTCGCCGCCCGCCTTCCATCCGGCCTCCTCCAGGATCTGCTTGGCCTTGTCGGGGTTGTACTCGTGCTTGGGCAGCTCGGCGTTGTAGGCCCAGGACGTGGGCGGCAGGTATCCTTCCACTGGCTTGGGCAGCCCGTAGTAGACCTGGTCGATGATGGCCTTCTTGTCCATCGCGTAGTAGAGCGCCTGCCGGACCGCCCGCTCCTTGAACTTCGGGTTGCCGTGATTGAAGTAGATGTATTCCACCGAGGGTGAGTAGTGTAGGTGGATCGTCACGCCGGGGAGGCTCTTGGCCTCGTTATAGAACTCGGCCGAGATGCCCTGCATGCCCGTCACGTCCACGGCGCCGCCTTTGAACTGGGTGTACAGGACCGTGAGGTCCGGGATGTACTTGAAGATCACTCGCTCGAGGGCGGGCGCTCCCATGTGGTACGCGGGATTGGCGACGAGGAGGAGGTGGTCGCCGGGCACACGGCTGCCGAGCCTGAATGGCCCCGTGCCCACCGGGCTCTTGGTGTTGAACTCGGCGGTGTTGGGATCGGCCACGCCCTCCAGGATGTGGGCGGGCATGATGTAGGTGTCGCCCCACGCGGTCATGAAGGGGGCGAAGGGCTCCTTGAGTCGGATCCGCACGGTGGACTCGTCGGGCGTCTCGACGCTCGCCACCTGATCGTGCCCCACCTTGCTGTAGGCCCCGAACTTGGGATTTGTGATCAGCTCGTGCGTGAATTTCACGTCCTTCGAGGTGAACGGCTTGCCGTCGTGCCACTTGACGCCCTTCCGGAGCTTCACCAGGTACTCGAGGCCGTTCTTTTGGATACCGCCGTTCTTCACGGTCGGCATCTCCACGGCCAGGTTGGGGAGGAACTGGGCTTTCTCGTCCACCCGCCACAGGCTGTCGAAGAGGCCGAAGTGGACACCGCGATCCACCTCGATGTGTGGCCGGTTGGGATTGAAGACGGTGGGCTCCTGGGACAGCGCCACCACGATCTGGCCGCCCTTCTTCGGGGTCTCCGCGGCGAGCACGGCGCCGGACCGGATGATGGGTGCCAGCATCGCCCCCGCGCCTGTCGTCGCGAGCAGTCCGAGCATCTCGCGGCGCGAGAGCGACGGAGAATCGGATCGGGGGGCTTCGGGTCGCGCGTCGAGGTCGATCATGGCGCCTCCTTCGTCTCGGGTTCACCGCGTGGTGCTGGCTCAGAACTCGGCTCCAAGGCGCCGAGCGGGTCGGGCGGGCCGATACTGCTCCGTCGCCAGGGCGGCGTCAAGAGCGTAGCCAGGACATGTTGGGTGAGATCCTTCTGTCGGCTCGTCCGATACGCTAAGCTCGGCTCGTGCCGAGCGCCTACGTGGTCCTTCTCGTCTCCAACCTGGTCTTCGCCACCGGCTACTCGGTCTCCCGGATCGTGCTCGAGGACGTCGGCCCGGCCACGCTGGCCATGGCGCGGCTGACCATCGGCTCGCTCATCCTCGTGCCGTGGGCCTGGCGCGCAATGGCGGCCGCCAAGCTCTCCCGTGAGGACCGCTGGCGCCTCGCGCTCACGGGGGTGGTGGGCTTCACGCTGGCCTTCGCGCTCGGCAACTGGGGCCTCGCCCACTCCACCGCCAGCAATGCGGCGCTCCTGATCACGGTGGAGCCCGCCTCCCTGATCCTGCTTTCGCCGCTGCTGCTCGGCGAGCGGCTCTCCCGGCGGGAAGGGCTGGGCGCGGCGCTGGCGATCCTGGGCGCGGCGGTCATCGTGGTGAACGGGATCCCCGGCGTCACGCAGGCCCTCGTGCCCCACTGGCGCGGCGACGTGATCCTGATCCTCTCCGGTGTGGCCTACGCCGCGTACTCGCTGATCGCCCGGCCCGTGCTCCTCCGCCATCCCGCGCTCGTGGTGACCGCCTACTCGATCCTCTGGGGCGCCGTCGCGATGCTGCCGCTCGCGGTGCTCGAGTGGGCCACCGGTCCGCCGCCCGTGTGGACCCCGCGGGCCGTCGTGGGCGCGCTCTACCTAGGGGTGGTGATGACCGCGCTGGGCTACGCGGTGTGGAACTGGTGCCTGGAGCGAGTCGAGACGCCCCGCGTGGCCATCTTTCTCAATATCCAGCCGCTCGGGGGCGCGCTGCTCGGGGTGTGGTGGCTGGGGAGCGGCTCACCGCGTTCACGGTGGCCGGCGGGCTCCTGATCCTGGCGGGACTGCACCTGGCGGTGAAAGCGCGCCGGAGAGGGTAGAATACCGGCATGCGGCGGGTGCGGGTGGGGCTGGCCCAGGTGAATCCGACGGTGGGCGCCATCGAGGCCAATGCGCGCCTCGTGATGGCGGGCATGGACCGGGCCCGGGCGCTGGGCTGCGACATCGTCGCGTTCCCGGAGCTGGTGCTGACCGGGTACCCCCCGGAAGATCTGCTGTTCAAGCCCGCCTTCATCGAGGCCAACCTCCGGGCGCTGGCCGACGTGGCCCGGGCGAGCCGCGGGCTCACCGCGGTGGTGGGCTTCGTGGACAAGCGCGACGACATCTTCAACGCGGCCGCCATCCTCCACGACGGCGCGCAGGCCGGGACCTACCACAAGCAGTACCTGCCCAACTACGGCGTCTTCGACGAGAACCGGTACTTCCAGTCCGGGACGGAGGCCCCGGTCTTCACGCTGGGCGAGACGGTGATCGCCGCGAACATCTGCGAGGACATCTGGTACCCGACCGGGCCCACCACGCTCCAGGCCCTCGGCGGGGCCGAGCTGGTGCTGAGCATCAACGCCTCGCCGTACCACGCGGGCAAGGGGCGCTTCCGCGAGAAGATGCTGGCCACCCGCGCGGCCGACGACCTCGTGTGCCTGGCCTTCGTCAACACGGTCGGCGGGCAGGACGAGCTGATCTTCGACGGCCAGTCCTTCATGTTCAACGAGAAGGGCGAGTGCGTGGCGCGGGGCAAGCCCTTCGAGGAAGACTTCGTCGTCGCCGACCTCGACCTCGACGAGGTCTTCCGGGCCCGGCTGCATGACTCGCGGCGGCGCAAGGAGAAGCTGCGGGCCACCGTGACCCAGTCGCGCCGCGTGGCGCTGTCCCCGCAGCCCGCGCCGGAGCGGCCGAAGCTGCCGCCCCACGAGGTGCCGGTGCTGGAGCCGGTGGAGGAGATCTACCAGGCCCTCGTCCTCGGCACGCGCGACTACGTCACCAAGAACGGCTTCACCCACGTGGCGCTGGGCCTCTCGGGCGGCATCGACTCCGCGCTGGTGGCGGCCATCGCCTGTGACGCGCTGGGCGCCGCCAACGTCACCGGCGTGACCATGCCCTCGCAGTATTCCTCGGCGGGCACCCGGAGCGACGCGGCTCGGCTGGCCCGCAACCTCGGCATCGAGTTCCTGCGGCTGCCCATCACGCCGGTGCTGGCCACCTACCGGCGCGCCCTCGCCAAGCCCTTCAAGGGGCTCAAGGAGGACGTGACCGAGGAAAATCTACAAGCGCGGATCCGCGGCAACTACCTCATGGCGCTCTCCAACAAGTTCGGCTGGCTCATCCTCACCACCGGCAACAAGAGCGAGATCGGGGTGGGTTACTCCACGCTCTATGGCGACATGGCGGGGGGCTTCGCGGTGATCAAGGACGTGCCGAAGACCCTGGTCTACCAGGTGGCCGAGTACGTCAACCGCAAGGCAGGGCGCGACGTCATCCCGCGCTCGATCTTCGACCGGCCGCCGTCGGCCGAGCTGCGCCCCGACCAGACCGACCAGGACACGTTGCCGCCCTACGCGGTCCTGGACGCGATCCTGGAGGCCTACGTCGAGGGGGACCAGGGCGTGGCCGACATCGTGGCGCGCGGCTTCGACGCCACCACGGTCAAGCGCGTGATCGCGATGGTGGACCGCAACGAGTACAAGCGGCGCCAGGGCCCCATCGGCATCAAGATCACGCCGCGGGCCTTCGGCAAGGACTGGCGCTTGCCCATCGTCAACCGCTTCCGCGAGTAGCCCCTGCTGCGATCTGTCGCGTTGTTCGCGCTGGCCGGGCTCGCCGAGATCGGCGGCGGCTATCTCATGTGGCTCTGGTGGCGCGAGGGCCGCCCCTGGCTGTTGGGCCTGGTCGGGGCCGTCGTGCTCGTCCTCTACGGGCTGATCCCCACCTACCAGGCGGCCCACTTCGGGCGCGTCTACGCGGCCTACGGCGGCGTGTTCGTGGTCCTGTCGCTGCTGTGGGGCTGGGCGATCGACCGGGTGAGCCCGGACCGCTACGACCTGGCCGGCGTCTGCCTCTGCCTGGCCGGCGTGGCGGTCATCATGTACGCGCCGCGCGCGTCCTAACATGACGCCGGGCATGGGGATGGCGCCGGGCATGCCGGGCGGGCGCCTCGACCCCACCGATCACCTGCGCCGCTCGTGGCGTGTGCACGCCATCGCGGCCGCGGAGGGGCTCGCGCTGCGCGACGTGTGGGAGGTCGCGATCCCGCTCCCGGCGGCGGTTCCGCTCGCTCGCTGGGTGGAGGCGCTGCGGACCGAGCCGCGCGGGCTGCCGTCGCGGGCGCTCTTCGCGCTCCGCCGGGCCCTCGGGCGCCTCCTCGGCCTCGATCGCGGCGGCACCGGCTTCGTGCCCGTCTACCAGGAGCCGGACGAGGTCCTGTCCCGGATCACCAACCGTACGGTGACCGCTTTCCTGCACATCTCGCTGGTCGACCGGCATCCTCGGCTGGCGGTCTACGTCCGTCCCAACGGCGCGTTCGGCCGCGGCTACATGGCCCTCATCGAGCCATTCCGGCAGTGGGTCGTCTACCCGGCCCTGCTCGCGGCGGGCGCACGGGCGGCGGCGCGGCTTGGCGGGCCTAGCTAGCGGGCGGGCAGGGTGTCCAGCGACTGCAGCGTGGCGAGGCGGCGGTAGATGCCGTCGCCGCGGGCCATCAGCTCCTCGTGGGTGCCCAGCTCGGCGATGCGGCCGTCGTGGACCACCACCACCCGATCCGCGTGCTTGACGGTGGCGAGCCGGTGAGCGATGACGAGCACGGTGCGGCCGCGCATCAGCTCCGACAGCGCCTGCTGCACGAGGAACTCGCTCTCCGCGTCCAGATCCGAGGTCGCCTCGTCCAGGATCAGGATCGGCGGGTCCTTCAGAAAAGCACGGGCGATTGCGAGGCGCTGGGCCTGGCCGCCGGAGAGCTTCACGCCGCGCTCGCCCACCGAGGTCGCGTAGCCCTCGGGCAAGGCGGCGATGAAGTCGTGGGCCTGGGCCTGGCGGGCCGCCCGCTCGATCTCGGCCTGCGTGGCCCCCGGCTTGCCGTAGGCGATGTTGTACTCGACCGAGTCGTGGAACAGGAAGGTCTCCTGGGTCACGATGCCGATCAGGGCGCGGAGTGAGTTCACCGTGACGTTGCGAAGGTCGTGGCCGTCGAGGGTGATGCGGCCCGCGGTGACGTCGTGGAAGCGCGGCAGCAGCTCCATGAGCGTGGTCTTGCCCGCGCCGGACATGCCCACGAACGCGACCAGTTCGCCCTTGCGCACGGTCAGCGAGATATCCCGCAGGGCCCACTCTTCCGCCTCCGGATAGCAGAAGCCGGCCGCCTCGAAGACGATGGACTCGGTGAAGCCGGGGAGCGCGCGGGCGTCGGGCGCGTCCACGATGGCGGGCGGGGTGTCCAGGATCTCGAACACCCGCTCCACCGAGGCGATCGACTGTTGCACGGTGTTGACCATCCGGGAGAGCTGGCGGACGGGGCCATAGAGGAGGATCACCGCGGCGGTGAAGGAGAAGAACTCGCCGGGGGTGAGGGCGCCCGCGATCACCCGGTAGCCGCCGTACCAGAGGGCGCCCATGATGGCGAGGGCCCCGAGCACCTCCATCACCGGCTCCGCCATCTCGTCCACGCGCCTATCTTGGAGGGCCAGGGACAGCAGGCGGTCGTTCACCTGGTCGAACCGCTCCTGCTCGAGCCGCTCGCGCCCGAAGGCCTTCACGATCTTGGTGCCGGTGAAGGACTCCTGGAGCACCACGTTCAGCTCCGCGATCTTCTGCTGGGTCCGCTTGTTGATCTTGTACAGCTTGCGGCCGATCGTCCGGATGGTCACGCCCACCAGGGGAAAGACCGCGATGGCGATCAGGGTGAGCAGCCACTCGCGCAGGAACATCACGATGAGCAGCGCCGCGATGGTGGCGACGTGGCGCACCGCCATCACCAGCACCGTGGAGGAGAGCCGGGCGAGGCGGTTGACGTCGGTGACCACGCGGGTCATGAGCTCCGCCGAATGCAGCGAGGCGAAGAAGGCCAGCGGCATGGACTGGATGTGGGCGTAGAGCTCGCCGCGGATGCGGGCGATGACGCGCTCGCCCACCGACGCCATGAGATAGGACTGGCCGAAGCGGCCGAGCCCCTTGGCCACGTAGGCGGCCAGCAATGCCAAGGGGATCACCTTCAGCATGGCCACGTCGCGCTTGAGGAAGATGTCGTCCATGGCGGGCTTGACCAGCCACGCGGTGAACGCCTCCGCGCCCGAGACGAGCAGGGCGAGCAGCCCGCCCAGCGCGAGCACCGGCCAGTAGGACCGCAAGTACGGCAGGAGCCGGGCGAGCAGCCGGTAGCGCGCCTTCACGGGCGCCCGCTCGCGGCCCAGAGCCGTTCGTAGAGCGCCTCGGTCCGCTGGACCTTCTGGGCCATCGAGAAGTTGGCCTCGACCCGCTTGCGGCCCGCCCGCGCCATCGCCTTGGCCCGCGTCGGATTCTCCAGCATGCGGAGGATGGCCTGGGCCAGCGCGTCCGGATTGCGCGGCGGGACCAGCAGCCCCGTCTCGCCCTCGAGGATGAGCTCGGGATGCCCCTCGAGGTCGGTGCCGATCACCGGGGTCTCCACCGCGAGGGCCTCGCGCAGCGAGCCGGTGAGGCCGAGCCCGGCGTAGGAGGCGTCCACCACGAGGTCGCTCGCGGCGAGGATCTCCGGGATGTCCTCGCGGTGGCCGAGGACGTGCACGGACTCGCCGATGCCGCGCCGGAAGGCGCGGTCGCGCAGGGCGAACACGCGCGGGGGCGGGGCGCCCACGAAGAGCAGCCGCGCGTGGGGGGCGGCGTGGCAGACGCGCGCCATGGCCTCGAGCACGTCGTCGTTGCCGCGCCAGGAGCGGATGCCCACCTGGGTGACGAGGGCGTGCTCCGGACCCAGGCCCAGCTCGGCGCGGATGCGCCGGCCGTCCACCCCGGGATGGAAGCGGCCGAGGTCCGTCCCCGAGTAGATGACGTCGATCTTCGCGGCGGGCACTCCCGCCGCGACGAGCCCGCGCTTGATGGACTCGCAGACCGCGACGACCGCGGTCACCCGCGGCGTGGTGTAGCCGAGGCGGTTCCAGCGGTCGAGCGGAAAGCTCACGCCGCGATTGAGGACGAGGACCGGGATCCGGACCGTGAGGCCGGCCAAGAGGGCCAGCGTCCGCGCGCGCCCCTTCTGGCAGTGCACGATCTGGATCTCGTGCTCGCGGATGAGCCGGGCCAGCGCCCACGCGGAGCGGAGGTCGATGCCGTTCCGCATCGGCACCGCCGCGTGCTCGACGTTGGCGGCGGCGCACGCCCGGCCCCAGTGCTCGTTCGGGCGCGTCGCCACCACCACGTGGTGGCCGCGCCCGGCGAGCCCCAGCGTGAGATCGCGGAGCTGGATGGCCGCGCCGGTGAAGTAGTCCGACTTCGGATAGAGCTGGAGGATGTTCACACGCGCCTCACGCGGCTCCGGTCAGCGCCGGCCGCTCACCGGGCGCGGAAGAACTCCGTCACCGCCGCCACCACCTGGTCCACCTCGGCCTCGGTGTGGCCGGCCGAGATCGGCAGCGTCAAGATCTCGGTCACGATGCGCTCCGTCCGGGGCAGCGGGGGCGGGTTGAACGGCTCCACCGCTGGCTGCTGGTGGCTCGGCACCGGGTAGTGGATGCCGGTGGCGATGCCGCGCTCCTTGAGGAACTTCGCGAGACCGTCCCGCTCGGGCGTCCGCACCACGTAGAGGTGATAGACGTGGTGCGCCCCGGGCGCCTCCGCCGGCAGTACCAACGGCAGGCCCGCGAGCCCGCGCTGGTAGCGGGCGGCGAGGCGGCGGCGGTGATCGTTCATCGCGTCGAGCCGCCGCAGCAGCACGCGGCCGATCGCGGCCTGGATGTCGTTGAAGCGCAGGTTGAAGCCGATCTCGGCGTGGACGTTCTTGTCGAGCCGGCCGTGGTCGCGCAGGCGCCGGCAGCGCGCGGCCACGTTGTCGTCGTCGGTGATCAGCAGGCCCCCGTCGCCCATCACGGTCAGGTTCTTGGACGGGTAGAACGAGAACACCCCCGCGCGTCCGAACGTGCCGACCTTGCGCCCCTGCCAGGCGGCCCCGTGCGCCTGCGCGCAGTCCTCGAGCAGCCAGAGGCTGCGCTCGGCGCAGAGCCGCCGGATACCGTCCAGATCCGCGGGATGGCCGTAGAGGTGCACCGGCACGAAGCCCACCGTGCGGGCCGACACCTTCGCGGCCGCGTCGTCGACATCGACGGTGTAGGAGTCGTTCACGTCCACGAAGACCGGCACCGCGCCCGCGAAGCAGACCGCCTCCACGGTGGGGAAGGCGGTGTGCGAGGGCACGAGCACCTCGTCGTCGGCCTTGACCCCGAGGGCCTTGAGCGCCATCCAGAGCGCGGCGGTCGCGCTGCTCGTGAGCACCGCGTGCTTGCTCCCCGTGTACCGGGCGAACTCCTGCTCGAAGGCCTTGGACTCCGGCCCGAGGATGTACTGCCGCGAGTCGATGGCGGCCAGGACCGCGGCCTTGATCTCGTCATCGACCGGCGGTCGGGAAAGCGGGACGGGCATCGACGCGATCCTCCCTGGTTAAGAATGCAGCCGCGAGTATTTGCCGCCGAAGTACAGGAGCGGCTCCTTGCCCGCGTCGCCGCTCCACTCCCCGCTCTCGACCTGGGCCACGAAGATGGTGTGGTCGCCACCCGGATAGGCGTGCACCACCCTGCACTCGAGCTGGGCCAGGGCGTCCGGCAGGACCGGCAGGCCGAGCTGCCCGGGCCGGTACTCCAGGCCCGCGAACTTGTCCTCGCCGGGGGCGCTGGTCGACGTGGCGAAGCGCCGGGACGCGGCCTCCTGACCCTGGCACAGGATATTGACCGCGAAGCGGCCGGCCGCCTTGATCGCCGGGTAGCTCTGGGCCTTCTCCGACACGCAGACCAGGATCAGGGGCGGGTGCAGCGACACGGAGGTGAACGAGCTGGCGGTGAGCCCGGTCGGCCGGTGGTCGGCATCCCACGCGGTGATGATGGTGACTCCGGTGGCGAAATGACTCATCACACGGCGGAAGTCGTCGGGCCCGAGCACCTGATCGTTGTAGCAGTTCCGACCCGATTTTTCAAGTTCTCCAAGGGCTTGGACCGCGCTGGCGACAAGGGAAAGGTGGAACGCGGTCGGGTACGTCTCCGTCTCGGGGAGCGTCGGGCGGTTCTGTGGCGCGTGCTTCAGGTACTGCGGGTGGGAGGGGCGGAGCCTTCGCCAGGACAGCGACTCCGATCACCCTTCCGACACTCGTCCATGTCCCTCTTCGCGCATCCCGCCAGAAGCACCACCGCTAGAGCGCACGTAATCAGGAGCTTCATGGGTGTTCTCCTTGGCTTCCGCAGAGTAGCGCTCCGAGCTCCCGGAAAGTATACTGCGCCCACACCCATGACGACACTCACCGAGAGCACCGTGCTCACCGCGCTTCGCGCCGTCCGGGATCCGGACCAAGGCCAGGACATCGTGAGCCTCGGCCTGGTCAAGGAGCTCCACGTGCACGACGCGGAGGTCTCCTTCACACTCGCCTTCGCCGGGCAGTCGCCCGCCACGAAGGCCGCGCTCCACAGCAGCGCCTCGAAGGCGGTCTCCCAGCTCCCCGGGGTGAGCCGGGTCAGCGTGAAGATGGGCTCCGCAGCGGGAGCGGGGCGGCCGCAGGCCCCGGCGGCCCAGGGCCACGCCCACGGCCAACCGGGCGCGCCCGCCGCGGACTTCATCCCCGAGGTCAAGCACACGATCGCGGTGTCCTCGGGCAAGGGCGGCGTGGGCAAGTCCACGGTGGCGGTGAACCTGGCGCTGGCGCTCAAGCAATCGGGCGCGGAGGTCGGGCTGGTGGACGTGGACGTCTACGGCCCCGACGTGCCGTTGATGATGGGCGCCAAGGGCAAGCCGGGCATGTTCGAGAACAAGATCATCCCGGTCGAGGCCCACGGCATCAAGATCATGTCCATCGGCCTCCTGGTGGCGGAGCGCGAGGCCCTGGTGTGGCGCGGCCCGATGATCCACTCCGCGGTGCAGCAGTTCCTGCGCGACGTCAACTGGGGGCCGCTCGACTACCTCGTCTTCGACATGCCTCCGGGCACGGGCGACGCGCAGCTCTCGCTCTCGCAGGTCGTGCCGCTCTCCGGCGTGGTCATGGTGACGACGCCCCAGGACGTGGCGCTGCTCGACGTGCGCAAGGCGCTCGGCATGTTCCGGAAGCTGAACGTGCCGATCCTCGGCATCGTCGAGAACATGAGCTACTTCATCGCGCCCGACACCGGCCGCCGCTACGGCATCTTCGGCGAGGGCGGGGGCCAGCGCGTGGCCGACGAGTTCGGCGTGCCGCTGCTCGGGCAGATCCCGCTCGAGATGGAGACGCGCGAGGGCGGTGACTCGGGGGTGCCCATCACGGTCGGGCGCCCCGACTCGGCCCAGGCCCAGGCCTTCCGGAAGATCGCCGCCGCCGCCGTCGCGCGGGTGGACGCGGTGGCCGCGCTCAAGCTCCCCAGCATCGGGTAGGCCCGGTTGGCGGCCCAGATCTCGCTCCCGATCTTCCCGCTACCGGACCTCACGTTCTTCCCGCACACGATGCTGCCCCTGCACATCTTCGAGGCCCGCTACCGGGCCATGATCACGGACTGCCTGTCGCGCGACAAGCGGCTGGCCGTCGTCGGGCTCAAGCCGGGCTACGAGGGCAGCTACGAGGGCAAGCCGGCCGTCTATCCGGTCAGCGGGGTGGGGCGGATCGTGCGGTGGGAGCGCCTCGCTTCCGGCCGCTACAACCTGCTCCTGCGGGGGGAAGGGCGGGTGCGCATCGATCGCGAGCTGCCGACGGACACGCTCTACCGGATGGTGGCGGCCACGCCCCTCAGCGAGACGGGAGCCGCAGGCGCGGCGGTACCGGCCCTGACCGGCCGGGTCAAGGCGCGCTGCCAGCAGATCCTCTCCGCGGTGGGGCGGTCGGGTGAGGATCTGCAGGCCATGATGGAGGGGCTCGACCACCCGGCCGAGCTGTGCGACCAGGTGGCCTCGGCGCTGATCCCTACGCCGACTACGCGGCAAGCGCTTCTGGAAGAGCTCGACGTCGAGCGGCGGCTCCAACGGCTCGCCGCCGCGCTGGACGACCTGCTGAGCCAGCTCACCGGGGAGGGCGGGCGCCCGTGAGGCGACTGGTGGCGTCGCTGTTCCTGGCCATCGCGCTGCTCGTGCCCGCGGCGGAGGCGGCCACCCGCTGGGGGTGGCTCGGCGTGCGCATCCGCGACCTGTCCGAGCAGGAGATGGAGGAGATCTCGAAGCGGTTCGGCCTGCGCGAGGGCTTCGGCGCGGTGATCGTCGAGGTGATCAAGGAGACGCCCGCGGCGGCCGCCGGCCTGCGGACCGGTGACCTGGTGGTGGCCTTTCGCGACCGGCCGGTGGTGGACACGCGGAGCCTGCAGCGGGCCATCGCCTCGACCACGGTGGGCGAGAGCGTGAAGCTCACCGTGCTGCGCCGCGAGGAGGGCCGCCGCCCGGTGCAGGTCAAGGTCGGCGCGATGCCCGACGCGGTGGCCGCCGAGCGCGTGGCCGCCGAGTACGGCTTCCTGGTCCGTGACCCGGAAGGCCAGCCCGAGCTGGGGGGCGCGCGGCCTCCCGCGGTGCCGTCGGTGGCCGCGGTCTTGCCGCGGAGCCGTGCGGAGCGGGCCGGGCTCCAGGTGGGCGACGTGCTGACCGAGGTCAATGGCCGGCCGGTGGTGACGCTCGACGCGGTCCGGGAGGCCCTGCTCGCGGCCGGCCCCGACGGCCCGCTGCCCTTGATCGTGCGGCGGGACCAGGAGCGGGTGATGGTCACGCTCGAGCCCATCCCGCCCCGGTGAGGCCGGGGGAACCGGGAGGCCGCGTTCCCGGTTGCTTGGGCAAAGTTGTTTTCACCCCAGGGGTGCGGCCGGGGTAGAATTTCCCCATTTCACGACCGATTGTTCGTCAAAGGAGACGACCGATGAGCAACCAGCAGACCCCAGTCGAGGCCCCGCGCCGCCGGTTCCTGAAGGGCGCAGCGGCCGCGGGAGTGGCGACGCTCGGCTTCCCCATGGTCGCCAAGGCGCAGGGGCCCATCTCCATGCGCTGGCAGAGCACGTGGCCGGCCAAGGACATCTTCCACGAGTACGCCAACGACTTCGCGAAGAAGGTCAACGACATGACCGGCGGCGACCTCAAGATCGAGGTGCTGCCCGCCGGCGCGGTGGTGCCCGCCTTCGGCCTCCTCGACGCGGTGTCGAAGGGCACCCTCGACGGCGGCCACGGCGTGCTCGTGTACCACTACGGCAAGCAAACCGCGCTCGCGCTCTGGGGCTCCGGCCCCGCCTTCGGGATGGACGCCAACATGCTGCTGTCCTGGCACAAGTACGGCGGCGGCAAGCAGCTCCTCGACAAGCTCTACAAGTCCATCAACGCCAACGTCGTCTCGTTCCCCTACGGGCCGATGCCGACCCAGCCCCTCGGCTGGTTCAAGAAGCCGGTCACCAAGCCGGATGACTTCAAGGGGCTCAAGTTCCGGACGGTCGGCATCTCGATCGACGTGTTCACGGGCCTGGGTGCGGCGGTGAACGCCCTGCCCGGCGGCGAGATCGTGCCCGCCATGGACCGCGGCCTCCTCGACGCGGCCGAGTTCAACAACGCGACCTCCGACCGGCTCCTCGGGTTCGCGGACGTGTCGAAGGTCTGCATGCTGCAGAGCTACCACCAGAACGCCGAGCAGTTCGAGATCAGCTTCAACAAGACCAAGTACGACGCGCTCCCCGACAAGATGAAGGCCATCATCGAGAACGCGGTCGAGGCGGCCTCGGCCGACATGTCGTGGAAGGCGGTGGATCGCTACTCGAAGGACTACATCGAGCTGCAGACCAAGGACAAGGTCCGCTTCTACAAGACGCCGGACTCGCTGCTGCAGAAGCAGCTCGAGGCCTACGATACCGCCGCCGACAAGAAGGCGGCCGACAACCCGATGTTCAAGGAGATCGCGGAGTCGCAGCGCGTGTTCGCGGCTCGGGCCGTGAAGTGGGATCTCGACACCAACGTCAGCCGCCGCATGGCCTACAACCACTACTTCAACAAGCCGGCCGCCAAGAAGAGTTAACCGGCCGGTGACTCGCGAGCAGGCCGGTCATCCGGCTCCCGCCGGGTGGCCGGCCTGCTTCGTGTCCGGGCGGTGAATCCATGAACGCGCAGCGTTTCATCCACGCCATCGACCAGATCAGCTACTGGTCGGGCAAGGCGTTCGCCTGGCTGATCGTCGCCCTCACCTTCGTGGTGTCCATCGAGGTGTTCAAGCGCTACATCCTGAACGCCCCCACCGCGTGGATCTACGACTTCAACAACATGCTGTACGGCACCCTGTTCATGATGTGCGGGGCCTACACCCTGGCCCAGGCCGGCCACGTGCGCGCCGACTTCATCTACATCTACATGAAGCCGCGCGGTCAGGCCGCGCTCGACCTCACGCTCTACCTGCTGTTCTTCATCCCGTGCATGCTCGGGCTCATCTACGCGGGGGGCGGCTTCGCGGCCGACTCCTGGCGCATCGGCGAGCACTCCACCGTCACCGCGGAGGGGCCGCCCATCTATCACTTCAAGACGGTGATCCCGCTCGCGGGGGTGCTGGTCATGCTGCAGGGGCTGGCCGAGATCATCCGCTGTTTGGTCTGCCTCCGCACCGGCGCATGGCCGCCGCGCCTGGAGGACGTGGAGGAGATCGACGTCATCGACACCCAGCTCGGCCACAGCCAGTACGTCGACGAGGAGTCGCGCCGGGCCGCCATGGAGGGCGCGAAGGCGATCGACGAGGCCGCGCGCCACCGGAGCGTGATGGAGGAGGGCGTGGTGCACGAGCAGGCGGTGCGCGACGACCAGAAGCGACCGTGAGCGATCCGTCCTTCGGCCTCATCATGCTGGGCCTCATCGTGGTCGCGATCATGATGGGCTACCCGACCGCGTTCACCCTGATGGGCCTCGGCATGGTCTTCGGCTTCCTCGCCTTCTGGATCCCGGGCGCCCACTGGTACGACAACCGGGTCTTCGACCTGATCGCGCAGCGGACCTACGGGGTGATGACCAACGACACGCTGCTCTCGGTCCCCCTGTTCGTCTTCATGGGCTACGTGATGGAGCGGGCGGCTCTCGTGGACCGCATGTTCCACAGCGTCCAGCTCGCGTTCCGGCGCGTGCCCGCCTCCCTGGCGGTGACCACGCTGCTGGTGTGCGCGTTCTGGGGCATCGCCTCCGGCATCGTGGGGGCGGTGGTGGTGCTGATGGGCGTCATCGCGCTGCGGCCGATGCTGAAGGCGGGCTACGACATCAAGCTCGCCGCCGGGGCCATCACCGCGGGCGGGACCCTGGGCATCCTCATCCCGCCCTCGGTCATGCTGATCGTCTACGCGGCGGTGGCCGGGCAGTCCATCGTCAAGCTGTACGCGGCCGCGATGCTGCCCGGCTTCTTCCTGACGTTCCTCTACCTCGTCTACATCCTCGGCTGGGCGATCATCAATCCGAAGATCGCGCCGAAGCTGTCGCCCGACGAGTACCGGGTCGCCGTGCCCGAGTCCCTGCGGAGCTTCGAGCGCGGGCCGAAAGGCCGGATCGTGCCCGGGCTGCTGGCCGCATTGGTGAAGCCGCGCCTGGCCGCCGCGGCCGGCTACCGCACGATCCTGGGCAACGTGGCCGCGATCGCGGTGCCGGTGGTGCTGACCGCCGGAACTCTGGGGGCCACGTGGTGGTACGTGGTGGTCTACAACGCGGCCGAGGTTGTGGTGGCGGCCCCGGCGGCCGCGCCCGCCGGGCCTGCCGGGAAGGAAGAGCAGCCGCAAGCGCTGGGCTCGGCGGCGTCCGAAAAGGAGGAGCAACCCCAGGAGCTGGGCTCGGCGGAGGAGTCGGGGGCCCCGTTGGCTGTCCGGGCGCCCGACGGGCCGCCGGAGGAGATGACGTCGGTGCGGGAGGTGCCCACCGGGCCGGCCGTGAGCAAGGTGCCCGCCCAGTTCTACGCGTGGTTCTGGGGATTCACCATCGTCTTGGCGCTGGTGCTCCTGTTCTACTTCTGGCGCATGGACGGCGAGCAGCTCGAGATCCTGAAGCAGCTGCTCGCCTCGGTGGTGCCGCTGGGCGTGCTCACGGCGGTGGTGCTCGCGGTGATCCTGTTCGGCATCTGCACCGCCACCGAGTCGGCGGCGATCGGAGCGCTGGGGGCGCTGTACCTCGCCGTCATGGCGAAGTTCCGGAATGAAGTGCTGTGGTGGAGCCTCGTGGGCGCCATCGTGGGATTCGCGCTCGGGTGGTACGAGCACGAGCCCTGGATGTCACTGCTCGTGGCGGCCTCCATCGGAGGCACCTTCCTCGGGACGGTCGGGCCGGGGCTCTGGCATCTGCGCGACTCGAAGGAGCTGCGCGAGAACCTCAAGCAGTCCACGTTCCTGACCGCGAAGACCACCGCGATGGTGTGCTGGCTCTTCGTCGGCTCCGCGCTCTTCTCGGCGGTGTTCGCGCTGCACGGCGGCCAGTCGCTCATCGAGCGGTGGGTGCTCGGCATGAACCTCTCGCCGCTCGGGTTCCTGTTCGTTGCCCAGCTCCTGATCTTCCTGCTGGGCTGGCCGCTCGAGTGGACGGAGATCATCGTGATCTTCTGCCCGATCTTCATCCCCCTCCTGAGCCACTTCGACGTCGACCCGATCCTGTTCGGGACCATGGTGGCGGTGAACCTGCAGGCCGCGTTCCTGTCGCCGCCGGTGGCGATGTCCGCGTTCTATCTCAAGGGCGTGGCGCCGAAGCATGTGACGCTGAACCAGATCTTCGCGGGGATGATGCCGTACATGGTGATCGTGCTCATCTGCTTGGCGTGCATGTACATCTGGCCGGGTATGACTCTCTGGCTGCCGAACTTCCTGTACGGGAACTAACCTGGCGGTGGCGTGGTGGCCCGGCTGGCGGGGGCCGAGGGCGGGGTGGCGGGGGGCACCTGACCACGATCCGCTGTTCTGGTACCTTGGCCGGGGAGTTCCCAATCTGGGTTGGTGAGTCGTAGCGAGCCCCGGAGGGAACGGGTCAGGCTGCCCCCCACCACCCCGCCCTCGGCCCCCGCCAGCCTCTCCGCTACGGCGTCGCTCCTCAGCTTCCGCCCCGGGGGTTGTTGGCAGCCTTGTCGGTATGTAGAAGCGCTGCGGCCTCGGGTTCTGTGATTCTCCTTGGGTTGGGTTGACCTTATACTGCGGCGCTATGGGATCTCAGGGGCTTTGGGAGGTTTCGGCGGCTGAGGCGGTGGGGTTGATGCGGGCGGGACGGGTAACGTCGGTCGAGTTGGTGGAGAGCTGCTTGGGGCGGATTCGGGAGACGGAGCCTCGGGTGGAGGCCTGGATTTATCTGGATCCGGAGTATGCGCTGGCGCAGGCTAAGGCTGTGGATGAATGGAGACAATCTGGTCGAACCGTTGGCGGGCTGCATGGGGTGCCCGTCGGGCTCAAGGACATTATTGATACGGGGGATATGCCGACCGAGAACGGGTCGGTGCTGCATGCCGGGCGGACGCCGGCGCGGGATGCGGCGGTGGTGGAGCGGCTGCGGGCGGCTGGGGCGGTGATCATGGGGAAGACGGTCACCACCGAGTTCGCGACGCGGACGGCGGGCAAGACGCGGAACCCGCACAACCCGGGGCATACGCCGGGTGGATCGTCCAGCGGGTCGGCGGCGGCGGTGGCCGCGGGTATGGTGCCGCTCTCGCTCGGGAGCCAGACCGGCGGGTCCACGATTCGGCCCGGGTCCTACTGCGGGGTCTATGCGCTCAAGCCCACCCACGGGCTGGTGTCGCGGCACGGCATGTTCCAGCTCTCGCGCAGCCTCGACCACGTCGGACTCTTCGCGCGGACGGTCGAGGATCTGGCCCTGCTGCTCGAGGAGGTGGCGGGGTACGACGAGCGCGACCCCGACACGCACCTGCGGGGCCGGGGGCCATACCGGACGGTGGCGATGGAGGAGCCGCCGATCGAGCCGCGGTTCGGGTTCTTCCGGTCGGGGCGGTGGAGTCGCGTCGCGGAGGACGCGCAGGCGGCGCTCGGGGAGCTGGTCGAGCATCTGGGCGGGCGCGTGGAGGAGTTCGAGCTGAGCGCGGGCGCCGACGAGCTGGCCGAGTGGCACCGCGTGATCATGGACGCGGAGCTGGCGGTCAACCTGGCGCGCGAGTGGGAGACGGGGCGCGACCGGCTGTCGGCGCCGCTGCGCGCACGGATCGAGCACGGCCACGCGGTGCGGGCCCCCGAGTACCTGGCCGCGAAGGCGGCGGCGGGACCGCTCATGGCCACGTTCACCGAGCTCTTCGAGCAGCGCTACGACGCGATCCTGACGCCGGCCGTGGACGGGACGGCGCCGGCGGGGCTCGAGTCCACCGGAGAGCCGACCTTTTGCACGCTCTGGACCATGCTCGGCCTGCCCGCGGTGAGCCTCCCGCTGCTGCAGGGCGCCAACGGCCTGCCGCTGGGCGTGCAGCTCGTGGGCCCGCGCCACGGCGACGGGCGGCTCCTGCGCACCGCGCGCTGGCTGGCGGAGTCGGTGGGCGTGTAGCAGGACCACCCCTCACTCATTCGATTGCTCGCCTCGCCTTCGGCTTCAGCTCGCCCTGCGGCCCTCTCCCCTGAGGGGAGAGGGTCGGGGTGAGGGGCGGGCGGTATACTACCGGGGACATGATCGTCCTCGGCATCACCGAGACCCACTGCGCGACCGCCGCCGTCCTCCGAGACGGCCGCGTCATCGGCTGCGCCTCCGAGGAGCGCTTCAGCCGGCTCAAGAACGACGCGGGCTACCCGCGCCGGGCGATCGACGCCCTCCTCCGCGAGCTGGCGATCACGCCCCAGCAGATCGACGTGGTGGCCCTGGCGGGCGCCCGCGCGGCCTCCCGGGAGTGGCTCAACCGCGTGCTGCACGACGAGGTCTACGCGAAGGAGTACTACGGGGTCTCGTGGCCGTCGCGGCGTCGCACCTTCGAGAAGAAGGTGCGGAAGTGGGGCGCCAAGTTCGGCCTCATCGACGCCTCGCGCGGCAAGTTCGGCATCTCGCAGCGCGAGCGGCTCGGCTTCGTCACCGAGCACCTCGGCATCGCCCCGGACCGCATCGTGTGCCTCGACCACCACACCTGTCACGCGGCGGCCGCCTACTGGGGCTCGGGCTTCGCGGGACGCGACGCGCTCGTCCTCACCAACGACAACTCGGGGGACGGGCTCTGCGCGACCGCCTCCACCGGGCGCGGCTTAGCCCTCGAGCGGCACGAAGCCACGCCGAGTGCGCCCGGCTCGGTGGGCGCCTTCTACTCCTTCGTGACGCTGGCCATGGGGATGAAGTTCGGCGAGCACGAGTACAAGGTGATGGGCATGGCCCCGTACGCGCCGGAGAAGTACGCGGCGCGCGCGGAGGCGGCCCTGCGCGAGGTCTTCGATCTCGAGGAAGGCCGGCCCGCGCGCTTCCGCTGGCGCGCCCCGGGCGAGCGCTACCAGCTCCTGCTGCGCGCCATGGTCGGGTTGCGCTTCGACTGGGTCGCGGGCGGCGCCCAGCGCCTGCTCGAGGACGTGCTGCTGCGCTGGAGCCGCCTCATGCGGCAGCGCTACGGCGGCGGGCCGCTCGCCCTGGGCGGCGGGGTCTTCATGAACGTGAAGGCCAATATGCGGCTCGGGCAGGAGGACTGGGTGGAGGAGCTGTTCGCCTTCCCGTCCTGCGGCGACGAGTCGAACGCGGTGGGCGCGGCCTATCTCGGATACCTGCAGGAGTGCGCGCGCCGCGGCCTGGCCGCCGCGCCGCAGCCGTTCGGGCCGGCCTATCTGGGCCCCTCGGTGACCGACGAGGAGGCCGAGGCGGTCATCCGCGAGCGGCGCCTCGAGGGGCAGTACAAGGTGGCCTTCCACGACCGGATCGAGGAGCGCATCGCGGAGCTCCTGGTCTCGGACGGGGTGGTGGCCCGCTGCGCGGGGCGGATGGAGTTCGGGGCCCGGGCGCTCGGCAATCGCTCGATCCTGGCGAATCCCTCGGACCACCGGGTGGTCGGGCTGATCAACCGCATGATCAAGAACCGTGACTTCTGGATGCCGTTCGCCCCGACGGTGCTGGCCGAGCGGGCGGGAGACTACCTCGTCAATCCCAAGGGCTTCGCCTCGCCTTACATGATGCTGGCCATGCCGACGCGTCCTGAGGCGCGGGACGCGCTCACCGCCGCGCTCCATCCCCAGGACGCCACCGCGCGGCCGCAGATCCTGGAGCGCGACTGGAACCCGGAGTACCACGCGGTGATCCGCGAGTTCGAGCGTCGCACCGGGGTCGGCGCGGTGCTCAATACCTCGTTCAACCTCCACGGCGAGCCCATCGTCGGCGGGGCCGCCGATGCGGTGGACACCTTCGAGCGCTCCGGCCTGCCGCATCTGGCCGTCGGCCACTGGCTCCTGTCGAAGAAGTAATGCCGCAACCTCTCACCCTCTCCCCTCAGGGGAGAGGGCAGGGTGAGGGGTGACCGCGGTGTCGCTCCCCACGGTGGCCGCTCCGTGTTTCGTCTGCGGCGCCACCGACGCCGAGCCGCTGTGGTCCACGCCCGATCGCGCCTTCGCGGTGCCCGGCGTCTACACGGTGGCGCGTTGCCGGGCCTGTGGGTTCCTCTACCAGCGCCCGCGGGTGCGGGACGAGTACCTGGCCGACTGCTATCCCGATCACTACCCGCGCCACCAGGAGCCGTCTCCGCGCATCCCGTTCAAGGGCTCGCCGGCGCGCGTGCGGGCGGCGCGCTGGGCGCTCGCGTCGCGGCTGGGCTACGTGGCGCTGCGGGAGGCGGACCCGGGACTGCCGACGCGAGTCCGGGCCGCGCTCCTGTTCCGGCGGCTCAAGTGGGACTGCCCGCCGTGGCGGGGGCAGGGCCGCTACCTCGACGTGGGCTGCGGCTCGGGTGCGGCGCTGGGAGTCGCGCAGGCGCTCGGCTGGCAGGTGGCCGGGATCGAGGTGGACGAGGCCGCGGCGAAGAAGGCCCGCCGCTTCGGCGAGCGCGTCTACACGGGCGATCTCCTCGGGGCGCCGTTCGCGCGGGCCGAGTTCGACTGCGTCACCGCCTTCCACGTCCTCGAGCACGTGCCGGATCCGGTCTCGGCGGTCGGGCGCATGCTCGAGTGGCTTGCGCCCGGCGGTCTGCTCATCGTGGAGGTGCCCAATGCGGGCGGCCTCGGGGCACGGCTCTTCGGCCGCGCCTGGTCGGGGCTCGAGCTGCCGCGACATCTCTCACACTTCACGCCGGAGACGCTGGGCGCGGTCGTCGCGCGGGCGGGGGGCAAAGTGGTCTGGAGCTGGCATCAGGCGAAGCCGCGGTACTACCTCTGGAGCCTGGGCTTCTGGCTGCGCGACCGCGGGCTCGGAAGCCTGGCGCGGATGGCCGAGTGGCGGCCGGTGTACGGGCTGCTGAAGCTTCTCCTCGAGGTCACGCTGCCGCTGGCGCGGTGGGCGGGGCGAGGGGAGGTGGTGCGGGTGGGGGTGGAGCGCGCGGTCCCTCGGTGAGAGGGACCACCCCTCACCCTACCCTCTCCCCTGAGGGGAGAGGGATATGAGGTGGGGACAACCTTCAGTAGCCTCGGGTGCGGTCGACGGGGTGACGGAGTGGGCGGTTGGTTGCGTAGCGGCGGAGGTTGTCGTTGAAGATGGGCCCGATCTCGCGCGGGGTGCTGGGGCCCGAGATGTGCGGTGTCACCACCACGTTGTCGAAGCCCCACAGCGGATGGTCGGTGGGCAAGGGCTCGGTATCGAAGACGTCGAGCACCGCGCCGCCGATGCGCCGCGCGCGCAGCGCCGCCAGGAGCGCGGCCTCCTCCACGATCGGCCCGCGCGCCAGGTTGAGCAGCCAGGCGGTGGGCTTGAGCGCCGCCAGCTCGGCCGGGCCCACGAGCCCGCGGGTCTCGTCGCTCAGCGGGAGCGTCAGGACCACGAAGTCCGCGCGCGCGAGGGCGGCGCGGAGCGCCGTTGTCCGATAGACCCGCAGGGCGTCGCGGGAGCCCCGGCCGCTCCGCGTGACGCCGATCACGCGCATGCCGAGGGCGCGGGCCAGCTTCGCGATGCTCCCGCCGATATCGCCCAGGCCGACCACACAGAGGGTCTGGCCGCGCAGCGGAACGGGATCCACCGGCGCCCACCGCCGCTGCCGCTGGCTCGTGCGGAAGCCGTCGATCTTCTGTGTCGTCCACAAGCACCAGGCGAGCGTGTACTCGGCCATCCACGGCCCGAAGATGCCCGCGGCGCGAGTGATGCGGACGCCCGCCGGCAGCTCGGGCACGAGCAGGCGCTCGACCCCGGCGCCCATGCACTGGATCCAGCGGAGCCGCTTCGCGCCCGCGAGCAGCGGGCGCGGCGGGCCCCAGCAGTAGAAGATCTCGGCCTCGGCGCCCGGCCCGGCGGCCTGCTCGGGAGTCGAGGCCACGTGGACGCGGAAGGCGCGGGACGGCAGCCGGATGAGGTCGGCGTAGGCGCGGGCCTCCCCCGCGTCCGGGTAGTACACGAGGATGCCGCGGGTCACGCGCCGATCTTGGCGAGAAGCCGGTCTTCGAAGGAGAAGTCCACGGGGCGCTCGGTGAGGCCCTGGGCGCGGTACCACTCCCAGGTCTGGGCGAGCCCCGCGTGCAGGGTGTAGCGCGGGCGCAGGCCCAGCTCGTTGCGGAGCTTCGTGGTGGTGTGGACGGCGTGGCAGTCGTAGACCAGGTTCTGGCCAAAGACGGGGCCCGGCGTGTCGAAGCTCTTGAGCAGGGCGGCGTCGAAGTGCCGGAGCGTGACCGGCCGGCCGATCACCTCGGCGATCAGCTCGACGAAGCCCACCTGGCTCACCACGTCGTCGCCCATCACGTTGTAGGCCTGCCCGTGGGCCCGAGGGTCGCCCAGGAGCGCGGCCATCACCTCGGCCAGGTCCTCCACGTGGCCGAACTGCCGGAGCCAGCCGCCGTGTCCGGGCACCAGCACGGGGCGGCCGCGGCTGATCCGGTCCATGAAGAACGTTTCGTTATTGCGGGTGTTGAGCGGGCCCATCACGTGGGTGGGGCGGACGATGGTCACGGGCAGCCCCCGGGTCCGGTAGCGCTCGAGGAGCACGTCCTCCCCGCCGATCTTGTGCCGCGCGTAGTCGCCCCAGTAGAAGTTGCGGGCGGTCTCCTCGGAGTAGGGGATGGGGAGGCCGTGGTCGTAGACGCGGCACGTGGACACGAAGACGACGTGCGGCGACCCGGGGAGGGCGTCCACGAGGGCGGCCACGTCCTCCGGCAGGGTCGGCGCGTAGGTGACGTCGAAGACGCCGTCCCACCGCCGGCCACCGAGACGCTCGCGGAGCGCCGCGTGATCCTTCCGGTCGCCGGTGATCGCGGCCACGCCGGCGGGCAGCCGATCCGGATGCCGGCCGCGGTTGAAGACGGTGACCTCGTGCCCGCGCTGCTGGAGCGCCTGGAGCAGGTGCAGGCTGATGAACTCGGTGCCGCCCATGACGAGCACGCGCATGACGGCGGTGATTCTATCAGAGCCAGCCGGAGCGCTTGAAGCGGTAGTAGAGGAAGCCGCAGAGGGCCACCGTCACCGTCATCACCACCGGATAGCCCCAGCGCCACTGCAGCTCGGGCATGACCTCGAAGTTCATCCCGTAGACGCCCGCGATCATGGTGGGGACCGCGAAGATGGCGGCCCAGCCGGTGATGCGCTTCGTGGCTTCATTCTGAGCGATGGTGGTCAGGGATAGATTTGCCTCGAGCGCGGTCCCGAGAAGCTCGCGGAGGCCGTCCACCATCTCGTTGATCCGGATCGCGTGGTCGTAGACGTCGCGGAAGTAGGGGCGGGCGTCGTCGGGGATCAGGTCGAGATCGGTCCGCATCAGGCGGTTGCAGATGTCGATGAGCGGGGAGACGCCCCGCTTGATCTCGAGCAGGTCGCGCTTGAGGGTGTAGATCCGCATGGTGGTGTCGCGGCTGATGCGCTCGTTGAAGATCTCGTCCTCGAGGGCTTCCAGGCTGTCCTCGAGCCCGTCCACGATCGGGAAGTACTGGTCCATCACGAAGTCCATGATGGCGTGGAGCACGAAGCCGGGCCCTTTGGAGAGGAGCTGCGGCTGCGCTTCGCAGCGCGTGCGCACGTCGGCGTAGGACAGGGAGGCGCCGTGCCGGACCGAGACCACGTAGCGAGAGCCGACGAAGAGGTGGGTCTCGCCGAAGGCGATCCGCCGCTGCTCCCGATCCGGCTGCGCGGTCCGGAGCGCGATGAAGAGCGAGTCGCCGTAGCGCTCCAGCTTGGGCCGCTGGTGGGCGAGGTGGGCGTCCTCGATGGCGAGGTCGTGCAGCCCGAACTCGGCCTGTACCTCCTTGAGGAGGGCCTCGTCGGGCTCGTAGAGACCGATCCATACGAAGCGATCGTCCTGCTTCAGGACCTCGCTGATGTCCTCCAGCGCGACCTCCCCCACGCGGCGGCCGTTTGCGTAGGCGGCGCACGCGACGACCGGGCCGGTCTCGCGGTGGTCAGAGGGCATGTGTCCCGTGTCGCTTTCCGGGGGCTTACCCCCGAGAGAGGAGTGTACTCGCTGCCCTTGATATATCATCGTACAGGTGGAAACATCCTCCGAAACGTCGGACCCGGCCCCACAGCCGGCCCGTCCGCGATCCGAACGGTGGATCCCGCTCGTGTTTGCCTTGGTCGTCGTCCTCTTGCCAGCCCAGTACTGGTTTGCCAGGGCAAGCCCGTGGGGTGAGCCCTATCCGGCCCTGCTGATGCCCCCGTTCGACGGCACGCGGACCGACCGGCATGGACTGCCTTCCGGGGAGTCGGTCGCCATCGTCGTTAGCTTCGGGGACGGCACCGTTGAGTCGGTGCCCCTGCGAACGCTGCTGGCGATGGCTCCGTCGGGTCAGATGATGGCGATTGCGCACATCGCGCTGAAGCCGAAACCGCCCCCGCCACTTGACAGCCCCACCTCCCCATCGTCACTTCGGGGGTTCCTCAAGCGGCAGGTGCTTCCCGGCCTCCCGTTGAGAATGGCTCGGATGAACTACTGGTCCGGGCCGGATCCCCTTACCGTGGAGTGGCTCCGGACAAGGATGCGCGAGCTCTTTCCGGGCCGCCGCGCGATGCGGGTCACCGCGGACTGGTATGTCGATACATATGTTTGGCATGCAGACCGGTGGATGCGCCAGCGGACTCGATCCCTCTCGTTAGACGTGCCGCTATGAGTCCTCGCCGCGGGGCCTTGACGCGGTGGATGTTCGAGGAATACCGCATCGGGGAACGAAGCCTCGCGGTCAGCCGCGTACTCACGGCGCTGTATCTCTTGGCCATGGTCTATCCGCGCTACGTCCGGCTCGCCGCGTTCCCCTCGTCTTTCTATGCGCCGGCACTGGGGCTCGGAGCCTTCTTCCGCGATCTGCCTCCCGCTTGGGTGTTGTGGCTCCTGTTCGGTGCCACCGTCTCGCTGACGCTGGCCCTGCTCGTCGGCTGGCACACGCGTGCCAGCGGGCTGACCCTCACGGCTCTCACCGTCGTAGGCAACAGCTTCGAGTACGCGTTCGGCAAGATCGACCACGACATCCTCGTGCTCATGGTGTTGCTGACGATGTCGTTCTCCGGATGGGGAAGGCGGTATTCCGTCGATGCACGGCGGGCGGCAAGCCTGCCCCCGGTGACGGGCTGGCCACTGGCGATGCTCGCCCTGCTCGTCGGTTTCGGCATGTTTTCCGCCGGGCTCCCGAAGGTGCTGACGGGCTGGCTGGATCCGAGCACCCAGAGTGCGCAGGCGCACATTCTCTACAACTACTACGTGCTCGAGCGTCCCACGCTCGCGGGCCGGCTGGCCCTCGACCACACCCCGGCACTCGCGTGGGAATTGCTGGACTGGGCGACCGTCATCCTCGAGCTGTCATTTCTGCCGGCGGCGTTCTCTCGACGGGCCCTGCTCGCGGTATGTGGCATTGCGGTGTTCTTCCACGCCGCCATCCACTTTACGATGGAGATCCCCTTCCACCTGAACGTCTTGGCCTACGCGATGTTCGTCGACTGGGAGCACGCGTTCGAGCGCTGGCGACCCCTGGACCGCGTCCTGGATCATCTCGCGGTGCTGTCGCACGTCCGCGGATGGAGCATTCTCGTGGCCGGGATCTCGATCACGGCCCTCTACGGTACGACCGGGAACACGTTGGTGTTGCTGCTCGACACCGTCGGCGATGGCGGCTGGATCCGAGACTCACTCGCCATGCTCGGCGCCTGCATCCTGGTGGGCATGGGGGCCGGACAATCGATCGTCGGGAGGTTGGGAGTGCGACGTCCGTTGGTGCTGTTCGACGGGGTGTGTGGGATGTGTAACCGCGCGATAGACTTCGTGCTCGCGCGAGACCGGGCGGACGTCTTCCGGTTCGCCGCGCTCCAGTCGGCGGCCGGACAAGCTGCCCTCGCCCGGCATGGGCTATCGCCTGACTACAGCGGCTCGATGGTGTTGATCGTCGGCGAGCGTTGCTATCGGTATTCCAGTGCCTCGCTGGAGATCCTGCGGCGGCTCGGCCTGCCGTGGGCGCTGCTGTGGCCGCTGGTTCTCATCCCGCCACCGCTTCGCGACCTGGTATACGACTTTGTCGCCTCGCGACGATATCGCTGGTTCGGAAAGCTCGAGGCGTGTCGGGTCCCGACCGCGGAGGAACGCGGGCGATTCATTGGCTGAGCTCCGCGCCGAGGGAGCCCGGGCGTTCGTGGTTTTTTATCCCACCGTAACCGCCACGCAGGTGGTGGTCCGGGTGACGCCGTCGATCACGCCGATGGATTCGGTGACGAGGCTGCCGATGGAGTCGAGGGACTGGCCGTCCACCACCGCGATGAAGTCGTAGGGGCCGGTGACCGCGTCCATCGCGGCGACGGTGGCGCGCGGGCTCTTGACCTTGGCGAGGGCCTTCTTCACGTTCTTGGTCTTGCCGGCGGCGGTCTCGATGAGGACGTAGGCTTTCATCGTGGTCTCCTTTGTCGGCCGAGGATCCGCCCGGCCGCGAGCGCGGCCAGGAGGGCCGCGGCCGACACCGCGAGCGGCCGGAAGTTGGTGCGGAAGAACGGGATCGCGAAGAACGGCGAGCGCCGGTCGGACGGCCGGAGCCGGCCGTCGAGGAGCCCGTTCACCACCGCCATCGCCTCGTCGATCAGCACCTGGCTCGTGACCCGCGCGAAGGCCGGGTCGGCCATCGCGGGATGCCCGACGTAGCCCGGGCCGCCGTGGCGAACGGCATAGTTTGGGCGAAGGCGCTCCGCGAAGGAGTAGCGCGCGGCGGGGAGCTGCCGGTAGCCCTCATCCACCAGGTCGGGCCGCAGCACGAGCATGATCGAAGTCTCCCACCAGCCGCCGTGCGCGTCCTCGGAAAAGGCCGCCCGCTCCGACTCGGACAGGGGACGCCCGAGGCCGGCCTCGATCCGGGGCAGGAGGCGGCCCCGCAGGAACTCCCAGGCGAGGTGGCCGCTGAAGGAGGCCATGGTGATGCGGTGGCGCCGGGAGACGATGGCCGCCGCCTCCTCCAGCGCGACCAGGTGGCCCGGGCCCCCGTGGCCGTTCGACACGAGGACGTGGCGAAAGCCGGCCCGGCCCAAGGCCGAGCCGTAGTCTACCACCGCGTCGCGGACCACCCGCTGGCGGACGGCCACCGTGCCCACCGAGTCGAAGGTGAAGGAGCCCAGGTGGAGCGTGGGCGCCAGCACCACCGACCAGCCGGGCCGGTCCGCCACCAGCCGCTCCGCGATGGACTCGCTGAAGTGGCGCGCGGTGAAGGCGTCCACGCCGAGGGGGAGATGTGGGCCGTGCGTCTCGAGCGGGCTCACCGTGAGGATCACCACGGTGCGCGCGCGGTCGAGGGCGTCGAGCTGGGGTGTGGACAGCTCCTCCAGCCGGTGGATGGTCAAAAGCTGCTCCCCCGGGTGGCGGCCAGGTAATCATCCTTGGCGCGCTCCAGCTCCGCCACCAGGGCCTGCCGCTCCGCCAGGAGCCGGGTCGCGGACTGCCGATGCGTGAGGGAGAGGACGCCGAAGCGGAGCTGGTTCCGCAGCCGGCTCATCCCGCCGAGGTACCGGTAGGCCAGGAGCCCGCTCGCGGGCAGGGAAAGCGCGAAGCCGAGGGCCCACGCCGGACCCAGGAGCCGCCACACGATCCAGATCTCGATCGCCCAGAAGAGCGGGAACGCCACGATGCTCGCGAGCAGGCGCGTGGTGGCGTAGTCGGTCTCCTTGCGCGCGGTACGGCGGGCCAGCCACCGGGGTAGGAGATAGGGCAGGCCGTTGACGACCAGGCCGTACGCGAAGAACGGCAACCCGATCGAGGCCTCCCACGAGTGCCGAAGCCGGGCCCGCGCGGGCGGGCGCTGGGCGCGGGCGCGCACGGCCTGGTCCCGCACGTGGTAGGCGGCCAGCATGGCCCGATACTTCAGGACCGCGGCCCACATCCGCGCCACCCGCTCGGGATCGCGCTCCTCGAAGTGGGCCGCCGCGTCCGCGATGGCGCGCGAGAGCCGCAGGGGGTCGATCTGCCGGGTCCCGAGCCCGCGCTCCTCTTGCAGCTCGCGGATCAGGTCGCTCCGGTAGATCTCCTCGACGGCGCGGACGAGATCCTGCCGCTCCGGCCGGCCCACGTTGAGGATCTCGGCCTCCATGCCCCACTGGATCGCCGTGGTCAGGGCCTCGACCGCCTTGGCTGGATCATCCCGGTACACGGGCGCGTAGGGGGCCAGCGCGATCGGCTCCCCGAACGAGAGCCGGACATGGCCGCGGAAGGCCTTGCGGGCCTCGAAGGTGATGCCCACCGGAATCAAGGTGAGCGGCGCGCCGCGGCCCGAGGCCTGGTAGTCGAGCGCGATGCGCGCGGCACCGGTCTTGATGCGCTGGACCCGGCTCTCCGAATGGGTCGTGCCCTCCGGGTAGATGCCGACCAGCCGTCCCCGCTCGAGGGCGCGGAAGCAGGCGGCGAAGGCATCGGCGTTCCGGTCCATCTTGCCGGGGTCGTCCTGCTTGCGGTAGACGGGGATCGCCCCGCAGGCGGCGAGGAAGCGGGCCACCAGGGGATTGCGGAACAGCGCGGCGGTCGCGAGGTAGTGGACCTTCCGGGGCAGGACCCCGCCGACCAGCAGGGAGTCGATCAGGTTATTGGGGTGGTTGATGCAGAGGAGCACCGGCCCCGAGGCCGGCACCAGGCTCGCGCGGACCACCTCGACATCCCTGAAGAAGAACCAGAGCCAGAAGCGGCCAACCCAGCGGACTCCCCAATAAAAGCTGTCGCGATTCATTGAGAGAGGTACCGCTTGAGCGTGACCGCGAAGGCCGTCGGGCTCTCGACGGGCTTGCGGGCGGTGAAGTCCACGCGAGTGCCGCGCTCGGTGGCGTGGTCGGTGGGGTCGAAGCGAGCGGTCAGGGTCGTGGCCTGACCCTCCGCGCGGAGGTGGAGGCTCTCGCCGGCGCTCTCGTCCCCGAGGCGGGCGACGATCACGTAGAAGCCGTCGGTGTCGGTCTCGCCCAGGTAGGAGAACCCGGTCTTTTCGCGCCGCAGCTCCACGCGCACGCCTGGACGCCCCCGGTTCTCCGCGTCGGTCACGTAGCCGAGCACGACGTACCGGTACGAGACCTGGTGCTCCGCCCGGGCGGCGCCAACGATGGAGCCGGGGACGATGGGCCCGGGCGCGGGCGACCCGACCGCGATCAGGGCGCCGGCCAGCGCGAGCGCCACGAAGGCCGCGCGGCGGCCCGTCACGACCCTAGACCGACAGATCGGCAGAGCGGATGCGTTTCACGCCGGCCTTCGTCATCTGATCCCACGCCTTGGCGAGCGAGCCATTGGTGTCGATGCCGCGGCAGGCGTCCTCCACCACCAGCGCCCCCAGGCCGACCTTGCGCGCGTCCAGGGCCGACCAGCAGACGCAGAAGTCGGTGGCGAGGCCGACCAGGAACACCTGGCGGAACCCGCGGTCGCGCACGTAGCCCGAGAGCCCGGTCGTGGACTTGCCGTCGGCCTCGAAGAAGGCCGAGTAGGAGTCCATCTGCTTGCGATAACCCTTGCGGATGATCAGCTCGGCATGGGGGATCTTGAGGTCCTTGTGGAAATCGGCGCCGGCCGTACCCTGCACGCAGTGATCCGGCCAGAGGACCTGGGTGCCGTAGGCGAGCTTGGTGGTCTCGAACGGCTTCTTGCCGGAATGCGCGGAGGCAAATGAGATATGACCCGGCGTGTGCCAGTCCTGGGTCATGATCACGTGCTCGAAGCCCGCCGCGATCTGGTTCACGAGGGGCACGATCAGGTCGCCCTCCTTCACCGGCAGGGCCCCGCCCGGGATGAAGTCGTTCTGGACGTCCACCACGAGGAGCACGTCGCGGCCGCCCGGCTTGATCTTGGCGGACGCGCCCTGGGCCCAGGCCCGCCTGGTTCCGGCGGTCGCCCCCGCCGTCACGAGGCCCCCCACCGCGCTGCTGAGAAACTGCCGCCGGTTCGTGCTCATGATGTCCCCCTCCGTGGTGCGGAGTATAGGCCTTCTCCGGGCTAGCGTGCCACCGGCTCGATCACGACCGCGGTTCCGTAGCAGAGCACCTCCGTCACCCCCGCGGCCACGTCGTTGGCGTCGTAGCGCATGGCCACGATCGCGTTGGCGCCCATCTGGGCCGCGTGCTCCAGCATCAGGTCGAAGGCCTCCTGCCGTGCCCGCTCGCACAGCTCGGTATAGAGCGTGATGTTGCCGCCGAAGAGGGTCTGGATGGTGGCGCCCAGGTTGACGATGAGATTGCGCGAGCGCACCGTGATGCCGCGGACCACCCCGCGATAGCCCACGATGCGATGGCCGTCGAACTCGAACGCGGTCGTCACCCACTGCGGATGGACGGGCATGGATTCCCCCTCACTCTTTCGCTCGCTCGCCTCGCCTGCGGCTTCAGCTCACCCTGCTTTCGATCGCTCGCCTCGCCTGCGGCTTCAGCTCGCCCTGCGGCCCTCTCCCCCTTCAGGGGCGAGGGTTCCATCAAACCCCTCTCCCCCCTGGGGAGAGGGCAGGGTGAGGGGGGTGGTGGTTTCAGTCGACGACCGCGATGCCGTCGATCTCGATCAGGCAGTCGTCGTCGTAGAGGCCGCGGACCTCCACGAGGGTCATGGCCGGGTAGTGCCGGCCGAAGTACTCCCGGTACACCGCGCCGATGTCCCGCCCGTGCGCCTTGTACTCGGTCTTGGAGAGCACGTAGATGGTGAGCTTGACGATGTCGTTCATCTGGCCGGCGCGCGCCGTCACCACCGCCTTGAGGTTCTCACAGACCTGGCGGAACTGGGCGGGCAGATCGCCCTTGCCGACCACGTGGCCGTCCTGGTTCAGCGCGACCTGGCCGGCGATGTAGACGGTCTTGCCGCCCTGGACCTCCCAGCCGTGCGCGTATCCGGCGGGCTTGGGCAGACTCGGTGGATTGACGGGCTGCATGAGCTTGGGCATGGATTCCCCCTCTACCCGTGATTGGCCGCGGGCGATTATACTACCTGGGCTCTATGGGTCGCCCCTTCGAGCAGGTCACGCTCGCCGACGCCGTCGGCCGTCTCCGCGCGGGGATGAAGGTGCTCCTCGCCCCGGGCTGTGGCGATCCCAGCGCGCTCGTCGGTGAGATCCTGCGCCAGGCCGACCGGCTGGCTCCGCTCACCTTGATGGGGGGGCTGCGGCTGGACGACTATCCCTTCGGCTCGTCCGCCTACGCGGGCAAGATCCGCTTCGCAACCTGGCACATGTCTCTGCGTTTGACGGATGCCGCGGCGCGGGGCGACGTGGACTTCGTGCCCGCGCGCTACTTCGACACGGTGAGCCTGTTCGCGGCGGGCGGGCCGTGGGCGCCCGACGCGGTGCTGGTGCACACCGCGCCCCCCGACCGCGGCGGGTACCTCTCACTCGGCGTCTCGGTGAGCTACCTGTTGTCCGCGGCGCGCCGGGCCCCGCTCGTCATCGCCCAGGTCAACCCGCGGATGCCGCGCACGCTGGGCAACGCCTTCCTCCATCGCTCGCAGGTGGACGTGTGGACGCCGGTCGATCATCCGCTGCTCGAGTACCCGCCGACCCCGGTCGGGGAGGTGGAGCGGCGCATCGCCGGGTACGTGGCCGACCTCGTCCCCGACGGGGCGACGCTCCAGGTGGGCGTGGGCTCGATCCCGCAGGCGGTGATGGAGGCGCTCGCGGGCAAGAAGGACCTGGGCGTGCACTCGCTCCTGGTCGAGCACATGCTGCCGCTGGTGCGGAGCGGCGTGATCACCAACGCGCGCAAGCGCCTGCACCCGGGCCGCATGGACGTGGGCGAGATCATGGGCACCGCCGCGCTCTTCGAGTGGAGCCATGAGAACCCGCTGGTGAACATGGAGCCCTCTGACCTCGTGCACGATCCCGAGGTGGTGGGGGCGCTCGGCGACTTCGTCTCGGTGAACTCGGCCCTCGAGGTGGATCTGCTCGGCCAGGTCAACGCGGAGAGCGTGGACGGGCGCCAGGTGACCGGCATCGGCGGCCAGTTCGACTTCGTGCTGGGGGCCGCGCGGGCGGAGGGGGGACGGTCCGTCATCGCGCTGCCCGCCACCGCGAGCCGGGGCACCCGCTCGCGTATCGTGGCGCGCCTGGCCGCGGGCGCGCGGGTGACCACCCCACGCTTCCTCGCGGACTACGTGGTGACCGAGCACGGGGTGGCGGCGCTGCGCGGAAAAAGCGACGCCGGGCGGGCGCGGGAGCTGCTCCACGTCGCCGACCCGGCGTTCCGGGACCGTATCGAGCGCGAGATCAGGCCTTGAGCTTGTCGATCTCGGTGAAGATCTCCTGGTCCTCGGGGAAGCGGAAGGTGACCTGGTTGTCGTAGATCATCTTGTCGTCGGCCTCGACGGTGAAGATGCCCCCGACGCCTTCCCGGAGCTCGGAGTTGATGCCGTACTTACTCTTGATCGCGGCCTGCAAACTGGAGGCCTGAGGGAGATAGTTTCACTCGCCGCAGTACGTGATCCGGATGTGCATCGAATTCCTCCTTTGCGCCGACTTTGCGCGGGCCTGTCGCGTATGATACGGAACGCCCGCGGGGGCTGTCAAATGACCCGGCACCTCTTGATCGACACCGATCCCGGCATCGACGACGCGCTGGCGATCCTGCTCGCCCTGCGCTCGGCCGACGCCCACGTGGAAGCCGTCACCACCGTCGCGGGCAATGTCGCGGTGGACGCCGCGACCGCGAACGCCCGGCGCATCCTCGCGGTCGCCGCGCCGGAGCCGCGGCCGCCGCTGGCCGGCGGCGCCCCGGCCCCGCTCAAGCGCGCGCTGGTCACCGCCGGGCACGTCCACGGCCAGGACGGGCTCGGGAACCTCGAGCGCTTCGTGGAGCCCGACGGCCGGCTCCGTTACCCGGAGCCCGCCTACCCCATTGAGATGCGGTCGGGGCCGGAAGTGATTCTGGACGCGGCGGATCGCTGGGGCGCCGACCTGACCATCGTGGCCCTGGGGCCGCTGACCAACGTGGCGCTGGCGCTCCAGCAGGACCCGCGCCGGTTGGGCCGGACCGGCCGTATCGTGGTCATGGGCGGCGCGATCACGGTGCCGGGCAATGTCACGCCCGCCGCCGAGTTCAATTTCTACGTGGATCCGGAGGCGGCCGCCGCCGTGCTCGACGCGGGCCTCCCGGTGGAGCTGATCCCCCTCGACGTGACGCGCCGGGTGGTCCTGGCGCAGGCGGCGCTCACGGACCGGCTGCACCGCTGCTCCGACCGGGTCGCGCGCTTCATCCTGGACTTCACCCTGCACGGCTTCGCCTTCGGGGACGAGCGCGAGGGCGGCGGGATCGTGCTGCACGACCCGCTGGCCATGGCGGTGGCCCTCGATCCCTCGCTGGTCAGCTTCGAGCCCCTCTGCGTCGAGGTCGAGTGCGAGGGCAAGCTCACGCGCGGGCTCTCCCTGGCCGATCGCCGCGAGATTCCCTCGCACCGCAAGCGCGCGCCCACCTGCCGGGTGGCGGTGGACGTGGACGCCGAGCGCGTGCTGCGCATGGTCCTGGAGCGCCTGTGCCCCGTCTCTGCGTGATCGGCTCCGCGAACGTCGACTTCACGGTGGCGCTGCCGCGCCTGCCCCGCGTGGGCGAGACGGTGTCGTCGGGCACGCTGCTGGTGAACCGCGGCGGCAAGGGCGCCAACCAGGCGGTGGCGGCGCGGCGCCTGGGGGCCGAGGTGCGGATGATCGGCTGCGTGGGCGACGACGACTCGGGCGGCGACATCCGCCGGGGGCTCCTGGAGCAGGGCATCGGCGTGGAAGGGCTCGTGACCACGCCGGACGCGGCCACCGGCACCGCGCTGATCTTCGTGGACCGCGAGGGGCAGAACCAGATCGGGGTCGCCCCCGGAGCGAATCACCAGCTCACAGTCGCGATGGCGCGGCGGGGGGAGGACGCGATCGCCTGGGCCGAGGTCGCCCTCTGCCAGATGGAGGTCCCGGTGCCGGTGGTGCGCTGGGCGCTCGAGACGGCGCGGCGGCATGGGGTCATCACCGTACTCAACCCGGCGCCGGTGCAGGAGCTGTCCGACGATCTGCTGGGGCTGGTGGACTACCTCACGCCGAATGCGGGCGAGGTGATGGCGCTGACCGGCATCGAGGTGCGGGATCTCGACTCGGGCCGGCAGGCGGCGGCCCGGCTCGTCGAGCGTGGCGCGGGCACCGTGATCATCACGCTGGGCGAGCAGGGCGCGCTCGTGTGCGACGGCGGCTCGGTGGTGCACTTCGAGGCCTTCCCGGTGGAGGCGGTGGACACCACCGGCGCGGGCGACGCCTTCAACGGCGCCCTCGCGGTCGGCCTCGCCGCCGGTGGCAGCGTCGACCAGATCATCCCCTTGGCGAGCGCGGCGGCCGCCCTGACCTGCACGCGGCGCGGCGCCCAGGACGCCCTCCCCACCAGGGCCGACGTCGAGCGCTTCCTCCAATCCCTCCGCGACCGCTAGCCGGGGGTCAGGTCTTGAATTACGACATTTCCGCGCCGGACGCTTCGCCGCGCGCGAGAAAAATGTCGTAATTCAAGACCTGACCCCTACTTGAGCTTCGCGCGGAGGGTGTCGACGCGGGCGACGGCTTCGCGGACGCGGGACTCGCTGAGGGTCCCGGCCGCGATGGCGCGGGTGATGGCGGCGACGACGCGCTCGGCCGCGCGGTCGTCGACCTTGTCGCTGTTCTGGGCGATCAGCAGCACGTCCACCCCGGCGCCCAGCGCGAGCACGGCGGCGTCCTCGAGCCCGTAGTGCTGGGCGATGGCGCCCATGAGCAGGTCGTCGGAGACCGCGACGCCGTCGTAGTGGAGCCAGCCGCGCAGCACCCGCTGCACGGTGAAGCGCGACAGCGTGGCCGGGTCCCAGGGGTCGAGCCCGCGATTGAAGACGTGCGCGGTCATGACGCTGTCGGCCAGCCCCGCCGCGATCAGGGCGCGGAAGGGGGCGAGCTCGATCCGCAGCCGGGCGGTGTCGCTCACGTCGGTGAAGCCCAGGTGCGAGTCGCGCCGGCTCGACCCGTGGCCGGGGAAGTGCTTGAGCGAGGTGAGGACGCCCGCCTCGTGCATGCCGAGCACGAAGGCGCGCGCGTGGGCGGCGACGCGCTCCGGGTCGGACGAGTACGCGCGGCCGAGGGCGACCACGGCCGGGTTGGTCGGGTTCACCGCCACGTCCACGACCGGGGCCAGGTTCCAGTTGACACCGGCCTCGCGCAGCATCCCGCCCATGCGCCGGGCCTCGGCCTGGGTGAAGGCGGGGTCGTCGCGCTCGCCCAGCTCCCGCGCGGGCAGCGTCGGGGGGTAGCCGAGGCGCGGCGAGAGGCGCATGACGCGGCCACCTTCCGCGTCCGCGGCGACGAAGAGGGGGCGGCCCGCGCACCGGGCCGCGAGGGCCTGCAGATCGCGGGTGAGCTCGGTCACCTGCGTGGGGCTCACCATGTTGCGCGGCTGCCCGGAGGCGCCGAACCGCTCGAAGAGGAGCACGCCGCCCACCTTGACGTCGCAGACGAGGCGGCGAATCTCCTCGTTGCCCGCGACCTGGGTTCCGGTGAAGCCGATGAGGAGCAGCTCGCCGATGCGGAGCTGGACCGGGTCGGGCGCGGGGCGGGGGGTGACCAGCGCGCAGCCCGAGAGGGTGAGGGCCAGGACAAGCGCGCCGAGGCCGAGCCGGCCGGGCACCCTCACCCCGGCCCTCTCCCTCGGGGAGGGAGAGGGAGACATCAGGCGCGGGCGCCGCGGGCGGCCGCGACGAGGCGGCGGACGCGCTCGACGTCCACCGGATTGGAAAGCCGCCCGTCGCGCTTGATCGAGGTGCCGACGATGACCGCGTCGGCCACCGAGAGGAGCTCGGCGACCGTCTCGGGCGAGGCGCCGCTGCCCACGAGGAGCGGGGCCTCGGGCACCGCGCCGCGCACGCGCTTGAGATCGGCCATCGGGGTGGGCTCGCCGGTGGCCACGCCCGAGACCACGAGCGCGTCGGCCAGCCCGCGCGCGTAGCAGTCGCGCGCCTCCTGCTCGATGGGCATCGGAGCCAGCGGGAGGCCGTGCTTGGCCTGCACGTCGGCCAGGATGGCGACGGCGACGCCCAGCAGTCGCCGGTAGCGCAGGGTATCGTGCGCGTCGGACTCGATGATGCCCTGGTCGGCGGCGACCGCGCCCACGTGGACGTTCACGCGCACGAAGCGCGCGCCGGTGGCGGCGGCCACCGCGAGGGCCGAGCGCACGTCGTTCTTGAGCACGTTGACGCCCACCGGCAGCGGCACCGCGCGGCGGATCTCGGCGATCGCGACCGCCATCCCGGCCACGGTGGCCGCGTCCACCCGGCGCGCGGTGAAGGGGACGTCGCCGTGATTCTCGACGAGGAGCGCGTCGGCGCCGCCCTCGGCGAGGGCGCGCGCGTCGTCGAGGGCGGCGCGTACGAGCGCGGCCATGTCGCCGTCCCAGCGAGGGCTGCCCGGCAGCGCGCGGAGATGCACCATGCCGATCACGGCGCGAGCGCTCGAAGCAGGCAGGCCGATGACTTCAGCGAGCGTCATGGAGCACCACTGTCATGTGGCGGAATCATAACACGCAGGGATATACTGACTCCGTCATGGCAATGGCGCCGGAGAACGCACCGTCGCGAATCTTTTATGGATGGTGGGTGGCCTTGGCGCTCTCGATCATCGTCTTCCTCTCGGCGGGCATTCGCTTCACGATCGGCCCGTTTCTCAAGCCGATCTCGGCGGATCTGGGCCTGGATCGCGGGAGCTTCTCGCTCGTGATCGCGCTCTCGCTGCTCCTCTACGGCGCCTTCATGCCGCTGGTCGGGCGGCTCGTGGACCGCATGGGCTCGCGCGTGGTGTGCTCGGCGGGGGCGGTGGTGATGGCGGCCTCCCTGGTGCTGACCGGCCGCATGACCACGCTCTGGGAGTTCTACCTCTACTACGCGGTGATCGGCTCGCTGGGCCTCGCCGCGACCGGCCACGTCATGGGCTCGGTCACGCTCGCGAACTGGTTCGTGAAGCGGCGCGGGGTCGCGATGAGCTTCCTCGGCTCGGCCTCGATGGCGGGCTCCTCCCTGGGCACCTGGCTGGGTGGATTCCTCTTCGACGTCACCGGGAGCTACGGCGCGGCCTTCGGGGTGGCCGGGGCCCTGCTGCTGATCGCGGCGATCCTGAGCCTCTCCATCGACGAGAAAGCCCGGCCGGCGTGCCGCGCGGTGCCGATACCGTCGCGGCCGCTTCCGGTGGCGGGAGGAAGCTGATGGGCTACCGCACCATCCTGATTGACCGGACCGACGGAGTTGCCACGATCACGCTCAACCGCCCGCAGGCGCGGAACGCGCTCGACCTCGTCATGCGGCGCGAGCTCCTGACCGCGCTGGACGAGCTGGAGGCGGAGCCGGCCGTCCGGGTCGTCATCCTGACCGGCGGGGGCGGCCATTTCTCGGCGGGCGGCGACGTGAAGACCATGGCCGCGAAGCGGCAGACCGCCGCGGAGGGCCGCGCCCGCGTGGAGTCGCTCAATCGCTTCATCATCCGCCTCTTCGAGTACCCGAAGCCCACGATCGCGATGGTGGACGGCTTCGCGGTCGGCGCCGGCTGCAATATCGCGCTGGGCTGCGACCTCGTGATCGCGTCCGACCGCGCCCGCTTCGGCGAGGTCTTCGCCAAGATCGGGCTGGTGCCCGACGGCGGCGGCACCTGGCTCCTGCCGCGGCTGGTCGGCCTGGCCAAGGCGAAGGAGCTGGTGTTCTCGGCCGACATCATCGACGCGGCGGAGGCGCTGCGGATCGGCCTCGTCAACCGGGTCGTGCCCGCGGCCGAGCTCGAGGCCACGACGCGGGCCCTGGCCGCCCGCATCGCGGCGGGCCCGCCGGGCGCGCTCGGCCTCGCCAAGGCGCTGCTCAACCGCTCGGCCACGGTGGACCTGGCCACCTCGCTGGGCCTCGAGGCCTATGCCCAGGCCCAGAGCATCACCACCGACGATCATGCGGAAGGCGTCCGCGCGTTTCTCGAGAAGCGCCCGCCGAAATTCACCGGCACATGAAGCGCCAGCCAGACCTCGCCGAGTGTCCGCGGCCTGGGGGAGTGCGGGGGCCAGCTTCTCGGTTGTCCGCGGCCTGGGGGAGTGCGGGGGCCATTTCTGGGCCCCCGCAGATGAAGAAATGCTAAGCGCCAGGATCACCGCCACCGGCATGTCCGTCCCGGAGTGCGTCGTCACCAACGAGCTGCTCTCCCGCTGCATGAGCACGAGCGACGAGTGGATCACCCAGCGCACGGGCATCCGCGAGCGCCGCATGTCGCCCGATACGTACCGCATGCTCCTGCGCCTCGCGGAGGCGCCCGACAAGCCCGCCTTCATGCGCGAGATCCGCGAGCGGGGCCTGGACGGGGAGATCACGTCCACGCTGACCGTGACGGACCTGGCGATCGAGGCCTCCCGGATGGCGCTGAAGAACGCGGGCCTCGCCGCCGAGGATCTCGACTGCATCATCCAGTCCAGCACGCTGCCGGATCTCGCGTACCCCGCGCCGGGCTGCGTGCTGCAGGGCCGCCTCGGACTGACGAGTACCCCCGTGTTCAACCTCGCCCAGGGCTGCGCGGGCTTCGTCTACGGGCTGGCGCTGGCCGATCAGCTGATCCGCGGTCGGATGTACCGGCGGGTGCTCGTGGTGGGCGCGGAGCTGCTCTCGTCCGCCTTCGACTTCACCGACGAGGGCCGCGACATGGCGGTGCTCTTCGCCGACGGGGCGGGGGCGGCGGTGCTCGAGGCCGGGGAGACCGACGCGGCCCGCCCGCGCGGGCTGATCTCGCATCATCTCCATTCCGACGGCACCGCGCTGGACGCCCTGTTCGGAGAGATGTGGGGCTCGTCCACGTTCCCGCCGGTGTCCAAGAAGAAGATCGACGACGGCCGCACGCGCCCGCGCATGAACGGGCGCGCGGTCTTCGTGAACGCGGTCAGGCGGGTGCGCGAGGTCGTGCAGGAGTGCCTCGACGCCAACGGCCTGCGGCCGCTGGACGTGGACTGCTACCTCTTCCACCAGGCCAACCTCCGCATCATCGAGGCGGCCACCGAGCACTTCCAGATCCCGGCCGAGCGGTGCTTCAACAACCTCCACCGCTACGGCAACACCGCGGGCGCGTCCGTTCCCATCTGCCTCCACGAGGCGCTGTCCGAGGGCCGCATCAAGGATGGCGACCTCGTCATGCTGGTGGCCTTCGGCACCGGCTTCTCGTGGGGGGCCACGCTCCTGCGCTGGTGAGCCCTCCCGACGGTCTCCGCGGCTGGCTCGAGCGTCTGGGCTGGAGCCGGCCACCCGAGCGACGAGCCCTCGTCCTGGCGGGCGGCGGGGTCATCGGCGGAATGTACGAAGTCGGAGCCCTCGCCGCGCTCGACGAGGTGCTGCCCGGCTTCCGCGCCAACGACTTCGACCTCTACGTCGGCTCCAGCGCCGGCTCGGTGGTCGCCGCGCTCCTGGCCAACGGGGTGCGCCCGCGGGAGCTGTACGAGATCCTCGACGAGGAGCGCGACGACCCACTCAACTTCAATCGCGGCGCGGTCTACCACAAGGGCTCGTTCGCGGCCGCGACGCGCAACGTGGCCCAGTTCATGTGGGCCATCGGCAAGCGCGCGCTCATCGATTTCCGGCTCGAGTGGCCGGACCTGCTCGCGCGCAGTGGCGGCGACATGCCGGCCGGCTTCTTCTCGCTGTCGCCGCTCGAGGCCTATCTCCGGGAAGCGTTTCAGGCCAAGGGACTCTCGAACAGCTTCACCGGTACGCCCCGGCCGCTGCTCGTCGCCGCGATCGCGCTCGACCGCGCCGAGCGGGTGGTCTTCGGCCAGGGCGATTTCATGGACGTGCCGATCTCCCAGGCGATCGCGGCCTCCTCGGCGATCCCCGGGTTCTTCGAGCCCTACCGGATCCGCGACCGCGACTACGTGGACGGCGACGTGGGCTACACGGGCCACGCCGATCTGGCGGTGGACGCCGGCTCGACCGTGCTGGTCGCGATCAACCCGGCGGTGCCGCAGTGTCTGAACGAGCAGGACGGACCCGAGATCCGGCGGGGCGGCCTCTACGCGATCATGGAGCAGGCGGGACACATCTCCAGCCTCAACCTGTTCAATACCGGGCTCAGCGCGATCAAGCTCCAGCATCCCGAAGTGGAGGTCCTGGTGATCCAGCCGGAGCCGAAGCCCTCCCCCCTGGTGGGCCCCTCCATGGGCTTCGAAGCCAGCCGCGCGGCCCTCCGCTACGGGTACGGCACGGTGAAGGACTGGCTCGCGGGGCCTGGGGCAGCCGTCGCCTCCCGCTTCGTTTTCCCGCGGCCCTGACGGGCCCCCTCACCCTACCCTCTCCCCGGAGGGGAGAGGGGGAGTTAGACCTCTTCAGCCCCGTAGCCGGCCTCGGCAAGATGGCGCTTGATCGCCTCGATCTGCGGGGGCCCGGAGGTCTCGAGTGTCAGCTCCACCTCGGTGTCGCCCACGGGCGCACGGGAGAACGCCCGGTCGTGCTCGATGCGCAGGACATTGGCCCGCGCCTCCGCCACCAGGGCGGTCAGGCGCGCGAGGGCCCCCGGCCGGTCGCGTAGCCGCACCCGCAGCCGCACGAGGCGACCGTCCTTGACGAGGCCCCGCTCGATGATCCGCGCGATCACGTTGACGTCGATATTGCCGCCGGAGATGACCAGCGCCACCGTCCGACCCTCGAGGTCCACCCGGCGATTGGCCAGGGCGGCGAGGGGTACCGCGCCCGCGCCCTCGACCACCGTCTTCTCGATCTCGAGCAGCAGCAGGATGGCGTTGGCGATCTCCTCCTCGGCGACGGTGACCACCCGGTCCGCGTGGCGGCGGGCCAGATCGAAGGTGTGCTCGCCCACACGGCGCACCGCGATGCCGTCCGCGATCGTGGTGGCGGCGGGTACCGTCACGCGGGTGCCGGCCGCGAGAGCGCTCGCCATGCCGGGCACCTCCTGAGCCTGGACCCCGATGACCTGCACGGCGGGCCGCTCGGTCTTGACGGCCAGAGCGACGCCGCCCAGGAGCCCGCCCCCGCCCACCGGGACCAGCACCGCGTCGAGCCCGGGCACCTGCTCCAGCAGCTCCAGGCCGATGGTGCCCTGTCCCGCGATCACTCGAGGATCGTCGAAGGGATGAACGAAGACCAGATCGCGGGCCGCCTCGATCTCGCGGGCGCGCGCGTAGGCCTCGTCGAAGTTGTCCCCGTGGAGCACGACCTCGGCGCCGCGCCCCCGGGCCGCCGTCACCTTGGCCAGCGGGGCCCACTCCGGCATCACGATGACGGCGGAGACCCCGAGCCGCGCGGCGTGGAAGGCGACGGCCAGGCCGTGGTTGCCCGCGCTCGCCGCGACGACACCCCGCCGCCGCTCGTCGGGGGAGAGCTGCAGGAGCAGGTTGGCCGCGCCGCGCTCCTTGAAGGAGCCGGTCATCTGCAGGTTCTCCAGCTTGACGAAGACCCGCGCGCCGGTCAGCGCCGAGAGCGTTTCGGAGTACGGGCACGGCGTCTCGTAGATCGTGCCGGCCAGGCGCCCCCGGGCGGCGTGGATGTCGGCGGCCTCGATCATCAGAACGGCAGCTCGGGCTCGGCGTGGCGCGGAGACATGAGCCCCACCGGCATCAGGGTGGTGGAGCGGGCCCAGCCGACGCGGCCCCGCCAGTCCACGAGGATGAGGCCGCCCTGGCCGCCGCCCTCCTCGACCAGCACGCTCAGGGCAACCTCGCAGGCCTGCCCCGGGTCCCCGACGCTCTTCAAGATCTCGAGGGCCCGGCGCGCCAGGGTCACCCGGATGATGGCCTCGCCGTCGCCGGTACAGGAGACGCCGCCGAGCGTGGTCTCGGCGTAGGTGCCGCAGCCGATCAGCGCGCTGTCGCCCACCCGGCCCGGCAGCTTGCCCGATATGCCGCCGGTGGAGGTGGCCGCCGCGATGGTGCCGAGGCGGTCGAGCGCCACCGCGCCCACCGTACCCGCCTGGAGGGCGGCCAGTCGCCGGCGCTGTTGCTCGGTCACGAGCTCGGCGGGATCGCAGAGCGGCACGCCGAGGGCCTGAGCGCGCGCGAGGGCGCCGGGCCCCGCGAACAACGAGGGCCCGCCGGCCTCGAGGATGCGGCGGGCCAGCGTGATCGGATTGCGGACGCCCGAGACGGCGGCCACCGCCCCGTTCCGGAGCCGGTCGCCTTCCATGATGGAGGCGTCGGTCTCGACGGTGCCGGCCGCGGTCAGCACGGAGCCTCGGCCGGCATTGAAGCGCGGATGGTCCTCGAGGCTCCGCACCGCCGCTTCCACGCCGTCCAGCGCGGTGCCGCCCTCGGCCAGGGCACGCCACCCCGCGGCGACCGCGTCGCGCATGCCGCCGCGGAGCTCCTCGCGGCCGCCCGGATCGGCGCCGGCGCCGCCGTGCACGATCAGCGCGGGGACACGGCTTGTCATGGCTCGGCGCCGATCGCTATCATGCCCGGGTGATTGTCGGCCAATCCGGTTCACAGGACAAGTCGCGACCTGATCCGTTCGCCGCCCTCACGCGACGGATTGTCCGGTGTCGGCTCTGCCCGCGGCTGGTGCGCCATCGCGAGGCGGTCGCGGCGGAGCCACCGCGCCGATATCGTGGCCAGCGCTACTGGGCGCGCCCGCTGCCGGGCTTCGGGGATCCGGACGCCCGGGTGCTGCTGGTGGGGCTGGCGCCGGCGGCACACGGGGGCAATCGCACCGGGCGGATGTTCACCGGCGACCGGAGCGGCGACTGGCTCTTTCGCGCGCTCCACGAGGCCGGCTTCGCCAATCAGGCCACCTCGACCGAGCCCGGCGACGGTCTGCGACTCGCGGGCGCGTACATCACGGCCACCGCGCGGTGCGCGCCGCCCGCCAACAAGCCGACGCCAGCCGAGATGGACCGCTGCCGCCCATTTCTATTGGAAGAGCTGCGGCTGCTCTCTCGCGTCCGGGTCGTGGTCGCCCTGGGCAAGATCGGCTGGGACGCCTACCTGCGCGCGCGGCGGGCGGCGGGTCTCGCGGTGCCGCGGCCGCTGCCCCGCTTCGGCCACGGCGCCGTCGCGACGATGCCGGACGGCGGGCCCACGCTCCTCGGTTGCTTTCACCCGAGCCAGCAGAACACGTTCACGGGGAAGCTGACACGGGAGATGCTGCAGGCGGTGTTCGTTCGGGCGCGGGGATTGGCGGGGCTTTAATCCGGCCCCCTCACCTACCCTCTCCCCAGAGGGGAGAGGGTAAAGAGGAGCGGTCCCACCGGGTGTTACCATGGACACATGCGGCGCGCGTGCGTGCTCTTGACCGTCGTCTTGGGCCTGATGGTCGCGGCGGGGGCGTCGGCGCAAACCGTGGCGGCGGCCGCGGCGCAGCTCGCGGTGGCCGAGGCCACGCTCGACAACGGGCTGCGGGTGCTCGTGCAGGACGACCCGCGCAACCCGATCGTCGCGGTGCAGGTCTTCTACCGGGTGGGCTCGCGCAACGAGCGGCCCGGGGCGACCGGGCTCGCCCACTTCCTCGAGCACATGATGTTCAAGGGAACGCCCACCTACGGCCGCGGGCAGATCGCGCGCCTCATCGAGGAGAACGGCGGCCGGGACAACGCCTACACCACGAAGGACCTGACCAGCTACTACACGACCATCGCGGCCGACCGGCTCGACCTGGTGCTCCGGATCGAGGCGGACCGGATGCGGCATCTCCTGCTGGACGCCGCCGAGATCGATTCCGAGCGGAAGGTCGTGATGGAAGAGCGCCGGATGCGCTCGGAGGACGACCCGGACGGCCTCGTCTACGAGGCGATGAGCTCGCTGGCGTTCAAGGCGCACCCGTATCGCTGGCCCATCATCGGATGGATGTCGGACATCGCCCGCATCAACCGGGCCGAGCTGCGCGCGTTCTACGACACCTACTACCTCCCCAACAACGCGATCCTGGTCATCGCGGGGGACGTGCGGGCTCCCGCCGCGCTGGCCATGGCGCGGCGACATTTCGGGAGAATCGCGCGGGGCGCTGCGCCGCCGCGGGTGACCGCGGTCGAGCCCGCCCCGCTCGACGAGCGCCGGCTGGTGGTGCGCCGCGAGCAAGCCCAGCTCCCCGTCGTGAACATCGCCTGGCACGTGCCGAACCACACCTCGGCCGATGCCCCCGCGCTGGAGCTGCTGTCGACCCTGCTGTCGTCCGGGCGCACGTCCCGGCTCTACCAGAAGCTGGTTTACGAGAAGCGCATGGTCCTGGGCGCGGGGGGTGACTACTCGTACTTCTCGCTCGACCCGTCGCTCTTCTGGTTCTACGCGGCGCCGTTGCCCGGCCAGGCTCCCGAGGTGGTCGAGCAGGCCCTGCTGGCCGAGATCGAGCGGCTCAAGCAGGACGTGGTGCCGGAGGAGGAGCTGGCCCGCGCCCGCAACCAGATCGAGGCCTCCTTCGTCTGGGAGCAGGACTCGGTCTTCTCCCGCGCCTCGGTGCTGGGGCGTTTCGAGATGCTAGGCTCCTGGCGCCTGCTCGACGACTACCTGCCGAAGCTCCGCGCCGTCACGGCCGCCGACCTCCAGCGGGTGGCGCGGACCTACTTCGCCCTCGACCGCAAGAGCGTCTCCATCCTGCTGCCCGCCGAGCCGGCCGCCCCGGCGGCCCGGTGAGCCCCCCGGGGTGAGCCCAATGGGCTCCCGGCTGGCCAAGGGGGTGATCGTCCTCACCCTGCTGCTCGTGCTGGGCCTGGCCTATGCGTACGGCGGGCGGCTGTTCGGGTCCGGCAACGGCAAGTCCCTCGTGAGCGTCACCGGGACCATCGAGGCCATCCAGGTGGACGTGAGCGCGAAGATCACGGGCCGCATCGCCGAGCGGCCGGTCAACGAGGGCGACCGGGTCGCGGCCGGCCAGCTCCTGGTGCGCCTCGACGAGGCCGAGCAGGCCGCGGAGGTGCGCCGCCAGGAGGCCGCGGTGCGGACCGCTCAGTCCACCCTGAACGACCTGCTGGCGGGCGCCCGGCGCGAGGAGCTCGAGGACGCCCGGGCGGCGCTGCAGAGTGCCTCCGCCACCCGGGAGTGGACCGAGCGCGACTTCCGACGGGCGGAGGGCCTCTTTCGCCAGACGCTGATCGCGGCCCAGGAGGTCGACCGGGCGCGCCAGGCGTACGAAGTGGCGGTGGCCCAGGAGAAGTCGGCCCGCCAGAAGCTCCTGCTCCTCGAGGCGGGATCGCGTCCCGACCAGGTCGAGGCCGCGCGGGGCCAGCTCGCCCAGGCCCGGAACGCGCTGGACATGGCCAAGACGCGACTCAAGGAAATGACTATTTTCTCACCACTTGAGGGTGTGGTCCTTCGCAAGAACCTCGAGGTGGGAGAGCTGGCCAGTCCGGGCGTGCCGATCCTGACCCTGATGAAACCGTCGGACATCTGGGTGCGGGCCTATGTCCCCGAGGAAGAAGTTGGGCGTGTCAAGGTCGGCAGCAAGGCGCTTGTCGCGGTGGACGCCTATCCGGCCCGCCGATTCCCCGGCCGGATCACCGAGATCGCCTCGGAGGCCGAGTTCACGCCCCGGAACGTCCAGACGAAGAAGGAGCGCGTGAATCTGGTGTTCCGGATCAAGATCGCGGTGGACAACCCGGAGGGCATCCTCAAGCCGGGCATGCCCGCCGATGCCGACATTGACTGACCCGACTGGTCAGGCCGTCGTCACGCAGGGGCTGACGCGGCGGTTCGGCCGGCGGGTCGCGGTGGACCACCTGGATCTCCAGGTGCGCGCGGGCGAGCTCTACGGGTTCCTGGGTCCGAACGGGGCGGGGAAGTCCACCACGCTCCGGATGCTGTGCGGGCTGCTCGCGCCGAGCGAAGGGGGCGGGACGGTGCTCGGCATCGACCTGGTGGCCGAGCCCGAGCGGATCAAGTCGGTGATCGGCTACATGTCGCAGAAGTTCTCGCTCTACGACGACCTCACGGTGGACGAGAACCTCACGTTCTATGCGCGGGTGTACATGGTTCCGCGCGGTGTCCGCCCGGCTCGGATCGCCCAGATGATCCAGCTCGCCGACCTGGCCGGCCGCGAGCGCCAGCTCGCGGGCACGCTCTCAGGCGGCTACCGCCAGCGCCTGGCCCTGGCCTGCGCGCTCGTGCACGCCCCGCGGCTGGTCTTCCTCGACGAGCCGACCGCCGGCGTGGACCCGGTGTCGCGGCGCAATTTCTGGGGCCTGATCCGCCGCCTGGCCGACGAGGGCACCACCATCCTGGTGACCACGCACTACATGGACGAGGCCGAGCTCTGCGACACGCTCGGCTTCATCTACCAGGGCCGGCTCATCGCCCAGGGCTCGCCCGCGTCCATCAAGACCACGACCTTCCGCCAGCCGGTGATGGAGGTGGAGACCGCGGAGCTACGCCGGGCCGCCGACGTGCTGGCCGACTGGGACGCGATCGAGGAGGTGCAGCGGGTCGGCGCGCGGCTGCGCCTGGTGGTAGGGGACCACGCCCTGACCTCATCAGACATCGAGCAACATTTGAGGGCGGCCGGGCTGGAGGTCCGCTGGGTGCAGGAAGTGGAGCCCTCGGTGGAGGATCTCTTCGTGTCCTTCGTGGACAAGCAGCGCAAGGCCCGCCTGCGCGAGCAGCTCCGCGCCCTCGACGCGCAAGCGCCCCTCACCCCGGCCCTCTCCCCAGAGGGGAGAAGGAGCAAGTCGGACTCCCTCTCCCCCGAGTGGAGAAAGGGTAGGTCGGACACCCTCTCCCCTCTGGGGAGAGGGCAGGGTGAGGGGCCGGGTGAGGGGAGCTAGACATGGGCTCGCGGCTGCTCGGCATCATCGTGAAGGAGTTCATTCACCTCAAGCGCGACATGCTCGCACTGGTGCTGGCCCTCGCGGTGCCGGTGGGGATGCTGTTCATCTTCGGCTGGGCCATCAACACCGACGTCAAGCACATCCCGACCGCGGTCTTCGAGCAGTCGGGCAGCCTCGAGGCCCGACTCTTCCTGGAGGCGATGGAGAACAGCCAGTACTTCAGCGTCCGCCGGCGTGTCACGAGCCACAAGGAGCTGACGCGTCTCATCGACTCGGGCGAGGCCAAGGTCGGCGTGGTGATCCCGCCCGACTACGCCCGGCGGCTCACCCGCCAGGATGCCGCGATCCAGGTGATCGTGGACGCCTCGGATCCCCAGGTGGCGACCTCGGCGCTCAACGCGGCCACCTCGCTCGGGGCCCAGCGATCGCTCCAGGTGCTGACCCAGACGCTCGAGGGCACCCGCCTCGGCGGCCAGGCGGAGCCGCCGGTGGACGTGCGGGTCCGCGCCTGGTACAACCCGGACCTCGTCTCCGCCATCTTCATCGTGCCCGGGCTGATCGGCGCGCTCCTCATGCAGACCACCATCACCGCGATGGCGGTCTCGGTGGTCCGCGAGCGCGAGAAGGGCACGCTCGAGGCGCTGATCGTGAGCCCCATCCGACGCTGGGAGCTCCTGCTCGGCAAGATCATCCCGAACCTGCTGGTGGCCTTCGGCCAGATGACCATGGCCCTCCTGGTCGCCCACTTCGTCTTCGACGTGCCGATCCGGGGCAGCCTGCCCCTGCTCTACGCCCTGTCGCTCGTCTTCATGATGGGCACGCTCGGCGTGGGTATCCTGCTCTCGGCGGCCTCCCGCACGGTGCCGCAGGCCATGCAGCTCGCGTTCCTCACGTTCCTGCCGTCGATCTATCTCTCCGGGCTGCTCTTTCCCATCGAGGGCATGCCCACCGGCGCGCAGTACCTGGCCGCGATCATCCCGCTGACCTATTTCCTGAAGATCGTGCGCGGTATCATCCTCAAGGGCGTGGGCTTCGAGTATCTGTGGCCCTCGCTCGTGCCGCTGGTGATCTTCGGCACGGTCGTGTTCTCCCTGGCGGTGCTCAAGTTCCGCAAGCAGCTCGATTGACGAGAGAGGCGCTCCCATGCGAGTGATGCTGGCCGTGCTGCTGCTCCTGCTCGCCGGGCCCGCGCCGGCGGCGGGCCCGCTGGCGCACCGCGAGGTCCTGCCGAACGGCGCGGTGCTGCTGGTGGCCGAGCGGCCCGCGATCCCGATCGTGGTGGTGCGCGTGGGCTTGCCCGGCGGGGCGGTGCACGACCCGGCGGACGCGCTCGGCGTGGCCAGCCTCACCGCGGAGCTGCTCACGCGCGGCACCGCCCGACGCTCCGGCCCCGAGCTGGATCGCGCCATCGAGTTCGTGGGCGGGAGCCTCGAGGCCGGCGCGGGCAGCGACGGGGCCGCCGTCACGCTCTCGGTGCTCAAGAAGGACCTCGCGCTCGGGCTGGACCTGCTCGCCGAGGTGCTGCGACAACCCACGTTTCCCGCCGACGAGCTGGCGCGCAAGGCGACGGACATCCAGGGGGCGCTGCGCCGGTCCGAGCAGGAGCCGGAGACGGTGGCGGCGCGCGAGCTGGGCCGGATGATCTTCCCCGGGCATCCGTACGGGCGGCCCGCGTCCGGCACCATCGAATCCGTCGGCAAGCTCACGCGGGAGCAGGTGACCGCGTTCTACCAGCGCCACTACCGGCCGGACGGGGCGAACATCGTGGTGGTGGGCGACGTGACGGTGGGGGAGATTCGCCGCGAGCTACTGCAGCGTCTAACCGGCTGGACCGCGGCGGCCGCGCCGGTGGCCGCGGTGCCGAAGCCGCCGCTCGTCGCGGGCGCGGAGGAGCGGAAGATCGTCCGGGATCTGACCCAGACGACCGTGCTGCTCGGGCGCCCGTCTATCAAACAGGATGATCCGGACTACTTTGCGTTGGCGGTGGCGACCTACGTCCTGGGGGGCGGGTCCGCCTCGCGGCTGTACACCCGCGTGCGGGAGGAGCGAGGGCTCGCCTACTCGGTCTACAGCTCGCTCCTGCCGGCGCGCTACGGCGCCTCGTACCTCGTCTCGCTGCAGACGCGGACCGACGGGGTGGGGGAGGCGGTGCGGCTCACCCGCGAGGAGATGGCGCGGCTCGGGCGAGAGCCGGTGGCGCCGCGGGAGCTGACCCGGGCCAAGTCCTACCTGATCGGCAGCTTCCCCCTGCGGCTCGACACTTCGGGCAAGCTCGCGCCCTTCCTGGGAGCGGTGGAGGAGAGCGGGCTCGGGCTCGACTACCCGGAGCGCTACAAGGAGCGGATCGGCCGGGTCACCGCGGCCGACGTCCAGCGAGTCGCCGCGAAGTACCTCGACCCCGCGACCTTCTCGCAGGTTCAGGTGGGACGCTAGGTAATCGGAGGGGGCCTCGACGGCCCCCTCCGAGCCTCCCCCAGAACCAGTTGCGCCAGCGGAGCCGGCGCTCGAACAGAGGGGATTACCACCACCAGCCGGGATAGTAGCGGCGCGGGCCGATGTAGAAGGGGTCGTAGTAGGGGCCGTACCCGTACGGCCCGTACCCCCAGGGATACGGGTAGTACGCGGGTCCCGCCACCATGTCCTTCGGCCAGAGCCGGATCCGCTCCACGGTGATGACCGGGTAGCGATAGGAGACCTCGCCGATCTTACGCTCCTCCACGCCGGCGACCTGGCCGACCACCGTGATGCGCCGGCCCGGGGCGTAGACGGCGGGATCGAGGAACTCGGGGGTGTGGAGTAGCGCGCGGCCGGGCGCGCGGTCGCTGCGCTCGGGGGAGTCGTCGCCGTGCAGCCGCCGCGCCAGGAGCTCGATCTCGGTCAGGCCGGGGCGGGGCTGGACGGCCAGGATGTCGCCGCCCAGGATCACGCGCGCGCCCTTGTGGGCGGCCGGATCGCGCAGGAGCTCGTCGGCGGTGAGCCGCGTGTCGACGGTGCGCATCACGGACTCCGGAAACGCGGTGGCGCAGCCGCCGACCAGGACCGCCAGCAGGAGCAGCCGGAGCCAGCGCATGGGCCCACGATACGCCCGGCCCTAGAGGCCTGCAATCGCTGTGCTACAATCCGCGCACATGAGGCGGGCTCGCTCATGCTGGTGGTGGTGCTCGGTGCTGGCGGCCGGCCTGTCACTGATCTGCAGCGCTCCCATCGACGCCGCGTTGTTCACCCTCATGCCGGGGGATCGCGACGAGGCCGTGCGGGTCGGGCGGCGCAGCGTGACCACGGAGGACTGGGGCGGCGAGTGGCGGGTGGACGGCGGCGCGGGCCAGTTCCTCACCGTCATGACCCCATTTCACCGGCTGGCCCTGGCCGCGCGCAACTCCGCCTTCCAGGACAAGGAGCTCAAGCCGCGCGAAGTCGATTCGGTGCTGAAGGACCAGGAGAACAAGGTCGTGTTCTTTGCGACCCTGCGCGGGGGCCGGGTGGACTTCGCGCGCTTCTACACCGCCGTGCTGCTGGCCCGGCCGCAGGAGATCAAGGCCTCCTTCACCCAGAACGAGCGGACCGCGCTCCGCGGCGAGGACGGGCAGTACACCGCGCGCTGCCTCTACGTGTTCCCCGCGGAGGGCGTGGATCCGCGGGCCAGCCTGACGCTCCTGGTGCGGGACAACGACGAGAAGGTGGTGGCGAAGTTCACGATCGATCTCTCGACCATGCGCTAGAGCCGGAAAGGATCCCCCGACGGTGACCCCGGAACGGTTCGCGCAGGGCATGACCTTCCCGGAGTACCTCGCGCAGATGCGCACCAACCAGGAGCGCTTCGCGAAGCGCCTGGCCGAGACCGAGATCAACCCCGACGATCGGGCGGCGATGCGCGGGCGCAAGCTCAAGATACTGGTGATCACCGAAGACTGGTGCGGCGACGCCTTCGTGCGCTTCCCCGGGCTCGCCAAGCTGGTGGAGGGCGCGCCCGACGTGGAGATGCGGGTGTTCCTGCGCGACGCGAACCCGGACGTGATGGACCAGTACCTCAAGCGGGGCCTCTACCGCACGATCCCCGTGTTCGTGTTCTTCGACGAGCAGATGAACGAGCTGGCGCGATTCATGGAGCGCCAGGACGTGGTGACCGAGCTGCGCACCGTGCTGAAGGTCTGAGGAGGACCGAGCCATGAAAGCGATTCGTGTCCACGCTCCGGGTGGTCCGGAGAGCATGAAGCTGGAGGAAGTGGCGACCCCCACGCCGGGGGCCGGCCAGGCCCAGGTGAAGCTCGAGGCCTGCGGCGTGAACTACATCGACGTGTACTTCCGCACCGGCGCCCACAAGGCCCCGCTGCCGCTCACCCCGGGCATGGAGGGCGCGGGCACCGTGACCGCGGTCGGGCCGGGCGTCTCCGACGTCAAGGTGGGCGACCGGGTGGCGTGGACCGGGGTGATCGGCTCCTACGCCCAGATGCTCTCGGTGCCGTCCGACCGCCTGGTGGCCCTGCCCGACAAGCTCACGTTCAAGGACGGCGCCGCCGCGATGCTCCAGGGGCTCACCGCCCACTACCTCGTCACCTCCACCTGGCCGCTCAAGAAGGGCGAGACCGCGCTGGTGCAGGCCGCCGCGGGTGGCATGGGGCTGCTGCTCTGCCAGATGGCCAAGATGCGCGGGGCGACCGTGATCGGCACCGTGTCCACGGAGGAGAAGGCGGCCCTGGCGAAGGCGGCGGGCGCCGACCACGTGATCCTCTACACCAAGCAGGACTTCGAGCCGGAGGTGAAGCGCATCACCGGCGGCCGCGGCGTGGACGTGGTCTACGACGGCGTCGGGGCGAGCACCTTCGACAAGGGGCTCAACTGCCTGCGCCCGCGTGGCCTCATGGCCCTCTTCGGCGCGGCGAGCGGCCCGGTCCCGCCCCTCGATCTCCAGCGCCTGAATGCGGGCGGCTCGCTCTTCATCACCCGCCCGAGCCTCACCCATCACGTCGCCACGCGCGAGGAGCTGATGCAGCGCTCCAGCGAGCTGCTCGGCTGGGTCCGCGACGGAAAGGTCAAGCTGCGGGTGGAGCATCAGTTCCCGCTGGAGCAGGCCGCCGAGGCCCATCGTCAGCTCGAGGGCCGCAAGACGACGGGGAAGATCTTGCTGCTTCCATGAGTGATCGATGTTGAAGTGGACGCTGGTCGGGCTGGCGGTGCTGGTGGCGCTCCTGCTGGGCGCCCTCCTGGCGCTGCCGCTGCTGCTCGACACGCCCGCGGTCCAGGCCTACGCCTCGCAGGCGGCCTCGCACGCGCTGGGCCGGCCCGTGAAGTTCAACGCCCTCTCCATCTCCGCGCTGCCGCTGCCGACCGTCAAGCTCCGCGGGCTGCAGGTCGCGGAGGACCCGAGCTTCGGGCCCGGGCCCTTCGTCACGGTGACCGAAGGCCGGATGCGCATCCGCATCCGCCCGCTCCTGCAGGGGCGGGTGGAGCTGGCCGATCTCACACTGAAAGAGCCCCGCATCCACGTGGTGGAGGATGCCGCGGGCAGGCTCAACGTGTCGACGCTGGGCGGTGGCGCGGCCCCCGCGCCGGTCGGCCCCCCCCGCGTGGGCACCGGCCGTCCGGGCGTCGCCGCGGCCGGCGGGATGCTGCTCTCGCGCGTGCGCATCGTCAACGGGGCCATCGACTACCAGAAGGCGGGCGCGAAGAGCGCCGAGTTCACCCTGGACGCCATCGACGTCACGGTGACCCAGGCCGCCGCCGGCGAAGCCCTCCGGGTCAGTGGGAGCGCCCAGGGCCAGCCCGGCAACGTCAAGCTGACCATCGCGGAGGGGACGGTCAGCGTGGCGCCCGGGCGCGCCTTCGGCGACGCCCAGCTCAAGGGGACGGTGGATGTCGAGGCTCGGGACATCGCGCCGGCCGCCGCCCTGTTCGTGCCGACGCCCAGCCTGTCGGGGCCGCTCAAGGGGCGGCTGCAGGTATCGGGCACCGCGGCGCGCCTGACCGCCAGCGGGGCCGTCGGCTTCGACCGCCTCACGCTGTCCGCTGAGCAGCCGCGCTGCCCGGAGCCGAAGCGGCGGTCGCTGGCGCTCGAGGATGTCCGGGTGCCGCTCCGCTACGCGCCGCCGCAGCTCGAGAGCCAGGCGGTGCAGAGCAAGGTGGCGAAGGGGACCGTGACCTTCCGGCTGACCGTCGCGCTCGGCCCGCCGCGCGTGGCCACGCTGCGCGACATCGCGGTCAAGGGCGTGCAGCTCGAGCCGGTCCTGGTGAACTACCTCTGCCAGCGCAACGCGGTGACCGGGCCGCTGGACCTGACCGGCGAGGCGACGCTGCGCCTGCCCGAGCCGCTGCCCACCCTGAACGGGTCGGGCCGGCTCCAGATCGGCGCCGGCCGCGTCATCGGCCCCGACCTGCTGAACGCCCTCGGCCAAGCCCTCGCGCTGACCGACCTGGTCTCGGGTGTCCTCGACGGAGGTCGTCGCGGGAGCCGGCCGGCCGCGGGCTCCCCCCTCAACTTTGACTCCATCACCGCGAGCTACACGATCACCAACGGGGTGGCCCGCACCGAGGACCTGGTCTACCAGGCGCGCGACCTGCGCCTGACCGGGGTCGGGACCTACGGGCTCGTGGACGGGCGGACCGCGATGGACGTGCTGGTGACCCAGGGCGGCAACCGGGTGAAGGCGCGGCTGGCCGGCGGCCCCGGGGCGCTGACGATCGTGCCCACCGACGTTCGGATCAAGGAGCCCAAGGACCTCAGGAAAACGCTCGATCGGCTGTTGCGCTGAACCGCGCCCCGCCCAGCTTGCCCGCCTCCACGAGCCCGACGAAGAACGCGTAGAGCTGGTTGTACTCGTTGTAACGCGCCTGGCCGAAGCGGGCGACGGTCTGCGCGCGCATGCCCCGGTACATGCGCAGCCGCTCGCGCAGGATGCCGATCCATTCCGCGGAGAGATCCTCGGCCTCGACCGCGCCGAAGCCGGCCCGCGCCAGCAGATCGCGGTAGCCCGCGATGCTCTGCAGGGTGACCGCGGCCATCCACTCCTCGAGGCGGTGGCGCTCGTTCGCCTCGAGACGGGGCCGCGCGACCCAGTCGCTGAAGGCCAGGCGGGCGCCGGGCTTGAGCACGCGCGCGCACTCCCGGAGGACCGCCGCCTTGTCCGGAACGTGAAGGAGCCCTTCCTGACTGACCGCCGCGTCGAAGGCGCGCGCCCGGAAGGGGAGGACCTGCGCGTCGGCCCGCAAGAGGCGCACCCGGGGGACCAGGCGGACGAGGGCGGTGAGCCGGGCGCCCGCCGCGCACCGCGAGTGGGTCAGATCCACGCCGGTGACGCGGACACCGAAGCGGTGCGCCAGGAAGCGCGCGGGCCCGCCGAGGCCCGCGCAGATGTCGAGCACGGTCATGCCCGGCGTGATGGCCGCGCGCCGGGCCAGCGCCTCGACGGCCGGGAGTCCGCCGTAGTGGTCCTGATCCCACGCCCAGAGATCTTCCGGCTCGAGCGGTCCCCCGGCGCGGCCGCTCCGGGCGCGGGCGGACTCCAGCACCTGCGCCTCGTTGATGGGGTGACGGTCGTAGAAGTCGACCACGAAGTCCACCACGGGGCCGAGACGCGGCGCGCGCACGACGCCGAGTGTACGGGGAGGCCGCCTTGAAGTCACCGGGGGCGTGTGGTAGAAGGAGTCGTTTCCATCCGCCCGCGAAGGAGAACCGGAGAGCCATGACAGACGCTGCGGTCAATCCCCTGAAGGCTGGTCTCGAGGACGTCGTCGTCTCTCCGTCGGAGATCTGTTTCATCGACGGCCACAAAGGCCGGCTCATCTACCGGGGCTATGACGTGGACGACCTGGTGGCCCACTCGACCTTCGAGGAGGTCACCTTCCTCCTGTGGCAGGGGCGGCTGCCGTCACGGAAGGAGCTCGATACGCACCTGAAGGCGCTGGCCTCCACCGCGAACCGCAAGCTCCCGCCGAAGCTGCTCGCGATGCTCAGGCTGCTCCCCAGAAAGACGATCCCGATGGAGGTGCTCCGGACCGGGGTGTCGGCGCTGTCCTCGTTCGATGCCGACGCGGCCGACAATAGCCGGGAGGCGACCCTTCGAAAGGCCTTGCGCCTTACTGCGCAGCTCCCGACGCTGGTCGCGGCCTGGGAGCGCATCCGGCGTGGCAAGCCCCCGGTGGCCCCGAGCCCGAAGCTCAACCTGGCGGGCAACTTCCTCTACATGATGAGCGGCGGCAAGAAGCCCACGTCGCTCGCCGCCAAGACGTTCGACACCGCCCTGATCCTCCACGCCGACCATGAGTTCAATGCCTCGACCTTCGCGGCCCGCGTGACCGCCGCCACCCTGTCCGATCTCCATTCGGCCGCGGTGTCGGGCATCGGCGCGCTCAAGGGCCCGCTGCACGGTGGGGCCAACGAGCAGGTCATGCTGATGGTCGAGAAGATCAAGGATCCGGCCAAGGCCGACGCGTGGATCCGGAAGGCGCTCGCCGACAAGGCGCGCATCATGGGCTTCGGCCACCGCGTGTACCGGGTGGACGACCCGCGGGCGAAGCACCTCAAGCGGCTGGCGCTGGAGCTCGGGCAGCAGGTGGGCGACACCAGCAAGGTGCAGATCCTCGACACGGTGGTGCGCGTAGTCGGGGGCGAGAAGCACATCTTCCCCAACGTGGATCTCTACTCGGGCGCGGCCTACGCGGCGATGGGGATCCCCACCGACCAGTTCACGCCTATCTTCGCGATGAGCCGGATCGCGGGCTGGGCCGCGCACGTGCTCGAGCAGCACAGCAACAACCGCCTGATCCGGCCCCGCTCCGACTACTCAGGCGCGCTCGACCTGAAGTACGTCCCGCTCTCCGAGCGGTAGGCGGCCGCCGGGCCGGCCCCCGGCCCTCCCGTGGCGGCCGTGACGACGAGCGTGGTGCTGGTGGTGCACAACCGGCCCGCGCTCACCCGCGCGTGCGTGGAGAGCCTCCAGGCCACCCGCGGCCCGTTCGAGCTCTGCGTCGTGGACAACGCCTCCGGTGAGGACACCGTGGACTACCTCGACCGGCTCGCGCGCACGGTGCCGCTGCGCTATCGCCGCAACGACGACAACGTGGGGCTCATCCGGGCGCTCAACCA